>SXGS01439376.1_pt1 | contig 25891 bp, 23 predicted proteins | sample 3174681 | NCBI WGS metagenome assembly SXGS01 (sample SAMN11356861, study PRJNA531348) | freshwater metagenome | isolation source: freshwater sample F1-80 | place: China: Fuxian Lake, Yuxi | collected 2017-12-25 | reverse complement strand
GAAGCAGCGCCTCGAGCAGTCCGGTTGCGGTCCCATCGGACCACGCCGAGGTGGGAATATCACCCAGCGTTCGAAGGCTGCGCGGGCCGCCCAAGCCCACGTGGGTGTGGGTGTTGCCCACGTCCAGCAGCAGCATCATAGCGTCGGACCCTTGGTCAAAGACACGTCACCGCCGATGATGTGCTCCAATCGCCCATGTTCAGTCCGGACGAGTAGGGCCCCATCTTCATTGAGAGATTCGGCCCGGCCGATGACGACTCGGTCGGCCATCCGGATTGTCACCCGTTGACCGAGGGTGCTGCAGCGCCGCATCCACTCGTCGCTGATTTCATGGAAATCACCCCGACGGAGCCGTCCATACGCGGCGTCCAACTCGGCGAGAACGGTGGCCGCGAGATCGGAGCGATCAAAGGTGCGTCCCCATTCGATGCGCAGCGATGTGGCGATAGTACGTAATTCCTCGGGCATCTCCTCCGCACCCAAATTCACGTCGATACCGATGCCCAGCACGACGTGCCGGATGTGGTCGAGTTCGGCCCCGAGTTCCAGCAAAATGCCGGCTACCTTTCGGGTGCCGAAGACGATGTCATTCGGCCACTTGATCTCGGGCTTCAGTCCGGTGTGGCGTTCTATCCCACGGGCCACGGCGACGGCGCTGACCACGGTCAATTGCGTGGCGGCTGCGGGAGGGAGTTGTGGTCGGAGCAGAACGGAGAACCAGAGTCCTTTGCCCGAAGGGGATATCCACTGCCGACCCAGGCGTCCTCGACCGCGAGTTTGTGATTCGGCAAAGACAACGATGCCCTCGCGGACCAAGTCTCGGGCCATTTTTTCAACCACATCATTGGTGGAGGCCGTCACTTGGAAAACTTGGATATCTCGTCCGATGAGCTTGCCAGGCCCTAAACGGGCCAAGAGGTCATCGGCGTGCAGTCGATCCGGGGACGAGCGGAGTTGGTAACCGTGGTGGGGGCTGGCCTCGATGTCGTAACCGGCCTTGCGAAGTTCCTCGATACGGGACCAGATGGCCGCCCGGGAGACTCCTAGATCCTTGGCCAATGCGGCTCCCGAGATGCCAGTCTCTCCGGCGGCCCTCATTGCGGCCAGAATGCGAGTGTCGGGATTCACGGGAGGAAATCCAAACCGATGTCTACTGCACGCGCCGAATGGGTCAGCGCACCGATCGAGATGAAATTAACCCCGGTCTCGGCGACAGCTCGGACAGTGGCTTCATGGATGCCTCCGCTGGCCTCGGTCTGACAACGGCCGGCGATGCGTCTCAAAGCCTCCCGCAAGACCTCTAGGGGCATGTTATCCAGAAGGATCCCGTCTGCACCCGTCTCGGCTGCCCGCTGGGCTTGGTCCGGGGTGTCGGCCTCGACCTGGACGAACAACGACGGAAACTGAGCGCGCGCGCGCCGGACTGCGGCGGTTACAGGGTCGGGAGCCGCGCCTGCCAGCGCCGCCAAATGGTTGTCCTTAATGAGGATCCGGTCATGGAGGCCCATCCGGTGGTTGACCCCGCCTCCGCAGCGCACCGCGTACTTCTCGAAGCGCCGCCAGCCCGGGGTTGTTTTTCGGGTGTCCAAAATCCGGGTCTGGGTGCCCTCCAGCAAGCGGACATGGCGTGCGGTGGCAGTGGCGACTCCAGAGAGGCGTTGCACGAAATTGAGGGCCACGCGTTCGGCCGATAGCAATGCCCGCGAGGGACCAGAGACTTCCAGCAGCGTTGTTCCCGCTTCGCAGGGCTGCCCGTCTTCTACGCACCGGCGGATCACGGCATTGGGAGCCAGTTCCCGGAAGGCGCCTTCAGCAAACGCCAAACCGGCGACCGTGAGGCGTTCACGAGCATTCATTCGCGCCGTGGAGGTGGCCTCGGGTGGGATGCAAGCCAAGCTCGTAGCGTCGCCACTACCGAGGTCTTCTTCTAGGGCCTGAATTAGGGCCGTTCGAATTAATTGAGGATCCAAGTGCTCCACGCCGGGAGGCTGCAAGAGTCGGCGTCGGAGGCGCAATCGACAAAGCGGGAGCAATGCGGTGGCGGTAGGACGAATGCTGAGAAAGAGAAGGGGCTCCGAAGGGTTGAAGCTTCGGAGCCCCTTGACTTGACCGTTCGATTGGCCGGTCGATTGGCCGTTAGGAGTGGGTCTCCTGATTTTTATCTCTTACTGGAGCGCCTCGAACACTTTGCCCACCATGTCTTTGCTCGGGGTTAGGGTCTTGGAACCGGGCTTCCACTTGGCCGGGCAGGCCTGATCCGGATGGCCGACGAGGTAGGCGTTGGCTTCCATCTTCCGCAGCAGCTCCGAAGCATCACGTCCCACATTGTAGAAGTTGACCTCGCTGGAGACCAAGGTGCCTTCCGGATTGATGATGAAAGTGCCGCGGAGGGCCAAGCCGCTGCCGCAGTCATAAACTCCAAACATCTTGGAAACCACCCCTGTTGGATCGGCGGCCAGAGGGTACTGGACGTCGGCCAGAAGTTTCTCAGAATGACGCCAAGCCAGATGCGCGAACTTGGTGTCGGTGGACACGCCATACACATCGCAGCCAAGGTTTTTCAGCTGGGAATGGACCGCCGCTAGATCGGCCAGTTCAGTGGGGCAGACGAAGGTGAAGTCGGCGGGGTAGAACACCAACACAGTCCAGCGGCCGCTCTGCTTGGATGCCTCGAGTGAGAACTTGCCGAAGTCGCCTGCGGCGGGATCGTAAGTTTCCATCTCGAAGTGGGGGACGTTTTGACCGACTCGAAGGGTGATCTGTTCGCTCATATCGACGGGGTTGGATGACAAATTGGGAGGATTGAGTTTTCCCCGGCGTCGGGCCGGGTGCAGAAAATCGATAGCATGTTCCGCTGGAGGTGCAATCGGATGAGGTGCTTTTTTTGACGAATCCGGATTATGCGATAGGGTTATAAATGATTTTCCTGACCCGGTTGCCGCGATTTTTGCTGCTGTTGCCGATGCTGTGTTCGTCGCTGATGGCCGCCGAATCGTGGGACCAATGGCGTGGCCCCAATCGGGACGGCAGGATTTCCGGTGCGAAATGGCCCACTGGGCTGGACGAAGCCCGCCTTAAGAAACGTTGGCAGTTACCTTTCGGTCCCAGTTACTCCGGGCCGGTGATGAATGCCGAGCGGGTCTTTATTACCGAGACCGTGGACAAGAAGCGGGAGCAGGTGACGGCATTGCGACGCTCCGATGGTTCTGTGGTTTGGAAGCGGGACTGGGAGGGGGCGATGTCCGTTCCATTCTTTGCTCGATCGAATGGGGATTGGATTCGTGCCACCCCGGCCTTGGATGGCGATACGCTGTACGTTGCGGGCATGCGCGACGTGTTGGTGGCTCTGAACAGCACCGACGGTTCCGAGCGTTGGCGATTGGACTTCGTGAAACGCTTTGGAGCAGACCTACCCACCTTTGGTTTTGTCTCCTCACCCTTAATTGATGGCGACAGTGTTTACGTTCAGGCTGGCGGAGGTGTTGCACGTCTGCGCAAGGCAGATGGTCAGGTGGTGTGGCACGGGGCCCGGGATGGTGGCGGTATGATGGGCAGTGCCTTCGGATCGCCCGTGATCCTCACTCTCGCCGGCAAACGTCAGTTGGTGGTCCAGGCGCGGACTCGACTCTTCGGGGTGGCGTTGGAGGATGGTGCCGAATTGTGGTCCCTTCCGGTCGAATCCTTCCGTGGCATGAACATTCTTACGCCGACCTTCGCTGGCAAAGATCGACTCTTCACAGCTGCCTACGGTGGAAAAACTTTGGGCATCGATATCCGTTCGGAGAACGGTGGCTTCCGGGCGGTGCCGGCGTGGGAATTCAAAGCGCAAGGCTACATGACCTCCCCGATCATTCACGAGGGACATGCTTACCTCCAGTTGCGGAGCCAACGAGCTCTCTGCATAGAGCTGGCGACGGGCGCCGAGAAGTGGACTACCAGTGAGAGTTTCGGCAAATACTGGAGTATGGTTGCCCAGTCCGATCGTATCCTTGCCTTGGACGAACGCGGGGAGCTGATCTTGTTTAAAGCCACCCCGGAGAAATTTGACGTCCTCTCTCGGCGCAAGGTGGCTGAGTCCGATGCCTGGGCCCACCTAGCGGTGGATGGTTCAGAACTTTACATCCGGGAGCTGAAGGCCCTCAGCGTCTGGGATTGGTCCAGCGTTGTGTCTCAGCCCTGAGGTCGCATACTCATCGTACTGAGGATCAGAAAATGCTGCCCGCTGCGGTGCCGATGACCTGAAGAGGGCCGGCGTCCTCGAGTGTCTCGGTAGCCTTTTCGACTTTTTGAAGGGTGAGCTTCAGGTTGCGCAAGAACGCATCATCATTGATGAGCTGACCGACTGTTCCGTTTCCTCGATTCAACTTCTCGGCCACTTCGCGGAGGTTGGTGATCATGTTGGTCGTCTCACGGAACAGCGAGTCATCCACCAGCAAGCGGCCGATGGTTCCTTTACCGGAGTTCATGTCGGCCATCATTTGGCGAGTCGTGGACAAAGTGATCTTCAGGTCTTCGGTAGACGCGATGAGGTTGGTGACCGCCTGGAGCGTCTGAACGTACAAAGTGTCTTGCTTCAGCAGGCGGCCTAGCGTGCCTTCGCCCTTGTTGATACCGGTGGTCACGCTATCGAGGTTGCTCAAGATCGAAGCGATGCGTGGCTGGTTGTCCTTGATCATGTCGGTCATGGGTCCGAGCAGCTTGGTGAAGTCTTCACCGCTGAAGCTCTTGGTCATGTTTTGCATGCCGTCGGCGGCGCTCTCCAGCTTGCTCATGATGGCCGCCAGGTCGGGTTGCTCACGGCTTTCCAGCAGGGCACCGGTGGACACCACCGGAGCGGTCTGGCTCCCGAAGTCGATGGCCATGAAGTTCTGACCCATCAAGCCGGTGAATTTGATGGAAGCCTTGCTGTCGGTGCGGACCCCAGCGGCCGGTTCCACCGTCATGGAGATCTCCACCTTGCCATCAGCGATCCGGATCGCTTGGACTCGGCCAATATCCACGCCTGCCAACTTGACCGGGTCTCCCACCTTGAGATCGCCCGCGGTGTTGAATCGGGCCTTGATCGGGATGCCTCCGCCAAAGAAGCGCCCGCCCCCCACCATCTCGAACAGCACGAACGCAGCCACGAAGACCAGGGCGAAGAAGAGGCCCAATCGAGTTTCCAGAGAGTTTTTCATTCAGACCAATCGAGTGACGTTCCTTGCTAGAAGATGTCTGCCGCAGAACGCTAGAAAATCAACCATGTCCGAGTCAATGTCGACCGGTCATCACCAACGGTCGCCCAGCGCTGCATTCCGTCGACCGGCCCAGTGTCCGTCAAAAAACCCCGGGCCACAAGGGTGGCACCGGGGTTGGAACCGAATCCCTATTCTGCGATAGATCAGGCGAAGGTGTTCTTGCGGTAAGCGCCCATTTTTGGGGCATCCGGGTTCACTTCGGGTCCGAAGTACCGCAGGCAGACCAAGGGTTCGGTTTCACTGGTGTTCTCGAAGGTGACACCGGCTTTAGCGCCGTCTTCGGTGCAAAAGTATTCGTCTTCGGTCAGCTCGTGGAAGCGGATGAGCTTCGGGCTGTTGAGCGGCTGACCGTTGATCTTGCCGCTGCCTTGGACGCAAATCAGGCCATAGGCACCCTTGTCGGGGATTGTGGCTTTCATGCCCGGATTTACAGTGAGCTCCTTGGCGGTGAAGAGCTGCTCGCCGTCCACTTTGCCGTACACGATCCAGCGGTCGACAAAGCCTTCTTTGCGAGTGTCTGCCACCGGCACGGGCTCGAGGTAGTGGTTGTCCTTGAAATTCGGATCTACGTTCTTGTCCCAATCCAATTGTTCGACGATGAAGTCGATGTCTTGATGGTACTTCTTGGGCATGTCCTTTACGAGCAGGCTCCAAGGAACATAGCGCCCTTCGACCATGCTTTGGTACATGCCGAACACGTCGCTGCCCCACTGCGGCTCATAGGTGCAGAGGCTTCCCGGGGCGTGGAGGATGCAGGGGTCGATGAGCCAACCGGTGCCGGGCTTGAGGCGGTAGGCCTTGGACAAATCTAGGATGCCGTTGTCACCCTTGTTCCAGTCTACGAGGCACTTCCGGACCTGGGCCTTGGTCGTGCCCGGTTCGAAGCCCATGAAGGTGTAGGGGAAGTTGTTTCCCACATTATTGTGCTGAGGCGGAAAATAGTAGCTCTCGGGCTTGCCTTCCTGCCCCACCAACTTGGCCTGCTTGGCCGACTGGTGCATGTGATGGGGAATGGGCCCCATGTTGTCGAAGAACTTGGAGTATACTGGCCATCGGCCGTACTTCTTCCAAATCGACTTGCCCACCAGAGTGGGCCCGGTGTCTTCGACTGCCTGACGCAAGGTGAAGCGTTCGTTGCCCACCACAACATAGCTCAGTCCCTCATCGGCCACGCGTCCCTCATTGGCCGCCTCGGTTGTCGACGCGAACCAGCGTTCATCAATGCCACCGCGGTTCGCCCCGTAGGCGTAGGTGTCATCGGGGTGGAGTTTGAGGCGAAGACCCGGCTGCAGGAAGGAGCGGGGCACCCAAGCCGGAGCCAGGCGCAGCAAACCTCCGGTGCGTGAGAGCTCTGCCTCGACCTTGGACTTGGTGTTCTTCCGGACGGTCTTCAGTTGCGTGACGGTGTTCATCAAAAGCGTTTCTGAGGTTTTGTTCCCTTCGATGACGGGTTGGCCTGGCGAGGTATAACAGACCCCGACCTGAGGGTCAGCGAAGGATGAACCTAAGGTAATCGGGAGGAGGCCGTGACGGCCAAGGGAAAACCGAGGCCTCTTTCAAAAACTCCGAATCCGATCCGAGTCGGCACCTCGAACTTGGGCTGGGTCTTGGTCGGCTGAATGCGTGGTCAGCTCAACGGAATTAGTTGGGCAATAATCGGAGGACGGACTGCGGCAACTGATTGGCCTGGGCCAACATCGCAGTGGTGGATTGATTGAGGATGTTCTGTCTTGAGAACTCCGTACTCTCGGTAGCCACATCCACGTCTTTAATGGCGGAGGTGGCAGCTGTGAAGGTCTCGATGGTGGCTGCCAAGTATTCGGAAGCCATGTTGAGGCGGGATTGATTGGCACCGACATTGGCTCGGTCTGAAGCCAGTTGGGTGATGGCCGTTCGCACAGCAGACAGTGCGGTGGTGGCCGCTCCAGTGGTGGAGATGTTGCTGCCACTTTGGGTCACCGCATTGTAGGTGGTTGAAGTGGCCCCCAGATTGATCCCACTCATTACGAAGCTGGTTCCCTCTGAATCGATGACCGATTCGACGGTGGATGCAGAAAAGAGCGAAACACTGTTGAACTCCTTGTTGGCGAGGTCGGTGATGTAGCTCTTCAGTTGCGTGAACTCGTTGTTGTAGAGAATTCGATCTCCATCGCCTTTGGTACCGTCAAGCGAGAGCATGACCAGCTCGCTCATCCGGTTCAGGGTCTTGGCGACCCGCTTGAGGTAGCCGTCTTGGGTGTTGGTGAACGATTGAGCGTTGGACACGTTGTCTTTGGCGGCATTGGCACGCTCGATCTTAGCATCGAAGCGCATGCTGATGGCCAGACCCCCTGCGTCATCGTAAGCGTTTACGATGCGAGAACCGGAGCTGAGTTTGGCCAGCGACTTGGTGAGAGCGGCCGAGGTTCGGGTGAGGTCGTTGGCGGACGACTGGGCGGCTAGGTTGGATCCAATGGTCATGGGATTGATTTCTATCGGGGTGGGTTCAGTTCAGTGGAAATTACGAAGGGGTCGAGGGTGGTTACTGAGGCAACAGGCGCAGCACGGATTGCGGCAACTGATTGGCTTGGGCCAGCATGGCGGTGGTGGATTGGTTGAGGATGTTTTGCCGCGAGAACTCGGTGCTTTCCCGGGCGACATCGACATCTTTGATCACCGAACTGGCGGCGGTGAAATTCTCGATGGTGGCCGCAAGCTGGTCGTTGGCCATGTTAAGCCGGGACTGGAAGGCACCAATGGTGGCCCGGTCGCCGGCCAGCTGAGTGATGGCCGTGCGGATGCTGCTAAGAGCGGTCGTCGCGGCACCGGTCGTCGCAATTGAACTGCCAGTGACGGTGGTGTAGGTGGTAGACGTCAGGTTCACACCGGTCATGTTGAAGGAGGTACCCTCTGAATCGATGACCGATTCGACGGTGGATGCAGAAAAGAGCGAAACACTGTTAAATTCCTTACCGCCCACGTTGGTAATGTAGTTGCTGAGCTGAGTGAACTCGTTCTGGTAAAGGGTTCGATCCCCATCGCTCTTGGTACCGTCGAGCGAGAGCATGGCCAGCTCGCTCATGCGGTTGAGGGTCTTGGCGACCCGCTTGAGGTAACCGTCTTGGGTGTTGGTGAACGACATAGCGTTGGCCACGTTATCCCGGGCGGCGTTGGCTCGCTCGATCTTGGCGTCGAAGCGCAGGCTGATGGCCACTCCGGCCGCGTCATCGTACGCGTTCACAATGCGTGAACCCGAGCTGAGCTTGGCTAGGGACTTAGCCAGCGCTGCGGATGTGTTGGAGAGGTCGTTGGCGGCCGATTGTGCCGCCAAGTTGGAACTGATAATCATACAGTTTTAATATGGGTTTGGTTGTTGGCAGGACTTAAAGAGGTGGAGGCCGTTGGGCTCTTGGGTTTTCCAAAAGTCGGCAAGCGGGGTAGGGGAATCCGAGTGGCGGCCTCACGGTTGGCCTTTTGGATTTCGTCGTAGACTTCCTGCCGATGGACAGGGATGTCTGCAGGGGCCTCGATGCCCACTTTGACCGTGTCACCCTCGGTTCGGATGATTTTAACAATCACTCGTCCGTCGATGACCAGGCTCTCTCCGACTTTTCGCGAAAGTATTAGCATTAGACCCTCCTTGGTATGCGTGCTTCAGGCTGCTTGAATCGGGTGTTTGATCGCGTAGTTCGACTGGCTCAACACGACTTGCATTCCGATCATCGTGTGTCGGTTGATGACGATGGGGCCCTTCAGGTTCACGGTGCCCGATCCATCCGATTTCAGGGTCACGATATTGAAGACCAGGGCGTCGTTGGGATTCCGGATCTCCAGGTAGTCCGCGTCGTCATCGCTCATATCGAGGGCGTAATCGGGCAGGACCAGACATGGAGGCACCACCAAGAAGGCTAGATCGTCTCCATCAGTCACTGAGAGCCAGTGGAAGGGTGCTTGATCGGTTCTGGTAATGAGCGAGTAAGTCTTAATTCGCTCAAAGCCCAAAAGGCCCAGAGGTAACTGGACCGTCTGGGTTTTAGTGATCTCGATTTCAGCGACGCTACTCATGGCGAGTGTCCTCAAGCAGTGGCTGTGCCAGTCCTTAAAACAGCCCTAAAACCGATGTTCTTGCCCAGGAACACTCTGAAACGATCCGTTTGTTCCGAGTATTCAGGGGTGTAGCGGCAAAAATGACCGGCACCGTCGATGCTCTTTTCAATTCAACGCAGACAACTGGGGTTTGCGTGGAGCGGTGGCTCCTTATAACGGTGCTTTCGCCGGATGTGGATGCTGTCCACTGAGGTGCAGGACCTTCTATTGGCAGCAGGTGTGAACGATTGCGCCTATCGGCGCGGCGTGCTGGGGATTTATCGAATGTTTGGGCGATAATTTTCCAAGAAATGCGTGTTCCGGGCCTCGGTGGCTCGATTTGTTCGGCCTCGAAGATGCCATAACGAGTTGGAACCGAAGATTCAGGGAATTCCCCTTGTTCGACAGGGATGCCTGACCCTAATTTGCTTCTGCCAGGGCCCATGGAACGTGGACTTGTGAACCCCGCCAGGGCCGGAAGGCAGCAACGGTGCTTGTTCCGCGTCTGCCGTGGGTACCCTGGCATTTTCTCCTTTTATCGTGAGGGCGGTTTACGGAATCCGTTCCGTCAGGTCACGGTTCCGTTAGGTCAGAAATTAGGTTTGTTCGTTGATCATCGGAGCGCGAGTCTGGACTTCGAGTTGAACAATGACCGCGGCATGCTAAGCGTCTCTTCTTGAAAACGGTTCTTCATTGGTTTCGCCGCGACCTTCGGGTTTCCGACAACACGTCGCTGTGGCAGGCGTATACCGAATCGGACCGTTTGGTCGCTGTCTTCTGTTGGGATGACGCGATTTTGCAGTCCCCGGACGTGGGGCCGGCTCGGGTGAATTTCCTACTGCGATCCCTGGAAGCGTTGTCGCGAAATCTCGAGAGTTTAGGGCACCAATTGGTGGTGCGTCGAGGGCCTCCGGAGGAGGTTATCCCGGCGTTGGCTCGCGAGGTGGGTGCCATTTCGGTGTTCACCAATCGGGACTACGAGCCTTATGCGATGGCTCGTGATGAGCGGGTTCGTGCTGCCTTGAAGGAGCGCTCGATCGGGTTTCGGTCCCATAAAGACGCGGTGATCCATGAAGAGCGGGAGGTGCTGACTCGCACCGGCACGGTGTACAGTGTCTTCACACCGTATTCCCGTGCCTGGAAAACGTTGCCAGTGGCCGGGCCATTACCGCGGATTGGCGCACCCAAGTCGCCGGTACCATCGCCGCCATCCTTGCCCCTTCCCAATGGCGGTGAGGCGCTGGGCCACCCGTTGGCGCAGAGTCTCTTCCCAGCCGGTGAAAGGGCTGGACTGCAGGCTCTGGAAGCATTTCTGGAGGAGCGCGTCTTCGGTTACGACCATGGACGCAACGTCCTCGAAACGATTCCAGGAACCTCGCAGCTCTCACCGCATCTGCGTTTTGGGACGGTGGGAATCCGGACGGTTCTGGATCGATTGCAAACGGCCCGGTCTAGGGCCACGACGGCGACTCGTCTGAAATCCTGCGACACGTGGCTCAGTGAGCTCATTTGGCGAGAGTTCTACATTCAGATTCTGACCAATCATCCGCGCGTCGCAGCGGGGGCCTTTCGCCCAGAGTACAATCAGATCCAGTGGCAGGGAACTGATGGGCAGTTTGACGCATGGTGCGCCGGTCAGACCGGATATCCGATCGTCGATGCGGCCATGCGATGTCTGAATGCCACGGGGTGGATGCACAACCGGCTCCGAATGATCGTGGCCATGTTTCTGACCAAGGATTTGATGATCTCTTGGCAGCGAGGTGAACGCTACTTCATGCGGACGTTGGTGGATGGCGATTTGGCCGCCAACAACGGCGGTTGGCAGTGGAGTGCGGGATGTGGCACCGATGCCGCTCCGTATTTCCGAATCTTCAACCCCGTGACCCAGGGTGAGAAATGTGATCCGGATGGAGCCTTTGTCCGACAATGGGTGCCGGAGTTGGCGGATGCACCGTCGGATTCCATCCAAGAGCCTTGGGCCCGCCCGCTGTTGCTGGCCCGAAGCGGCTATGTCCCTCCCATCGTTCAGCATGATGTCCAGCGCGGTCGCTGTCTGGCCATGTTCAAGGCCGTCAAGGGAGCGGCGGCCCCATCGATACCCAACGAGGAAACCCACGAATGAAACCGGATTCACAGCCCACCCTCGATGCCAGCGGACTTTCGCCCGCGGAACGGACCCGTCTGGAATACGACGCCCTGACCCGTCAGTTGGAGCGCATGCGGGCCATGCAATATGCCTACAACCGCAAGTTCTTCTCGCTCCTGTTAGTGTCTACGTTGACTGCTATTGGCTTGCTTTTGTGGGACCGTTGGATGGGGTGGTTCGTGATTTGTTTTGGATTGGTCAGCACCGGGGTTACGGCCTCGTTCTTCCTGCACTTTTGTGACTTTGCCCGAGTCCATGCTCGAGCCCTCGAGGCCCGAATCAATGTGCTCTTGGGTTCGCAGGTCCTCATCGCCTCGGAATTGGAGGCTGATTACTTCTATCCCCACGTTTCGCCCAAGTTGAGTGGGTTCAGCTATGAAAACCCGTGGTCGTTCTTTTCGGTGTACACCCTGCATTTTTGTGCGGTCTGGGGGCTGATGATCTTGTTGAGCGCCTGGAGGCTTTGGGACCAGCTGGATTCTAAAGTCTGGTTTTGTTGGGCTGTTCTTTGGTGCGGATGGAGTGCGGCTAACGGGTTGTACTTGCGGTGGTGGTTCGGTGACTTCAGGGCCGAAGCCCGCATGGCTCGTCGTTTGGTCGAGGCCTACGGATTGCCTCAGGATCGTCAGTCGTCCGAGTCGGTTCCGCTCGTTTTGGAGCCGCCGGTTTCCTAACTCGGGCGGTTTTCCGCTCTGGCCAAAATGACGTGTCCCGGCAAAAGCTCTTCCCACACCATGAACCGCCGCAAATTCCTCACCGCCGCCACCGTGGCTGGCGCCTCCGCTCTCGTGGCTCCCATCGCCTCGGCCGCCGTTGCAGCTCGTCGTGATGCCTCGGGCAACCGCATCAAGCTGGGCATCGACAACTTCGCCGTCCGGGCTTGGGGATGGAAAGGCCGCGAGTTGGTGGATTACGCAGCCGGGTTGCATCTCGATACGCTCTTCATCACCGACCTGACTGGGCTTGGTTCGTTGGAAACCTCGGCCGCGGCAGAACTACTCAAGTACGCCGCCGACAAGGGCGTGGAAATCTTGCTCGGTTCTTGGAGTATTTGTCCGACATCCAAGTCGTTCAAAAAGGACTGGGGCACTGCCGAGGAGCATTTGTCCTTGGGGCTGCGCCTTTCCAAGGCGGTGGGCTCGCCCGCCTTCCGGGTGGTGCTCGGTTCGCGCGACGATCGCCGGACTCCGGGTGGCATCGAGGCGCGGATCGCCGACACGGTCAAGGTATTGAAGGCCTGCCGGAATCAGGCCTTGGATTTAGGCGTGAAAGTGTCGGTGGAAAACCACGCGGGCGACATGACGGCTGAAGAATTGATCACCTTGATCGAAGCAGCCGGTCGCGAGTTTGTCGGTGCCAACATGGACTCCGGCAATGCGGCTTGGACTCTCGAAGATCCCTTGGACAGCCTGGAGAAACTCGGGCCCTACGCGATCACGACCAGCTTGCGGGATTCGCGCATTTGGCAAACCGACAAGGGGTGCAAGGTGCAGTGGACGGCGATGGGCGATGGAGGCTGTGTGGACCTGAGTCGGTACTTCGATCGGTACGCGCAACTGTGTCCCGGTGTGGCGGTGAATATCGAGACCATCGGTGGATTCGCCGCGGAGTTTCCGTACTACCAGGACTCGTTCTGGGAGGCCTTCCCCAAGAAGTCGGCCGTAGAATTTGCACGATTCCTGGCCGTCGCCCGTCGCGGGCAGGCGATGGATCCGTACGATGGCGGTGACAAGCAGCGGCAGCGCGATGAACTGGAGAAGAGCCTCCGCTTCTGCCGCGAGAGCCTCGGCCTGGGACTCAAGGCTTAATTGAAGGCCTGACTCTGCCAGAGAGAGACAACTCCGCGGGTCCCCACGGAGTTGTCGTAGAGGCGCTGTGACGCCCCCCAATCAGAGCTTCGTCCAGGCGGCGATAAACATGCCGTTGCCGCCGGTGTCCTGAGGCAACAGTTGTAACTGGGTGACCGGAGGTTCGTCGGGCTGGAACGGATTGATCACTGCGAGGGTATCCAGGTCACTGCGCTCCTGGGTAAACCAGTCGGCGACCTCGGTTGTTTCGGCACGGCTCAGCGTGCAGACGGCGTAGATTAACCGACCTCCCGGTTTGAGGGAGTCGGCCACGTGCTGGAGCAACTTTCGCTGAATGGCCGCGAGTTCCTCGATATCCTGGACTGTGGTTGTCCATCGGGAATGGGGATTGCGACTCCAGGTGCCCAATCCAGAACAAGGGGCGTCGAGGAGAATGCCGTCGAAGCGGGTCCTCGTGGGCGGGTGTTCCGAGCCGTCCCAATGCACAGCCCTGTAATTGAAGCACTTGGCCCGGCCGGCTCGCTGGCGGAGGCGATCAAGACGCCAGGCCGCACGGTCACTGGCCCAAATGAGGCTCTTGCCACCCATGAGTGCCGACAGGTGCAGGGTTTTGCCGCCTTCGCCCGCGCAGGCATCCCACCACACCTCAGTGGCGCGCGGTGCACAAATGCGGCCCACGGCCTGAGAGGCGATATCCTGGATCTCGAATTGGCCGGATTGAAACCCCCGGTCTATGAAGAGGTCATCCCGGCCTGCGTACTGGTACGAGTCGGGGAAGGGGCCGGGCTTGAGATCGCGAAGACGTTGGGACAACTCTTCACTGGATTCGGGTCGGCTTCGGATCCAGAGGCTGGGTTCGCGTTGAAGTGAGCGGGCCAACTCCGGTGTGACCGAAAGGTGTTGGGCCGCCCAATCGGGCAGGGTATTGCGGACCAGTTCGTCGTTGGAGAAGGATTTGGGTTCTGCGGCGAACCGAGCCGCCAGGCGCAAGCCATCTTCGATGCGAGATTCCAGAGGACGATCACTGGCCAACCAGCGTTCCCATCGGAAAAAACTAAAAACGGCCCGACTAACCCAAGTGGCATCGGAGGGCGACAGACCCCGACGACGGTAGAGCGTTTGGCGCAAGACCATGTCCGCAGGGTTCTCGAGGGTGGAACGGCTCACGATCCGAACAGCCAATTGCAGCGGAGTCATCTGGGAGGGCGGAATTCCTCCCGGTTCATCGGGCAGTTCGCCTCGTGGAGGCTGGGGGTGTCTTCCCTCCGGTCTGGGTGACGGATTCCGTGCCTCTGGATGGGTAACTGGCCGTCCGGCAACTGGCCGAGCGGCGCCGGGTCGACGGTCTGGCTGGGGGCTTTGCTGCGGGCTGAAAGGACGGCGTTGCTGGACGAATCGGGGTCCGCGAGCAGGCCGGTCTGGGCCGCGTCGCGGGCCGTTGCTGGAGTTAGGGGAATCGGTCGGAGGAGGGTTCATTCTTTCAAACGGCGGGCGTGGACACGGGCGACATCGCCCATGTAGTCGTCGCGCGGAGCCATGTCGGCGGCCGTGCGGATGTGTTCGGCGGCGCGGGTCTTGTCCCCGGTCGCTTCGAAATAAAGGCCCAAATAGAGTCGGGCGTAAAAAAGGTGCTTTTGTTTGGCTTTTGGATCGGTCGAGGTTTCCTCGGCGGCTTTGATCACGTCGGCGGGCGTCGCTGACCCAGCAAAGAGTCGGTGGACTTCCTTCATCGGGACACGCACATCGCCCTGGATGGGAATTAATCGAGCGCGTGCAGTCTCCGGGTTCTTTTCGCGTGCCACGCACAGGAAGTGCCAGACGGCATTCTCCACGTCGTCGGAATTGACCGTCTGGTGCAGTTCGAACTGCCGGCGCCCGTCTGCGTAGCGTCCGGCGTAATAGAGGGCGATGCCGCGCTGCCAATTTTGCGGCGCCATCCGAGAATCAATTTCGTTGGTTCGATCGAAATCGATGAGAGCCTTTTCCATGTCATTGCGACGGAAATAAAGCATTCCCCGTTCCTGGACGAGATAGGGGGATTTGGGGTTGCGCTGGATGGCTTCTCCGAAGTCCGAAATCGCCCCGTCCGCATCGCCACTTAGACCTCGGATCTGGGCTCGCAAGTGCCAGGCACGGACTTCGTCGGGCTTTTGCTTAAGCAAGGCGCTGAGTGTGGCGATCGCGTTGGTGGAATCGCCCTTACGCATCCACCCTAATGCTCCCTCCACGGTGGGAAGCTCGGCGGTGAAAGCGACCGACGAGGCCAGGGTCCAGAGTATCAGCCAACGAGCGAGGTGCATGCTTCGGTGCCTATAGGAACCCGACCTGGCTTTCAGGGCGAGAGCATTCTGGCGTGGAAGATCGGCAATATTTTTTTATTGGGGTGAAAGTTCGGTGTGAGGCTGGACTTCAAGCCTAGTTCACTGATTGTTTGCAGCTCAATCGATTCAGCCATGAGTGCCCCCACTGATTCTACATCCCTCGCTCCGTATCGTGCTGCCAGTGAACATCTGGGCCGGGTCCGCTCGGAGATGGCTCGGGTGATCGTGGGGCAACAAGAACTCATCCATCGGTTGATGGTCGGCCTTGTGGCCCGTGGTCACATTTTGCTCGAAGGGTTGCCCGGTTTGGCCAAGACCGCGAGCGTCAGCGCGCTGGCCCGAGCCACAGACTGTCAGTTTTCGCGGATTCAATTTACGCCTGATTTGCTGCCGGGCGACATCACCGGAACGCTGATTTATGATCCATTGCAGGGGACTTATTCGACCCGGCAGGGACCGATTTTTGCAAATCTGGTGCTGGCCGATGAAATCAACCGCGCCCCGAGCAAAGTGCAGTCCGCATTGCTGGAGGCCATGCAAGAGCGGCAGGTGACCATCGGTGACAAGACTTGGCCGTTGCCGGATCCCTTTCTCGTGTTGGCGACCCAGAATCCTATCGAGCAGGAAGGAACCTATCCGTTGCCCGAGGCTCAGATGGACCGATTCATGTTGAAGGTGGTGGTGGGCTATCCGTCGGCCGAGGAGGAATTGATCATCCTCGATCGTATGGCCAGTACCCGCCCGCAGCTCACGATCGATTCGGTCGTGAAGCCGGAGGAAATCTCCGCCTATCAGACTCTGGTCAACTCGATCCATGTGGATCCGCTGGTGCGAGACTACATTGTCCGTCTGGTGATTTCGACCCGTGAGGCGGCTGCGGGTTCCGGAGTGGCGCCGGAACTCAAGCGACTGGTCCGAATCGGTGCCAGCCCGCGGGCCACGATCAATCTGACCTTGGCCGCACGGGCCTGCGCACTCATCGAGGGTCGCAACTATGTGACACCGGAGGACGTGAAGCGCATTGCTCTCGACGTTTTGCGGCACCGTATTCTGCTCACCTATGAGGCCGAAGCCGAAGAAGTGACCACAGAAAGCATCGTCGGCACGCTGCTGTCCAAGGTGAAGGTTCCCTGAGGCTCAGACCGGTCGGGCCGCCGGTAGGCATTGGGCCTTTGCGGGTGCGCTCGCCTCGGCCTTTACTGGTTGTTGAGGGGAGCTGCTTGAGGTGGGGGAAATATCTATCGTGAGATTTTTATCGCGAGATTTCGACCGCGATAGACTTCAACGCTGATCAACCCCGATCAACCCCGATTGAGATCGACGATGACTTGCCAGCGGAGCGGTCTCAGATCCTCGAGCAAGGAGGCAGAACTCCGTGGCTTATTTCGGAGCGAGATCTTTGCGGGGGAAGAGCGGGATGGGTGCCCCAACCTGGTGCCCTTGCGCCAGACCACCCCAGGCCGATTGCTTCCAATCCGAGGCTTCGCCGCAGACCTGCAGTTGGGCGAAGATCTTGTCGGCAATTGCCGGCATTACCGGTTGAACCAGCACGGCCAGAATTCGGCACGACTCCACCAAATTGTAGAGCACCGAATCCAATAGTTCGGACTGCGCCGGATCTTTGGCCAAGTGGAAGGGTTTGGTCTCTTCGACAAACAGGTTGGCTCGGTTCACCAGCTCCCAGGCCGCGATGAGGGCTCCTTGCGGGTCGTTGGCCAGGTAGCACGCGCGCGTTTTCTCGACGGCCGCCGTGGCCTCCACCGCGAGGGTGCTGGACGGGGAAGGGACCACGCCCGCTCGATACTTGTTGAGCATGTTGACCGCCCGGTTGAGCAAGTTGCCCAGTCCATTGGCCAATTCCGAGTTGTAGCGGACACGGAACCCGTCGTCGGTCCAGTTGCCGTCGGGGCCAATGCCCAATTCCCGGACGACGTAGTAGCGGAAGGCGTCTAACCCCCATTCGCCAATGATGGCCAGGGGATCCACCACGTTGCCCGTGCTCTTGCTGAGCTTGGCGCCGTCCTTCTGCCACCAACCGTGGACTAGAATGGTCTTGGGCAATGGGGCTCCAAGGGCGTGAAGCATGATCGGCCAGTACACGGCGTGGAACTTGAGGATGTCCTTGCCGATCAAATGAATGTCTGCGGGCCAAACCGAAAAGCTGGAATCGGCGGGCGCTGGGCTGCCGAGGGGCGCGAGTGCCGCGGGGTCGCCCAAGGCGGCTGGGATGGAAAAATAGTTCACCAACGCATCGAACCAGACGTAAGTCACATAGCCGGGATCGAAGGGCAGGGGGATTCCCCAGGAGAGTCGGGAGGACGGACGGGAGATGCAGAGGTCTTCGAGCTTCTGGGAACGCAGGAAACCTAAGACCTCGTTGCGCCGGTTGGTGGGTTGGACGAACTCGGGATTCTTTTCAAGGTACTCGACCAACCACGCTTGGTGCTCACCCAGCTTGAAGTACCAGTTCTCCTCAACCAGTTCCTGTACAACGCCCCATTGCGGATCCCAGGAACCGTCGGGATTGCGGTCTTTTTCGGTGAGGAATGTTTCCTCCTTCACCGAATAAAATCCCCGGTAGGCCGATTTGTAGAAGTGACCCGTCACGTGGAGTCGGTTGAGCAACGCCACCACGATGTGCTGATGACGGGCATCGGTGGTACGGACAAAGTCATCGTGACTCAAGCCGAGGGACTGGACGAAGGAACTCCACTGGACGGCGAGGTCGTCGCAATAGGCCTGAGGCGATTGGCCCAAATCGTGGGCCGCTTGCTGGACTTTCTGGCCGTGTTCGTCCAATCCGGTCAGGAAGAAGACAGACTGTCCCAGGCTTCGTCGAGCCCGAGCGATGACGTCGGCCACCACCTTTTCGTAGGCGTGCCCCAGGTGGGGAGCCCCGTTCACATAATCAATCGCCGTGGTGATGTAGAACCGCTTGTCCATGTGCGAGCGATTCAAACCGAGAATGCCTCAAAATCGAAGAGTTTACTCGCGCCAGAGTGGCCGTGCGCACCGGACCTGCGTTGCTTCGACAATGGTTACCCATCGTGGAGGGGCGTCGGACGTCAGTGCGCGCGACCCTGGCGCCATTTGTCGAGGCCCACGGCCATGACAATCACCGCGCCGATGATGATTTCTTGGATGTAGGAATCCCAGCCGAGTTGGTTGGTGCCATTGCGCAGAACCGCCATCAGGAGGGCTCCCATGAGCGAGCCTCCGATGCCACCGATGCCACCGTTGAGGCTGGCTCCGCCGATCACGACGGCGGCGATGATGTCTAATTCGAGACCGACGGCCACCGTAGGATCCCCCTGGGTGAGTCGGGATTGCTGCATTAATCCGGCCAATCCGAAGAAGGCTCCCGCCAGTGTGTAGAGCAACAGTTTGACCCGTTGCACGCGGACTCCACATAAGCGAGCGGCCGGTTCGCTGGACCCGATAGCGTAGACATGGCGACCAAAAACGCTGCGGCGCATGATGAAGCTAGCGACCACCGCCAGGCCCAAGGTAATCCAAACGCCCGGAGGAAGAGGCAGGAAGCCTTGCGGGTTGGTTCGCTCCATTAGGGTGTTGAGACCGCTGCCCTCGGGGTTGTAGACGGCCTGCTTGCCGCTGATCCATTTGGCGCCCCCACGCACCACTCCCATCATTCCAAGACTGATGATGAAGGGAGAGAGGCGCAGTCCGGCGATGAGTCCTCCATTGGCTGCGCCGATGAGCGCCCCAGTACCCATGACAGCCGCTGCCGCCATCCAGGAGTTGTGGCCAGCGGTCAGCATCTTGGCTCCAACCACAGAACTGAAGGCGACCGCGGCTCCAACGCTGAGATCGATGCCACCACTGACAATGATCATCGTCATGCCAATGGAGCCCAAGGCCACGATGACGGTTTGGGTGAGGACAATCGCCGCATTGCGGCCCGTGAAGAGGGTAGGGCGGGCCTCTTCACTGAGTGCCAGCAGTCCCAAGACAAAGACCAAACCCAGCAACGGACCTGCGGTTTGCAGGAGGCGGCGCCAAGACGGAGCGTGAGGTGCAACAGTGGAGGCCATCGGATGACTTGGAAAAGTTCGATTAGCCTGCCTGTTCTTGCCTGTGTCGCCAACCCTGGAAACCGGGCGGCAGCGGGACGTGTGCAAAATAAGTTTGCACTCAGCCGGGCGAATCCGACTTGCCGGAGATCGCGGAGTCGGACCACCGTTGAACTCATGAACTCCCCGTCACGCCGTCAATTTCTCAGGGATTCCATCCTGCTCGCCGGAGGGGCCTATCTGGCCGGATGCCAAGCTCCTTATGTGAGTCGCCGTCGGGTGCTTGGAGCCAATGAGAGGCTCCGAATTGCGGCGGTTGGCGTGGGTGGAAAGGGTTGGACCGATGTCACCCAAGTGGGTGCCACCGAGAACATCGTCGGGCTTTGTGACGTGGATTCCGGCCGTTTGGCTCAGGCGGGCAAGACCTTCACCTCGGCCCGTCGTTTTGCCGATTGGCGTGAAATGTTCGATCAGTTGGGCAACCAGATCGACGCCGTCACTGTCTCCACGCCCGATCACACGCACTTCCCACCATCGATGCGGGCGGTCCAGCACGGGTGGCATGTCTATTGCCAGAAGCCATTGACCCACACGATTTGGGAGGCCCGCGAATTGACCCGAGCCACCCGAGCGGCGGGCGTGGCCACGCAGATGGGCAACCAAGGCATGTCGCGGGCGGCCGTGCGGAGGGACGCCGAGTGGGTTAAGGCAGGGGTGCTCGGAACGGTTCGGGAGATTCACTGCTGGACCGATCGTCCCGGCCCTTGGTGGGCCCAGGGAGTTCAGCGCCCGACCGATCGGCCGATTGTTCCTAAGGAATTGTCCTGGGACCTCTGGCTTGGGACCGCTCCGGAGCGCCCGTATCATCCGGCATGGGGCCACTTCAAGTGGCGCGGTTGGTGGGATTTCGGGACTGGTGCTGTCGGTGACATGGGTTGCCACTTACTCAACGTGCCTACGTTGTCGATGGATTTGTCCAATCCCAGTGCCGTCGAGGCCACGTCGGAGGGGGCTAATGACGAAACCGGCCCGGTGCGTTCGCACGTGGTCTGGGATATTCCGGCCCGTCGAGGTCAGGCCGCGCTGCGGTTCCATTGGTACGATGGCGGATCCCTGCCGCCGACGCACTTGTTCCCCGGGCAGGCCTACGGGGGCAATGGCGTCCTCATAGTGGGTTCGGACGACACGTTATTGACCAGTTACGAGAGTTTGCCCGGAGGCGGCAAACTCCGGTCGGGCCGGACCGCGGCCGAACTCAAGTCCATCCCTGAGAGGTTTGAGAAATACGCTGATTCCGAGGGGGCCCACTATCAGGAATGGATCCGGGCCTGCAAAGGCGGCCCGAAGGCACAGTCTGCCTTCGATGTGGCCGGACCCGTGACCGAAACTTTGCTCCTAGGCAACCTCGCCATCCGGGCTGGTCAGCGTCTGGAATGGGATTCCAAGGCGCTCAAGATTCGAAATCTGCCTTCAGCCAATTCGTGGGTTAAGACTCAGTATCGCTCGGGTTTCGTGGGCTGAGGGTGTCGTGCCCAAAAGCCGACGGCCCGCAGCGTTTTCGCGCTACGGGCCGAGGGGTCTCAGAGAGGTCGTTGGGCCGAAGAGTAATTTACAGAGTCACCACACGGACGTTGGAAATCGATCGGTCGGCCGCCAATTGATCCAGACAGGCCTTGGGCGGGCGGCTGTCGAGCACGAGCACCGTCAGGGCTAGTCCACCCTCGGTCTCACGACCAAGGCTCATGCTGGCGATGTTGACGTTGTGATCGGCCAAAATGCTGCCGAGCTTTCCCACCATGCCGGGTCGGTCTTGGTTGTTGAGCAGGAGCATGGTGCCCGAGGTCGGTATTTCTACCGGGGTGCTCGAGACTCGGACGATCCGGGGGTTTTGAGACGATCCGAAGAAAGTGCCTCCAGCGCTGCCCACCTTGGTGTTGCCGTGGAACAACTGGACGTGCAGCCACTCATTGAAGGTGACGGGCTCATCGGATTTCTTTTCTTCGACGGTCAGGCCGAGGTTGGAAGCAATGGAGCGCACGTTGATTTTGTTGATGTCCTTCGGACCGGTGCCGCTGGCGTTGAGGTACCCCTTGAGGATGGCGCGGGTCACTGGGTCGGTCGCCGGGAGGTCCTGAGCCTTTCCGCCGAAGGTGACATACAAACGGTCTACCCCCGGAGGCGCAAGTTGGCTGAGGAGGCTGCCGAGCTTCTCGCCCAATGCCACATAGGGTTGGACTTGTTCAAAGGCCTTGGCATCGACTCCGGGGAGGTTGACCGCGTTGCGGACCTCGCCCGTGAGGAGGAAGGCGCTAATGATTTCGGCGACTTCCAGACCGCACTTCTCTTGGGCTTCTTCGGTGCTCGCTCCGAGATGCGGGGTGAGGACGACATTGGGGAGTGACCGAAGCTTGTGGTCAGCCGCGAGAGGTTCAGAGCTAAAGACATCCAGAGCGGCCCCGGCGACTTTTCCAGATTCTAGTCCGGCAATGAGGTCCGGCTCGTTGACGATCTCGCCGCGGGCACAGTTCACGATCCGCACGCCGGGCTTCATCTTGGCGATGGATTCCGAGTTGATCATGCCCCGCGTGTCTGGTGTCACCGGCATGTGGACGGTGATGAAATCCGATGAGCGGTAAATGGCATCGGTGTCGGCGACGAGTTCGACCCCCAATTGGCGGGCACGGGCTTCGGTGAGGAAGGGGTCGTAGGCGATCACTCGCATTCCGAAGGCGAGGGCTCGTTTGGCGACTTCCGAACCAATGCGGCCCATGCCCAATACGCCGAGGGTTTTGCCTTGGATCTCAATTCCCTGGAACGCCTTACGGTCCCACTTGCCCGCGGCCATGGTGGCGTGGGCGGCGGGGATCTTTCGAGCGAGGGCACCCAGCATGAAGAAGGTTAATTCGGCCGTGGTGACGGTGTTGCCGGCCGGGGTGTTCATTACCACGACGCCCCGTTGGGTGGCGGCGGAGACATCGACGTTGTCGATACCCACCCCGGCTCGCCCGACGACCCGGAGTTTTGGAGCCGCATCCAGAACCGCCTGGGTGACCTTCGTCTCAGAGCGGACCACGAGGGCCTCCACGTCGGCCAGCAAGGGAAGCAATTCTGCCTCGGACAGCCGCTTGGACAGGACGGTTACCTTGAATTCAGGGCGTGCTTGGAAATACGCGATGCCGCGCGGGGAGATGGGGTCGCAAACAAGAACGTGCATAAAGCTCAGCGACGGTATGAACCGGGCCGGCGGAGGTCAACGCACTGTTGGGTGTCCTACAGAATGCGTTTGGGTGAAATCGGTGGCTTGGCAAGGGCTGGCTCTTGCTCCGGAGAGGGCGGTGGCTTCCAATCGTTCGTATGGTAAAGCTTTCCCGGCGGAGGTTTGGTGCGGCTCTGGCCGCAGTGGGTGGTCATTGGGCCGTGCCAATGATCGGCGCGTTGCCGGCCGTGCATTTGGGAGCACGCCCGCTCGTGACCCATGGAGTGGCCAGTGGCGATGTGGAGGCCTCATCGGCCGTTATCTGGAGCCGTTGCGATCAGGCGGCCCGCATGGTGGTGGAATGGTCGGAGGACGAGTCGTTCCTCACTCGGCAACGACGGGTGGGACCGGTGACGGGTCCGGAGTCCGATCACACGGCCAAAATGCTCCTTCGGGACCTCCCGACGGGTCGTCGTATCTTCTACCGGGTGTGCTTCGAGGATCGGCAAGGGGTGGCCGGTGACTGGGAGGCTGGATCGCTGGTGACGGCCGGTACGACCACAGCTCCGGGCTCGGAAGTGCATTTTGTCTGGTCGGGAGACACCTGCGGTCAGGGCTACGGCATCGATGAGGCGCGTGGTGGTATGCGCACTTACCAGTCCATGTTGGCCCAGGATCCGCAGTTCTTTGTTCACAGCGGAGACACAATCTACGCCGACAATTTGCTGGCTGCCGAGATGCGGCTTCCGGATGGAACCCTCTGGAAAAATCAGGTCACCGAGGAAAAATCGAAGGTGGCCGAGACCTTGGGAGAGTTCCGTGGCAACTACCGCTACAACGTGTTGGATGCCCATGTCCGGCGTTTCAATGCCCGTGTTCCGATGTTTGCCCAATGGGATGACCATGAGGTGCTGAACAACTGGTATCCCGGAGAGTTGCTGCCCGTTTCCGCGGGGTATCGGATTCGCGACGTGAACTTACTCGCGGCCCGTTCGCGACAGGCGTTCTTCGAGTACATGCCCATTCGGAACCATCCGGAACGACAAATTTATCGGCGTATTCGCCGCGGGCCTCATTGCGAATTGTTCTTCCTGGACTTGCGTTCCTACCGGGGTCCCAACAGCTCAAACCGCCAGCCCATTTCCGGTCCAGAAACCGATTATCTGGGACGTACCCAACTGGATTGGTTGAAGGAATCCATCGCGGCCAGCACGGCCACCTGGAAGTTCGTGTGCTCCGATATGCCCCTCGGGTTGTTGGTCCGCGATGGCGCCGACGCTTTCGAAAATGGGGCCAATGGGGACGGGATTCCCCTGGGTCGTGAATTAGAGATCGCTTCGCTGTTGCGCCATTTGCGGGACCATCGAGTTCGCAATGTGGTTTGGTTGACGGCGGATGTGCATTACTGCGCCTCGCATTTCTACGACCCCGCCCAGGCTCAGTTTTCCGAATTCAACGGCTTTTGGGAGTTTGTCAGCGGCCCTCTCCACGCGGGTACCTTCGGGCCCGGAACTCTCGACAACACCTTCGGGCCGCAGGTTCGCTTTTCTTCGCGCAAACCGGGGCAGGCTGTCTCGGGGCCTTGGAGCACTGAACAATTCTTTGGGTCGGTCCGCATCGCTCCGGTGACCCAGGTGGCCACCGTGACCCATTTGAATCGAGACGGGCAGCGCTTGTGGAGTGTCGATCTGGAGCCGGTCCGCGCATGAGTGAGACCTCCGAATCCATGTCTCCAGGAATGCCGAGGCCTTTGATGGAATTTTCTCCACTCCTCGTCGAGCGGATCCGGGCAGCGATCGGAACCGGGGGTGGTGCTGTCTCGCTGTCTCGCTACATGGAGATGGCTCTCTATGAGCCTGGTCTCGGGTACTACGAGCGCACCCCTCGGATCGTGGGTCGGGGCGGTGATTTTGCGACTAGTGTCTCGGTGGGATCCCTCTTTGGCGAATTGATGGCCTACTGGATCGAGCACGAGGTCGGCGTATCGGAGGGGTTGTCCGACGGGCCTCTAGAAATCGTCGAGGCTGGGGCTCACGACGGCCGATGGGCGGAAGATATTTTGGAGGCGCTCCTGCGTGGAGGCGGCAAGGACGGTGAGCGCTTCTGTTACCGGATCGTTGAGCCGAGTGCGACACGTCAGGCTTGGCAGCGTGAGCGTTTGGCTCGCTTCGGTGACCGCGTGGTCTGGAGCGAGGCGATGCCAGCCCAGGTGCGCGGGGTGATTCTCTCCAATGAACTGCTTGATGCTTTTCCGGTGGAACGCTGGTGCTGGAGCACCGACCAGCGGCGATGGGTAGAGCAGGGGGTGTGCTGGAAAGAGGGGCGGTTCGACTGGATAGCACTGCCGACCCCCGCGCCGATGGAGTGGAAGTTGCCCGAAGAATTGCAATCGGTGTTGCCCAACGGATTTGTTCGAGAGCGAAGCCCAACTGCGGTGGCCTGGTGGGCTCGGGCCGCCACCGCGTTGCATGCGGGATGTCTGATCACCCTCGATTACGGGTTGGAGGCGGAGGAGTTTCTGACTCCCGGCCGATCGGCAGGAACGCTGCGAGCCTACCACCGTCACCGAGTATTCGACGACCTCTTGTCATTTCCGGGCGAGGTGGACTTGACGGCCCACGTCGATTTTAGCGCCGTCGCTGAGGCGGGTCTGCAGGAGGGGTTGGTGCCGTGGTACCGGGAACGCCAATCCAGGTTCCTCATGCGGATTCTCGAATCGACTCAGCGGAGTTCGGGCCGCTTCCCGGATTGGAGCACTCAACGCGTCCGAGCCTTCCAGACATTGACTCACCCTGAGCACTTCGGTCGTGGGTTCCGGGTGTTGGCTCAAGGACGTGGTGGCGCACCGTGGGGCCGAGCCTAAAGAGAATCGCCTAAACAGAATCGTTGCAGCCAAGCCCGGTTTTAGAGCCTGTCTGAAACTGGGGAGGGGTTCTGTTTGGGAGAGAAGGGTTCGATTGGCAAGGCGCGAGGAGGAAGCAGACCCGCAGCGGTCTGTGACCGACAAGCAACGCCGCCAGCGGGCCCTTCCCTCCCAAACCCTCCGGGCGGCGGGTCTTTCCGGCTTGGACTGCGTTGGTTCGG
>SXGS01150660.1_pt1 | contig 25912 bp, 15 predicted proteins | sample 3174681 | NCBI WGS metagenome assembly SXGS01 (sample SAMN11356861, study PRJNA531348) | freshwater metagenome | isolation source: freshwater sample F1-80 | place: China: Fuxian Lake, Yuxi | collected 2017-12-25 | reverse complement strand
GATGCGGGTAGTGTCGTGGTTGCCGAGGATCGGCGCCATCACCGAGCCGGAGCCGTCCCAGGCCGCCTCGCCCTGGGCCACCACCGCGTCGAAGGCCGCCGTGTCGCCGCTCGACTCGGCCACCAGCGCCCGCAGGGCCCACATCGCGGGGAAGTCGAACTGCCCGTCGAGCCCGAAGGGACCGAGGTTCATGCGGATGTCGGCGTGACCGTCGAGGCCCGTGTAGGTTTCCCCGAGGGCGTAGAAGTCGACCGGACCCTGCTCGGTGGCCGCCGCGAGCTGGTAGACGAGCTCCCGCACCGCGTGACGGCGCAGCATGGGGACCGCGTCGATGCGCAGGCCGTCGAGATCGTAGGCAATTGCGAACTCGACGATGTCGCGACCTACCGTTGCCGCGACCTCGGGGTTCTCCCAGGACAGGTCGGGCAGGTAGTCGGTGAACCAGCAGGTCTCGATCTCGCTCGACCAGGGACACGCGTAGTCACCGCAGATGCACTCGGCGCCCTCGTGGAACCAGTCGCTGCCATGCTCGGCGCGGTAGGGGTGCTCCTCGTGCACGTGGTTGGGCACCACGTCGACGAGCACGCGGAAACCCCGGGCATGGGCGGCCGAAACCAGCGCGCGCAGGTCGCTGGCCGTCCCGAGCTCCGGCTCGATGTCGTTGGCCGAGACGGGCCAGTAGCCGTGGTAGCTCGAGTAGTCGTGGCCATCGTCGCCGGGCCAGTCGCCATCGGGGTTGTCGAGCAGCGGGGAGAGCCACAGCGTGTTGGCGCCGAGCTCGGCGAGGTAGCCACTCTCGATGGCGTTGGTCACCCCGCGCAGGGTGCCGCCGTGCCTCTCGCCGGGGCCCCGGGCCACGAGGGCGCCGTCGTTGCCGCGAAAGCGGTCGACCACCACCTGGTAGATCAGCGCGTCGCGACCATCCCAGGGCTCGGGCTCGATCCAGAGCGGAACGCGCAAAGCTGTGTCGCGACCAGACTCGTCCGTCGCGAGCAGGGTGACGGTGTGCTTGCCGGGGGCGAGATCGTTTGCCTCGACGCGCAGCTGTTGTCCCTCGATCTGCACGTCCAGGGGCTCGCCGTTGATGATCGCGGATGCGGTCGCGACCGGGACATCGAGCGTCGCCTCGACGAGGAGGCTGTCGGCGTCGCTCTCGGCGAGGTCGAGCGACAGGCGGGGCTCGTCGCACTCGCGGACACGGAGGAGGGAGCGCTCCTCGCCGGTGCTGTAGTCGATGAGCGGCTGGAACGGGTCGATCTCCTCCACACCATCGACGAGAAGCAGGTAGGGGTAGTCGCCCGCATCGAGGTGCACCTGGGCGCGCCAGGTGCCCTGCTCGTCGCGAACGAGCTGCGTGGCGTCGGGGTTCCAGCCATTCCACGCGCCGACGGCCGACACGCGCTCCGCCTCGCCCACCCAGTACAAGGCCGTCCCGCAGTCGCGGGGGGGCTCGCAGGCGACGAGGAGCGCGAGGATCACGCGAGGTGCGGGCGCATGAGCGGGGCCACGTCGCCCACGCAGTCGCGACCGGTGGCGCGCGCCATGAGCGTGATGTCGAGGATCACGTGGTTGGTGGCCACGTCGACCAGCGAGGGGTTGGTGGTCCACACCGCGTGGTTGTCGGCGCCCGGCTCGGTGCCGCCAATGAGCGCCTCGCGACGGTCGATGACGACCAGCGCCTTGTGCGACCACTGCGCCTTGGTCTCGTCGCCGGTGACGTCGTCGATCCAGGGGCAGAAGCCCGCGGGGAGCGACTCGACGCGCGCGGGGCTGTGGAGGACGCGGTGCAGGTATCGCCCGGCCACGGCCTCGATCGCCGGGCGCAAGAGGTCGAGCTCGCGCGGCCAGAGCGACAGGCACAGGCTCTTCTCGGCGCCCCGGATCATGCTGTCGATCCGGGCCATCACGTCGTCGTAGCGGGAGAGGATCCAGATGGGCTCGGGACGGTTGCGCTTGGGCAGGCTCTGCAAGCTGCGCTCGGCCTCGCTCATTCGCGCGAGCGCGTCGCGACGCAGCCGCTCGATCCACTTCTCCGGCGCGGTGGCGGTGAAACGCTGGGGTTCCTGGCCGTAGGCGAAGGCGGCGCCGGCCTCCTCGAGCCCCCGGAGCACCGCGTAGACCGCGCTCCGCGGCACGCTACTGCGGGCGGCCACCTCGTAGCCGGTGAGCCCCCGGCCGGTGTCGTCTTCGAGGAGCGCCAGGTAGGCCTGCGCCTCGTTGCGGCCGAGGCCCAGGGCCACGAGATCACCCACGAGCGCGTCGCGACCGGTGTTGGGGCCGCTCACGGGACACCCCGGGGGGAAACGCTCGCCGCGCTCACGGGACACACGCGGCGCTGAGGTCGAACCAGGAGCCGACCACCGGGTTGCTCACCCGCGCGGCGATCACGTTCCAGCCGGGCACGAGGAACTCGGTGACGTCGATGGGGTCGACGTCGACCATCACGTCGCAAGAGCCGCCCTCGTTCACGCAGCCCTCCTCTTGCCAGTCGCCACCCCAGTGGCCCACCGACTGGCCGTTGACCCAGAGCCAGAGCCCGTCGTCGCTGGCGACGGTGAGCGTCATGTCGGGGGGCACGTCGGCCAGCTCGAACCAGGCGAGGAAGGCCTTGTCGTAGCCGGTGGGCACGTTCCGCTCGGGCATGGCGATGGTCGACCAGCCCGACATGCTGTAGGCGGTGTCGTAGAAGTCGTTGCCGCTCCCGTCGGTGGGCGCCGCCTCGGTGTCGAAGGGCTGGCTGCCCCACCACTGCCAGGTGCCGAAGTCCACGCCGGTGCAGTCAGCGAGGAGCGCGGTGTCGGGGGTGGGCTCCTCCTCGGCGGCGGTGTCTTCCGGGGGGAGGTTCTCGGGGCCGCCGGTGCTCGCGGTGTCGATGCCGGTGTCGTCGTCGGGAGTGCCCTCGCCCGCGTTGCCGGTGTCGGCCGCAGGCACAAACTCGCCGGCGGTGTCGAGCTCTTCGCTGGCCTTGTCGGCCACGCGGTTGAGCCCGAAGTCGTTGCATCCAAGGAGCAGGGCGAGGTGGAGCACGGGGACCTCCGAAGTGACTCTGGAGTGAGTCACGCATGGTGACTCTACAATGAGTCACGAGGGGGCGCAAGGGGGATCGCCGCCAGAGGGCGAACCGGGGGAGCCACGCCGCACCGAGTGCGCCGCCAGCGGGACGCCTGGCCGCCCGGGCTGGCGCGGCGGTCCTGGGAGGCACGGCCGCGGAGGGGGGGCGTCGCGACCAACTACCGTTCGAACCGGAATCGTCGTAAGCACAGGCCAGCCGAGCCGGACTGCGCGCGCCATCAGCGCCGAGGCACCCCAAGAAAGTGACTGTTCTCCCGTGATGGTCGCCCTTGCTGAGGCGGTCGACCGGGCACCGCGTACCCAGGCGTGCCAGTTCAGCCAACGTGTGCTCACGACGATTCCTTTCCAGCTAGCAACCGCTTGCGACGGTCGGCCTCGGCCCAGCGTAGGAGCCCTCGGCCCGGGGCACCCCACGGGCACCGCAGCCGTCCGGCGGCGGCCCGGTCCGCGGCCGGCGACCCACACACCCCCGCTCACCCCGGCGCCGCCACCCTTCGCTCCACCCAGAAGCCCTGCTCGTCGCGCACCCTCACGCGCAACTGATCCCCTTCTTGCACGATCACCTCGCCCTCCGCCGCCGGGGCCCAGGCGCCAGCGACCTCGCCCTCGGGGAGCTTCACGCGCGTGCCGGGACGAACCCCGGGAGGCACGGCCGCCTCGCGGAAGTAGCCGATGCCGGGACCGAGCGAGTAGGCATTGAATCCCTGCTCCCGGAGCCAGTGGGCCACGCCGTAGCTGCGCACGCCGGCGGCACAGTACACGGTGATGGCGCGGTCGCGAGGGAGCCGGGGGAGCTGGTGGGGCACCATGTCCATCGGGATGAGCATCGCCTCGGTCGCGACGCCACCCGCGTACTCCCCGGGCTCGCGGACATCGAGGACAAGTGAGCCAGGGACAGGGTCCTCGACCTCGAGATCGTCGACCGGCTCCTCTGGGGCGACAGCGGGCGCCTCCGTCCACTTGCCCACGGGCTCCGCCACGGGCTTCACGACGGGACGAGGCCCCACCAGCGCCCGGTCGACCACCCGTCGCAAGAGCTTGCGGATCATGCGCTGAACCAGCCGCGCAGAATGTCTTCCGCCGGCATCCCCGCGGGCACGTAGAGGTCTTCCTCGCCGGGCAGGTCGGTGAACCACTTCCACCACCAGGCGCCCGCGAACCACGGCCGGGCGCTGCAGGCACGGAAGAGCGCCTCGTAGCCCCGTGCCTGCACCGCCGGGTCGGCGGGACCGCTCCCCGGGTCCCAGGGCTTCTCGGTGCCGAGCGCGACCGCCCGGTAGCCGCACTCGGGAAACACCACGGGGCGCCCGCCAGCGGCACGCTCGATGTTGTCGAGGTGCGGTTTCCAGCTCTCCACGAGCGACTCCACCGTGTTCCCGGTCAGCGGGAAGTAGGCGTTGACCCCCACGAGATCGTAGGCGTCCCAGTCGGCGAAGAGCTCATACTCCTCGTACCAGTTCGCCGCGTACATGAGGCGACCCGGAAACACGGCGCGGATCGCCTTCGCCACGTTGGCCCATGCACCGGGGTTGTGTCGTGAGGCGGAGGTGTACTCCAAGCCGGCGCAGTAGGTGGCGCAGCCGGTGTCGGCGGCGACGCGCGCGTAGTGCACCGCGAACTCGGTGTAGCGCTCGAACCACACCTTCCAGCCGGCCGCGTCGAGCTCGATGTCGCCGTTGCCCTTGCCGGCCATGAACTGCCAGGCCCAGAGGTGGGGCTTCATCGTGACGGCGAGCCCAAGGTCGCGCAGGTTTCGCACCTCGGCGCGGAGGTCGTCGTCGGTCATGGTGGGATCGCCACCGTAGCTCACCTCGGGTCGCGACAGAGATCGCGTGTACGCGAAGGGGTTGAGCGCCACGTCGCGCACCCCCAGCTCGTACAGGCGGTTCGCCTGGGCCTTGCTGCGGTCGCTCCCGTAGCCCCAGCCGCGCTGGTGCAGGTGCGCGAGGTTCATGCCGCGCACGAAGGCCGGACCAAGGGGGCGAGGGCTCGACACCACCGGCGTGCTCTCGGCCGACTTGGCCTCGCCGGTGCAGGCCACCGTCGCGACCGACCCGAGGATCAGCGAACGCCGATCAATCACAGCTCGCGGTCGATGATCCAGCTCACCACCTTGCCGGCCTTGCCGTCGAGGTTCGCGCTCATGCGCCACGGGGTGTACACCACCACGCCGTCGCCCGACTCGAACTCGAGCAGCATGGGGGAGTCTTTCTCCTCGCCGGTTTCCATGCCCTTGCGCCAGGGCGCGTCGGCGCGGATGTACACTTTGGTGTCGTCGCCCGCGGCGTCGACCACCGGCCAGGCGTCGAGGTCGAGGTTCATCTCGACGGTGTCTTTGCCGAGCTCGTCCTCGAGGTTGTCGCTCGACACCTCGCACTTGAGCTCGCCGATCTCGCCGATCTGCGCCGCGTCGGGGTCGCTCCCGCCGAGGAAGTCGATCTTGTCGGGCCAGGTTTGCTCGATCACGTCGTAGGACCAGTCACTGGCAAACACCACGCCACCGGCCTTCACGTAGTCCTTGAGCGCCGCCTGCACCGCGTCGACGTCGGCCTGGGCGCTGCCATCGGCGCTGTAGAAGACCCCCTCTTCAAGGTGGCCGCCGGCGAAGAAGATCGCGTCGTAGAGGCCCATCTGCACGGGGTTCTGCAGGAACTGGAGCAGCTCCGAACCGGTCTGGCCGTTGACGAGGTGGTAGCCACCGATCCCCACCGCTTCGAGCACCTTGTCGAACTCGTCGAAGTCGCCGGTGACGACGGCCACCTCGACGTCGGCCGAGCCCGTGCAGGCCTCGAGCGGCACCTCGGTTTCACGCCCGTCGGAGATGGTCGCGTTGAACACGTCGATCGTGGTGGAGCCGTACTGGATGTACACCTCGTAGGTGCCGTCGTCGAGATCGTCGAGAACCCAGTAACCTTCGGCGTCAGATGTCGTCTTTCGCGTGTCGCGGAGCTTGCCCGACTCGTCGATGATGTGGGTGTAGACGCTCGCGCCCTCGAGCCAGACGTAGCGCGCCGGGTCGCACACGCGGCCCACCAGGCTGCCGTCGCCGTGGCCGTAGCGGTCGGCCACGTGCTGGAAACCGCTGTCGGAGTTGCAGGCCGCGAGGGCGAGCGACAGGACGAGGAAGCTGCGCATCAGTAGGACCTCCCGGGGACGAGCACGTAGATGTCGAGCGTGTCGAGGAGCACGGTGCCGTCGCCCAGGACGTTGAGGGTGAGCGCGTACACTTGGTCGGTTTCGGCGGCCGCCACCGCCCCGCGGAAGGTGATCTCGAAGTCGAGCACCTGGCCGTTGGCGCTGGAGGAGAGCGTGTAGCTCTCGGGGTCGATCGACTTCACGAAACCCCACTCGTCGCCCTCGACCTGGAGCACCACCTCGCTGAACTGCACGCTGTCGACCAAGTCTTCGATCGCCCCCACGATGGTGGACCGCAACGAGGAGGAGCTTCCCGTCCACCGGAAAACCAGCGAATCGTCGGCGCGGCCGTCGCCATCGGTGTCGGCGTAGGATCCGGTCTGGTCGGCCAGGTCCTTCATCTGGGGCTCGGGCAGTGAGGAGTTCACCGCGATGCCGATCAGGTAGGCGTTGAGGTTGCCGGCCGCGCGCACGACGTCGTCGCTGCCGCCGTCGACCGGGCAACCGTTGGGCGACCCGTTGTAGGTGCGGTCGGTGCTGTCGGGGTCGCGCATGTAGTTGTCGGTGGCGTACACGATGACGGGGAGCGCGAAGTCGCGGAAGCCCATACCGCCGTTGGTACCGATGCCCGGCACGCCGGCGTCGTAGTTGTCGCCCGCGCCGCCGCCAAACGGGTCGGCTCCGCTCGCGATGAAGGGGAGCACGTCCTTGCTGGAGTTGTAGCTCCCGTTGCAGTCCATGTCGTAGCCACCGCCGTTGAGCGCCTGGTAGAGCGCCTCCATCGAGCCCTCCGGGCCATCGACGCCGTTGTGCACGCGCAGGCTGGAGAGGGTGCTCTGCACCGACGAGGTGCTGGTGGTGATTGGTTGTTCCAGCGAGTAGATCAGGTCGCCGTTGGTGCCGTAGGAGCCGTAGTTGTAGTCGTCGAAGGTCGCGACACCGTACTGCGCGTCGGGGAGCGTGGCCGAGAGTTGCGACACGATCTGGGCGAACTCGCCGGCCATGCCGTTGAGCGTGCTGGTCATAGAGCAGGTGGTGTCGAGCAAGAAGCCGATGTCGCCGGCCGACACGCTCAGCGTGAACTCGAAGCTCTCCTCTACGTTCGTGCGCTCTTCCACGGTCACGTAGATGCCCTCGATCACGCTCGACCCGTCGGCGGGGTTCGACCCGGCGGTGAGCTCGGCACCGTCGGTGTAGCTGTCGCCGTCGGTGTCGGCGTCGTAGGGGTCGGTGCCGTACGCGGCCTCCTGGTTGTCGGCGATACCGTCGCCGTCGGCGTCGGTGTCGGCGCCGTCCCACATGCCGTCGCCATCGGTGTCGGCTTCCTTCTTGCCGCTGCCCACCTCCTGGGCGTCGGAGAAGCCGTCGCCGTCGCTGTCGTCGTCGAGGTAGTCGGGGGTGCCGTCGCCATCGAGGTCGCGGGGCTCGCTGTCCCACGCGCTCGTGCCCGCCTCGGTGGCGTCGGAGGCGCCGTCGCCGTCAGAGTCATCGTCGCGGTAGTCCTCGGTGCCGTCGCCGTCGTGGTCGACCACCGCGCACTCGCTGCCGATCTCGGTGGTGTCGTAGAGACCGTCGCCGTCGTCGTCGAGGTCGGCGAAGTTTCGGACGCCGTCCTCGTCGGGATCCTTGCTGCCCTCGGAGCCGTCGGGGATGCAGTTGGCGTCGCTGTCGAGGTCCTGGAAGTCCGGCACGAGGTCGAGGTCGCTGTCCCACGGCAGGGTGAGCACGTCTTCGTCGCCGGCCTCGATGATGTCTTCGATGCCGTCTTCGTCGCTGTCCTTGTCCTGGTAGTCGGGGAGATCGTCCTCGTCGGTGTTGGTGGCGACGAGACCCTCGGTGTTCTGGGGGTCGACGTAGCCCTCGTCCAGGTCGAGGATGGTGTCCTGGTCTTCATCTTCCCAGGTGACCAGCTCGTTGGGCTCGTCGCCGCCGGTGCCGGCGGTGCCGGTACAGGCAAAGAGCAGGATGGTCGGGGCGAAAGCGGGGAACGCGCGCATGGGGCCTCCGCGGGGCGTGCGATGGTATCGCGAAAGGGCGCCGCCCGCGCATACATTTGCGCGATAGCCACCGGGGCCGATGGGCTGGGTCGTCAACATCTTCCTGGTCGTGCTCTCGCTCTTGCTGGCGGGCGGGCTCGGCGCCTACCTGGCCGCGAGGCTGGCTTACAAGACCGCAGGAAAGGTGCGTAGATTGCCGGTGGTTCGCAAGATCCCGTTGATCGGCGTGAAGCCCCCGGAGGCGCCCAAGCCGCTCGACCACGACCTGCGCGCCTACCCCGATCGGCTCCTGGCGCTGGAGACGGGCCTGGCCGGGCGACACGCCGAGGTGCAGGCGCAGATGCGCCTCCTGGCCGACCGCCGCGGCGAGGTGGCCAACAAGCCCGACCGCGCCGACCTCGTGGCCCGCTACGACGAGGACATCGGCCACCTCGACCGGCGCGCTGGGAGCATGCGCCGCGTGACGGCCTTGCTCTGGCGCACCCGGGCGATCCTGGTCCTGCGCGTGTTCCAGGCCGTCACCGGGCGACTACGCCCGAAGTTGCCGGCGTTGCCAGATGGAAACCGCGCCCTGTCTCGCGACGACCTCGCCCGGGCCCGAGGCACCTACGGCGAGGCCGCCGCCGCCGTTCGCTTCTACATCGACGAGCTCCGCGAGCGCCTCCGCGCGCTCGACGAGATGGTGCCTACGCCGCCCATGGCAGCCGACGTCGATGACTCCATGCGTGCAGCGGTCGCGACCGAGCTGGCCCGCGTACGCGCCAGCCACGAGGACATGCTCGCCCGCATGGACCGGCTGGCCGACAACCTCACCTGGCTCGGCGACCACGCCGGCACCTTGCAGGTCGTCGACGACGAGGTGGCGCTTCCCGCGGCCGGCCCTCATGGGGAGAGCGCCGCGCACCTCCTCGAGGAGGTCGACAACGCGGTGAACGCGCTCAACGCGCTGGCCGGGGCGGTGGACCGTCACCTCGCCGACCGGGTGGCCACCGAGCGCGCGCTCGACGAGCTGGCCGACGACGTGAGCAAGCTCGAGACGCAGGGCCTGGAGGCACAGGCCGCCGCCGAGGCCGAGATCGAAGTGGCGCGCATCGTGGAGGGTTTCTCGTCGTGATCGCAGAGCTCGAAGTCCTCGCCCCCGGCGAGGCGCTGTTCGACATGGACGGCACCCTCATCACCAACGACATCGCCGAGAGCTGCTTACGACGGGTCGACCGTCTCGGCCATCGCAACGCGGTGACGAATTCTCACGCCAGCGTGTTCGACCACTACGTGTCGATCCCCGACTACGTGGGCCAGTGCAAGTACGCCGCCCTGGCCCTCGGCGGCCTGCGCGTGGCGCAGGTGGAGCAGATGGTCGACGACGCCTTTGCCAGCGGCGACAACGCGCCGGTCGAGGCGGTGGTGGCACTGGCCCACTGGATGTCGCAACGGCACCGCGTGTGGCTCCTCACGGGGAGCCCCGAGATCCTCGGGGAAATCGTGGCGCGCCGCCTCGGGCTCCGCCGCTGGTTCGGCATCAAGGTGCCGCAAGACGGCGACGTGCTCCGCGCCGAGACCTACGGCGTGGTGACCGCCGACGTGGGAAAGGTCGAAGCAGCCTGGGTGATGACGGGACGGATCCCGGTGTTCGCCATCGGCGACAGCAAGCACGACCTGCCGCTCTTGCGCCACGCGAAGGTGGCCCGCACCTGCGGGAAGTCGGCCGGCGTGGAGTTCCCCGCCTACCCGTAGGCGCACGCAGGGGTTAGCCGCCGGCCTCTCGTAACGAGGTCTGCTTATGAACCGGGTCGAAGCCGCGATCAACGAGGGCCGCTGCGTTCTCATCTTTGGCGGCAAGGTGCTTCAAGACGCCGAGACGCTGGGCGAACTTCGCCGCCGCCCGCAGGTGCCGGCCACCGTGCTCTCGGGCGACGTGCCGAGCCCGGCGGCCAAGCTCGACGCGAGCGTCCTCGCGCCGGCCACCACCAAGGAAGGCGGCGTGATCTGCCTGGTGGAGGCCGAGGGCCCCGACAGCATCGGCCTCGGCCAGCTGGCCAACATCATCCAGGGCGCCGCGCACAAGCCTCGCCTGGTGGTGGCGGCGCGCGCCTTCAACCCCTTCGCGCTCCCGGCGGCCCTGCGCACGCTGAAGCTCGAGCACGAGAAGTCCAAGCCCCGCGACTTCCTCTTCAAGCTCCCGGTGCCCACCGCCGCCCCCGTCGCGGTGGTGGCGCCCGAGGCGCCGAAGAAGAAGTCCGCCGCGCCGAAGATCGCCTTCGTGGGCCGGGAGGCCGAGCTGGCCTTCCTCGCCGAGCACGCCACCGGCCCGGTGGTCGTGGCCGGCCCCCCGGGCGTGGGCAAGCGCTGGCTGGTGGAGAAGGCGCTGAGCGGCGTGGCCAACCGCGTCCCCGACTTCGTGGTGGGCTGGGGTTCCGAGGCCGATTCGCTCTACGCCCGCATCGCCGTGCTCGCGAAGGAGGCCGGCGACAGCCGCCTCGGCGACGCGTTGAACAAGCCCGACGCTCGCCCGGTGCCGTCCGCGCTCGCCCAGCTCGCGGTGGAGAGCCTCGCCCAACTGGACGTTACCTTCGTGGTCGACCGCCTCGACGCGGTGATGCGTCGCGACGGCACCTTCCATCGCGAGGGGCGCTTCGAGCTGCTCCTGCGCGCGCTCCTCACCGGCCAGTACAAGGCCCGCATCGTCTTCCTCAGCACCATCCACCCTCGGTTCTACCGCGAGGGCGAGGGGCTCTCGCTGCCGGTGCTCGCGCTCGGCGGCGTGAAGGGCAAGGAGCTCCACGAGATCTTCGAGGCCTACCGCGTGGAGGACTTCCCCCGGGAGAACTTCGGCCCGATCTCCGACCGCATCCACGGTCACCCGCTCGCCGCGCGCATGTTCGCGGTGGCCGTGCGCGACCCTGAGGCCCGCGACGAGATCCTCGAGTCGGCGCGCTTCCTCAAGATGGACGACGTGGCCGACCTCGACGCGGTGAAGCGGCGCATCCAGAAGACGGTCCAGGGGCTCACCGACGAGGAGCGTCACGACCTGGCGCTGCTCGCCCACTTCCGCCAGCCCTTCACCGCCACCGACTCCGAGATCACCGGCGTGAAGCGCGAGTCGCGGCTCAACTTGCTGGGCAAGGGCCTGCTCGACATGGTGCCCGACGAGGGTCGCGAGCGCACCTTCTACGTGCACCGCCTCGTGGCCGAGGCCCTGCCGCGCCAGGAAACGACGCTGTTCGATCTCTGCGAGGCGCTCGGCAACCAGTACATCGCCGCCTCGCGCAAGGAGAAGGGCCAGAAGGCGCTCGCACTCGCCCAGGAAGGCAATCGCCTCCTGTTCGAAGCGCACCGCACTCGCGACCGCGCGCGCATGCCGCACCCCGACCACGACCCGGCGGTCGAGGCCATCCGCGGGCTCATCCGCAGCCGCAAGCCGCGCTTCGACCTCGCGCAGCAGCGGCTCGTCGAGTTGCTCGCCACCGACCCGGCCAACACCGAGGCCAACCTGCTCAAGGCCGAGCTCCTCGCCGTGACCAAGGCCAAGAACGAGGAGGTGCTCGCCGCCCTCGCCGTGGCCGAGAAGCATCCCACGCCCGAGGTTTTCCACGCCGCGTGTGACTTTGCCGCGGAGCGCGCGGGTGGTCGTAAGGGGGCGGCCGCCGTGCTGGAGCGCGGCTGCGTCGCGTTCCCCGAGAACGCGCGGATGAAGCGTCGTCTCGCGGGCCTGCTCGCCGACGCCAACCGCCTCGACCACGCGGCCACCGTGCTCAAGGAAGCGATGGCGCTCGAGCCGATGATGCCCGACACCTACGGGCTGCTCGGCGAGATCTACCTGCGCATGGGTCGCGACTGTTTCGACAAGGCGCACGAGGCCCTCGCCGAGGCCCGCCGCCTCGATCCGAACAACACGCTGCACATGTCGCGACTGGGCGCGCTCCTCATCGAGACCGCCGAGGGCGACGCGGCCAAGCTCGACGAGGCGCAGAAGCTCCTCGAAGACGCCGTGGCGGCCGACAAGAAGAACTACGGGGCGCACTTGTTCCTCGGGCGACTCATCATCGACCGCGGCGGCGACCTCGACCGCGCCAACTGGCTCTTGAAGAACGCGGCCGGGCTGGTTGAACGCGCCACGGCGCCAATGGTGGAGCGCGCCCGCATCGCCGCGCGCAAGCAGCTCTGGCCCGAGGCCGAGGCCTTGCTCGAGAAGGCCCAGAAGGCCGACCCGGGAGACTGGCACGTCTTCTACGCTCGCGCCGAGATGTTCGAGCTTCGCGGCCTCGTGTTCAACGCCGAGCCGGAGTACCGGCACGCGCAGGAGCGCACGATGGAAGGGACGCCGATGCGCGCCAAGGTCGACGCCGCGCTCGCGCGCATGGCCGATCTCATCGCCTCAGGTGCCGCCCTGGAAATGGCGAAGGCCGCGGAGGCCGCCGGTGTGGTGGCGCCGCCGCCCAGCACGCCGGGCCCCAAGCGCGATCCGGGGACGACCACCCGTCGTCGCCGTCGTGGCAAGGGCAAGGGCGAGGGCCAGGCCGACGGCGCCGCTGCGGATGGTGCCGAAGTCGCCGCCGCGGAGGGGGGTGATGCCGGCGCGGAGAGCACCCACGGCGTGGACGCGTCGCCCGAGGCCGTTGCCGAGGTCGTGGAGCCCGCGCCGGAGGTGGTGGCCGATGCCGCCCCTGCCGAGGAAACGCCCGCGGCTGAGTAGGCCCGTCGGTCCCTCATGATCGAGTTGTCGCCCGCGGTGGCCGCCGCCTACCTGCTCCAGCGGGTGGCGCTCGCCGAGCGTTTCCCCCGGGGCGACAAGGGCATCATCGCCCTGCTCGATCGGCTCGACCTCGTGCAGCTCGACCCCATCGACCGTTGCGGCCAGAACGCCGATCTCGTGGTGGGGGCCCGCGTGGAGGGCGCCAAGCGCGGCGACGTGCACCGCGTGCTCAAGGGGCGGAGCTTCGAACACTTCGCCAAGGAGCGCTGCATCGTGCACGCGCGCCACTTCGCCCACTACCGGGCACAGGCCGTGGAAACGCCGTGGTGGCGCAACAGCGAGCGCATGCAGAAGCTCGACGAGGGGCTCGTGGGCGACGTGCTCGCCGAGGTGTCCGAGCGCGGGCCGCTCACGACCAACGAGCTGAGCCCGCGCGGCAAGACCGAGCCCATGGACTGGGCGGGATGGAAGGGCACCAGCCGGCTGGAGGTGCTCGCCATCGAGGTGCTGTGGACACGCTGCGCCGTGGTGGTGTCGGGTCGCGACGCGCGCGGGCGACGGGTGTACGACCTTCCCGAGCGGGCCCTTCCCGGCGTGCCCCTGGATCCCCCCGCCGAGCCCTTCGCGGAGGCGATGATCCTCGCCCGCGTGCGCAGCGCCGGACTGCTGGCGCGGGCGGGCGGGCCCACCTGGTCGATGCTCGGCGAGGCGCGGACCGACGGCACCGTCGAGCGAATGGTGGCCGATGGACGCCTGGTGGAGGTGCGCGTGGGGCGGCGCCCCTATCTGGCGGAGCACGGCATCGTGGCGGCGACCGCGGAGCGGCCGTCGACCGGCGCCGTGGTCCTCGGCCCGCTCGATCCGCTGCTCTGGGACCGCGCGCTGGTGCGCGACGCGTTCGGCTTCGGCTACACCTGGGAGGTGTACAAGCCAGCCGCCCAGCGCGAGTATGGCTACTACGTGTGTCCTGTCCTCATCGACGGGCACCTCGCGGGACGCGTGGAGGCTCGTCGCGATGGCAATACCCTCCGCGTTGAACGTACCTGGGGCGACATGCCCCGCCGCGCACTCGACATTGCCTTGTCGCGACTCGCAAAGATGAACGATTGCGTCGCTATTGACATGTCAAGAACACCCCTCGTGTGATCGGCTTCTCCGCTTCATCCTCGGCAATCACTTTTCACGCTGCGTAAAAAACTTCGCACCGCGACCTTTTCACTTGCCGCCTCGATGGCTACAACGGCGGGGCATCGGAGAGGAACAAGCTGTTGACAATCGCCCTGACCCTCGTTCTATCAGCTTTCGCCGCGGAATATGGTCCGCTGGTCGAGGGCACCGAGGGCGACGAGATCGCAGCTGAAGGGCTCGGCCAGGCCGACACGGGCGTGGTGGGCTGTTCCGACCAGTACCTGAGCGAGGGCTTCGACCTGCCCGAGCTGCCGCTTTTCTACACGCGGGCGCAGGTCAACCACTCCTGGGGCAGCCGCGAGATGGTCGACGTGATCGTCGACAGCACGCGTCACCTCCGCTGGCTCATGCCCGAGGCCGACCCGATCACCATCGGCGACATCTCGGCCGAGCGCGGTGGTTTCCTCAACGGCCACAAGTCGCACCGCGGGGGCGTCGACGTCGACCTCGGCATCTACGCGACCGGTGGCAAGCAAGACCCGCGCGGCTTCACAGCGCTCGGCCCGGGCACCTTCGACCTCGAGCGCAACTGGATGCTCATCTCCACCTTGCTCGACACGGGCAAGATCGACATGATCCTGCTTGATCGAGGGCATATCGAGCGGCTCCGCGCCTACACGGTGCGTGCCGGTCTGCTCACCGAAGACGAAGCTGAGCACGTTTTCCCCTCCGAGGGCAGTCGCGGCAGCTGGGAGAACGTGGGCATCGTGCGTCACGCGCCCAACCACGGCGACCACATCCACGTGCGGGTGTTGTGCGCCGACGGCAGCAAGGCCGACGCGCGCTGAATAGCAGGGGCCGTGGCCTCCAAAGTTGAGAAATACGCCGCCATCGGCGTGTTCGTGAAGATCGCCGAGGCGGGGAGCTTCACCCTCGCCGGGAAGTCCCTTGGCCTGTCCACCTCGCAGGTGAGCCGCACGCTCGCCGCGCTCGAAAACCAGATGGGCGTGAGACTTGTCAACCGCAGCACGCGGCGCTTCTCGCTGACCGAGCCGGGCAAGCGCCTGTACGAGCGCTGCCGGGGCCTCCTGGGCGACGTCGACGAGGCGGTGGAGTCCGTGCGCGAGGAGGGCGGCGACCTGCGCGGCACCTTGCGGATCACCACGCCGGTGCAGTTCGGCCTGCGCTTCCTCAACCCGGTCATCACCCAGTTCGCGCTCGCCCACGCGGGGCTGCGGCTGGAGATGAACTACGACGACCGCCGCATCGACCTCGTGGCCAGCGGCGTCGACGTGGCGGTTCGCATCGCGCAGCTCGCCGACACGAGCCTGATCGCGCGCAAGCTGGGCTCGGTCCGCACCCGCACGCTGGCCTCGCCGGCCTACCTCAAGGCCCATGGGACGCCGCAGCACCCCTCGGAGCTCGGCCAGCACGATTGCCTCGTCACCGCCATCGAAGGCGCAGGCACCACCTGGCGCTTCAGCGGCGACCGCGACGTGGTGGTGAAGGTGCGCGATCGCCTCGTCAACAACAACGTCGAGGGGCTCGTCCCCTTCGCGCTGGCGGGCCTCGGCATCGCCCGCATCCCCGAGGCCGTGCTCTGCGGCGAGATCAAGGCGGGCACGCTCGTTCCCATCCTTGAGGCCTGGGACCACCGCACGCCGGTGCAGGCGGTCTACACGCCGGGGCGGAACCAGTCCCAGAAGGTGCGGAGGTTCGTGGACTTCTTGGTGCAGGAGTTCGCCGGGGCGCCTTGGAGTTGTGGGTAGCGGTTGGGCAGCCGGGGATGGCGCGTGCCGCAGCGGCGGGGGACGGCCCTGCCGGATGGGGGCGCCGCCTAAGGCATCATTGGTGTCGCGACACTGCGGAGCGTGGCCCTAAGTGGCAAACCTCGCCGGAGGATTGGCACTTTGGGCCGCGCTGCAGGGTGGACGCACCGGCCTGTGCATTCACGTGTCGCGACACCACAGGGGCAGGCCCGAACTGGCAAAGCTCGCCGGAGGATCGGCACTTCGGGCCTCACTCGCGACGTTTTCGCGCTTCCTGGGCGAAGCGGGAAGCTCCCCCGGGCACAGGATCGCCACTCCGGGCCTCAAAAGCGTCACTTTTCGACGGTCGCGGCGGCCCGAAGCAGCAAACCTCGCCGGAGGATCGAGGGTTTGGGCCGCACGCACGCGAGTCTCCGCGACATCGCGCACCGGCTGGTCGGTGCGCCGTCCACCCCGGTGACGCGGTTCCCCGTGCCGATGGTGTAGCTGGTGCTCGTGGTGACCGGGCTCCCCGTGCCGTCGTCCTGCACCACCACCCGGCCGGTGCGGTTGCCGCCGAGGTCGTAACCGTAGCTGGCCGTTGAGGTGCCCGACGCCGGGGCGCGCGCCTCCTCCACCAGCCAGCCAGGCTCGTCGTAGGCGTACTCGATGGTCTCCGAGAGCGTGCCGCCCGAGTAGACCTCCTGGCAGTCGGCGCGCCCCCGGTTGTCGTAATAGTACTGTCGCGACTGCGTGTCGCCGAGGCCGTTGCCCACCTCGCGACCCGTCACGCGGCCGAGCGTGTCCCACGCGGTGTCGATGCGCGCGCCCCCGGCGAGCAGGATCGCCTCCGGGCGGCCCTCGCGCCGCGCTCTGCCGCGCGGCTCCGGGCCCGGGCTACGCGCGCCTGCCGGCCTCGTCGGCCGGCTCACTGCGAGTCTCGCGACCGGCGCGCTTCGCGTCGCCCTGCCGGGCAACCCCATGACGTCCCGCGAGGTGACCGTCGCCGCCGTGCCGGCCGAGGTCGTCACCGAGTTGACGAGGCCGGTCGACGGGTCGCGCGCGTAGCCCACCGACCCCGCCCACGACGCGGTGACCCCCTCGATGGCGCCGTTGTCCGCATAGGTCCAGTACACGCTGCCCAGCGGCAGCGAACTAGCTGCCGCGCGCTTCGGGCGGTGAGAGCTTGCCCCCCACCTCGATCTCATACCAGGATGCGGCGCACAGTCTCCGTAGCCGAGACCGGATCGTCCGTGCCCAGCCTCATCAAGGCCACGGCCGCAGTCGCCAAGCGAGCGAAGAAGCGGGAACTCGAACCCACGTGTCCGTGCGCAGCGGCGCAGACCCGAATCCGACCAGCGGGGTGCGGGCCGGCGGCGATCAAGGCGTCGAGTACGGCGGCGGCGTACTCCACCGGTAGCCCGACGCGAACGTCATCGGCACCGTGGGCGAGAGCGTCGGGAAGAGGCGCGCCGTCCGCACTCGAGTACGGTACGACGATCTTGAGGCCCGCTTCCTCACGCTCCCACGCGAGCCCGAGCAGGCCGTACTCCGCACGAGCCCCGCGTGGAACATAAGCTTCCAGAACAACGCCCGCGCTCCACGCTTCGGTTGGCGCAACCGTTGTGGCGAGCGCCCCACACAACTCCCCAATTGGTGGAAAGCGCGCGGGGCCCGGTTCCGGCCAGAGCCGCGCGCGAGCTTGGGGTGTCAGAAGCAGCGAACTCATTGTAGCCCCCAAAATGTCCGCCAGTTCGAGTTGAACTGATCGGGCAGGGCTTGAATGACTTCAGGTGCGTAGACGCTGAACGGCGACACCTTGTACTTCCCTAAGGCCGCCGCATGCGCCGCCTCATAGGTGAGCCCTCTACCCATCATGGTGGCCTCCGACGCTTCGTGCATGTAGAAACTGGCATCCGCTCCGCTGAGTCTGGTGCCGTTTGCTAGCGCATCACGCACCCGCCCCAACATTGCAGCGTTGGCCGCGTCGGCGCCGAACTGCGAGAGGTGGTTCTCCACCAACCTCGGGCCCTTCTCCGACACCGTCACCGAGCGGTCGGCGAAGAACCCGAGGCCCTTCCCGCCTGCGACCCCCTCGAGGAAAGCACCCGTGCCCGCCGAGCCCAGGCGCCCCCCTGCGCCCGCCACCCGCGCCGCCTCGCCGCCCACCAGCGTCTCGAGAGCGGCCGCGACCGCCACGCCCGCCGCGTAGGGGTACTTCGCGCTCGGCGTGCGCGCCACGGCCTCCCCGACCGCCTCGGACTGCTGGCGCCGTACCCAGCCATCGACAGCGTTCATGGCCTCCAACGGGTTCTTTCCCGTGGTGGCGAGCACCCCGACGCCGATTGTCCGGTGCGAGAGGAAGAGCATGGTTCCCGACTGGGCCAGCGCCCTCCCGGTGCCGTGGGCCAGCGCGACGTCGTGATCGAGGCCGGCCGAGAAGACGTTCTTCAGCCGCCCGAGCAGCGAGGACACCGAGTGCCGGTAGGCAAACACCTCGACGGTGTAGGGCGCGGGCTCAGGGTCCCCGTCCATGATCCCCGGCTCGCAGCCCATGCAGGCGAGCAGGATCGGCTTCCGGCTGGCGCGACGCTCTCGCCAGTCCCTGTGCGACATCGCGGCGTTCGCGGATGATGTCGCCTCGCGGGCTTCAAGTGGCGCCATCATCGCGGCGATGCGCTCGGCCGTGGCACCGGCGACGGCGTTGTCCATCGAGTCTGACATCTCCAGCCCTTCCACCGACCCCGGCTCGAAGGTCTCCGCGATGATCGCTTGCTCCACGGCGAGCGCAAGGGAGCTCTTGGCGGCGTCGATCTCCGCCTGGCTCGCGTTCAGCTCCGCGATGACGTTGGCCATCATCGCCGCCGTCTCGCGGATGGCCTCCCGCCGGTTCTCCCGCGCCTCGTCCCGCCGCGCCAGGGCGTGCATCTCGTTGATGCTCGTCGCCTCCATGAACGCCGCGTCCTCCCCGGGACCCTCCAGCGTGCGGGAGACCGATCCCTCGTGGCAGTACTGCGTGCCGCTAGCGGTGCCGCACACCGCCACCGGGCGACCGTCCGTCATCACCGGCGCCCTCGTCAACCCCGAGGGATCCACGAAGCCGACGGGGTCGTTCCCCGCGTAGGCAAAGCGATGGTCGCCCCCCGCCAGCCCGAGCGGGTCGGCCGAGGCGAATCGGCCCAGCTCCGCGTCATACAACCGGTGCTGGGGAAGCTGGTACCCCGTCCCCTCCAGCAACTCGAGCCCCGCGTAGGCGCGGTGCTCCGCCGACGACGACGCCCGCGTGGCACCCTCGCCGAAGGCCCCGGGGTCGCCCAGGAGCGCGTCGCCGTCGAGCACCAGCGTGCCGTTCTTGTCGGTGGCCACCGCCCGGAAGAGCCCACCCGACACGCGGCCCAGCTCGATGCCCTCGATCGCCACGTTGATGACCCCGAGCCCGTCCTCGTCGCGACCGGCCACGGGGCCCGTCCCCTCGCGGGGGCCCCACGCGTGCGTGCGCGTGTCGACCGTGCAGGGGTTGCCGTCGGGGTCGATCGTCAGCGGCAGTCCCCAGGCGTCGCGAGTGATCTCGTGCGTCACCTGCCCGGTGGGCAGCCGGATGCCCCACTCCAGCCCGTCCGCGTCGCGCAGGATGTCCTGGCCGCGGTGGTCCGTTTCAATCTCGCCGTGCGCGTTCCACGTGACGGCCACGCCGTCCACCGCGGTCACGAGGTTGCCCGTGCCGATGGTGTAGCTGGTGCTGGTGGTGACCGGGCTCCCCGTGCCGTGGTCCTGCACCACCACCCGGCCGGTGCGGTTGCCGCCGAGGTCGTAACCGTAGCTGGCCGTCGAGGTGCCCGAGGCCGACGCGCGCGCCTCCTCGACCAGCCAGCCGGGCTCGTCGTAGGCGTACTCGATGGTCTCCGAGAGCGTGCCGCCGGTGTAGACCTCCTGGTCGTCGGCGCGCCCCCGGTGGTCGTAATAGTACTGTCGCGACTGCGTGTCGCCGAGGCGGCTGGACGCCTGGTGCCCGATCACCCGCCTTGATGGCCCACCAGTGGTCCCGCTCAGCGCTCTGTCACCAAAAGTGTCGGCGGCGAATCGGATCGACCTACTCGACAAGCCGACACAGCAGGACCGTGACCACAGCATCGCGGATGCCCATCAGCTCCGCCAGCTCAACTATTTCCTCGAATACCGGCCTCGGGAAGGGCCTCGACTCTTCAGTGAGGATGTCGCTCAGTGTCTCCAGGGCGAGCCCGTACTCGCCCACGGAAAGGAACATCTCGACCTCCGCACGTTCGGGCCCGCTCAGCCGCTCCCCGATTCCTTCGAGTATGCGGAGCAGTCGGCGCTCGCGGTCGTCCGTCGTCGTCATGCTAGGGGTTCCTCGGGACGTTTGTGGGGAAGCCAGTGACGATCGTGCCGTCACGCCCCATGACAACCGTGATGTCGACTCCGTCACGGGTTCCGGTGACGACCGTTCGTCCGCCGCGTCCCGTGTTGCGCGTCGCTACTGGGTCCGTGGCGATGTCGGAGATGTGGTGCATCACTTGATCGTCGGTCCAGGATCCAGGAAACTCGCTCTTTCCAGAGAGGCCGGTCCCGGCGCGGTGACCGCCGCCCGTCGCATCGCCGTCCAAAATGTGCGTTCGCCGGGAGGGTGTCGATAGATCGACGAGGTCCGAACGCCTCGGCACCGGGCAGTTGTGCACGAGCGCGCCGCCCATGCCCTCGGCGCCGACGAAGTAGTTCGGGTCGCCCTCGACGGTGAAGTTGTAGACGGTCTCCCACCGGCCCGTGGGCTCGACTGCGAGCACCAACTGGCGCTCGCCGGCGGGACCCACGAGAGTGTCGCCCATGGCGAGCGAGCCCACTTCCACCCAGCCCTCGCCCTCCACCCAGAACGGGTGCACCGCCGTGGTGACGATCTCCCAGGCGCCGCCGGGACCGGCCAGCACCAGGCGCACGGTCGCATCGACGTGCTCCACGCGGCCGACCACCTCGCGGAGGGCCAGGCCTCCAGCGGTGTCGCTGGCGACGGTGTCGCCGCCCTCGATCTCCTCGACGGGGACGAGCCCGCTGAAGGTGAGCACCATCGTCCCGGCCACGAACGAGCACGGGAACGCGGTGAGTGACCTCTGGATGTCTCGCGCCGCGGCGCTCACGAGGTCGTCACCGTGAGTCGCGATCGTCCGGGTAGCTGCCGTCCCCTCGGAACCGAGGCCGGGGACGAGCGCGTCGGCGGCGAGGCCCAGCCCGGTGCCGACCAGCATCGCTGTGGTCGAGATGGCGTCGCCTCGGCTGGTGTCGAGGCCCGTCGAGACAGCGCCGAGGCCATCGGCAATGCCCTGCAGGCCGACGGACCCCGAGTGCCGGAACGGGTTCCCGTCGTCGGGCGTGGAGTCCTCGATCCCGCCGAGGAAGGTCGAGCCGTAGCCGACCAGCCCCGCGTTGAACCCCGCGACGGCCGCGACCGCGTTGGCGGCAGGCCCGGGAAGGTCACCGAGGAGAGAACTCAACAGTCTCTCGGTCTCGGCGGCGAGGCGCTGCTGGACGACGCCGCCCGGCGTCATGCCGCCCAGCACGCGCGCGGCCTCGGAGTCCTGGAAGACCACCGTCGCGACCGCGCGGGCCCCGTCGCCGCTCGCGAGCGCGCCCTCGCCGATTCCCCCCACGGCCATGGCCGCGAGCGCCACGTCGTCGCCCCACTTCTCAGCGAGGTCGGCCTTCAACTCGGCGGCCATCTGCTGTTGCAGGGCGGGATCGGACTCCGCCTGGATCGCGTCGATCGCGGCGAACACGGCATCGTCGAGCTGCGTCGCGAGCGCGTCGACCTGCGCCCGCGCGGCGTCGATCGCCGCCTGCGCCGCGACGACCCTCGCGGCCGCGAGGAGGATCGCCGCCTTGTACTCCCTCGCCGCCTCCCGCGCGTTCTCCTCCGCCTCGTCGCTGCGCGCGACGGCGTCCATCTCGTCGACCGAGCCGGCCTGCATGAATGACACGCCGGTGAGCGCCCTGACGAGGGCGTCGTGGTCGACGGCGCCCTCGTAGTCGCACCACTGCCCGCCCTGCGCGCCCGCGCAGACCCGGGTCGGGTGATGCCCGATGGCCTGGACCCCCCTCAGCCCCGAGGGATCCACGAGCCCGACGGGGTCGTTCCCCGCGTAGGCGAAGCGATGGTCGCCCCCGGCCAGCCCGAGCGGGTCGGCCGAGGCGAAGCGGCCCAGCTCGGCGTCATACAACCGGTGCTGGGGAAGCTGGTACCCGGTCCCCTCCAGCAACTCGAGCCCCGCGTAGGCGCGGTGCTCCGCCGACGACGCCGCCCGCGCCGCCCCCTCGCCGAAGGCCCCGGGGTCGCCCAGGAGCGCGTCGCCATCGAGCACGAGCGTGCCGTTCTTGTCGGTCGCCACGGCCCGGAAGAGCCCCCCCGACACGCGCCCGAGCTCGATGCCCTCGATGGCCACGTTGATGACCCCGAGCCCGTCCTCGTCGCGACCGGCCACCGGGCCCGTCCCCTCGTGGGGGCCCCACGCGTGCGTTCGCGTGTCGACCGTGCCGGGGTTGCCGTCGGGGTCGATGGACAGGGGGAGACCCCACGCGTCGCGCGTGATCTCGTGCACCACCTGCCCGGTGGGCAGCCGGATGCCCCACTCCAGCCCGTCCGCGTCGCGCAGGATGTCCTGGCCCCGGTGATCGGTCTCGATCTCCCCGTGCGCGTTCCAGGTGACGGCCACGCCGTCCACCGCGGTCACGAGGTTGCCCGTGCTGACGGTGTAGCTGGTCGACGTGGGGACGGGGCTGCCCGTGCCGTCGTCCTGCACCACCACGCGATCGACACGGTTGCCGCCGAGGTCGTAGCCGTAGGTCGTGGTCGTGGTGCCTGCGACCGAGGCCCGCGCCTCCTCCACGAGCCAGCCGGGCTCGTCGTAGGCGTACTCGATCGTCTCCGACAGCGTGCCGCCCGAGTACACTTCCTGGTAGTCGGCGCGCCCCCGGCTGTCGTAGTAGTACTGTCGCGACTGCGTGTCGCCGAGGCCGTTGCCCACCTCGCGGCCCGTCACCCGGCCGAGCGTGTCCCAGGCGGTGTCGATGCTCGCGCCCCCGGCGAGGAGGATCGCCTCCGGCCGGCCCATGATGTCCCGCGAGGTGACCGTCGCCGCCGTGCCCGCCGAGGTCGTCACCGAGTTGACGAGGCCGGTGACCGGGTCGCGCGCGTAGCCCACCGACCCCGCCCACGAGGCGGTGACCCCCTCGATGGCGCCGTTGTCCGCGTACGTCCAGTACACGCTGCCCAGGAGGCCGAGCCCGCTCTCCACCGCCACCGACGACACCCGCCCCATCGCGTCGGTCGCGCGGGCGTGCCGCCCCTGCAAGGTGCCGCCCACCCAGCGCTCCGCCGACCGCGGCGTGCCGTAGGCGTCCCAGTCGCCGAAGGCCCGGTACGCCGTGTCGGGGTTGCCCGTCTCGTCGACCTCCTCCTGCCAGAGCCAGAGGCCCCGGTAGTAGCTCCGCGTGTACTCGCGCCCGCTCGCCGCGTCGCCCGAGCGCAGGTACTCGAGACGCGGGTAGTCCGCCGCGTAGCCGTGTTCCCAGGTGGTCACCCCGGCGATCGTCTCGGTGTCGAGCGTGCCGTCGAGGTTGTAGGCCCACGTGGTGCTGTCGATGTACCCTTGTCGCGACTCGGCGCGGCCCTCCGCGGTGTAGGTGAACGCGTAGCCGTGCACCGTCCAGGGGTCGAAGCCGCCGCCGTCCGCGCAGGCGGGGTCGGCGCTGGGGCCGCAGCGAGCGGACATGCGACCCAGGGAATCGTAGGCGTAGGCCTCGGTCGCGACCGTGGTGCCGGTGGCGCCCTCCACGTGGTCGACCTGGCGGAGCTGCGAGCCGGCGTAGGTGTACTGGCGCTCGTTGCCCTCGGGGTCGATGGCACGGGACACGCGGCCGCGGAAGTCCACGTAAGAGATCCACTCGCCGCCATCGGGTTCCAGGCGCGTGACCCGCTCGTCGCCCGCCGCGTTCGCCGCGAGCTCGTAGCTCCACGCCACCGCGCCCTTGCCGGGGAGCCACTCGCCAGTCACGCGGCCCAGGTCATCGTGCGTCCACTCTGAAAGCAGTCCCGCGCCGTCGGTGTAGCTCGCGACGCGACCCGAGGGCGTGTAGGTCCACGCCTCGGCCGAGAGATCGGGGTTCACCTTCTGCTGCACCCAGCCGAGCGCGTTGTACGACCACGACGTGGTCCACGGCCCCCGGTACTCGGCCTGCACGCGGCCCGCCGCGTCGTAGCTCCAGCCCATCTGCAGCGCGCACTCGGGGCTGCCGCCGGCCTCGTAGCCCACGCACGCCGCCTCGCGACGCCCGAGGGCATCGTAATCGTAGGCGGTGGTGACGCCCCCCGAGGTCGCGACAACGGGGAGACCATCGTCACGGTAGTCGTAGGCCTCGAGCGTGAAGCTGCCGCGCGTGCTCTCGAGCAGGCTGCCGTCCCAGGCGTAGGCGAAGCCGGTGACGACATCGTCGCGGTCGGTGGTGGAGACCAGCGCGCCGGTGGCGTCGTAGGTGTTCCAGGTGGCGTTGCCCTCCGCGTCGGTAGCCGCGAGCAAGCGCCCGGCGGCGTCGTGCGCGAAGGTGGCGGGGATGCCGTCGATGCCGGTGTACGACGTCACGCGACCCTGCCCGTCGCGCGCCCAGGCCTCGCCGGTGCCGTCGGCGTAGAGCCTCGCCACCGGTCGCCCGAGGCCGTCGGTCCAGGTGGTGTCGAGCCGACCGTCCACGTCGACGTGCAAAGTCGTGACGCTGCCGGTGGCCGCGATGTAGTTCACCCGCGTCCAGGCGTCGGTGACCAGCGGCGCCATCGAGGGGCCATCGAGGGTGACGGACGAGGGACGCCCGAGAGAATCGTACTCCGTGTCGCGCGTGGTGCCGTCGGGCATCGTCGCCACGTCCACTCGCCCGGCGGCGTCGTAGGTCCACGACCAGGTGGGCACGAGCGGGCCAGTGCTGGTGGAAACGGCGGGCCCTTGTCGCGACAGGAGGCGACCGAAGCCGTCGTGGGACATGGTCCAGTCGTTGTTCCCGGCGTCGGTCTCCACGACGACATTGCCGAGCGCGTCGTGCTCGACCGAGCCCCGGAAGATGCCCTCGCACCAAGTGGCGGAGCCGAGCGTGTCACTCTCGGTGGTGCAGTCCAGGCCCAGCGGGCCGGTGACCGTCACGTCACCCGGCCGGTAGTTCTGGAAGGAGCGCGCGTAGCGGGCGGTGTCGTCGGGCGCGGGGGTGTCGATCACCCGGGTACGCCCGAGCTCGTCCGCGTAGGTCCAGGTGCCGACGATCGACTCTCCCGGGTGGTAGGGGATCGACGCGAAGCGCGGCGTGCCGTCGGTGGCCCAGGCCCGGAGCGTGTACACCGGGTCGAGCTCGGCGGCGAAGCTGGTGTCGCAGTCGTGGGCGCCGCGCACGTCGCTGACCACGCTCGCGCCCGGCCCCCCGTTCTCGCAGCGCACGGTGGCGAACTCGCGGCCCCAGGGGTCGAGGTACACGAGCGAGAGCCCCCCCTCGCTGTCGACCACGCCCGCCCGGGGCTCGAGGTAGCTGCCGCGATCGTCCACGATGTCGATGTCGTCGTCGCGGACCCACGTCTCGGTGAGCGTGTCCGCGGCGGTGCCGGCGTCGCTGGTGGACGTGGCCAGGCGCCCGTACGCGTCGTACGTCCAGGCGCCCGTCGCGCCCTCGAAGGACCAGGTCGAGCGGCGGCAGGCCGCGTCGTAGGTCGTGCTCTCCTCGCGCCACATGGCGTCGGTCCGCGACGTCACGAGCCCGCAGGCGTCGGTCTCGTAGGTCGTGGTGGCACCGGCCGCGTCGGTGACCGACACCGGGCTGCCGTTGCTCGCCAGCGTGGTGGTCGTGGTCCGCGAGATCGACCCGCTCCCGCCGTCACTCGCCAGCTCGTACACCAGTCCCGGCGTCTCGAAGCCCTGCAGGTCGCCGTAGGCCGCGGTGCGCACCCAGGACCAGTCCTCCACGAAGAGCGTGCTGCCCACGAGGCGGTCGCTGGCGTCGTAGGTGAGCACCTCGATGGTGCCGTCCGTCGGCTCGCCGGGGTCGCGCCAGTCCATCACCAGGCTCGACCGCTGGTTGGTGCCGTACTCCCAGGCGCGCGTGCG
>SXGS01362381.1_pt1 | contig 25924 bp, 18 predicted proteins | sample 3174681 | NCBI WGS metagenome assembly SXGS01 (sample SAMN11356861, study PRJNA531348) | freshwater metagenome | isolation source: freshwater sample F1-80 | place: China: Fuxian Lake, Yuxi | collected 2017-12-25 | reverse complement strand
GATGTTCATGAGTTGTTCGCGTTCTGGCGGTGACAAACGGATGCGATACTTAATTGGCATCTACTCCAATTAGACACGCTTATCCAAAGTACAAGCTCAATTTGTTTGACCCATCAACTCACGACTGACGGAGTACTAGGACAGATCGCGGCGAAAAATCTGCCAACCCAAGAACCTCCAAATCGGCCAAAGACTGATTCCACATCAAGTTGCAATTTCAGGCCGGGATCCGTTCGGATCCCGGCCTTTTTTATTGAAAATGGTTTTGTGGATGAGCAGTGAACTGGCGGTGAATTTGGTGCCAGAACATTCCGACAACTCTCCATTGCCCTCCGTGGTTGATTTCCATTTGATGAACCGATGATCGACTCTGTTGAACCAGCAGCCGCTTCTCCCGTCGATTTGAGAAAATCGCGCCGACGAAAGAGTGATTCCACCGCCGTGACGGTCCCGCGCCTTGACCGCCTTCCTCCGCACTCTCTTGAAGCCGAGCAAGGTGTGCTCGGCTGTATTCTGATTTCACCGCAGGAATGCATGGGTGAGTGTATTGAACGTCTGAAACGTGGGAGCGAAGTTTTCTACGACCTGCGACATCAGCAGATTTTCGATCTCCTGTCGGGCATGTACGATCAGAAGGAGGCGATCGATCTGATTACAGTTCAGCAACGCCTGAAGGACGCCAACCAGCTTGAGGCGATCGGCGGCATCACCTATCTGGCATCGCTTGCCGACTCGGTTCCATCAGCGGCCAACCTGATGTACTACGTGGATATTCTCCGTGAGAAGTACCTTCTCCGGCGGATGATCCACACCTGCACTGAAGTGGTGGGACGGGTTTATGAGCACGAAGGACAGGTCGATGCTCTGCTCGACGAAGTGGAGAGAGATGTGCTCCGCATCAGCGAGGAAAGAGTTGAGTCCACCACCCGGACAATCAAAGACCTTGTTCACAAGGCAATCAATACCATCGAGGAGTTTCACCAACGCCAGGGGATGCTCACCGGAATCGGTACCGGTTTCACTGATCTGGACAAGATGACGAGCGGTCTTCACGGCGGGGAAATGATAGTCATCGCCGCCCGTCCTTCCATGGGCAAGACGTCGCTGGCAATGAACATCGCCGAGCATGTCGCACTCGACCTGAACCTGCCGGTGGGTGTGTTTAGCCTTGAGATGAGTTCAGAATCACTGGTGCTGCGGCTGCTTTGCTCGCGTGCGCGGGTCAATCTACGTAATATTCGCGACGGTTTTCTTGCCGAACGTGACTTCCCCAAGCTCACCGGCGCCGCTGGAAAGCTGGCCGGGGCACCGCTGTTCATAGATGACACTTCGGGCCTGTCCATTCTGCAATTGCGGGCCAAGGCCCGTCGGATGTACCAACAGAACGGCATCAAGCTCTTTGTCATTGACTACCTACAATTGCTCAATTCTACTTCGCGCCGAGCTGAAAACCGGCAGCAGGAAATCGCTGATATTTCCAACGGCATCAAAGCCTTGGCCAAGGAACTGAATGTTCCGATCATTGTGCTGGCGCAGCTAAACCGCGACATGGAGAAGGAAAAGGGGCGCGTTCCTCGCATGTCGGATTTGCGTGAGTCGGGTGCCATTGAACAGGACGCTGATCTGGTGGGATTGCTTTACAAGCCGTCCAAGGAATCCGACACGGAAGATGGCGCTGTGCCGCAGACGCAGGAAGCAATTCCAGTGAACATGCTCATCGCCAAGCAACGAAACGGCCCGACTGGTGATGTTTGTCTGACTTTCTTGAAGTCAATTACACGTTTTGAAAATGCCGCCAAAGTCAGCGACGAAGATGTGCCGCAATAATCCGAGTTGATGAAACTTTTCCTCCGCGGTTCATGGCCCATGTGGGGCATTTTTCTTTGCTGCATCCACATGGCATCCACGCAAGCCATGGCTCAGGCCGTGTCCGCTTCTCCTGTTCAGAAGATTGAGATCCGCCATGTCGGGCCTCCATCCGCGAGCGATGATCTCATCAAGGCGAACATTCGGGTCAAAGTCGGAGACACATACACCCGGACAGGCGTCGATGATGATGTCCGCACTCTCTACTCGACAGGATTGTTCCAGAACATCCGGGTCGCAGAGGAGCGGGCCGCGGCTGGAGTCACTCTGATCTATTTCGTCCAGGGCAAGGCCACATTGACCGATGTTCGATTCGAGGGAAACAAGAAGTACAGCAACAGTAAATTGCAGAAGAAGCTGACATCAAAAATCGGCGAGCCCCTTGACGAGCGCAAGCTCTTCACCGACAGCCTGGAAATCCAAAAACTGTACCAAAAAGCCGGATACCAGAAGACTGAGGTCAAGGTTGCACCTCCGGCCATCGATGAGCAGACGGGACGCGGGCGAGTGACGTTTGAAATCAAAGAGTCTCCCAAGGTCAGGATTTCAAACGTTCAGTTCGTCGATGCCAACGCGTTTACCCAGAAGAAACTTCGCAAAACCATCAAGACTCGCCGCCGATGGATGTTTTCGTGGATTACCGGGAGTGGCGTGCTGAAGGACGAGCAGTTTGAAGAGGACAAGGAGAAACTCTCCGACTTCTATCGCAACGAGGGTTATATCGACTTTGAGCTGAAGGATGTCAACTTCGACTACAAAGATCCAAAGCACTTGAATCTTCGCCTCAACATATCCGAGGGGGCGCAATACAAGGTCGGAGCTGTTGAGTTCAAGGACAACAAGCTTTTTACCGCCGAGCAGATCATGAAGCCGGAGCGCGGCTCCACGCCGGTAAAGATGACGGTGGGGAAAACATTCACCCCCAAGGGACTCACCGACGACATCGAAGCCATCCAGGATTTCTACTCTTCGAAAGGGTATATCGATGTTCGGGTCGTGGCGGATAAGAACCCGAACACTGAAAAAGGGACGATGGATCTCGTTTACCAGATTCTAAACGAGGACAAGGGCAAGTCTTACATCGAGAAGATAGATATTCGCGGAAACACGAAGACTCGGGATCGGGTGATCCGGCGGGAATTGGCAGTCGCGCCTGGAGAAGTGTTCGACATGGTGCGCGTCAAGCGCAGCAAGGGGCGTTTGGAACAGATGGCGTTCTTCGACAAAGTGGATACGGACATCGAGCCGACTGACATCCCCAACCGCAAGAACCTCGTCATCGGCGTCGAAGAGGGAAGCACCGGCAATTTCGAACTCGGAGCAGGCTTCAGCTCTGTGGACAACCTCGTCGGCTTTGTCGGTTACCGGGAAGGCAATTTTGATCTTTTCAACCCGCCCTATTTTCGTGGCGGCGGCCAGAAATTCCGCATCAACATCCAGATGGGGACGAGGCGCAAGGATTATGTCTTGTCCTTCATCGAACCGTGGTTCCTCGGCCGCAAGCTGGCGTTTGGAACGGACCTTTACCACCGCGAGCTGAACTTCTACAGCGACCTCTACGATATCACGCAGACAGGCGGTCGTCTGAGTCTGACGCGTACCCTCGGGAGCGACTTCCTGATCGGCAACGTGAGCTACACCATGGAGAACATTGGCATCTCCCATGTGTCAACCAACGCTCCGCTGGTCATCCGCAATGAGCCATCCGACCGTTTAGTTTCAAAATTTGGAGCGGGTCTCGCTTACGACACGCGGAATAACGTTCAGCTTCCCAACAAGGGACACCGTACCGAATTGATGGGGGAAATCGCCAGCCGACAACTTGGTGGCGACACCGACTTTTACAAAATTCGCCTCCAGACATCCCTGTATTTCCCGGGATTCTTCGATGGCCACGTCTGGGAAATCCTTGGGCAGGCCGGGGTGGTGGATAACTTTGGTGACACGACTCGTGTGCCACTGTTTGATCGCTACTTCCTGGGTGGCGTGACTTCATTGCGCGGGTACCGTTACCGCAAGGTTGGACCGACAGACACTGGGGAACCGATCGGTGGTGAGATGTTCTGGTACGGTTCCGTGGAGTACAGTCTGCCAATTATTGATCGTTTGCGTTTCGCAATGTTCTACGACATCGGAAACGTGTATTTGAATTCGTACAGCTTCGATTTGCAACCGGGGCAGGCCACCTACAGCGATGACGTGGGCGTGGGCTTTCGAATCAACATCCCGCGCCTTGGCCCCCTCCGCCTGGACTATGCATTTCCGCTCTCGCATGATGCCGGCGTCAGCAGCTCCGGAAAGTTTCAGTTTAGTGTCGGGTTCACACGCGACTTTTAGGCAATAATTTTATGATGAAGCGACATTTCGGATACCAAATCATCCTCGGACTGGCTCTGGGTCTTTTCACTTACACACACACGCCGATGGCTCGGGCCGCAGATGCCCAACCCAAGATTGCCACAACCAACCTCCGTAAAATCTTCGAAGGCTACTTCAAGACCAAGCAGGCGGATCTGCAATTGAAGGAGCGTGGAGCTGAAGCGGAGAAGGTGCTCAAGGGAATGCTCGACGACTATCAAAAAGCCAGCGACGAGTACAAGACTTTCAGCGCCGGTCTGGCAGATCAGGCAGTGTCGGCGGAGGAAAGGGACAAGCGCAAGAAGTCAGCCGAGGCCAAGTTAAGCGAGCTTCAGGAGATTGAGCGCAGTGTGAAACAGTATCGGGCCGATAATCTTCAACGCCTCGAAGACCAAAAAAAGCGAATGCGCGAAAACGTGCTTCGTGACATCCGTGAAAAGATCACCATCAAGGCAAAAGCTGGAGCTTTCAATCTTGTGCTTGATTCTTCGGCTGAAACCATAAACCAGACTGACGTTGTCCTCTTCAACAATGGTCTGACTGATCTGACGGAGGAAATCATCAGTGAGCTTAATGCGAATGCGCCTCCAAATCTTTCCGGAATCGAGAAGGATGAAAAGAAAGATGGAAAGAAGGGCGAAAAGAAATAGCCCTACCGTTAGAGTTTCAATTGGATGCCTCTGAGTCGAGGTTCTGCCCGATGTGGGGTGTGTTTTGCACGAAACTCGGGTCAGTTGTCCTTTTCCCTGCCTCAATGAATTATTGCTGTGGAACCAGCATAGTCCTCTAAACGCACAGATACTGGTGGGAGGCTTTTGGAAATTTTACTTTGCAATAATACGTAAACGTATAGGTTGCCGCCGCATTTGAGAAAATGAGCACGATTCCTCACATCCCAGTCATCCGCCCCGGTCGCAGCTACGACAGTCTCGACAAGATCACCATCACCGATCACAAGACTGGCGAAGCCGTAGCCAAGGTCAGCACCATCAATGCTGGAATCATTCGTAAAGATCTCCAAAAGATCAGCGGGTCTCGCGACGCGTTGAAGAAGTTTTCCGTCCAGCAATTGCTGGACATTTCAGCCGCTGCAGGTGAGCTGTTCCTGAACGGAACGCTGCCACTCGGTGACCGGGGGCACATGCAATCGCCGCAGGAGTACATCGAGCTGCTTTCTCGAACGAGCGGTCTGCCATGGGTGATGGTGCGGCGCAACATGACCAAGATCCACCAGGCACTGACCCAGATGAAGACCATCTTGAATGGCCTTACGCGCGGTCTTGATCTCGGGATTCTCGATTCCGGTTGCGGCGAACAGTTCGGAACGAAGATCAGCTTTTTTCCGACGACGCAGGCGCTGGGGTTGGTGATGCCGAGCAATTCCCCGGCGGTCAACTCGCTTTGGCTTCCCGCCATCGCCCTCAAGATACCCGTTGTCATCAAGCCGGGCAGGGAGGAGCCATGGACACCGTATCGGCTGATCCAGGCGTTCACTGCTGCTGGCTGCCCTGCGGAGGCTTTTGGCTTTTATCCGACCGACCACGAAGGAGCCGGTGAAGTTTTGCGCTCATGCGGTCGGGCGTTGATTTTCGGGGACAAGACCACCACGGCGCAGTATGCAAACAACCCGGCTATTCAAATTCACGGGCCGGGCTGGAGCAAGATTCTCGTAGGCGAGGACCAGATTGAACGCTGGCCCGAGTTCATCGACGTGATGGTATCGGCCATTTCAGACAATGGAGGGCGCAGTTGCATCAATGCTTCGACGATCGTGGTTCCGAAATACGCCGCCGAGATCGCCGATGTGCTGGCAGAACGGCTCGGCCCCTTGGAACCGCTGCCGGCGAGCGATGAGAAGGCCCGTCTGTCCGGTTTTGCCAATATGAAGATGGCTGACTTCATCGATGCCCAGATTGAGGAAGGATTGAAGACGCCAGGAGCAGCCGACGTGACCGCGAAGTATCGCAACGGTTCAAGAAGGGTCGAGTTTCAGGGCGGCGTGTTTCTACGCCCAACCATTGTCCTTTGCGACTCCTTCTCGCATCCACTCGCCCATCGAGAATTTCTCTGCCCGTATGCAAGCGTCGTTCAAGTGTCACAGGGAGAAATGCTCAAACAGATCGGTTACTCACTGGCAGTCAGCGCCATCACGAAAGACCCGATGTTCATCGAACAGCTCTTCGATTACCCGCATATCGAGCGGTTGAACATTGGCCCTGTTTCGACGATGCAGATCTCCTGGGATCAGCCGCACGAGGGCAACATGTTCGAGTTCCTATACAGACGTCGAAGCATTGAACGCGCGTGGTAGGGAATTCCCTGCTGGAGTGAACAGCTTTTGGCAATCTTCCGTCAGACTGTGCGCATGAGAAAGAACTCCGAATCCAAGTCATGGGAAGTGCTGCCATCCTTCGATCAGCAGCCACACACGCGACTTGTGTTTGGACCGGGAGCTGTCGAAGAAGTTGGCACACTCGCACAGGAGCTGGGCGCAAGCCGGGTGCTGGTGGTTACCGATGCAGGCATCGTTGCCGCCGGCCATGCAAGCCGCGTAGAGGGTCTTGTTCGGGCCATCGGTCTGCACGTGGTGAGCTTTCAGGACGTTCTCGCGAACCCTACGACGCGTTGCGTGGACAATTGTGTGCGAGTGGCGCGTGATGCTGGAATCGACCTGATCATCGGCTTGGGCGGCGGCAGCAGCATGGACACGGCAAAGGGCTGCAATTTTATCCTCACGAATGGCGGTCAGATGCGTGATTACTGGGGTGTGGGCAAGGCTACGAAACCGATGCTGCCACTGATCGCGATTCCAACCACCGCCGGCACCGGCAGCGAATGCCAGTCCGCCGCCTTGATCGCGGATGAGGAGACGCATCAGAAGATGGCGTGCCTGGATCCGAAAGCAGCGGCGCGAGTCGCCATTCTTGATCCATTGCTCACTGTTTCCCAGCCGCCAGGAGTTACTGCTTGCACTGGCATTGATGCCATTGCCCACGCCGTGGAAACGGCTGTGACACGTAAGCGGAATCCCTTTTCCTCGATGTATTCTCACGAGGCTTTCAAGCTTTGTGTGCCGAGTTTACCGCGCGTCTTGCAGCAGCCCGCAGACATTGAAGCTCGCGGAAGGATGCTTCTAGGTGCGGCCTTCGCGGGAACCGCCATCGAGAACAGCATGCTGGGCGCGGCCCACTCGACCGCCAACCCGCTGACCGCGCACTTCGATGTTGTACATGGTGTGGCCGTGGGACTGATGCTGCCGCATGTGGTGCGTTTCAATGCGAAGGAGGAGAATCCGGCCCGCGCTTATGCGGAACTGGCATCCGGACCCGGGATCGCCTGCATCGGAGATGGAATCCAATCCGCAGTGGATGCGTTGGTGGCGCGATTGGAATCCCTGCTCGATGTTGCGCAGATGCCGCGCTCGCTGGCCGACTGCGGCGTGAGCAGGGACTCAATTCCTTCGCTGGCTGCCGAGGCGGCCAGGCAATGGACGGCAGGCTTCAATCCGCGTGCCCTGACAGTGGACGATTTTGTGGCGCTCTACGAGGCAGCCTTCGAGCCGCGCAGGGGATGAGACCGTTGCCTCACGGATAACTGACACCGAACGGGTCTGAGCGGGCCGACGAATATCCGTCCGGAACAGGCCGAGACGAGCGGTATGTCCTGTTCTGTGGCTGGATGAATTGGAGGGAATCTCTCACACCGCCGGGTATTCCCAAGGCGATCGATACGTTCGGCCCAACAGCTTGTTGGCCTCCGGATCGCCAGTGAATTCCTCCCGTGCGCCGTCCCACGCGAGACTTCGACCAAGCCGCCACGAGATCATGCCGAGCAGCGGAATCGTGGAAGAGCGGTGCGCTGCCTCGATGTGGCTGACAGGCGGTCGTTTTGCGTCGATCGCGTTCAAAAAATCAGCCCACAGGAGCTTGATGTTATGGCCGTCGGGCTCCTGCAATTGCGAATCCTCATGCAACACGGGATCCCGGTCATTTGCGGGGTGAAATGTCCAGCCATCGCGCCAGCCGATGTGCAAGGTGCCCTTGGTTCCGTAAAAGTAGGCGCCGATCTTGTGCTTCTCGGCCCGGTTGTCAGCGAATTTTCGGTGTTCCCAGGTGCAGGTGAAATTCTCGAACTCGAATACCGCCACCTGATGATCGGGGGCGTCTGAGGTCTGCTCCCTGTCATTGAGGATTGCGGGGCCGGAGATCGGGCGCCCGCCAGTGCAGAACACCCGCTTCGGATAATTCTCCCCGGACCACCACAAGACTTGATCCAGCCAGTGCACACCCCAATCACCAAGTGTGCCGTTGGCGTAATCGAGGAAATTGCGGAACCCGCCCGGATGAATTTTCGAATTGAATGGTCGCAGCGGCGCGGGGCCGCACCAGAAATTCCAGTCCAGGCCGTCGGGTGGTTCGCTGTTCGGCTTTGGCGTTTCACGACCGCCACCGCCGTGTGCGAAGAGCCGCACCATGCCTACTTTCCCCGCCTTCTCCTCCCGCAGAAACTTCATCGCGCTGGCGTGGTGTGGCCCGATGCGTCGATGCAATCCGACCTGGAGTACGCGCCCGGTTTCGCGGGCGACACGGAGCAAGGCTTTGCTCTCGTTTACTGTGTGCGCTGTCGGTTTCTCCAGATAAACATGAGCTCCGGCCTTCAGTGCCGCGATGGCAGGCAGCGCGTGCCAGTGGTCCGGAGTTCCGATGATCACGATCTCCGGCTTCTCCTTCTCCAGCAACTCGCGGTAATCTTTGTAGGTCTTCGGCTGGTCGCCGCTGAGATCCTTCACCTGTTCCGCGGCGTTCTCCAAAGTCGTCGCATCCACATCGCAAAGAGCAACAACCTTGGAACGTCGCGCCTCCATTGCTTCCTTGAGAATGTTTTTGCCCCACCAGCCAGAACCAATCAGTGCGGTGCGAAAAGTCCGGCCTGGCTCGGCTGCGGTGTTGATGAATGGAAAGGCCGTGAAAGCCACGCCTGCTCCAGCGCTCGATTTGAGAAAATGGCGACGGGGAACATTCATTGAACGTGATCTTGGAGCGGGGCCCGCCAGCGAGGCAATTATTTCTTTCTCACGTCCACCACTGCTACGTCTCCTCGAGAGTTGCGGCAGTAAATTCGACCGTTGGCCAGCACGGGGGTTGTCCAGGATTTGCCACCAAAGATCTGTGCTCGTGCCGAAGGCTGGAAACGTTCGGGCGAGGCTGGCGCAATGATCAATTCGCCCTTTTCGGTCAGAATGATGAGTTTTCCGTCCGAGGCAATCAGCCCGCCAGCACCAAAATTCGGCTGCGACCACTTCTCCGTACCGGTGGCAAACTCGACGCACTTGAGCGAAGGACTTTTGCTTTCGTCATCATCCACTCCGTAGAGATGTCCATTGATGAGGATCGATGCGTTCATCTGGGTGCGAAGAGCTTTGCTGGTCCAGACACTCTCCGGTTGACCCTTGCCCAGTTTGAACAGACCAGCACCTTTGCCGTAGCCGCTGGAAATAAAGGCGAGATTGCCTTCGATGATGGGGTCGGCGGCGTTGACGCCGTATTGTGTTGCCCAACGGATGCGCCAGGATTCCTTGCCGCTCTTCAGGTTCACAGCGGCGTAACTCTGCCCGGAACCGAGCAACACGAGCATTTCCTCGCCTTGCATGATCGGAAGCGGAGTCGAATAGCCGGCTGGCTTCTCGCCGGATTTCCAAAGGATTTTCCCACTGGTCTTGTCCAGCGAGAGGCCTGCCTCCCCCACATTCAGGATAAGCAGATTGCCAGCAACGAGCGGCGAACCGCCGAATCCCCAGTCGGGAATTGGAGCGTTGGTTTCTTTCTGGATGTTTTTGGACCAGACAATTTTTCCGGTCGCGGATTCGAAGCAGAACAAGTCGCCCCAACGGCCCAGAGTAAAAACGTGATCTCCATCGACCGTTGGCGTGCCGGTGGTGCCGCCGTCGAAAAACTTGTCTCCGAGATCGGATGGATAGCTGTGCTTCCAAAGCACCCTGCCGGAATCGGCGTCGAAACAATATACCGTGTCCGCATCGCTGGCGTGACCCAGTGTGAAAGCGCGGCCGTTCGCAACGGCAAATGATGAAAAACCCAGACCGGCCTTCGCTTTCCACGCGATCTTCGGCCCCTCCGCCGGCCATTGATCAGTCCATGCGGTTTCCACGGAAATGCCGTTCCGTTCCGGGCCGCGCCAGTGGGGCCAATCGTCGGCTTTGAGCGGCAGAGCCAGGACAAGAAGGCTTGCCAGCACTGTGACGATGTGATGTCGATTTGGAAGTTGGATTGTTAGATTCATGGAAGGGGCGGTACTGAGATCGTTCATGCAGTCTGTTCGGAATTTATGAAGCTGTTCCGTTTATGGCAAAATCAAACACATCAAAATTCCGAACATCACCACGGGCTCGGGTGGCGAAGTCTTGTTTGAGCGGTTCGCTGAAAATGAATGGCACCATTTCTTCGTAGCGCCCGCCATGGGATCGAAGGCCGCCTTCGATCGCTTTGAGGTCGTGATAGGCCGGGGTGCGGCCAAGAACGACATCGCGGCCCGAGCACACCACCAGGTCACCCATGCGGTCTGCCGGGAGTTCCATCAGCAGCGCCGCGGTCTCGCGTGGGTGAGCTTCAGTGATTCCAGAACGGGCGAGAAGCCACGAAATGACTTCGCGCGTTGTGACTTGAGAAGCATTGTCCGTCGGCAAATGGACTTGAGCGAAAGAGCCCAAAGCACCGTGATGAACGACGTAAGGATCTGTGATTGGCAGGATGACACGGAAGCCGGGGCCGAACTGTTTCACCAATTCGGTCTCCAGATAGATTACGTTTGGAGAGCCGTCGCCGAGTTGCTTGGCGTTCATGCCGTGGTCTGCGGTGACACCAACCACGGCACCCAGCTCCAGCAGCCGGCCCAAATGCGCGTCAATTCCCGCGTAGAACTCGATCGCCTCCGGCGCTTCCGGTGTGAATTTGTGCTGCATGAAGTCGGTGGTGCTCAAGTAAAGGAAATCAGCCAGACCGGCTTTGAGGATCTCGACGCCAGCCTTCAGAACATAAAGTGAGGCTTCGCCGCTGTAGATGGGCGGCGTGGGGCCAACAAGCGATTCGACATTGTCGATCCCGTGAGTTTGACGCGTTGCATGAACTGCCTTCTCCGAAGAGAAGGCGATGCCGCCTTTTTCAATGAGGCCGGAGGCAAAGATGTCCCGCAGTTTTTCCTTCGCGGTGACAACGGCGACCTTTCGTCCGGCGCCTTGGGCGGATGGAAAGATGGTTTCCACGCGGAGAAATTTCGCCGAGTTCATCATCACTTCCTGGCCGCTCGCAGTGTCAAAAAAGAAGTTACCGCCAATGCCGTGAATGCTCGGCGGCACTCCGGTGACGATCGAGCTGTTGTTGACGTTCGTGAAGGTTGGCATTGCGGCGCGGGCCAGCCCTCGATAACCACTCACACTGATGCGCTGGAGGTGTGGCATCCGGCCATGTGCGAGCGCGGCATCCAGGTATTCATCAGCCGAACCGTCGAGGCAGACGACGACGACCGGGCGGGCAGGGGGGGTGTAAGTCCGACCATTGACGGTGAAGGAGCAGGCAACGGGAACGTTTGTCATTTTCTTAAGTGCGGGAATCGTCTGCGACGCTCAATGACAATTCAATTGGAAATGTTGCCAATGCACTCGGAAGCGCGGCTGTATCCGGCTCGTCCGTGAGCGTTGGCAAGCACAGTACGGTGGCCTACAATCACCTCCTGAACCTTCGACCCGGCTGTCTGCCCAACTGGACGCTCCCATCACCCATCCCCATGTTGCCGTGAATGGGACATTGAAACACGATGGTCTCCGCTCCGTCTTTTCACGCTCCTCGCGTGTCCGGCCCTGCCGGGAGGCGCCAGCAGTCAGAAATAGGTAGTTCTGACAGGCTTTCCCCGCACTTCACTGTTTCCAAATGGATTTCAATGGCCACATCTCAAAGTCGGCGCGTGCGATGGAGCCGCGTTCGACATGGAGTTCGATCAGGCGGCTGGCGCTGTTGGGAATGAAAAGGCTGGTGAGCGCGGCTTCTCCGTCGTTGGCGAAGATTTCAAGCGAGGAATTGTCGGCAAGGATTCGCAGCTTGAGCCGACCATCCACAAGCCGCACCGGGGCCGAGTAGGAGCCCGGGAACTTTGGATGAAAATCCACCTTCCCCGAATTCTTGCGGTCGAGCCGCATCTGCCTGGATTGGATATCGAAACGGAGATCGTTCGATTCGGTCGCCCCGGACCTTAGCTTCAAAGTGAACACCGCATCGCGGCTGGCCTTGATGTCGGCGTTGATGTCCAGCAGATCGCCGCTTGCTGACACGGTTTCTGATGCTCCTTGGGTGAGGCTCTTGAAACTGGACCGTGTCACCGGGCCGCGAAGTGAGCGGAGTTCTTTGACAGGCTGCTGCACGAGTCGCAGGCCACCCGGTGTCTGGCGAAGGGTCAGTTCTCGCGCGACGGTCATGGCGCTGCGCCACGGTGAGGTGGGCACGTCCTGTGCATATTCCCAGTTGCTCATCCAGCCGAGCCAGAGCCTGCGACCGTCTTGTTTCGGAATGTCCGACCACGAAACCGCTGCGTAGAAGTCACGGCCCCAATCGGCCCACAAAGTCTCTCCGGTCGGAGACTTGGAAGACTTGACGGGCGTGAATTGTTTCCCGTCGAAATCACCTAAAAAATACTGGCAACCTGAGCCGCCTGCGGGAGCGCCGGAGCCAACGTTGACGATCAACGCCCACTTCTCCGCGTTTCGCCTGCCTTCAATCTTCACCGGGAACAAATCCGGGCATTCCCAGATGCCACTTGTCGAGCCGCCCGGACCGAAGTCGCTCAAGTGCGTCCAGTTCTTCAAATTCGGCGACGAGTAGAACCGCACCTTTCGATGCACGGGCCACGAGACGACCATCACCCAGCGCTTCGTTGGCTCGCGCCAGAAAACTTTCGGGTCACGGAAATCCTTCTCGCCAATGTCCAGCACGGGATTGCCGGCGAACTTGGTCCAGGTGCGGCCACGATCATTGCTGTAGGCGATCTGCTGATTCTGAAGCGGCTTCCCCGTGTAATGGCCGGTGTAGATCGCGATCATTGGCGGTTTGCCGTCCCTGCCGAAACCGCTGGTGTTATTCCAATCCACCACCGCGCTGCCCGAGAAGATCATCACTCCGTTTTCCTCGGCCAGCGCCAATGGGAGGTGTTTCCAATGGACCAGATCCGGAGACACCGCATGGCCCCAGCTCATGTGACCCCATTTGTCCCCAAAAGGATTATACTGATAGAACAGATGATACTCGCCTTCGTAGAACACCATGCCGTTCGGGTCGTTCATCCAGTTGCGTTCCGGCGTGAAATGGAACTGCGGACGCCACGGTTCCGTGTAGGGAATGGTGGGTTGGGCGCCGACGGGCACGTTGTAAAGGGAGATGGCCGAAGCCAGGCAAACGGTCGTCAGAACAGTATGGAACAACTTCATGGTTCGTTATTGCATCGAATCATCGCTTGTTGAAGCCGCGAGTTCCCGATCCCACGGCGGATCGCAGCCAGGTCTCGAACAAGTGATCGCGGCGGCGGCGGCGGCAAAACCGAGGAGCGATTGCAACTGGCCCCCAGACAGGCTCCCGATCTTTTCCGGCGTGAGCAGATGATTTCGCACCAGCCAGCAGAGCATGGCCGCGTGAAACGTATCGCCCGCCCCAACCGTATCCGCCAGATGAACAGGCGGGGCGGCCACCGAGACCTGTTCCTCACGAGTAAACGCCAGTGATCCGCCGGCGCCGAGAGTGAAGACCACAAGCCGCGCGCCTCGATCCAGATAATCTCCCGCCAGAACGTCAAACGACACTCCGGGCCGGAGCCATTCCGCGTCCTCCGCGCTGAGTTTCACCAGATGGGTGCGCAGCAAAATACGGTCGAGCCGCTGCACGAATGAAGCTTTGTCGGGAATCAGGAAGGGCCGGATGTTTGGATCGAGCGAGACGACACGCCCGTTTGCATGATCATTCAGGAGTTTTTCGCTCGCTGACCCGAACGGCTCCACCGCCAGCGAGAAGGAGCCAATGTGCAGGCATCGGGTGCTGGCTGGAAGCTGCTCAGGTAAGTGGCCTGGTGCCAGTGCGCAACCGGCGGTGCCGGCGGTGTAGAACGCGTAATTGGAAGTTCCAGATGAAGCTTCCGGAGTGACAAAACCCAGAGTAGTGAGGGCGGTGGTCAGCGGACACAGCGACACATCAACACGACTCGCCAGCAAAACATGCCGGAGCAGTTCGCCGAAAGGATCGCGGGAAAGAGGGCAGAGAAACCGGACCGGGACACCAAGACGCCCCAGCGCAACCGACACATTGAACGGAGAGCCGCCTGGTATCGGAAGAAAACATCCGCGCCCGCCGCTTTCGCGGGGGAGCATATCCATCAACGACTCGCCGACGACGAGGATCATTGCCGGGATCAGCAACGTTAAGATCAGCGATTGGCGCGATTTTGCGGATCCCAATACTGGGAATTGATGAGGGCTTTAGGATTGTTTGAATACGGATCCACCGGGGGGTTGATTTGTCCGTCTTTGCGTGCCTCGGCATGTCCGTCATTGAAAACGACGATACCGGTCTTCTTGTGGCGGCTCATATCGATGCCTTCAAAGCCCTTGGTCGTGCTCGCCTTCTGGTCCATGCAGGAGGCTGGCCACCAAAGGCTGCTGCTCCATGCGAGATCCGCTTTGGGCATGGAATCACCGATGAGGACATTCTGCGCGGGATTGAGAACCCAGCTTCGCTTGGTGGTCTGCTTCACGGCGAAATTCACCCCAGCCACCGTCAGATTGTCCCCTGAATACGGATGCTGGCCGAGGAAGTATCCGTTATACCCGTAACCGACCAAGTGACAGTCGAACTTCCAATCCCAACGCACGCCATTGTCAAACCGTTTGCCCTTGATACTGGGGCAACGAAAGAAGTTGCTCGCGGATTTGTCTCCGAAACCCACGATCGCCGTGCCCCACCAATTCGTAAGAGCAGCCGTTGGATTGTCGGTCTGGCCCTGGTTGCGGTGCCCGGGAAAGGTGTCGTTATTGTCATCCGTGTAAAACTGCACAAACAGGGAGATCTGTTTGAGGTTGTTCAGGCACTTGATGCGGTTGGCCTTTTCCTTGGCGTTGGCCAGTGCGGGAAGAAGCATGCCTGCGAGAATCGCGATGATCGCGATGACGACGAGAAGCTCAATGAGCGTGAAGCCAAGCAACCGTCTCAGAGAAGACGTCTGGCGTTGGTCGGCAGAACCGGGAACAATGATCGGTGTGTTCATAGGCGAATGCAGAGATTTGGGCTTACGGGCCAGAACTACACCAACTGCGCGCAAAAGCGAACGAAAAGTTTTGGCAACATTTCTCTGAACTTCCAGGCAGGGCGCGAATTCTTTGCAATTGTTGCGGGAGGATCAATCGACGAACTCCGTCTCACTCCCTATGCCCAGCCAGACGCGTGTTTTCAGAGGGCAGGGAAGGTGAGGAGCGCAGTGTCTTCTGAATCGATACGAGTTTCCATGCCGGGGTTGGCACGTCCATCGGATGTGGCATCAGCACGATCTACCTCTCTCGTCCAGCTCAGCTCACCCTTGCCTTACTGAACGTCGGGATCATCCGATGCTACTCAATGAGTCGGACACGGAAAAAGAACTCTCCGTCGGGTGAAGCCAACGCAGGAGGCAATTGCGCTGAGTAAGTCTGATTCGTGGAGGTGGCACGGATGGGGAAATCCACGGCTGATACGCTCTTGAATTCCGCAGCCAGATTCCCGGCCATCTCCAGCACATACTGCCGCCCCTCCACGGTAGGCCAGGTGAACCGGTAACTGCTTTCACCAACCACGGCCAATTCAAGGCGCACTGAGGAGCGGGGATTGCGCGGATCAGTCCCAAAAAACTGTTCCCTTGCATTCGAGTATCCATCTCCATCAGGGTCGCCCGCCGCTGCATCGACTCCCTCTCTCGATCTGGGATCCAGGTTGTGTGCCGTTTCCCATCCGTCCAAAAGGCTGTCGCCATCCGTATCGGGGTTGTGTGGATCTGTGAGACGCGCCAGTTCGTCTGCGTTTAGGAGGCCGTCCTGATCATCATCACCGCCGGGATTGAAGGCCAGTCTGACCTCGATACCTTCCAGGACAACTTGATCCTGGCCAGAACCTTCCAACCTGCGCCCCAGGAAGCCGGAGTCCAACTGCCGTGTTTGTTTTGCGACATTGGTATCGTAAAGCCCCATGCCGATGACTGCGCCCAGTTTGATCGTGTCTCCGGATCTCAAACCACCAAGAGCGATCAGTGGAATCGAAACCTTAATGAAATTGGCATTCTCCTCGCCGGGAATCCCGCCAGCTTGCGGCGAGCGGTTGAATTGCTGGAGCCGTACACCTGGAACATCACCTAGCTCAGGCCCCAGAAAAAAAGCGCCCTGCCCTATGTTTAGTGGCAGGCTCAACCTCGAAAATGAGCGAGACTGTCTGTCCCCGAACTCGTCCCCCAATATCATGCCAACACTCGGCGTGAAGTTGGTGAAAGAGAGGTTCTCCACGAAATCAAGCCCATCAGCCCCCTGTCCCAGCGGGTCGATCAGTCCGTTTCCAACACCGACCATGTTCGTCACGCCGATCGCTTTTGGGCTTTCGACAAAGAGGAAAATGTTCTGGTTGCCGTAGATCATCGCCTGATCGAAGCCTGCGTAAAGGTTGGTGGAGTCGTTGCTCACATGGACCTGGCCCATGTTGGAGAACATGCCTGCCAGCGCGGCGATCGGTTCTCCGACAACGTCAAAACTTTGGCCGTTGATGTTCCCGTCGAGATCATCCCCGCCGATGTCTTCCACATCCGGAGTTCCCCATGCCGCGTCGAACACCGGCTTTGCCGGGACGGTGCGCTGGATCACCATGGAATCAAACACTTCTCCTTCTGTGTTGATTGCCTCGAAGCGGAGCTGATCTGAATCCACGACCAGTTTGGTGAAGTGGTGCGTGAGCATGAACTGGCTGCTCGCAGTATCGAGTACCGCCAGATGCCGCAAACCGATTCCACCGCCGCCCGTGACGACGGAATGCACCCCTTGCACCGGATTGAATCTTTCGTAATTGTGGTCGTGCCCCGCGAATACCATCTGAACACCGTATTTGGACAGCACGGGGAGCAGAGTGTTGCGGATGTCCACCGAGTCCGGAGTTCCAAAGCGTGCCAGATCATCAAACCGGTGCGCTCCCGAGGTGATCATCGGCACGTGCATGAAGACGAACTTCCAGGGCTTGGTCGTGCGGGCCAGGTCCTTCACCAGCCATTCATACTGGCGTATTGGATCATCCGGAGTCAGCAGGTACTGGCTGGCGTACGGTTGCAGCAGCACCACGAAATGCGCGTCACCATGATCAAACGAATAGAAATGCTCGGTCCCGGTCACCGAATTCGTCGGAAGATAAAACGCATTTAGAAACCCCGCGTCGCCGGCGTAAAGGTCATGGTTTCCGACAGCGAAGAAGTATGGCGCACTCTTCATGTGAGGCTGGTACACGCTGAAACAACGCAGATCCACCATGCTGTTTGTGGTGAAAAAAGGGTACACGATGTCACCCGTATGCAGCACGAGATCAGGCTGTGCCTTCCTGATCTGCTCCGCGATGAGGTGCTGTTGAAGCGAACCGGTGCCTGAGTCTCCAAATACCGCGAAGCTGATCGGCCCCGAGTGCTTGAGGGTCCGAAACGTGGCTGTCGTGGAGGTGGCTTCTGACTCTCCGGCGCGACTTCTGATCCGGTAATGGTATGTGGTATCCGCGATCAGTTCTTGCAGTGTCAACGCATGCGTCTCTGTCAGCTCCGGCGCGGTCGCTGTCCGGCCGAAATCGGGTGTTGTTCCGTACTCGACCACTGCATCGCTCGGGAGCGGCGTTTTCCAGACAACCGTCACTCGATTCGTGGACAGGTTCTGGATGAAGGGGCCTCGGGTAAAGTTGGCAACCAATTCTGCGGAGAGTGCGAAATCGTAGTCGCATGACGTTGTTCCTTGAACCTGCCCATGCACCTGGACAGCCAGCGCATTTGCGCCAGTTTTCAACAACGGTGCGAAGGATTGCAGGTTGATCTCCTCGATCGAACCGCGAGAGTGACATGCCGAAGCGCTGCTGTCGAAAGCGGCGGTGGTACCGGGCTGGCCTGGAATGTTCCGCCGCGCCACCTCGACGCCATTCAAGTAGGCAATGAAGCCGTCATTGAAATCGATTCGCAGCACCAGCCATTTCACCGAGGACGGGTCGGCAACTTCGAACGTGCGTCGCGCATAAAACGACCCGTAGGAGATTCCAAAATCATGGAACCGTGTGGCCTCATCGTAATCGCCTCCGTAGCCGTTGCTGAATCCGGAGGTTCCCTCAACCCACGATTGATCGTCAAAATCAAGAGCCCGCCATGCTTCCGGCGGATTGGAAGGCTCTGAGACGCCCTTGAAGTAACGCCAGCTCGCACCCACTCTTACCAACGAAAGCTCCTGAGCCATCAGCAACCCCGATGTCAGGAGCAGTGCCGCGATACAACGAACAAACATTCGCAGAGCTTACGAACGGAGTGGAGTCAGTCAAAAAGTTTGTCGGCGGCACCTGGTTCGTGTGGAACCACAGGCGATGACGCGTGTCGGAACACCAGAACCGGCGGGACGCCGTGAATTGCGCCAAAATCAAGAACCGGGGGCACCGGGAGAAGTTTACGCTGTTTCGTAGTGAACGAAAACGACGACATCCGATGGAGCCCACGCACCTTTGCTGATCGCGATGTTCTTCTCGTCCATCGGCATGCTCTGGGCGGCGACATTGCCGAAGATGTTGATGATCTTCACACCGGACCCGGCGAGCCATGAATTGATCTGTTTCTCAAAAGACGTGAGATCGGATTCCAAGGCCTTGAATATCTTGATTTGGTGCATCGGCAACTTCTAGGAACCGCCCCCCGTGAACGCAACTGAAAATCGTTGCGGAGAATCACGGATGTCCGCCACTCATTCGCCTAAACTTCCGGACGGCATCCTGCGCTCAGGATCAATGGGTGAACGTGTTTGGGCTTCTACCACGGGAGTGAAAAAGTTTTCACATAGCTGTAAGCCTTGATCGCCTCGATCACGCCTTCCTTGATGCCGAGGCCGCTGTCTTTGATGCCGCCGAAGGGGGAACTCTCAACCCGGAAGCCCGGGACTTCGTTGATGTTCACCGTGCCGCAACGGAGCGTACGGATTGCTTTGAGAGCGCTATTCAGGTTGGTGGTGACGATGCCGGAACTAAGGCCATAAGCGGTGGAATTGGCGAGTGTCAGGGCGTCTTCAAGGTCGCGCACTGTGATGATTGGGGCGAGCGGGCCGAAGCTTTCATTGACTACCATGCGGCAGTCTCGTGGCACGTTTGAGATCACCGTCGGTTGGAGCAAAGCGCCTCGCCGTTCGCCTCCGATAAGAACTCTCGCTCCGGCGGCGACGGCTTCCTTCAAGACTGTTTCCAGATGGATGGCCGATGCTTCGTCGATCACGGTGCCGACGCGCGTCCCTTCATTCAGCGGATCGCCGCAAACGTATTCCTTTGTTTTCTCGACGAGCCGTCGGGTGAACTCGGGCGCGATGCCTTCCTGCACGAGGATGCGTTTCACCGCAGTGCAGCGTTGACCGGAATTCCGGTAGCTGCCTTCGGCGGCGAGCGTCACGGCTAGATCCAGATCGGCATCATCAAGGACAATGAGTGGATCGTTGCCGCCGAGTTCAAGAACTAACTTCTTGTAGCCAGCCGTGGCGGCGATGCGTTTACCGACCGGGACGCTGCCTGTGAACGCGACGATCTCCACTTCGGGATGCCTCACCAGCGGTTCGGCAACTGCATTCGTCGGGCCGAGCAACACACTGAGCATCGGGCCGGGTAATCCGGCGGCATAGAGCAGTTCGGCGAATTTCAGCGCAACCAGCGGGGTTTTCTCGGACGGCTTCAAAATAATCGGAGTGCCGGCGGCAATGGCAGGACCGAGCTTGTGCGCCACCTGGTTCAACGGATGGTTGAAAGGGGTAATGGCGACCGCGCAGCGCAGAGGTTCGCGGGTGGTGAAGATCTTGCGCGACTTGCCTTGCGCTGAGATGTCGGTGGAAAAAATCTGCCCGTCGTCGCGCAACGCTTCCATTGCGGCAAACCGCAGGACATCGACCGTCCGGCCCACCTCGTATCGCGCTTCGCGGAGAGCCAGGCCGGCCTCGCTGGCAATCGTGATCGCGAACTCTTCCCTCTGAACCTCCAGCGCATGGCGCGTTTTTTCCAGGATTTCGGCGCGCTGGTAACGGCTGGGAGTATCGTGAAACGCAAGCGCGGCAGCCACGGCGGCATCAGTATCAGCTCGGGAAGCCATCGCCACTGCTCCGACTGTCGCTCCTGAGTAGGGACTCCGAATCGTCAGCATGTTGGATGAATGGACAGACTTGCCGGCAACAAAACAACTAAAGACTTTCGACATGGGCCGAGTTTAGGCGTGGAGATTGAAACGATCAAAGCTTCATTGTGCGGCGCGGATGGATCCAGTGCATCCACAAGTTGTCGGTGAACTTGGCTGTCGGCCAGGAGCGCGGTTGTGTGCGAAGCACCAGCCGCAGCAGGTTTGGCGTGAGGGCAAGCCAGCGATACTGCTGCGACTGGCTTTCAGCACAGTCGCGCTCCACCGACAACTTGTGGATGCGCCGGATGGATCGCTGTGTCGCATGCTCTGTTGAACTGGATAGGTGCACATCACACTTACACTTTCAACCCGCCGGGACCCGGGGTCGAAGGCAGTCCTCACCGACGGCTTAACTTCAATGACTTCAAATCAAACCAGACGTCACCTGTTGAGGCGCGCAGTTCGCAAATCAACTCGACATCAGACTGGTCTTCCGGAACCTCGAAATCGAACGTGATCGGAGTCCAGCTTCTGTCTCCGGAATTCTTTTGGCCAGTCCGGTATCTCGAGACGCGAAGTCCCGCGCCGGCTCTTGGATCGTTTTCAGGAAAGACCACGCCCTGGGTCTTGATCCGGGCTTCGAGTCGGTAGCGGCCGCTGTCCAGAAGAGTGCCGGTGCGCCAGGACGCCGTGCAGCCGTCGGTGGTCGAAATGCGGAGCAGCGTGTTCCCCTGGTCGTCCTGCTCCTGCATCAGGCGGGCGTCGCCGAGATCGATTTTTGGCTGCCAGTCGGTGAGTGGAACGGAGGCCTGTGTGCGGAAGTTCACGGCGCTTGAAGGGAAGAGCTGGTGTTCGAGACTGTTTGCGCGCTGTTGAAATCGACGGATCAAACCATTGACCCGTTGCCGATGGGACGAAACAGCCTGGGGATCGATCTCCGCCAGGACGAGGTCGATTTTCTCCGCCACTTCCCGAATCCGGCTGTTGATGGCCCCCACTTGAAAAACATTTGTGGATAATTGAGCCACTCTGTCGAGGTACCGTCGGCGAACTTCAGGAATCTCGAGAGCTTGTCGCGCGACGAGCCCGGCTGTCGGTGGAATGAGCGAGCCTTGCGGTTTGGAAAGAACCTGATCCAATCCCTGCGGGATGAAGACCATTCGATCCGCGCCCCGGTCGTGAAAGATCCTGAAGTTGTTTCGGTTCATTGTGTAGCCGTCCCAATGCCAGAGGATCGTTTCCATCGCCACGAATGACAGGAAGCGCTCGAGATCCAGCGTTTTCTCAAGGCTGGGCAGTCGTGTGTTAGTATTTGAGGTCCGGACGGCAGCGGCAAGGGCGGCCAGACGGGATTTGTCCCCGGCGTTTTCTCCGGCGTTCGTCGGCAGCCGGTCCGTGACGTCGGTGCCGGAATGACCGTCGTACACGTTCCCACTGGTATCAGCAAAATACCGTTTGAGAAACTGCTTGTTGATGCCTTCCACCAGGACGTAGAGGCCCATCGGACGACCATTGACAGTGACTGTCGCGTTGCCCGCGCGTGGAACGGGAACTCCGGCCGCCTCGAAAAGCTCACGGCATATTTTCTCCGAAACAAAGCTTCGATCTTGAACTGAATTGTTGAGGTGAATCTTCTTCAAACCGTGAAATTTCTGACCTTCGGTGAACTTGTCGAAATTCACAGTAAACGCCGGTTCGTCGTCGAATGGCCGAAAGCTCCCCGGCCCGCCTTTGAGACGAATCGCCACGTTCGTGTAAACGGCTCCTCCTTCACGAATCGTCGCCCGAACATACTCCCGCCCCCTTCGTTTCAGACTCGTCACGCCCTGGGCCGGGATTTCAATTTCCAATTTCGGAATGAACGCGTCCCGGAAAATATCGTCTCCAGGGTAGGCTTTCGTCGCCGGCCCTCGAAGGCTGCCAATCGCATTCCTCATCGGCTCCGCTGAAGCTTGTCTCGTGGGCTTGGAGCCAGCCTGCGAAGCGGGAGGATTGTTAGTGGATTTCTCAGTCTCCTGATTTGAGGAATCAAGTTGTCGGATGAAGCCAGCGTCCGCTCCTTGTAATGGTTCCGGGCTTGGAAGTTCAGCCGGTCGGATACTTGTTTCATCCAGCCTTGCCCGCTCTCGCGTTGTTCGAGGCTCCTGTTCTCGAATCGAGGAAATCCAAAAGACTGCTACCGCAAAAAGAATCGCAAACCCAGTGGCACAGAGCACGATCACCAAGCCGAGGATTTTCCATGGCGTCCAGAAACCGGTCGATGGTGTGCGCATAGGCATCGGCGAATTGACTACCGCACATTAAACCATCAAGGCACGAAATTGTTTCATGAGATTCCGCGCAACCTGATCATCGGGAGCAGTCCAAAGGCAGTGTCTTAATCGTAATCTCTCGGTGAAAAGGATTAAGAACGTGAACAAAATTGAGATTATGACATTGTCGATCCGGGGCACCGCTTGACAAGCCGGAGCCATTGAAGTGGACTCAAGCATCATGAACCCCGTTCCTTTGGCGAAGCCTGCCTTCACCTTGATCGAACTGCTCGTGGTCATTGCCATCATCGCGATCCTCGCCAGGATGCTTCTGCCCGCCCTGAGCCGCGCCAAGACGAAGGCGCGAGGAATGCAATGCGTCAACAACTCGCGGCAGCTCGGCCTGGCTTTCTTGATGTACGCCGACGATTACGATCAGCGATTCCCCGATCTTTATTCCAAGGCATCGGCTGTCACGACTGTCGAGGCGGGCGGTCTGTGGTGGTGGCAGGTTGTCTCGCAGGGTAAATTCATCACGGACAATACTGCCTCTAACCAAGTCTGGCGCTGCCCGGCGGTGAAGGAGAAGGACATCCTCACCGTCTTTGGCGCACGTTGGGAAGGATACGGCCCCCTGGAAAGCACGATCATCCGCTACGCCTACAACAGCACGGGAGGCCGCGACCGGCTCGGCAGCCGGAAGACCACCGAGATCAATCGGCCCAGCCAGATCTGGTTGATGGGCGACACGGGCATTCCCAAAGCGGCTAGCAAGGTGCCGCACGGAGGCTATTTCACGGAGATCGTGACCTTCCCACGTGACCCTCGCAATGGCTGGTCAATTTACAGTTACCCAAAACAGCCCGCGTGTCGTCATGACCTCAAAGGCAACGTCACTTTCGTGGATGGGCATGTCGAGACGTGGACCTATCAGAGCTTCCGAAGCAACAGGAACAACATCTTTGCGGTGAATGACCAACTGTGAGCTGATCTGGTGGAACCATCGCTTCTACTCGACGGCAAACATCGAACTACTCTGCAACAACCATTCCCTCTTATGAACTCTAACTCCGCCATCCCTGGCAATCATCTGCGAATCAAACGAGCAATCGTCGTAACGGCATTCTCGGTCTCGGTTATTCTCGCCCGAGGTGCCGAGACTCCGCCAAAGCCTCTGTTCTCGGACTCCAAACCCGTATGCCCGTGCGAGAGCCTGCTCAAAGTTTCGATTCCGAACACGACGATTGATTCTGCCGCCATCGAACCCACGAATGGGTGGTGCCGTGTCGTGGCCACGGTGACGCACCCGCCAGCCGGTGATCGGGTCAAGGTGTTCATCGGGTTGCCCGTCACGAATTGGAACGGACGATTCCGTGGAACAGGTGGCGGTGGATTCGTGGGAGGAAGCGCCAACAGTTTGCGCGGGCCGGTGGCACAGGGATACGCGACGGGCGCGACGGACACCGGCCACGAAGGCGGCAGCGGCAGCTTCGCGCTCGATGCGAACGGACGGCTGAACTGGCAGTCGATCAAGGATAATGCGTATCTGGGCATTCACGAAATGACCGTGGTGGGCAAGGCGCTCACGCAGGCGTTTTATGGCAAGGCTCCGCGCTATTCCTATTTCCAGGGTGGCTCGACGGGTGGTCGCCAGGCGCTGTCGGAAGCGCAACGCTTTCCCGACGATTACGACGGCATCGTCTCCGCTTGTCCCGCGATCAACTGGCACAGGTTTGTTCCCGCCGGCCTGTGGCCACAGGTGGTGATGCTTGACGCGAAAAATTTCCTGCCAAAATCCAAGCTCGACGCCGCCATGGCAGCGGCTGTGGCAGCCTGCGATGCCACGGATGGAGTCACGGATGGAGTCATCGACGACTCCACGCGCTGCGAGTATGACCCGAAAGCGCTGGTAGGAACAAAAGTCGGCGACAGCACCTTCACCGAAGCCGATGCGGATGTGATTCGCAAAATCTGGGATGGTCCGCGCGGACAGGATGGGAAATTTTTATGGTACGGGCTGACCCGGGACACCGATCTTTCCGCGCTGGCCGGCACCACCGGCTCACCGCTCACTGGAAAACCTTTCAGCATCGCATTGGAATGGTTCCAGTATTTCCTGAAGCAAGACCCCAAATGGGATTGGACCACGATGACACCGGCAGGATTTGAGTTGTTGTGGAACCAATCCGTCGAGCAATACGGCGCGGTGATCGGCACCGACAACCCGGATCTCACGCGCTTCCGGGACCGTGGCGGCAAGGTCATCATCTATCACGGCCTGGCTGACCAACTCATCAACGTGGAGGGAACCATCGACTACTACAAGCCGGTTCAGCAACAGATGGGCGGTGCAAAAAAGACGGCTCAGTTCGCTCGATTATTTCTGGTGCCGGGCGTGGATCACGGTTTCCGTGGCGCGGGTCCGTCGCCCGCCGGGTTGGCAGCCGCGATCATCCGCTGGGTGGAAGAAGGGAAGGCTCCGGAAAAACTGATTGCGGAACTCCGTAACAAGGACGGCGTCGTCACGCGGACTCGACCACTATTCCCTTATCCGAAGGTTGCCAAATACAAAGGCAACGGCAGCACCGATGACGCCGCGAATTTCGTGAGCATCCTACCTGCTAAATGACTCGCCTGCTGAATTCCTGGCCAATACCAGGGATGTTGTTGGTGTCCCCGGCGGGCTTCCTCAGGCCAAGTCAAGCCAGCCCGATGATAAGCGGACCGGTGCGAGTGTTTCCGCCTGGAGGATCACTCAGTTGCGGACGGAGATTTCTTGTGTGCGCGTCGAGTGATAAAACCGACCTGGCCAACACCGCCGCCGACACGAAGTGCAGCCACCAGCTCTGAAGATACCGAGCCCCTCATTGAAGGGAGTCATTTAGGGCGAGCGAAATAATAACTTGAGCAAATAGGCTGGCTTTTGAAACGGATCGAGAGATAAGCTCGAAGGATCCGGCTCAAGATCATCATCGCCCAGGTCAGGAGAAAGTATCGGCAATTGTCCGTGCGGATGGACG
>SXGS01236588.1_pt1 | contig 25931 bp, 26 predicted proteins | sample 3174681 | NCBI WGS metagenome assembly SXGS01 (sample SAMN11356861, study PRJNA531348) | freshwater metagenome | isolation source: freshwater sample F1-80 | place: China: Fuxian Lake, Yuxi | collected 2017-12-25 | reverse complement strand
TCGCCGCTTTGGTGCATTCGACCTGTTGATTAGCGCCGGGTCGCCAAAAACCGCTCGACCGCCCCACAGATGTCCGGATCGGGCACCTTCTGCCAATCCTTGAGGAACGCCTCATTTCCCTTGTCGGTGAGCGGGTGCAGGAACAGTTGCTGTAGCACTTTGAAGGGAACGGTGGCGACATGTGCGCCGGCGAGCGCCGCCTGAATGAAGTGGATCGGGTGTCGGATCGAAGCCGCCAACACCTGGGTGTCTAGATCCGGATCTTGTGCGTAGATCGCTACGATCTGCTCGATCAGCTCCCGCCCGTCCACGCTGATGTCGTCGAGGCGGCCCACAAAAGGGGAGATGTAGGTCGCGCCGGCGAGGGCGGCCATCAACGCTTGCGCGGGCTGAAAACAGAGGGTGACATTGGTCTTGATGCCGGCGTCGGACAGCTGACGCGTGGCCGCGATCCCATTCGGGGTGAGGGGGACCTTGACGACGACATGCTCGCTCAATTGGGCGAGCAACTTCCCTTCCTTGACCATTCCCGCCACGTCCTGTGCGATCACTTCCGCGGAAACGGGGCCTTGGACCAGCTCGCAGATCTCGTGGATCGTCGCGATAAAGTCCCGTCCTTCGCGCGCGATCAGCGAGGGATTGGTGGTGACGCCAGCGAGAACCCCCCAAGAGTGAACTTCACGGATTTCGTTAAGATTGGCAGTATCGACGAAGATTTTCATGTTAACCTCAGTGAACGGGAAAGGATGCCGACCGGCCAAGCACCGGGGCCTGGTGGTCGAGGAACGTCGCGGTACAAGCGACCGGAGTGCGGGTCTTGAGCATCGGGCCACACTTCGAGCAAGGGCCACAGAACAAAGGGTCGAAGCGCGATCGCGGGATGCGGCACCGTGGGTGCGGAGCTCGGCGGCAGGTCCGACAAAAGGAGGTCGATATCGAGTGGGCGATCTCCCCAGTGTTTGGCGCGTCGGCGGCCAGCCCGGCGCTCGAGGCCTTGGGTTACTTCTAGCAAGTCCGGAAGCGATAGATCGCTTTCGAACAGCGCAACGCCGTTGAGGAACGCATTCGTGGCCGCACCGCCCCGCATCGGCGGACTTCTGTACCAACGAGAACCGCGTACAAACCTCAATTGAGGATGAGCGTTTAACATGGATACCGCATTTTCCAGCGTAGAACGCCGATCGCCGAGGCTACATCCTAGGCCGATCGCGATCTTCATGGCAGGGCCCCCGGCGGGCGCAAGATAACCCGTGCGGACGTTAGTACACGTCATCCGGTGTCGTCTGGCGTACGGATTCCGTCTCGGTGGCGACAAAGGTAGCTCGAATGCCATCTCCGTCGAGATCTGAGCTGCCGGTCACCGTAAAGCCTTTGTCCGTCGCGACGATCTTGTAAGAGCCATAAACCTCGGTCAAACCGAGATGTTGCTCAAGCGAAAAGCCGATCTTGTCGAGGCCGGCCGTGTTGACCCAGGGCACCGCCTCTCCATTGAGATCGTGCGGAAGTCGGGGAGTGGACTCCACACTGACGTACTCATCGAAAGCGCCGTGGTGAACATTCTCGAATTTCCGAAGCTCTTCGACAATTTTGGGAACTTCGTCCCGGCTGGAGCCCGAAGAACTCAGGGCAAAGGGGATCGCGAGCAGAAGAAGGACGCCGACCACGCCGCCGCCAATCATCCATTCCGTTCGTCCGATGCCGCGACGATGCCTCATGGTTCCTCCCATGCCCAGTGTACCCCAGATGGCTCTACGGTGAACAGCAGGGGGTTGGCGGCCCCTGCAGATGCAGATCGGTCAATTGCGCGCGAAGCTTAGTCATAAATTCGGGGCCCGGATCGGGTTTGGTGGTCCGGTATTTCGGGTCGGTCTCCCGAAAATACGGATGCCCTTCGAACGAACGGTATTCGGAGTGGCCGATCACGTGCGTGATTTCATGGTTTTCGGCGAGGTAGCGTACCAGTGCGGCATTGGCGGACAGCTGAGCGTCGGTCAACGGGAAAGCGTCACCTCCACCAACATTTTCAATGCCAATGGCGATGTGGTTGAGCCCGATGCAGTGGCGCGCCATGCGGTTGTCGGGCATCAAACGGTAGATGGTGCCGTCGCGATCCACCAAGAAATGCGCGGAGACATTGAGTGCGCTGGCGGTTTGGAGTTCCGATCGTCCAGCCAGAGTGGCGGATTCAAAGGTATTCCAGGATGCATCCAACGAAGGAGTGGCGGTCCAGTGCACCACCACCACCTTGGGGTCGATGGACGCATCGGCCGGATGAAGATCCGCGTGTTCCGCCAGGTATTCGAGGGATAACCTGAAGCGTTCCGCGGTGAAAGGCAGCGGGCGTTCGACGATCGTGGGCTCCGCTTGAGCTGCCCATGCGAGGAACAAGAGGATCATCGCAGCACTCCCGCTAAGAAATAGTAAATCGGTTTACTATTCCACTGAGGCTCTAACCCCTCAGGCCGACGGCAATTCCGGCAGGGCATCCGCTTCCTGCTTTTCATTGTCAACGCGGATGAAGAGGGTAGCTTCTTCGCCTACCTCCACCAACTGCAATGCGCTCTGTGGCTTGCCGCCAACGACCGGAAGGAAGGAATGTCCGTCTTTCATCCAGGACAAGGCGGTGTCGCGGTCGATGGTACGCTCGGGCAGGCCGTGCAGGCCGATGCGCAGTTTGTCGATCTTGCCGCTGGAAAGGGAAGCACCGTGCACGAGAACCTGACCCATGGAACCCTCCGAGAACCGCAAAGTAACCCGGCCGGCCTACCCCTGCTCGGCGCGGCGGGTGAGCCAGGTGGCGACACTCAAAAACCCGGCAAAAAACAGGAACAAGATCCCGCACAATTGCCAGAGGGGCCAACCCATGTCCGCTGCCGACGACGTGCGGAACCCGAGATCGTAGAGCACCCCCGTGATCTGCAATTCATCGCGTTTGTTGCCGAAAGAACCCGGTCGCGAGAGCTTTTCTCCGGTCTTGATCACCGCGTCAAAGGCGTAGCGGGTGATCATCAGCGAGGAGATCGCCTTGGCTAAGGTGCTCATCTCCTTCACTTTGACGATCAGTCCGCCGAAAGTGATCTGCGGGATCAGGATCAGCGGAAGGGTGCCCACGGCGGCTTCGCTGCTCGAAAACAGAGAGGACATGAGCAAACCGAGCGACATGCCGACCATGCCGGTGAGGGCGGTCACGCCGCACAGTTGGAACAGGGAGGTCCCGTACGCGCCCATTCCAAGCAGCAGCCAGTTGAGTGAGGCCAACATCAAGCATTGGAACACGACGATCGCGCCGAGCACCGTGACCTTGGAGGCCATGTACGGAAGCACACCGAGGCCAACGCGTGCTTCACGGCGCCAAATGGTGCGTTCGGCGATGAGTTCGCGCACGGAGCCGGAGGCGCCGAACCACAAAGCGGAAAGGGCCAGCATGAAGAGGGTGGCCGCATCGGGCTGTGGAAACACGATTTTCATGGCGATGGCGAGGATCGGAGCCTGCGCCAAAAGCACGGCCGTGCCGATCTTGTCTCTCAGCTTCGACTTTGCATACCGCCGAGTCAACGTGGAGTATTGCAGGCGCGCGGATTGCCGCGACTTGGCGATCGGGCCACCGCGCTGAACCTCTACTCCATCGAGGCCGAGCAGGTGCTCCCGGGTGCGGACAAACTTCCGAAAGGCAGGACCTTCGCGGTATTTCTTGCCCCAGTCTTGCGGCTTGAGGTCGGGCAGGCGGGCGAAAATCTCGTCGGGCGAGTTGACCCCAAAGTAGGTGCACGCCTCATCCGGGGGCCCAAACCAAGCCAATCGGCCGCCGGGGGCGAGAACCAGTAGGTGGTCGACCATCGACATGACCGAGGGGGTGACGTCGTGGGTCACGATGAAGATGATGCGTCCGTCGTCCGCCAGCTGGCGAACGAGCGAAACAATGTCCTGTGCGGTCTGCGGGTCGAGGCCGGAAGTGGGCTCGTCCAGAAACAGAACCTTGGTCGAACGGGTCAGCAATTCTTGGCCTAGACTCACCCTTTTTCGTTGGCCGCCCGAAATCCCTCGCCGCAGAGAGTCGCCGATACGGGAGTTTCGAATGTGTGAAATCGACAACTCGTCCAAAACCCGGTCGATTTCTTTCTGAATCGCCGTGTTACCGACGTCGCGCGGAAATCGCAGTCGGCCCGAATAATACAAGCTTTCCTCGACGGAAAGCTCGGAATGAACGACATCGTCTTGCGGAACGATCCCCACGATCGAACGATCGTGCGAAAGCAGGGTATGAAAGTCCTGACCGTCGAGGAGGACGTCCCCGCTGTCTGCGGGCGCGATGCCGGCGATCGCGTTTAAAAGGGTGGTTTTACCGCCACCGGAGGGACCGACCACCGCGATCACTTCGCCCGAAAACACGGTGAAGTTGATTTGATCAAGTAAGGTTACTTGACCAATTTGTCGTTGGAGATTTCGTACCGAAAGGGCGGAGAATGCTTGGCTTCCGAAAGCTGTGAGCTGGGTTTCGGAACGGTCGAGCGAGAGGGTGTACGGGCCCACCCGCAGGGAGTCGCCGTAGCGAAAAGGGGCCGAACGAATAGGGCTTCCGTTGAGCATCGTCGGCCGGCCGCTGTTGAAGTCGACCACCCGCCAGCCGCCCAGCTTGCCATCGCCTGTGCGCGGTCCGCGAATCAATTCGGCATGTCGGCCTGCAACCTGCGGATCCGGCAGTTGGATCGCCGCACTGCTGGAGCGGCCGATCACATAGCGATCTTCCTCAAGCGAAAAGTGGTAGTCGCCTGTGGCATATCGGAGGTCATGTTTGCGGTAGAGAGCGCCGACCAACATGGGGTCGATTCCGAGCTCGGACGCAAAACGCTGGAGGTTGGCGATCTCTTCGCGATCGATGACGCCATCGACGCCGCAAACAAGAAACAATGAATCCAGCAACAGCAATGCTTCGGCGGAACCGTATCTTTCGGCGAATCCGGTAAGGCTCGCTTCGTCGGACACCGCCATCCGGATGGCGGTGTATTCGGCGCTTCCAAAGCGGGAACCGAAGGCGCGAAGTTCCTGGTCGTCGACGGTGGCCCGGTTGGCGGGGTCGAGGACCAAATCGAGCAAGATGCGGATCTCGTCGATGTTGAGGTCGGAGCGCGCCAATAGGGCCTTTTCCATGGCCGCGCGCGCTTCGTCGAATACTTCACCAGTGACCGCGCGCGAAAGTAGGCGGGTAAACTCCACCGCAAACCGGATGGAGTCATCCCGATCGGAGGTGTTCGCGCCGCCGAGCGCCCTGCGAAAACGGTCTTCCAGTGGGGCAAATAACAATCAGCCCCCTGGCGCCTATTTGTAGGTCACGGCCATCGCGACGCCCGCTGGCGTGGTCGCGGCGACCAATTCACGGGCATGCAGCACCACATAGTAGGTGCCGGTGTCCGTGGGCGTGTAACCGAACCATGGCTCGCGATCGGTGGTTTCGTCGCGTTTCACCACGTTTCCGTTGAGATCGTAGAGGTAGACGTCCAGATTTTTCACGTTGGCGTCGGCGCAGGTGCGAATCTGGTATTCGTTGCCTTTGTACAGGGTCACCAAATAGTTCTTGGTTTGGCCGTTTTGTAAGGCGGAGGTGGTCATGGTGCGAATGCCCCAGCCCTCTGCGTATCCGTCCCAAACTTTGGCACGAAGGCAGGTTTCTGCCTCAAGTTCGTCGGCGCTCGCCGCCCCAACGAACGCGAGCGCAAGTAGTGTGGAAATCATCGCGTTTCCCCTACAACAACGCGAGGACGTCGTCGGTGGTCTTGATGACCAGATCGATGTCCTCGTTGGTGAACGGCTCTTTCTTTTCAGCCAAACCCTTGAGGGTAGTGAGGGATTCCGCCAGTTTCTCGGTGATGGCCGCGGGGGCCTTTTCCGAGCCTTCATTTTTCACGTATTGGATGAAGTAGTCGACCACCGCCGGCTGCTTCAGCATCGAATCGGCAGCTTCAGGCTTGCCTTCTTTCTTGACGGCCTTGGCCACTAAGTTGGCGCCTTGCAGCCAGGAACCCGCCTGAATCAGGGGTACAATGCGCTTTTGACCGTTGAACTCGAGCTCGGGAATCACGGCGCCGGACAATTGGTCGAACTCTTTGAGAAGGTCGTCGCGAGTGACCGAATCACCCTTTACCCGGTCTTCAATGTCGGCCAGCATCGCGTCGATGTCCGAGCCGCCTTCTAGGGTCGACATGCCAGCGCGAATCTTGGTGAGTTGGTCTTGAAGTTGCTCTTTTTTGCTGTCCTTCACGGTGAGGAGAAGGTTCGCGATGATCACGCCCGACCGAACGGCGACATTGTCCTTGTTGTCATTGTTCAGATCGTAGGGCTTTTCACCGATCAACACCGCCAATTGAGTGGTGATGCCGGCGGCCTCCATCGCGCGCTGGGTTTCCACGATCGAGGGTACGAGAGCGATATTCTCAGAACCATTGGCGAGGTCTGAAGGAGACAAAACGGGAGGTGCGCCGGTATCCTTGGCTGCCGTATCGGCGGCAGTGTCGGTGGTGGGCGTAGGCTCGCCCGTGCAGGCAACGGCGGTGAAAACCGCGGCGATCGACCAAAAGGAACGCGAAGACATCGGGTGCAGGCTCCGGGTGACTGGGCCCCACGATATGCCACGGCCTCCGGTCCCGCAAGGGGCGTTTCAGGCTCCAGCGGACAGCAACAGAGCTGGCTCGGAAATGTTGTGCTCGGAAGGGGAATCAAAGCCGGCGGCGGCGAGCAGACGCAGCAGCGTTTCTGGCGCTCGGCGCAGTGTTGGCCAGCCAAGAAGCGCGTCCAAGGCATCTTGATCGTCGCTGGGGCCGAGGGTGGCCAATAGGACGCGTCCTCCCGGCGTCATCCACTGTTTCACTTCGGTGAGCAAGGCGACTGCGACCCGTTCGGGGAGGTATTCGACCACGCCGCTGATCACCACCAAATCCTGCGGAGGAAGGCTCAAATGATCGCGTCCAAGAGCCAAGCCGGCCAAGCTTTCTTGGATGGTTTGAAGTTCCACCGACTCGGGCCAGAGCGTAAGGCTTGCATCCAGGAAAGCGAGCGAATCTCGGCTGGGATCGACGACGGTCACCACGGTGGGAGGGTGATCGACCACGTGGGCGAGCGACGCGACCAGCGATCCTGTGCCGACGTTGAGAATGGTAATTCTTCGGTTTCGATGGAGAGGAAGGCTCTCTTGTGCCACGCGCACGGTCGCATCGCGCCAGGCGCGGAGGGCGTGGCAGGTCGGTCGATCCAAGAGCCACCGGTCGACGATTTCGCCCAATCGGCCGTCTCCACCTTCGTGATCGACGAGAATGTGGGCAAGGATGTCGGGCGCCCCCCCAACCCCTTCATGGCGTCGGATGCAGCGTTCGGCGAGCGCGGCGCGGACCAAGTACGGATGGAGCTCCCGACCCAGGATTCGCGCGGCGTCGTGCCTGCTCTCGGCTTCGGGATGCGCCTCGAACAAGGTGCGAATCTCGGTTTCCAAGTTGTCCAATAAGGCCCGGATTTCGCGTTGCGGGCGTTCGTCGTTGGGATCTTGCCGCAATGCCGTTTCCGCCTCAAGCAACCCTTCCTTCGTAATTTCGGCGATTCTTCGCGCTTCATCCCGGAGACGAACGATGCCCGCGGCGCGGGGTTCGGCGCGGGTAAGGGAGCCGGTAACGGCGGAAGTGGTGAGGTTGCGGGCGCGTTCTGAGGCGAGACGTGCCAGGCTTTCCCAGAAGATGGCGGCGAGGGCGGGTTGTCGTTGAAGGAGAGCGCGAAGATCCGCACGCGCCCAACGTAAAACCTCGGCATTGGTAGCCGCGCGCACATCCGCCGAACGGGGGGAATCGTCGAGAAAGGACATTTCTCCAACGACCGTGCCCTCGTCCAAGACCGCCAAAATCACTTCGGGATTGCTTCGAGTATCAACAACTTGAAAGCTTCCTTTCCGAAGAAGGAACATGTCGCCGCCGGGCTCGCCGCGGCGCATCAAGTATTGATCCTGCGGAATCTCGCGTTTGCTGGCGGCGCTCTCGAACAGCTGCCGCTGTTCCGTTGTAAAGTGTTCGAGGAAGCTCATGACCACCCGGTGAGTTCGCCATTTGTATCATGCGGCGGGAAGAGTGGATCCGATGACGGGAGGTCGGCGCCGCGATAAGTGGTTCGGCGGGAGGATCGATGAACGCCGAGCTTGTGACCCGCGCCGACGACATCTTGGCGCGTTTGCGCACCGCAGGCTGGAAGGAGCGGGAAGGCATCAAGGACGAGCTGCTCGCCATCGCCACCGGTTTGGAGGGTGCTGAGCGCACAAAGTTCAAAGAATACCTCGAAAACTCCCGGAAGGATCTCAGCCTCGAGCTGAAGTGGGAGATCGATGAGGTCTTGGAGGCGATCAAGCCACCACCTGCGCCTCCGAAGCCGGTAGAGGAGCCGAAAGTGGAGGAACCTCCCGAGGATCCGAATCGCCCGCTGACAGCCGCCGATCTGAAGTTGGTGTACGATGATCCCCGCGGGTTGATGTTGTACAAGACGAAAAAAGGCGATCGTTGGTTTGCGAGCCAAGCGGACCCGCGTACGGGGCAGCCGCAGACCTTTGAGCTCCACCCCCAAGAGATTGCGCAGCTGAAAACCCAGTTGGCGGGTAGCCCTTATTGGGCGCTGGGGTCTGGCGAGACGTTGGCCCGGTGATTTGGGTCGTCGCCGTTCTGTTGGGGTGCTCGTCGCCGCCGACCTGCGATCGGCCGGAGCAGCGGGTAGGCGAGGGCGAAGCGTCGATCTCCTGTGAAGAGCTCGCTCCCCTGGAAGAGGAGTTGGAGCTGTTGGCGGGACGCCCCCTGGATCGGGTCGGCCGCGGAAAGCTGTACGCGGCGCTGGCGCAAGAGCCCGTAGAAAAGCTGAAAGTGCGGGCGAGCGAGGCCGCGACGCGTCGGGATCAATGGCGTTCTTTGGCAGGCATCGACGCAGCCACCGAACGCAGCGCGCGGGTATGGCTCGCCCGGAGCCAGCCCAAAGAAGAGTTTAATGAGTTGCTTTTGTCGACCGCAGCGGTCTGGGCGTTTGACGACCAAGAAAAGCTCGTGCTTACGGAAAGCGATATCGAAGGCTGGATTCGTTATGCGTCCTTGTGCCGAGAAGTGCAGGGCGGGGATCCACTTCGGCTGTCGGTGGCCGATCGAGTCACCGCATACAAGAAGGTGATCGCTCGGTTTGACGGAGGCGATCGCCAGGAAAAGATCGCAGTCGTGTCGGTTGGGGCGCTTTGGAATGGCCTGAGGCCTGAGTGGCATTCGGCCTCCTATGAGAAACAGCAGGCTTGGATCGCGGCAGCTCCGCTTCCGCCGCCGATGACCGCAGACTCGATTGGTTACTTTTCGGCGATTGTGGATGCCAGTCCTGTCTCCCATGCTCAGGCGTTGGCCGATGTGTTTGGGCCCCTGCCGCTCAGCTCGGATGTGGACTGATGGGGCGAGACCCTTATGAGCCGCCTTCGGAGACCTCTCGAGGCGCGATGTCGACGCTCGCCATTGCTACGCTTTGGACGATGTGTTTTGCGGGAGCAGGCACGGCTGTGGGCGCCCTTCTATTAGTAAATCAGTTGACGATTAACTTGGTGCCCTTCGGTTTGTCGGGCGGCGTCATCGGCGGCATTCTCGGTGGGTTTGGGGCAGTTTGGCAGGGGCGTCGCGAGCATGGGCCGGTGGTGATCGACCGGGAAGGGCGCGCGGTCCGGCTGACGGCCGAATGGTTGCTGTTGGCGCCGATGGCGGCGGGTCTCGTCAGTGTGGGCGTCCTAGTTGGTCTTTACTCGTGGAAAACCTATACCTTTGCTCCATTTCTACTCTATGCGTTGATGGTGATGGGGATTGGCGCGTTAGCGCGGCCGTATGTGGCGTCGCGGCGGTTGAGTCGAGCCGTAAGCGCCATTGAACTTGGCGAAATCGGATCTGCGCGCACTCAATTGCAGACGTTGCACCAGTCGGCCTGGGCGTCCAAAGCGGTGAAAGACATGTCCGCGTTAAACCTCGGTCTCCTCGCACTTTGGGAGGGTCGGCTAGAAGAGGCGGCGTCCTGGTATGAGCGCGCCGGAGCCCTGCGCGGTCAAGCATTGGCGGCATCGGGACTGGCGTTGATTCAAGTCTTGCAGGACAAGGTGGACATCGGTGAGCAGACCTTGCGGCGCGCGATTGAAGTGGCCGATGGGATGTCGGCGCAGTCGGAGATCGATGGGGTTCGGCTGCTGATCGTCTTGCGCCGCGAAGGGGCTCAGGAGGCGGCATTTCTCGGAGAACGACTCTGGAGTCCGGGCGGTGCGGGCGGGTTGTTTTTGGGGCTTCTGGCGAGCGCCCGAGGAACCGCGGGAGATCTGAACGGGATGCACGATCTTCTTGCAGATCCGCTGGTTCAGGATGCTATACATTCGGGGCTCGGTGACGTTGTTCCGGAACTGCGTGCGCTGCGAAGTGTCCATAAGGGGGGATCGTGAAGGCTTTCTTGGGTTTGGTTTTGTTCGCAGTCGCGTGCAACGGAAAAGACACCGGCTCACCTGATACGTCCGACACCGCCGATACCGCCGATACCGACGTCGCACCGGATACCGACAACATTATTCCTGTGGGAGAAGCCTGCGATCCGTCGGACGATGATTGTGTCGACGGGTCCCTTTGTTGTACCGCATGTTGTCGTGACGACGAAACGCCCAAGTGTACCGCGGTGGAAGAAGGAGAGGATACGTGCCCACTTCCTGACATTACGGTAGAAGAGACCGTGTTGGCCAACGGTTGGTACGTCGTTTCTCAGAACTTTGCGGAAGATGACTGCGCTATCGTAGAAGGGTGCGTGGATGCTCCGGGAGTACGCCAACTTCTGAAGTTCGACACTCAGACGCCGAATTTGGGGAATGCGCCGTTGCACTTTGGTGTTCCCGACAACGAAACTCTGTTTGAATACTCGGAATGCCACGATCATATGCACTTTACGGGGTATGCCCGCTACAGCTTGGTGGATGGCGAGGGCGCCGAGGTTGCCGACGGCCACAAACAGGCGTTCTGTCTGATGAATACCGATCAGTATGTCGACGGCGCCCCAAACGAGAACTTCTACAACTGTAGCTATCAAGGGATTGATGCGGGCTGGGCCGATACCTACACCTCAGGCCTGGATTGCCAGTGGGTGGATGTCACGGGCGTTGCGCCTGGAACCTATACCCTTCGGGTAGAAGTCAACTACGAAGGCATGTTTCCAGAGCAATCCTATGACAACAACGTCGGGGAGGCTCAGGTCGTCATCGTTGATCCGGAATCGGTGGATGTGACGGATGAATGCGCGAATTATCAGGAGAGCGAATACCGAGACTGCGGGTGGGAGGTCGCTGAGAGTTTTGAGTGCACTCCGGACGAGCCGTTTACGGTCGGTTGCACCAATAATCAAGACTGCGATGCCGACCCCGTGCTGCGGGTGTGCGCGGGCAGCGCGACCAGTTGTTCGGGTGTGGAAGCATTGGCCAGCGTCGATGACTTTGAGGGCACCTGCCCGCAGGCGACGGTGGTTTGCCCAGAAAGTGGTGTTGTTACGGTATTGACCGCACCCTACTCGGTGGGGGACAGCTACCAGTGCGACCCAACTGAGGTCAACTGAACGCTGGAGGGCCTTCCCCAAGTGCGATACGGCCCTCGGGGAGGCGAGATGTATCGACAAGATCTGCTGGCGGGCCGCACGGTGGTGGTGACGGGTGGGGGCACCGGCCTCGGCCGCGCGATGGCGGAACGCGCCGCTTCTCTGGGCGCCAAAGTTGGCGTAATGGGGCGGAGTGCCGGCACTCTGGAGGAGACGGTCGCCGCCATTCGAGCCGCGGGGGGCACGGCGAGCTTAGCTACCGCGGATGTGCGCGATCCACTTCAGGTCAAGGCGGCGATGGATGCCTTGGAAGCGGCTTTGGGCCCGATCGATACTCTGGTAAACAATGCCGCAGGGAATTTTTTGTCGCCCAGCGAAGACCTCACTCCGAACGCCTTTAATTCGGTGGTGCAGATCGTGCTGTACGGCACGTTTCACTGCACCCAAGAGTTTGCCCGTCGGATTATCGGCAACCCCGAACGCAAGGGAAATATCATCAACATTGTGACGACCTATGCATGGATGGGCTCAGCGTTTGTGCTGCCGAGCGCTTGCGCAAAAGCCGGTGTATTGGCCATGACTCGCTCGCTTGCCGTGGAGTGGGCGACGTACGGAATTCGGGTCAATGCGATCGCCCCCGGCCCGATTCCAACCGACGGTGCGTTCTCCCGGTTGATGGCGGGTGGTTTCGAAGAAGAGGCCAAGAAGCGCATTCCAGCCAAGCGTTTTGGGAAGCCGCAAGAGTTGGCGGATTTGGCGATGTATTTGATGGCGGATGAATCCGACTATGTGACCGGCGAATGCGTGGTCCTGGACGGCGGCGAATGGTTGCAGAGCGGCCAAGAATTCTCGGGGTACGTTCAAAACGATCGCGCCGCGGTGAAAGCGGTCCTCCACGCGATGAAGCCGAAACGCTGAGCGACCGGGCTCGGCTCAGACGCGCTTCAAGACAGAAAGCCAGCCCTCGGGCTGGCTTTCCAAATAAAAAGCCAGCCCGAGGGCTGGCTTCTTTGCATCCAAAGAGGACTACAGCTTCTGGCTGTAGAACTCGATGATGGCGTTTTCGTTGAGTTCAAGCGGCATGTCCGACCGCTCTGGAGCGGAGGTCAGCTTGCCCACAACTTTCGCTGGGTCAAAATCGAGCCAGGAAGGGCGAACTTGAACGGCAGCGTTCTGCAGCACGTCCTGAACGACCGACTTGGTGCGGGTGCGCTCTTTCACGCCGATCTCGTCACCGGGAGAGACGTGGAAGGAAGGGCGATCGACGCGCTTGCCGTTAACGGTGATGTGGCCGTGAACGACGAGCTGACGAGCAGCGGGGATGGTCCGTGCAAGGCCAAGGCGCCAAACGATGGCATCCAGGCGGGATTGCAGCAGAAGGATCAGGTTCGAACCGGCGGGACCCTTGAGGGTCGACGCGCGACGAACGTAGATCTGGAACTGACGCTCCAAAATACCGAAATGGAAACGACACTTCTGCTTCTCGAGCATCCGAACTTTAAAGTCCGAAGGCTTCGAACGACGACGGGCTCCGTGCTCACCGGGAGGATTCGGGCGGGCGAGAGTCGCCGCCGTCGTCAAACCGGGAAGCACCGTGCCCACGGCCCGACATTTCTTCAGTCGGGGTCCACGATAACGCGCCATGTAAGGCTCCTGTGGGTGCTAGTTACGGGGTGTGGGGGCTTCGATTCAGGACCTGGCAAGCCAGGGTTTGGATCATGGGCCACACCCCAAAGGGGTGGTTGTTACTTGACTTCGCGGTGCAGGGTATAACGCCGAAGATACGGATTATACTTCTTCAACTCAAGGCGCTTGGGCGTATTGCGCTTGTTTTTCATCGTGGTGTATCGGCTCATGCCGGGAACACCCGATTCGCGCTGCTCAGTGCACTCGAGGTGGATCACCAGTCGGGCCTGGTTTTTTTTCTTGGCCACGGTTTTCCTCTCGACGAAAGCCCTGAACGGACCGTTCAGGGGATCGCTACGGACAATCCATAGCGACCCTGGCAGTTATCGCGTCAGGCGGTGTGCCGCAAGGATCTGCCGAGGATGCGGATCCATCGTCGACCCGCTATAGCCTACCGAGATCGGGGAAGGCCCGACCTATCGCGGCGGAGGGTAGGATGCGTTTTAGGTGGATCCTGACGGTTGCAGCGCTAAATGCTTGCGATGGTGGCGATCCCGCCGATACGGATGAGGGCTCGGACACGACCGATACCGCGGATACCAGCGATACTTCCGATACTTCGGATACGAACGACACTTCGGACAATCCGACCGGTGATGAAGGGCTGGTACGCGATCTGATCGAGGGAAACCAAGATGTCGACGCGGTGCTCGCGAATGTGTCCTGGTCAGACGGTTTTCCGGTAGCCACGGAAAGCGGTACCTATATCTTCGTTCTTCAAGAGTCCGAAGGTGAGTTTTCGCTGCACGGCGATTTTACGAACTGGGCGGGCGAAGATCAGCCGATTCCGATGACCCAGGGGGATGGCTTCTTTTGGGCCGAGGTTGAGATCTCCAATCCCGAAGGTCAACGGTACAAATTCATGAACGACGGTGGGGATTGGGCCGACGATTGGTCAAGATCCTTTACTTATGATCAATACGGCGAGATCAGTTTTGTGCGCCCTCCTTCGGATCAATACCGCCTCGATCGTTGGGTGGGGATGATCGGTGAGGGGTTGCAGGAGCGCGATCTGCAGGTCCTTGTTCCTCCGGGTGAAGGTCCCTGGCCGGTGCTCTACATGCACGATGGCCAGAATTTGTTCGATCCGGAGGCGGCTTTCGGACGTTGGGACATCCAGGGGGCGGTCGAAGCGGGGGGTGAGGAGGTGCTCGTCGTCGGCATCAACAATACTTCGGACAGAATGTCGGAATATGTCCATGTTCCCGACAATTTGGGCGATGGGACCTATGCCTCGGTTGGCGCCGACTATGCGGCCTTGGTGCAGGAAGATATCCGCCCGTTCATCGAGGATACCTATGGTACGAACGGTCTAAACGGTGTGATGGGCAGCTCCCTCGGCGGTCTGATCAGCTTGTACATCGCCCATCAATATCCTGGGGAATTTGACTTTGTAGGCTCACTCTCGGGCACGCTCGGTTGGGGCCGCTTTGGCTTGAGCAACCCCACCGTGCAGGAACTCTGGGAAGATGACGACTTTCAAGACATTGTGATTTACGCCGATTCCGGTGGCGGTCCGGGCGGCGACAACGAATGCACGGATCCAGACGAGGACGGCTTTACCGAAGATGATCCCGACTCCTCGGACAACTACTGCGAAACCCGACAATTCGTCGATTCGATGGCGGAGAACGGGTACACCTGGGACCAGAATTTGTTCCACTGGTGGGTTCCCGATGCCCCGCACAATGAGGGTGCGTGGGCCGAACGCGTGGACGACGCTATTGCGATCTTCTTGGCGATCGACGACGAAAGTTAGTAATCAGGATTTGGGCGCGCCGGCTTCGCCGTCGGTCCCTGCGCGGGTTCCGTCGCCTACAAGCTTCGCTTTCCGGCGACCGCTTCGCGCCGCTCCGGCCCCTCGCGCGCGTAGGAGGGCTCACAGGCCTAAACCGTAAACGACGTACCACACGAACAAGTACCGGTCGCCTGCGGATTTTTGAACGTAAATCCGGTCTTCAAGACGTTCGACTCAAAGTCGATCTCGGTACCGTTCACAAACAAATACGACTTTCGGTCGACGACGATTTTCACGTCGTTGGGAAATTCAAACACCTTGTCTTTTTCGTCGGGTGTAGCGACAAAATCGAGATGGTAGGACAGCCCGGAGCAACCACCGCCTTGGACGGCAACCCGCAGATAAGGGGCTTCCGGTTGATTCTTTCGGAGTTCTACCACCCGATCGACGGCGGCGGATGTGAGTGCAACGGCCATTGGATCCTCCCGCAGAACCCCCAGTATATCCCGGCGTGGCGCCCCCAACGGTCAAAGGTGGTCTCTATCGCGAACGAAAGGGACCACCTCGGCAAAGCGCTGGATGACGCGTCGGATATCCGCTTCCGTCGTGGAACGACCCAGCCCAAATCGGACCGATTGACGGGGAGGGGCGCCGATCGCCGTTAGCACGTGGGAAGGCTCCCGGTTGGCGGAACTGCAGGCCGATCCCGTGGAAAGGCCGAATTCCCGCAGCTCCAACAACAGCAGTTCGGCATCGATCCCGTCGAAGGCCACATTGAGGTTGTGTGGAAGTACCTGTATGGAAGGGCTATTTCGATGAACGCCGCCGATGGCGGCGAGGCCCTCCCACAGGGCATCTCGGAGTCTCGCCAGGCGTGCTCCGCCACTATCCGCTTCCTTCGCAGAGTGTTCAGCGGCGACGCCGAACCCAACGATCAACGGGACCGGAAGCGTTCCGGACCGAAGACCCTTTTCGTGGCCGCCTCCATATTGCAGCGGTTCGATGGAAACTCTGGCGCGCCGCCGGACAAAAAGGGCGCCGATCCCTTTGGGGCCATAACATTTGTGGGCGGACAACGAGAGAAGATCGACGTTTAACGCAGCAACGTCAAGCGAAATGCACCCTGAAGCCTGGGCGGCGTCCGCATGCAGCCAAACTCCTGCTTCTCGGCAGATTTCTCCGATCGCGGCGATCGGCTGAAGGGTGCCGATCTCATTGTTCGCGAGCCCCACCGATACCAGCGCAGTATCGGCTCTGAGTGCAGCTTTTAGCTGTTCGGGTGTGACCCGACCATCGCGATCGACCGGGAGCACGGTTAGCGAAAATCCTCGGCGTTCGAGCTCGCGCATCGGGTCGAGCACCGATCGGTGCTCGATCGCGGTGGTGATCACATGCCGCTTAGCCTGCCGTGCAAGTGCACCCAGGATCGCCAAATTGTTTGCTTCGGTCGCCCCGGAAGTGAAGATCACTTCTGAGGGACTCGCGCCGATCATCGCTGCTACCCGTTCCCGACCGAGATCCACGGCGGCTTGCGCCTCAAATCCCCAGGAGTGCCCCCGAGATGCTGCGTTTCCGAACACCTCGGTGAAATAGGGCAACATCGCCTGCACCACCTGAGGCTCGCAGGGGGTGGTTGCATGATGATCGAGGTAGATCGGAGTCATTTCGGCTACCTCTGCGGAAATGATCTTGTGGCCTAGCCGCTGATCGATTCGCCGCCATCGACGTGAATCACATTGCCCGTGAGCCAAGCCGTGCCTGGACGCGCCAATTCCACCAAACAGTTGGCCACATCTTCCGGCGTGGTCAGTCTCCGATGGGGGTTCCTCGCCAAAGCCGAATTCGCAAGCTGATCAGCGCCGGGGATCTTCTCCAGGGCGGGCGTGCGGGTCACCCCGGCCATGATCGCATTGGCGGTGACGCCCCGGCCAGCCAACTCCACGGCGAGCTGTCGAATGTGGGATTCTAAGGCGCATTTTGCAGCGGAGACGGCCCCGTAGGAAGGCCAAGCCACCAACGAACCGGCGGAAGTCATGGCGTAAATGCGCCCGCCCTCGCCGATCAATCCCTCACGAACGAGATCTTGAGCCCAGTACACCAAAGAGTGCGCCATGACATCGAGAGTCATCTCGATCTGCCGGCGCTGCATGGGGGCGTCCGCATCAAAATAGGGCCGTAAAGTACCGAAAGCGAGGGAGTGAAGCAGCACTCCGACTTCACCACCGTCCTCTGTTACGGCAGCGGTGAGGCTTTCTAAGGTGCGTTTCCGCTCTTCGTCGTCCGCAGCGTTGCCGTTGTGGAAGACGACTGGCACACCCTCTGCGCGGAGATCGGCGATCAACGCGTCAATTTGAGGTTGCGCGCCCCGTCTGTCCATGTGCGCCCCGAAGATCGCATACCCCGCGCGAGCGAATGCCCGTGCGGAAGCGGCGCCGAAACCCGAGGATGCACCAAGAATGACAATCCAGCGGTGCCCCACGATCAGTGCCCGCCGCCCTCGGCAGGCTTGGCTTCGCCTTCCGGTTTGGCTTCACCTTCGGGCTTGGCTTCGCCTTCGGGCTTGGCTTCGCCTTCAGCAGGTTTGTCGCCAGGTTTGACGACCTTCATCTCGGTCTTGATCTTGCCGATGTACTCGTCGATGACTTCGCGCTTGAGAGCCTCGTCGACCTCTGCACGAACGTCTTCCAAGGGGGTCTTTTCGCGCTTTTCGTTGACCTTGACCACCACAAAACCGAAGTTCGTCTTGATCGGGCCGACCACATCGCCCGCGTTGGACGCGAACGCCGGGGTCTCCATGTCAGGAATCAACTGGCCTTTGCTGACCCAGCCCAGATCGCCGCCATTGGGGGCTTGACCGCCCATGCTGGTGACCGTAGCCGAAAAGTCGGCTCCACCCTTGATAGCGGTGACAGCCTCTGTCGCCTTGGCCTCGTCCGTGAACATGGCATGCTGAAGTTTGGCCTGCGGACGAGCATATTTGGCTTGCTTGTCGTAATATTCCTTTACTTTCTCTTCGGTGACGCCCTCTTTGGCCACCTTCTCCAGCAGCTCGCTGGCGACGATCTCTCGCTCCGCCATGGCGATCACTTTGGTCAACTCGGGATCTTTGGCCACGCCCTGATCCAGAGCGCGTTTGTAAAGCGCCTGACCAAGATAGATGCGCTCTAAGAACTGGCTGTACTGCGCATCATCCTTCTTCAATTCAGCGAGTTGCTCCGCGGGGATCCGGCGGGTCACTGCGTCGATCATGTCCTGGGTGACCGCTTCGCCGTCGATGGTCGCGACCACATCGCCCGTCTTCTCGAGGGCCCCTGGAGGCGGGGTCTCCTTCGGCTCACAGGCGGAAAGGAACAACACAAGACCGAGAATTGCGCGCACGAGGACCTCCGTTTCGTCGAAGGCACACGGGTATCCCGACGGTGGACCGTCCACAAGCGGGGGGCCGCGGTTCGAGATACATTTGAACGCGTTCGCTGAGGTGCCGATGTGGTGGATCTGGGCTGCGACGGCGTGGGCTGCCCCTTTGAAAGCGGAGATTGAGTGGAAGGGCGCCAAGGGGCGTTTGACCCTCCAAACGGAAGTGGGGATGCACATTGCCGAGGACGCACCGGCTTCGTTGTCCATGTCGCAAGGCGAACAGACGGTTTCATTGGGGTTTTCAGGCGCCGAGTTGACCAAGGGCGTCTCATTGCCCGATTGGCGTGGGCAGGCGGTTTCGGGCACGGTGTCTTTGGGAATTTGCGACGATGCAGGCACCGAATGCACGTTCCGTGATTTTGCTGTGGATGGCGAGTGGCCGGACTCCAAGCGCGGGACGTTTGCGTTGACCGTGTCTGAAGCTCGCCCGCCGAGCCACGCTTTTGACCGGTCGGCTTACCAGAAAGATGCGGAGTCGAGCGTTGCTATGGCGTTTGGCGACGCCACGACAAGCGCGCGTTTGGTGTTGCTCGATTTCACAGCGGTCTGGTGCCCACCCTGCAATCAAATGTCGGTGGAAGTGTTGGATTCTGAAGATCCACCGGACATTCTCGGCAGGTTCGTCGTTGCAAAAATCGATGTGGACGATCGAACCTCGTGGGAGGTTAAAAGCCGATATTCGGTGACCGGCTACCCCACGGTGGTAGCGACCGATGCAGCCGGCAACGAAATTGGTCGTTGGATCGGCTATTCTGACCGAGAACAGATGGTCGCTTGGCTGCATGAGATCGACCACCGCTCGCAATTGCCGCCGGTGGACCTCGCTTCTTTATCGGGTGTGGATGCCGCGAAGATGGCGTGGCGAATCGCGAAGGAAGGAGGGGATCCTTCTCCGTGGCTCGCGCAGGCTGGGGCCGTGGATGTGGTTGAGGCCCGCCTGGCCCGAATACAGGTGACACCCGAGGTTTCAGACGCCCTCTGGTTGTGCGAGCATGCGCCTGACGCTTGGCCGGATTGGGCGTACGCAGCGATGAAAGTAGTGGACGAACCTAAGGTGAGGGCTGCTCTGCTGCGCACGTTGACTCCACCTCGCCCCGGCGAGCCCGCATTGCGCGCGTCTGAACGCATCGCCCTGTTGGCCGAGTTGACGGAAGGTGACGAAAAACGGCGATTGAGCGGCGCGGCGGCGAGTATGCTGCGAGCTACCTTCAAGTCAGATCCTGCTAAAGATCGTCCTTTCTATGGGACTTTAGCGGGGTTGTTGTTCGACGCGGGCGAGCTGGAGCAGGCGGTCGCGGTGTACCGGGATGCGGCTGCGGTATACCCCGACGAACCTACCTATTATCTGGGAGCGGCGAACCTGCTCGTGAAGGCGGGGCAGCACGACGGCGCACTGGACTGGGCCAGCCGCGGAATGGAGCATTCCTGGGGCGACAATCGCCTGCGCATGGCGAAAGCCCTGGTTGATGCTCTGGTGGGCCTTGGGCGCGTTGCCGATGCCCAAACCTTTGCCGAGAAGGTTCTTTTGGAGCATCCGGCTCCGCCAGACACGGTGAAGGTCCGGACAAATCGGTACCTCGACGCCTTGCGGAATGCCGCTTGGCCCGACCTAAAAAAGGGAGATTAGATGGCTCGCTTTCACGAAGAGGTCATGGGCGTGTATTTCGACGACCTCGATCCCTTTCAGATCCTACATAATGCCAGGTATGTTCTCTTGTTTGAGCGAACGCTCGGCTCGTTTTGGGAACGGATCGGGTTCGGCGGTCTGCAGGAGACCGGAAGTCCCGATCGGTTTCACTTCGTTCGAGCCAATCAAGTGGAGTATCTAAGCCCCGTTCGCGGCACAGGTCGGGTACGCGTCCGCGTGTGGATCGAAAAGCTTGGTTCCACCTCGCTGACGTTCGGGTTTCGGCTGATGCCGATGGACGAGGATCGCGATCATGCGCGGGGTTCCCGGACGATTGTTCGCGTCGATCCGGAAACGTGGAAGGCGGTTCCTTGGACGCAGCCGTTCCGCGATACGCTCGCCGGTTGGGTGGTGGAAAAGCCGTCGGGATCGTAATCGTCAAGTGATTTACTAATTTCTGTTCTGGGCGATTGCCCTCCGGGCACCGCGTGTTTCGCGGGTTCCGCCGACTTCGTCGGCCGCCGAACCACGCGCTCGCTGCTATCGCGCCCTCAACAAAAGCACCGGCCGAACGCTCTCTTGCATCACTCGCTCTGCGACGGAACCGACTACCCAGAGGTCCATTCCGGTGCGGCCGTGGGTGGCGACCATCAAAAAGTCGTAGTCGGGTGCGAGTTCGCACAGCGCTGTGTGCGCTTCGCCCTCGGCAATACGGGGGAGGCCGCGGATCTGCGTTGGCAGTGAGTCGATGAGGGTCTGCAAGCGACCGAGGTCGCGCTCCCGAACCATCGCCCATTCGTGATCAAAGCGCTTGCGAACGTCTGGATCGAGGATGTATGGCACGTGCAAGCGCGAGCGGTCCACATGAACGAGATCGAGCTTAGCGTCGAAAGCTTGCGCCCAACGCGACGCTTCCGCGAGAGCGGTTCCGGCGTCCTTGGCGTTCAAGTCCACGCCAAACACCACCCTGTGTTTTTGGGCTTCGAACTCCAGAAAGCGGTCGCGTGCGGGAATCACGACCACCGGCTGTCCCGCGGTCTGTACGACCTTCGCGGCGACCGAACCGATCATGACCTTGGAAAGCGTCGAATGTTGGCGTCCGGCGAGCACGATCGCGTCGTGCGTACCAGCCGCCTGAATGAGCGCGGGCGCGGCCTTTCCAGTCAATCGGTAGGTCGTACCACGATGATTTTCGGCTACGCTGTGGTGCAACAGTTGCAGCCGATCCTCATTGGCGCGTTGCACCTGGGTCCATTGGGTGGTGAGCGCCTGGGCCGAGAGGGGATCCGAAACCCAGGAAGGAACCCCCGAAACATCGTCCACATACGCAAGATCCAGCGTTGCTCTCCCGGCCTGCGCCAAAGCGGCGCTCTGCCTCACAACGTGCTCGGCCTCGCCATCCCGCAGATTGATGCCCACCAGAAAACGCATGTCTCACCCCAACAACCCCGTCGTATTCGGTTGACGAGACTTCGCACAGCCCATAGGGGTACGGCAGTTTGGAGGGAGCGATGAGCGATCAATGGTCGGCGGGTGCGGCTGCAGATGGCGGTGCGGCGGTGGTTCCGGGCTCGATTGCGGAGGGGCTTCCTGTCAATCAGGCTTTGGCGATCGACTCGGTGTTTCGGTACGGGATGGCGTTGGTTCGCGAACAGCCCGTGCTTGCATTGGCCGGTGGGGGCCTCTTGTTGGCCATGACCATCGTGATGGGTTTGGTGAGCTTTGGTGTTCAAATGGCGCTAATTCCCGTGGTCGCGGACATGGGTGACATGGGCCAGGTGGTAAGCCAATTGGTCAGTGTGGGATTGTCGCTGGTGCAACTCCCCATTCAGCTTCTGATTACTGCCGGTATGATGGTGGCTTTCGGGCGGTACATTGGCACCGACGAGGTACGCCTCGGCGATCTGTTTTCGAGCATCGTCCCGGCATTGAAGGTGTTTGCGTTCAGCCTGATGGTTGGGGCGGGAGCGACCATTTTGATGTCACCTGCGATTGGGGTGGTGGTGGTGGGGTCGGCGACCGGGGGAGATTTCCTTCTCCCATCGATGGCGTTGGCTGCATTGCTGGGATTAGTGGCGGCCATTGCGTTGGTCTACGTCTCACTTGGTCTGGTGTTGGTGCCCTATGCCATTGCCATCGACGGACTGTCCATCGGCGATGCAATTCGTCTTTCGTGGAGCTGGATGGACGGCGGTCGGTTGACGGTATTTGTGACCAATCTGGTGATCGGATTGCTTTCCACGGTGGCGGGATTCGCGATCTACTGCCTTGGAATCGGACTTATTTTGCAGCCGGCGGTGGTGGCGATTCAGACCGCGGGGTTCGCTGCCGGTTGGCTGTTGATGGCGCGTTCTCGAGAAACCACAAGTCGATGGGCTTTTTTCGAGCGCAACAACGTGGGTTTCTGAACTCAACGATTAGTAAACTCAGTTACTAATCGGGTGGTTGCAGCCAAACCCTCGATCGCATACGGCTTTGAGCGAATGGCAAAGATGCGAAAAGCGGCGTGCTGAGGGTCTCCCAAAAGCCGTCCCGCGTGTTGTTCGCTTCGGACCTGTTCACGTTTCGTAGGTTCGAATCCTACACTCTGCGAGAGCAGGGTTGGCCGAGTGGCTCAAGGCAAAAGACTTAAAATCTTTCAAACCACAGCTTCTTCGGAGGCACCCCGCCCTGGACTGGGCACCATCCTGGGATTTCCTCGCAGCTGCGCCAGAAATATTGTCCGGTCGACCTTCGGGTCGGCGGTCGAGGGTTTCACCGCAGAAGCAGCCTGTCCGCGGGAGTCCCCGGGTCTCATTGACAATGGTCGATGGACGCCCGGAATCGGGCTCCGCCAGCGGCCGCTCCTTCTCCGGCGGCTCACTGGGTGGAATTCCCTTCCTTTTTTGGAGCGTCGATGTGGTCCACCTTGAATGTTCCGCGCCATCAGCGCTGGGCTCACCTTCAAGATAATAAGTTTGTGACTTTGTTATCCCCGGGTCGGCATTCAGTGTCCACATGGAGTGGGGCGCACGAGTTCGTGAAATACGAGCTGGGCGACCTACCGACGCCGATTCTGCCACAAGATCCGCTTCCTTCGGTCCATCCTGGCGTGGAGACGGTAGCAATCGCCGATCATGAGCGCGTCGCCGTGTTTGTTCATGGGCATTTTAAGGGGTTCTTAGGCCCGGGGTTGTACCGCTGGTGGACGGATGCAGGACCGATGACCTTGCAACGTTTTGATGTCCGCGAAGAACCACAGGTTTTGCCACAGGACGATCTCTTTCCTGACGCCACGGCGCATTATGAGACCGTGCGTATGGAAAACTATTCGCTTTTAAAGCGCGATCAGATCGTGCTGCATACCCTGCCTCCGGGGCGTTACCGCCTGTGGACGGGCGGAAAGTACGCGATTCAGGCGTGTGCTACCGAGTGGTTCTCGATAGAGAATTTGCCCTGGTATCGCGACATTCCTGATGCGCTCGCGCTGACGGTGGCGCAGCACGAAGTCGCTGTCGTTTGGCGCGATGGACGTGTGTTTTCGATCCATGGCCCCGGCCGATATGCCTACTGGCGTGTTTTTGGGGAAGTGGAGATTCAACGGTTTGATATTCGCGAGGAGCCCGTTCCACTTGCGGAGGACGATCCGCTTCCGGATACGCATGCCCTTTACGACACGGTCAAAATGGAGAATCACGCCTTACTGCGGCGAGATCAGGCGTTCGTTCGGGCGATGCCGCCTGGTCGATATCGCCTTTGGAAGGGAGGCAAGTTCAGTATCCAGTTGTGCAGCACCGAAGCGTTGTCGATCGAGAGCTTCCCTCAGTATGCCGACATTCCGGATTTGATCCCCATGAATGTGGCACAACATGAGGTCGCTGCGGTATGGCGCGGTGGGCGCGTGGTGGGGGTTTATGGGCCTGGACGGTACGCCTATTGGCGAGCTTTTGGTGAAGTAGAGGTTCAACGCTTCGATCTCAGAGCCGAACCCACCGCGATCGCAGAGGAGGATCCACTGCCCGCGGATTGGCCCAACTATTGGTCAACGGTGACGACAAGCGACAGCCAGGCCATCATTTTGTGTCGCGATAAACAACCGTTTCGCCTGTTGCCGGCCGGTCGATACCGCCTCTTTCATGCCGGAAAATGGTCGGCATTGGTGGTGGGGCTGGGCCTGCAGACGGTGGATGTTGCCCCACAAGATCTGCTTACTCAGGATCAAATCCCCGTCCGCCTGAAGGCTGCGGTGGCGTTGCGCGTGGTCGATCCGTTGAAGATATCGGTCCAACCGGATTGGGCGAACCAAGCCTACACTGCGGTGCAGATTGCGATGCGCGAGGTGGTCACCGCGCGAACGCTGGATGCGCTGTTGATCGATCGGGCGGCGGTGGATGCGACCTTGGCGACGCTCGCCCAGCAAGGGTTACCGGACGTCGGCGTTCAGCTCACGACCGTTTCGGTGAAAGACATTATCCTTCCGGGCGAAATCAAGGATTTACTCAATCGGGTCACTCTGGCCAAGAAAGAGTCCGAGGCGATGGCGATCAAGCGCCGCGAAGAGACGAGTCAAACACGTCAATTGGCCAATACCGCACGCCTGTTGGAGAGCAATCCAGTGCTTTTACGGCTCAAAGAGCTGGAGGCGCTCGGCGAAATTGCATCGAAGATCGACCGGATCACGCTCGTTGGATCCGGAGATATGGTCAAGAGCGTTTTGCTGTCCGATCTGGCAAAAGGCTCAAACGACGCGTCAGAATAGCGTTACCGGAGCTTTGAAGTGAGCTGAAGTTCGGCGACTTGGGTGCGAACGGCGGCCGCTTCTTTCGCGGTCCAGTCCGAAAACGCCTTTTGCAGTCGTGGATCCGCGAACCGGTGCGAGGACCAAGTGATCGTCGGTGTAAAGCCCCTTCGGTATTTGTGTTCTCCGCCATGGCCGGGCTCGAACGCCTCAAGCCCGTTGGCGATCGCGTATTCGATCGCGCGATGATAACAGACTTCAAAGTGCAAGAATGGAACCTCGGCGAGTGTTCCCCAGTACCGTCCATACAGGCGTTTGCCTTTTCGAACGTTAAATGCCCCCGCGATCGCCGTTGCACCGTCTTTGGCAATCACCGTGTGCAATCGGCCCTGCCAGACGGAACGCAATTCCTGAAAGAACTCCCGGCTCAAGTACCGCTGTCCATAGAAATAACGGGAGGTCGTATCGGAATAAAAGGCGTACAACGCGTCGATGTCGGCCTCCGTTGGATCCGTTGTGACCTGAAATTGCAGGTGTGCGACCTCCTTTCGTTCTCGACGAAGTTTGTTGCGATCCTTGCTGACGAACCGGGAGAGGAAATCGTCATACGTTGAATACCCTTCGTTCAACCAATGAAATTGGTACTGTAGTCGAGAAAAGTACCCGAGATCGGTCAGCGCACTTGCCTCCGCTTCCAACGGAAATAGAAAATGAACGGAAGTACAGTCTGCAGCGGCCGTTTGAATGGCCTGTAGTAGGGTGGGGATCCATTGAGGGTCGCCCAGAAGTCGCCCGCCAGTGACCGGAGAAAACGGGCTTCCGACGACCAGTTTTGGATAGTAGGGTAGCCCTGCGCGTTCGACCCCCTGCGCCCAGCCGTGGTCGTAGACGAATTCGCCCATGGAATGGGTCTTCTTCCACGTGGCGGCGGCTGCTACCAACTCTCCATCGTTAAAAACCAGGATGGGGCGAGGTTCCCACCCGGTCGATGCTATCGCGCAGCCGGTGCGCTCGAGGGCCCACAGAAAAGCATGCTCCATAAAGGGGGATCCGCTGCCGACCAGAGCGTCCCATTTTTCAGACAATACGTGACGAAAACTATTGGGGGTGCTAATGGAGATCAATCCGCCTCCGAGGCAGATCCATGGCCGATT
>SXGS01159596.1_pt1 | contig 25935 bp, 30 predicted proteins | sample 3174681 | NCBI WGS metagenome assembly SXGS01 (sample SAMN11356861, study PRJNA531348) | freshwater metagenome | isolation source: freshwater sample F1-80 | place: China: Fuxian Lake, Yuxi | collected 2017-12-25 | reverse complement strand
GTGCGGCAAGGTCCTCGTCACCCCCTGACCTCCTCCGATATACGGGTCGCGCGCGGAGTACGTCTCGCGCGCTGGAGCCGGAGAATCGGGGTGGGTCAGGCCGGAACGAGCGAGTAGCTGTTCCGGAGATCGTCCTGGAGCACCTGCGCGGTCTCGCCCGTCGTGTCGAGCACCAGGTCGGCCTCCAGGACCCGCGAGCCGAAGCTCCAACCGGGTGGCAGTTGCAGTCGGCCGCCCAGCCCGGCCAGGTCCTCCTCGGCCAGCGCGGGATCGACCATCTGCGACCACGTCTGCATCACGAAGCGTCGGCCGTCCGGGGCGGTCAGCTCGAACACCGTCTCGCCTGCGTCGAAGACGAACGCCGCCCGGCGATCGACGGAACGTGGCTCGTAGGGAACGGCGGCCGAGGCGACCGGCCCGATGTCGACAGTGGCCTGGCGGATCATCTCCAGGTCTCCGAACGTCTCGGTGGTCATCTGTGACCGGTCGGCCTTGTCGATCGAGTTCATCAGCCAGTAGCGGGGCCCGTTCAACAGGGCGATCGACGTGCCGTTCGCGGCGGCGATGGCACCTGCGTCGAGTGCCCGCCACTCCCCCTCGGGACAGTCGTTCAGCGGCCAGGTGTTGAACACCTCGGCCACACCGGCGCCGTCGACCACGTCGACGAGCAGGACCTCGCAGTACCGCTGGCCCCGCATGCACCGCTCGGTGCGGGCGACCGCATCGGGTGCGAGCGACACTCCCGGCACGACGGAGGTCGCCGGCGACACCGTCGGCTCGGGCACCACCGTGGTGCCCGGACCATCGGACGATGCGCACGCCATCGGAAGGGCCGACAGGGCGAGGCCGACGCAGACCGCGACCGCCGCACGCATGCCGTGACGCTCTGCGTCGATCCGATCGGTCCCCACGGACCACCAGCCTAGGCCCTCAGGGGCGGGGGGTCACCTAGCCTGACCCCGTGGAGAGGAACACAGGGTGACGGGCGTCTGCCTGTTGGCACTCGAGCCCGTCGACTGGGGTCAGGATCTGGCGTCCCGGGGAGCGATCTCCGCCGCAGCATCCGTCGCCTACGTCGCAGCCGCCGTGGCGGCCTGGTGGTGGTGGAACCGTCGGCTCCGTCGACGGCGTGACCGGGTCCCGGTTCGCGTGCTCGTGACCGGGTCCCGTGGCAAGTCCTCGACCGTCCGAGCGCTGCACGCAGCGCTGCGCACCGCCGGCTACCGGCCGTACGCGAAGACGACCGGCACAGCGGCCGTCGAGATCCGCCCCGACGGGACGGAACGACCGACTCGACGGTTCGGGCGTCCGAGCGTGCTGGAGATCCTCCGGCGCATGGACGCGGCGCTCGGCGCCCCCGTGCCACCCGACGCACTGATCTTCGAGTGCATGGCGGTCCAGCCCGCACTGATCCGGATGGTGGCCGGCGAGATGGTCGACCCGGACGTCGTGGTGATCACCAACGTCCAGGTCGACCACCTGGAGGACGAGGGATCGAATCCCACCGAGATCGCGGCGTCGCTCGCCGAAGCGGTCACCCCACGCTCGCTCGTGGTCACGGGCGAGACGACACCCGGCGCCCTCGGCGCGATCGAGCTCGCGACGACGGCCGCCGGCGCAAAGCTGCAGATCGTCCACCCCGACGACATCGAGACGGGACTGTCGTTCCGGATGCCGTTCGTCCACCCGCAGAACGCTGCGATCACCTTGGCGATCACGCGGGCGCTCGGCGTGGAGGACGACGACTCCGTGCACGGCATGGCCGAGGTCAGCCGCGAGCCCGGCGAACAGGAGGTGTGGCGCCGGGCGGTGGGCGACCTGCAGGGGACCTACGTGGACCTCGGCGCCATCAACGATCCCGACAGTCTGCTGGCGGCGCTGCGTACATTTCCGTGGCCACCCGAGGACGTGGTGCGGATCGGTCTGGTGGTCGGCCGTTGGGACCGGCCGCTGCGGAGCCTGTCGTTCCTGGGCTGTCTCCGACCAAGGTTCTTCGACGGGCTGGTCCTGGGCGGCGGGCCGGACCGACGGGTGCGCCGCGACCTGATCGACCACGGCTGGGACCCCGGACGGATCGCCACGGCGGCCCACCTCGCCCGATCGCAGACCGTGTGGAACCGTCGGATCCAGGACCTCACCCAACGGATCCGGCCTGCTGCGGAACGCGTGCTCATCGTCTCGATCGAGAACGAACACGACGGCATCGCCGACCGGGGCCGCGAGTTCTTCCACGGCGGCGAACGAATCCATCTCCCGACGGGGTGGTCGTGAACGTCGGCGACCTGCTGACCCTCGACATCGACACGATGCGGTTCGTACTCGTCGCATCGGTCGTCGCTGGGGCGCTGCTCTACGCCCGGCTCGGTGTCACCGCAGCCGGCACCCTGACGGCTGCGTACGTCGTCCTCCTCGTCCTGGCCCGAGAGTGGTCGACGCTCATCGGCATCATGGCCGTCACGGCCACCAGCTACCTGCTGGTCCGCGTGCTCGCAACCCGCTGGTTCCCGCTGACCAAGGCCTGGCTGTTCATCGGTTTCGTGGCCGTGAGTTCGGTGCTCACCGCGGTGCTCGTGGTCGCCTTCCGCTTCACGGGCTTGGTGGCGCTGCCCGGCAGTGTGGAGATCCTCGTGGTGGTCGGATCGTTCGTGACGCCCGGCCTGGTGGCCTACGACCTGGCGAGCCAGGGGCCGAGGGACACGGCGTGGGCGTTCGCCCTGGTCGTCGGCGGCACGTTGGTCCTGACCGTTCCGGTGCTGGCGTTGGCGAACGTCCTCACACCCGAGTCGAGCACCGTCACCGTCGAGGCCGCCGGCCGGATCCCCGACGGCCTGTTCTGGCTGGCAGCGGTCGCGAGCGTGGCGGTCGCCGGTGCGCTCCGCCTGAGCTTCGGCCTGCACGTCGCCGGGTTCCTGGGCGCGGTGTTCCTGGCCGAGTTCCTGACCCTGGAGGCGTTCGTGACCGTGATCCTGTCCGCCACCGCCGCGCACCTGGCCTGCCGGGTGCTGCGCGACCACCTGGTGCTCACGCCTCGGCAGCGTTTCCACGTCGAGTTCCTGTTCGGTGCGCTCGTGGCGTGGTTCGGCCTGTACTGGGGGGCACGTCTGGGGTGGCGCCCGGCCCAGGAGGCCAACCGGTACGCGCTCGAGCCGCTGCTCGTCGTCGGCCTGCTCGCCACCGACATGGGCCGGACTCGCAGCGGGCCCGTGCGGTCGGTCGTCGGCCTGGTGCTCGCCACTGCGTTCGTCAGCGTGGTCCTGGTGCTCGCCACCGACGGCACCCCGGCATCGGCGACCTCCTCGGCCGCGCTGCTGATCATCGGCACCGGGATCCTGGTCACACCGGCGGTGGTTCGGCTGCGGGCATCGTGGCGCAACGCGGTCGAGCTCGGCCTGGCGATCACCGATCCGGAGCCATCGAACCCGGCGTGAGGCTCAGACCCCGGCGGCCCGCCGCTGCGCTGCATTGGTGCTGGCCAACTGCTCGTCGAGCTGCTGACGCAGTGCCGCCGCTGGATCGAGCAGTCCGGCGCCACCGAGCCATGCATCCTCGGGGCAGTAACTGGCGATGGTGCGGTTCCGGGCGACGGTCACGCTCTCGGCATCGGCGTCGGTCCGGGCCACGACCTGGGCCTCCCGCTCCTGGACAGCCGAGGCGTCACGGGCGTGGAGGACGAAGCCCCCGAGCGCCCCGATGACCACCAGCGCCAGCTGGGTCTGCGATCAGAGCACCCCCAGCGAGGCGTCGCCTCGTCACTCGCCTCGATCAGCCCGGCCAGAGCCAACACACCTTGCACCAATCGCCATCACCGCCGGTGGCATCGACTGCGTCACACCCCACGAAGCGGGTCCCCGAGCTCAGCCGCCGACGCCACGCCGAAGGACCTCCCCCGCCACGACGGCGACGTCCCGACCGGACGCCCGGTGGAGGTCGACGAGGTCGACCGGCGGGCCACCCGATGCACTCCATGCCCGCGCGTTCGACTGGTCGACCGCCACGAGCGGTGAACCGTCCCGGAGCACGATCCAGAACCGATAGCCGGGTTCACCGAACAGGTCCGTCGGCCGGGCCGCCAGACACTCGGGGCCGATGTCGAAGGCCTCCAGGTGCGCATTGGGCCCGCCGCCGTATCCGGAGGTGTCGATGAACCCCTCCTCGATGTCAACGGGGTGCACCGTCAGGACGGCGGTGGCCGCCACGGCGGCGAGCACCCGGTAGGTCAGGGCGGTCGGCGTGGAGGACGGAGTCGTGGAGGGTGGTCGCAGGCCCGCCGCCTCCTCGAGGCGGAGCAGGAACGACCGGGGATCGGCGCTCAGGTACTCCTGCCAGGGAGTTGGTTCCCACCCCTCGGCGGGCCGGCCGTCGAAGCGCTCGTGGACCTGGATGGTGCCGTTCCGGTTGAGCGGGACGCTCCCCGGCCCGCCGTCATCGGCCGAACGGATCCACAGCACGTCGTACTGACCCCCGCCCGGGTGACCCCGGATCAGTCGGACCCGCCGCGGGTGGCGGCGTGCCACCTCGCTGGCGAGTCGCCACGAGGCGGCCTCGGTGACGCTGCGATCGAACATGACCCCGACGGTACGGAGGGGGTGCGACAGACAGGCGGAGGGAGTCCGGCCGGGCCCCGGTGTCACACCCGGCCGACATCATGCTCCACAGGTTCGGGACCACGATCGAACCGAGGAGCAGACCATGACCACATCCGACGATCTCCGCCGCCAACTGGAACAGGCAGCAACGACGAGCGCACCGTTCCGGGATGTGCTGGAGCTCCGTGAGCAGCTGGCTGCGGCGCTGTTGGCAGAGGACCGCCCGCTCGAGGCCATCGAGGAGCTGGAGCTGGCGCTCCGCATGAGGATCCTGGACGACGACCCCGACGATCCCGGCCTGCTCAACATCCAGGGGATTCTGGGTCGGGCACTGACCGAGGCGCGCCGCTACGACGAGGCCGTCGCCGTGCTGACCCAGTCGGTGCGGGACCGCACCCGGGTGTTCGGTCCGGACGCGCACCTGACCCTGGTGGCGCGGGGCAACCTGCTGCGGGCGCTCGGCCGCTCCGGCAAGGTCCGGGCCGCGCTCGTCATGGCCGACGAGCTCATCGCCGACCGACTGCGCGTCCTGGGCGACGACCACCCGTCCACCTTCGACGCCCGCGGCCACCGGGCCCAGCTGCTCGACCTGGACGGCCGACCGGAACAGGCCGTCGTCGAGCTCGAGTCGCTCCTCGGCGATCGGATCCGGGTACTGGGCGAGGAGCACCCCGTCGTCCTGTCGACCCGGCACAACCTGGCGACGATCCGCGGCCGGTGTCGGCGGATCGACGACCACGACGCCCGTTGGGAACTGGAGCAGAACTACGCCGCGGTCTCAGCGGCGCTCGGCTCGGACCACCCGGACGCCTTCATGGCGCTCGGGGTGCTGGCCGAGTACCTCATGTCCTCGGGCGAGTGGGCCGAAGCACTCCCGATCCTGGACCGGATCATCGCGGGTCGCACCTCCGTCCTGGGGTCGGACGCAGCCCCGACGCTGACCAGTCGGCGGATGCGCTGCATGGCGCTCGCCGCCGTCGGCGAACTGGCGCAGGCGATCAACGAGGCCGGCGACGTGGTCGGTGATGCCCGGCGGGCGCTCGGGCCCGCGAACTACGAGACCCTGCTCGCCAACCTGAAGCTCGTCGACCTCCTGATGAATCTCGTCGATTCGGATCCACTGGCGAGCGAGGACGTCCACTCCTGGTTGGAGTCGGAGCTGGTTCGGGTCACCCGGGCCGATGTGTCCAACCTGGATCGCAACAACCAGGTCCGGCTGCGGATCGAGGAGCTCCGCGACGCAGCGGCGTGGTGAACCCGCCGAACTCCGGTTCTGTACAGACATGTACAATTCCGGCATGACGACCATGTCCGTCAGCGAAGCCCGAGCCCTGCTCCCCGAGCTCCTCGACCGGGTGGTGGCCGGCGACGAGGTGACCATCACCCGACACGGCCGCCCCGTGGCCGTTGTCATCCGGCCCGACTCCCTCCGGCTCCGTCGCGCCGAGGAGGCGCTGGCCCGCGCCGACCGTCTCGGCGAGATGATCGAGGTCGCTCGCTCCGCTCCGCTCGACGAGGCTCCGACCCTGAGCGCCGCGCGTGCTCGCCGACTCGCCACCGACGTGGCCGACACCCGATCGCGCTCCTGAGTCTGCGTCCGTGGATGCGTTCGACGCCGACGTCCTGATCTTTGCTGCAGCCCCCGACCACCCCTTCGGGCCGCGCGTCCGAGCACTCCTCGAACCCGGACCCGTCGAGCGATCCGGGCCGATCTCCGGGATCGGATCGGTCCTGTTGCTCACCGAGCTGCTGGCCAAGCCGCTCCGGGACGGGGCCGACGAGGAGGTCGCGGCGCTCGCAGCGGTACTCGGCCGTGTCGAGTTGCTCCCACTCGATCGGGCGACCGCGCTGCTCGCCGCCTCGCTCGCAGCCGCCTACCGGTTGCGAGCAGCGGACGCCGCCCACCTGGCCACGGCGGTCGCTGCAGGCGCCGACCGCTTCATCACCAACAACTCGTCGGACTTCACGCGGTCGATCACCGAGATCGCCGTCACCTACCCCGCCGACCTCCCGGACCCGTGAGGCCGCCCGGAGCTATGCGGGCCTCGGATGCGTCGTCCACGTCCCGACCGGCTCGCCGTCGCGGAACGAGCCGGCGCGCATGAGGCTGCCGTCCCGACGGAACCACTCCCAGTCCCCGTGCAGCTCCCCACGACGCATCCGGCCGTGCGCCCTCACCGATCCGTCATCGAAGAACTCGAAGCGCTCCCCGTCGGTGACGTCGGCGATCTGATCCAGACGCACCCGGACCAGGCGTCGGACAAGGCCGACCGGCAACCGGCGGCCGATCGGGAACCGCAGCGTGCCCCGCTCCGCCGTCGCCCAGTCCGGGATGCCGTCGACCTGCTCGAGCACCGAGCCGCTGTGCGGGAAGTACGAGCAGTGCCGGGTGAAGCCATCGAAGCCGGCCACCGCCCGGCCCTGCACCGAGAAGCACGGCATCCGGTAGCTGATCGTCTCCTCGGCCGCCGGCAGGACGCGACGCAGCGTGTCGCAGAGCACCTGCAGCGTCGCCCGCTGCGGCTCGGCCAGTCCGGCGAGATGGTCGTCGATCACCGTCACGCCGCCGAGCGTAGGTGCGGTGGAGCCGAACCGAACCGGTCCCGCGGCGCGCCCGCCGATCACTCAACGTTGATTGACTGATCTGCCGGGAACGTGGGAGCCTCTCGTCGTGACCGGCGTCCTCCCCCCACCCGAACTGCGAGCCGCCCGGCACGCCGCGCTGGGTGATCCGACCCGGGTCGTGATCGTCGACGAACTCCGGACCAGTGATCGCTCCCCGGTCGAGCTGCAGCGTCGGCTCCGGATCGGCTCCAACCTCCTGGCCCACCACCTGGACGTCCTGGCCGAGGCCGGGCTGGTCGAGCGGTTCCGTTCGAGCGGCGACGGTCGGCGCCGCTACGTCCACCTCGTTGCGGGTGTGCTCGACGGGCTGGTCGACACGCCCACTGCCGACCCGGCCGTTGCGTTGTTCGTCTGCACCCACAACTCGGCCCGCAGCCAGTTGGCCGCCGCGCTCTGGCGACAGGCAACCGGCCGACGGGCGACCTCGGCCGGCACCCAACCCGCCGAGCGCGTCCACCCCGGCGCCGTCGCCGCTGCCCGACGCGCCGGCCTCGACCTGGGCGACGCCCGACCCCGGCGCCTCGGCGCCCTGCCCCGGAACACCACGGTCGTCACGGTCTGCGACCGGGCCCACGAGGAACTCGGCTCGCTCGACCCCGCCGGCGCACCGGACACGCTTCACTGGTCGGTGCCCGACCCGGTGCCGTCCGGCCGGGCCGGCGACTTCGACGCCGTCGTCGACGAACTCCGCCTCCGGATCACCGCGCTCACCGGGGGACGGGCCGCGTGACCTCCGAACGGACCACGCCCGGTCGGCTCCCGCTCGACGCCGACGATCTGGCGCTCGCCCCCGAGACCGGCACCGGATCGCTGCGACTCGACCTGGCCCGACGGGTCAGCGCCGAGGCGCTCGGCACGGCGTTTCTGGTCGCCGCCGTGATCGGCTCCGGGATCATGGCCACCCAGCTGTCGCCCGACGACGTGGGCCTACAGCTACTGGAGAACGCGTTCGCCACCATGGGCGCCCTCATCGGCCTGATCCTCGTGTTCGCCACCGTGTCCGGTGCGCACTTCAACCCCGTCGTCACCGTGCTCGACCGGTTGCTCGGCAGCATCTCCACCGGCGACGCCGTCGCCTACGTGTGCGCCCAGGTGCTCGGCGGCTGCGCCGGAGCGGTCCTGGCGAACCTGATGTTCGAGCTCCCCGCCATCGAGCTGTCGACCAAGGACCGGTCGTCGCCGGCGCTGTGGCTGTCCGAGGTGGTCGCCACCGTCGGCCTGCTGCTCGTGATCCACGGCTGCGTCCGCACCGGTCGGGCCGCCGTGGTGCCGTTCGCCGTCGGCCTGTGGATCGGCGGCGCCTACTGGTTCACCTCGTCGACCAGCTTCGCCAACCCCGCCGTGACCGTCGCCCGGACGCTGTCCGACACCTTCGCCGGGATCGCACCGGCATCGGTCCCGCCGTTCATCGTCGCCCAGGTCGTCGGCATGTTCGCCGGGTGGGGGCTGGTCCTGTGGTTCTTCCCCGAGCCGACCCCCGATCCGCTTCCCGACCGCACCCCCACCGAGGAGTCCTCACCATGAGCACCGACCGTCCCGAGGTCCTGTTCGTCTGCATCCACAACGCCGGCCGATCGCAGATGGCCGCCGCACTGCTCGCCCACCACGCCGGTGACCGGGTCGTCGTGCGGTCCGCCGGCACCGCGCCCGCCGAGTCGATCAACCCGGCGGTGATCCAGGTCATGGCCGAGCTCGACATCGACCTGCTCGCATCCGGCGCTCACCCCAAGCGGCTCGAGGACGCCGCCGTGGAGGCCTCCGACGTCGTGATCACCATGGGGTGCGGCGACGAGTGTCCCTTCTACCCCGGCGTCCGCTACCTGGACTGGGCGCTCGAGGACCCGGCCGGGCAGGGTGTCGACGCCGTCCGGCCGATCCGCGACCGGATCGACGAGCTCGTTCGTGGTCTGCTGGAGGAACTGCTCGCCGACCCGACCGATTCCGACCGGAACACAGGAGACTGAAGCCATGTCACGTGTCCAACTCGCCATCAACGTCACCGACGTCGACGCCGCGGTCGACTTCTACGAGCGGCTCTTCGCCACGCCCGTCGCCAAGCGGCGTCCCGGGTACGCCAACTTCGAGATCGCGGATCCGCCCATGAAGCTGGTGCTCATCGAGGGCGACGAGGGCGGGACCCTCAACCACCTGGGTGTCGAGACGACCTCGGCCGCCGACGTCGTGGCCGCCGAGGCCCGACTGTCCGACGAAGGCCTGGAGACGACCGGCGTCGACGACACCGTCTGCTGCTACGCCGAGAAGACCGAGACCTGGGTGACCGATCCGGACGGGGCGAAGTGGGAGTGGTACGTGAAGCTCGGCGACGCCGACGCCATGTCGCTCACCGTGCTCACCGACGGCGAGGGCGGCGCGTGCTGCGCGCCGACCAGCGAGGTGGCCGCGCCGGTGACCGCCCCCGGGGCCGGGCCGACCTGCTGCTGAGCGACCCGCCTCCGACCGATCGGCCTGCAGTCGACGGAACCGGCCTCAGGTGAGGAGGAGCTCGACCGCGTCGCCGTGGACTGCGGCGACGCCACGATCGAAGGTCGCCAACCGACCGCCGTGGTGGATCGCCAGCGCCACCAGGTAGGCATCGGTGACCTGCCGGTGGCCGACCACTCCGGCGAACTGGGCCCCCACGAGCGGGAGGTCGGCCGGCCAGAAGCGGTGCCAGTCCTGGTCCCGGACCGTGTCGAGCAGTCCCGTCGCCGCCGCAGCGCTGACACCTTCACGGACCAGGAACCGGACGAGTGTTCCCTCGGTGATGGGGCAGGTGGCCAGGTTCGGCTCGGTCCGTTCGAACCACTCGACTGCCATTCCGTGGTGCACGTGGTCGCTCACGACCAGTGCGATCAGCAGGTTCCCGTCCGCCAGGAACGCTGTCACTCGTCGTCCAGCGAACGGACGTCGTCGGCCGTCACGATCCGGCCGACGGACACGACCGGCAGACCCAGTGGCCCCGCCTCCGGAACGGGCACGGAACCGGCGATCCCCCGCCGGATCAGGTCAGCGATGACGTCGCTCATCGAGCGACGCTCGTCGTGGGCGAGCTGCCGAGCCAACTCGTGGATGTCGTCGGGAAGATCGACGGTAGTCCGCATCGCTGCATCATAGCATCACGATGTTGCGACGCTCCTCCGAGCCGCCGGTAGTCTCGGCCAACCGCCCAGCGAACGGAGGGACCGGTGACCGACGCAGACGACCCGACCGCCGACGCCTTCCTGCGGGACCACATGTGGGCGGTGCTCGCCACCGGTCGTCGTGACGGCAGCCCGCAGCAGTCCATGATCGGCTACGTCGTCGACGACGACGGCCGCATCGTGATCTCGGCGAAGGCGTACACCGCCAAGTGGCACAACGCCCTGCGCCAGCCGTCGGTCAGCCTGACGGTGCCCGACGGACGCGCCGCCCTCGTCGTCTACGGCACCGCCGAGGCGATCGCCGACGATCCGGAGCGGGCCGAGCTGACCGCCCGGGTCATGGGTCGACTCATGGGCGCGGACCCGCCCGACCCGTCGACGCTCGCCGAGATGCTCGAGTCCCAGCAGCGCACCGTCCTGCGGATCACCCCGACCCGCACGATCTTCCACGAGTAGCTCCCGTGCGTTCGACCGGCGTCCGATGCGCCTCAGCGCCGTGGTGACGTCGCCGCTGCTCGTCGGGTGGGACCGGCTGGCCCGCCTGGTGCCGGGACCGAACCAGGTGGCGGCGCGGCTGCTGCCGCAGGGGATCCCGCTGCTGCGCGACGAGTTCCTGAACCGCACCGGGCTGTTCCGCAACGCACTCGACCCCGATGCCACGCCGGGCGACCCCGGACTGTTCGGTCCCGAGTCGGCGACCTGGCGGGTCGTCGGCCACGTGTCGGTGGCGATCGCCGGCCTGCGGGCGGCGCTGCTGCAGACGCTGTCGGTGCCGGTGCCGACCGCCGTCGACAGCACCGGCGCGTTCTACGACGACTTCATGGGTCGCGTCCGCCGCACCGGAGCGTTCGTCCAGGCCCAGAACCTGGGCTCACTCGACGAGGTGCACCGCTCGGCCCGACGGGTACGCGCCATGCACCGTCGCATCCGTGGGGTCGGCCGGGACGGCACCGAGTTCGACGCCACCGATCCGCACCAGACGGCCTGGGTGTCGGTGACGCTGACCGAGTCGTTCCTCGTCGCTGCGGAACGGTTCGGACCGGGTCGGCTCGGTCGGGCCGACGCCGACGAGTTCGTCCGGCAGCAGTCCACCCACGCCGCGCTCCTGGACACCCGGGTGGACATCGACGAGGTGTTCGCCGATCCAGACCAGCGGGCCGCACTGCAGGCGGGCACGCTGCCGCTGCCGCTCATCGAGGAGGGTGAACTGCCCACCACCTATGACGGACTGCGCGCCACCATGCGTTCCTGGACCGGCGAACTGTCCGTGTCACGACTCACCCGGGCGCTGCTCGACGGCACCGTCGACCTCACCCACGTCGACGGGCCGGCGCACACCGTCGGCCGGGCGTTCGTGCTGGCGACCCTCGCCACGATCCCCGACGACTGGCACGACCTGGTGGCACCGGGATCCAACCGCCTCGTCGAACGCCTCGCCGCCGAGTCCGTCCAGGTCCCGCTCGCGACCCTGCACGCTCTCGTCGGCGAGCTGCCGTCGGCGCGGGCGGCACGGGCCCGGGTGGCGGCGGGCTGACGGCGCACCAGGGAGAGGTCGGCGGCGGCCGGATCGGCCACCACAACGGATCGGCGCCGATCACCGCTGTGACGTCGAGCACGGGCTGCGTCCATGACCGAACCCTGCCAGCACCTTGCGGTCCCAGCCCGGGAAGCGCCGTAGGTTCGGATCGCTTTGTCCGCACGCCACCACTTCGATCCCCGGGCTGACCTCACGCATGCAGGAGGCTGCCTCAGGCGCCCGTCTCGTGTACTCCTCCACCGTCGTGTGCCCGATCTGCCACGGGCCGTCCATCTCGTCGCCCAGGCACCAGAGGTCGACCTCGGAGGGGTCGGGATGCCCGTTCGCCGCCTGCTCGTCGCCCGCCGGGGTGCCCACAATGCGCTGCAGTAGACGACGAACTCGGTGGCCGAGTCCGGAGAGCCGGTGACCGGGTTGACTGCCATCATGGGCGTCCAGCCCATCCGGTCGGCGAGTCGGAGGAACTCGTCGGTTCCGAACTGGTTGGACCCCAGGTTGGACCAGGACCGGTCGACGCGGACCGGTCGACGCTCCTTGGGGCCGATCCCGTCGCGCCGGTCGTAGCCGGACACGAAGTTGCCGCCCGGATGACGCACCGCCGTCATCCGGAGCCGGGCCAGCTGGTCGAGCACGTCGGTGCGACAGCCGTGTTCGTCGGCGTGCCGGCTCGACGGTTCGTACACGCCCCCATGGACGCAACGGCCCATCTGCTCGAGGTACCCGCCGAACGCCCGGGGCAGCGCCGACGGATGTCGCCCCGGACCGTCGGCGGACTCCACCTAGGCTGGATCGGTGACCCGGGACCGGCATGCCGGTCGAAGCGAACGGAGAGCGGTCGGATGAACGTCGTGCGGGTGGTCGCGCTCTTCGTCGTCGCCGCCGTCGCCGAGATCGGGGGCGCCTGGATGGTCTGGCAGGGTGTCCGCGAGCATCGGGGCCTCGCCTGGATCGGGGCCGGGATCGCAGCGCTCGCAGCCTACGGTTTCGTCGCCACGCTCCAGGACGACGCCAACTTCGGCCGCGTGCTCGCCGCCTACGGAGGCATCTTCGTCGCAGGATCACTCGCGTGGGGGGTCGTCGTTGACGGATTCGCCCCCGACCGCTACGACCTCATCGGGGCTGCGATCTGCCTCGCGGGTGTCGGCGTCATCATGTTCGCGCCTCGGACCCTGTAGACGACGCAGCCGGAGCGGGACGATGGACACCTTCGACTCATCGGACCACCATTCGACTCCTCGCCGTCCGAGTTGGCCGGGACAAGGCCCGGTGGATCTGCTCCGGGCGTCGCCTCGGCTCGCTTGGCTGATGGGCGTGCTCACGGTCAACGCCGTCTCGCTCGGCGCCCGGGAGATCACCCGTCTGGGCTACGCCACCGACACGCTCGACCGCGAGTTCGGCGTCGGTGTCGTTGCCGTCATCTGGGCTGCCTGTCTCGCGGTGTCGAGCGTGGTTGCCGGACGGAGGATGGATGCCCGCGACCCGCGACCGTTCCTGGTCGGTTCGATCGTCCTCGCCGGCGCGCTCTGCGCCGCCAACGCCTGGATCCTGAACCGGGGCCCGATGCCTCTGGGCTGGCTGATCGCCTCCACGACCATCGAGGCGATCACGTTCGGCGTCGCCACACCGGCGCTCCTCAAGGTGCAGGCCGCCACCGTGCAGCCGGGCGCCAGGGGCGAAGCGGAGACGGTCAACATCCTCCGCAGTGGCGTCGGGGCCGCGCTCGGCACGGTGGTCGCCGGGGTCATCGGCGACGACGTGACCACTCTGGCCCTGTCGGGCGCCACCAGCGTGGCGGTGGGGGCGGCGACCGCGGTCATCACGGCGCCCGTGTCGATCGCAGCGCGACCCGGGATCCGGCGTGGCCTCCGCGACCTCGTCCCGGCGGTCCGCACCCGAACGGCGCTGCGACGGACCGTATCCGTCGACCTGGTGCTCGCCGTCGTCCTGCCGACCCAGTTCCTGGCACTGGTCATCGTCGACCTCGACGCACCCGAGGTCGCAACTGTTGCGTTCACGGCATCACTGCTCGGCGTGCTGCTCGGACGCCTGGTGCTGACGGTCGCCGGACTGCACGGGAGCCCCACCCGACGAATGCGCGCCGGCTACCTGGGGTACGCCGCGTTGTGTGCCGTGACGACCCCGGCGTTGATCGGCGGCTGGATCCTCGAACGTTCCGTGCTCCTCGCCGTCGTGGTGTTCGTCGGCAGCGCGCTGATCTCGTTCGTCCAGAGCCTCCCGATCGCACTCCTCCAGCAGCAGGTGCCCGAGGAGTTCCGCGGGTCGCTGTCGGGAGCGATGACCGCCGCCCGCAGCCTCCTCGCCGGTGCAGCGGCAGTCGCGTGCACTGTCCTCACCTACATCCACAACGCCGCCGTACTCGCTGCGGCGGTGACGGCCACGCTCGTCGCCGGCTATCTGGTGGCCGGGCGGTTCCAGGGACTCACGACCGACTGAACGAAGCGACCCGAGGCGCTGGCACCACAGCACCGGGGAGGCCGCACACCGACCCTCACGCCGGGAGGTCGACCTCGTAGACGATGAATCCCCGATGCTCGGCCACCCGGTCGTAGAGGCGTCGGGCGGTGTCGTTGGTGGCGTGCGTCTGCCAGTAGAGCTTGGACGCCCCGACCCGACCGGCCTCATCGACCGACGCGGCGACCAGCGCCCGACCGACACCGCCTCCCCGTCGGTCCGGGCGCACGAACAGGTCCTCCAGGTAGCAGGTCGACGACGCCGACCAGGTGCTCGGGTGGACGACGAGGTGACAGATCCCCACGAGCTCCGGGCCGTCGAACGCCCCGAGCCCGACGACCGAGCTGTCGTCACCGACGAGTCGCGTCCAGGTCCCGTCGGTCACCGTCGCGTCGAGCGCGTGCTCGTAGAAGTCCAGGTAGCCCTGCCAGAGCGGCCCCCACTGGGGCCGGTCGTCGGGCTGCAGTCGTCGCACGTCCACGGCCCCGTCCTAGCACCGCCGCCGCCGAACCACCTCGTGGGTGGGCCGCCTGCGGGCACGTGAGCTCGCCTAGCGTCCGCTGGGTGGAGCCGATCCCACCTGCGCTTGAGGCGACCATCCGGACCCGATTGCGGGAGCGCCTGACACCGGGTCTGGCGCTGGCCTGCTTCGATGCCGAGGGCATCCGCTTCGCCGGCGGAGTCGGCCACGCCGACCTGGCTCGGGGTGAGGAGATCACGCCCCGGACCGCCTTCCGCCTGGCGTCGATCTCCAAGCTGTTCACGACCACGCTGCTGCTCCGCGCCGTGGACGCCGGCGAGGTCGACCTCGACGAGCCGGTGAACCGGTATCTGCCTCCCGACCTGCGGATCACCACGGTCGACGGCGCACCGGCGGAGTCGCCGGTCCGGGCCCTGCTCTCGCACACGTCCGGGCTCCCGGCCGGCGCCCGCGGCGCAGACCTCGGCAACTCCCTGCTCACCCGGATCACCAACGCCGGTCCACTCCGATCCCTCGCCGACGCCATCACCGGGCTGCAGCTCGTCCCTCGTCCCGGAGAGCGGGTGATCTACTCGAACACCGCGTTCAACGTGGCGGGCTTCATCGCTGGCGCGGCGTTCGGCCAACCGTTCGAGGAGGCGGCCGGGACCCACGTGCTCGATCCGCTCGGGATGGAGGGCGCCGCATTCACGCCCCACCGGATCGGTCCGGGTGTCGCCACCCCCTACGGGTCGATCGTCCCTCCGGGCGTGGGGCCGAAACCGGCGGACCAGCTCCGGCTCGTCGCCACGCCGATGGGCGGGCTGACAGCCAGCGTGCTGGACCTGGCCCGCTTCGGCCAGATGGTCCTCAACGGCGGTGAGCACGACGGCCGGCGCATCCTGAGCCGACCGCTGTTCGACGCGGCGACCACGATGAGCGCACGGAACCACCCCGAGCTCGACCAGGGATTCGGGCTCGGGTTCAAGGTCCAGACCTGGCGCGGCCGCAGGATCATCGGGCACGACGGGAACATGCCGGGCGTCGCCACGCAGATGTGGCTGGCACCCGACGACGGCGTGGGGGTCGTGGCGCTGACCAACGGCTACTCGCTGGCCGTACCGCACGAGATCGCCGCCGCCGCGCTGGGCCACGCGCTCGACCTGCCGGCGGACCCGACGCCCGGTCCCGCTGCGGACGCCGGCACCCGTGCGGAGTTCGGCCGACGCGTCGAGGGAACCTACGAGCTCCGCGACTCCCAGATGCCCGGGCTCGTCGGACGGGTTGCGAACCTGATCGCCAGGGTTCGCCTCCGTCACGAGACCGGGGGCCGGCTCCGACTGGAGGGCAACCCGGGGTCCGACGGCCCGGTCTGGCTGTGGCCCGAGGGTGCACCCGGCAACTACCGGGTCGACGGCTCCGTCGACCCGGGCACCAACGCGATCATCGAGGAACTGCCGGACGGGCCACACCTGTGGCTGACCCATGCCACCCACCTGGTCCGAGCGTAGGCACCGACTCCGCCGGGGCGGTGGTGCCGGCGGTGGTCACGGCACGTCGTCGTCGAGTTCGGCCAGACGGCAGTCCACCATGGCCAGCAGGATCTCCCGGTCGACCTGCCAGTCCACGGGCACCTGCACCGTCTTCTTGTTCACGCGGTAGTCGCCGAGCAGCGGCCGGGCGGCGTCGAGCGAGCCCTCGCCCCACGGCCCGAGGAGGATGTGCTTGGTGGCCACCGACACGCCGAACACGTAGGCGTCACCCCGGCGCAGCATCGGCTGGTTCCAGGCGACCACCGCCTCCAGATCGGGGTGCGCCTCGACGATCGTCGCGAAGATCGTCCGGACCGTGTCCGCCGCCGTCGGATCCACCTGTCCGAGATAGTCCTCGACGGTGTCGAACCGCTTCGACGAGGTGGAGCCCCGGCAGTACATCACCAGGGCGTTGGCGTGCGCCCGGCTGAACCCGTGCTCCTCGGTGAGGAAGGCGAACTGCTCCTTGTAGCCCTGGTCGCCACGTTCCGACATCAGGTCGAACCAGTAGGCCATCGGCTGGCCGTGCTTCTTCTCGATCGCCGGGAAGAACGCAGTGCGGTCACCGGAGCGGTCCGTCATAGGTCGCAGGATAGGAGTTGCGGCCGCCCGGGACCCGGTGACGCCTGCACTGCGTCGGTCGACGGTCGGTCGACGATCAGTCGCCGCGCCGGGCCAGCGCCAGCAGGTGCAGCAGGTCCATCGCCATGGTGGCGGCGGTGATCGCCGTGGTGGCGGTCGGGTCCAGGTGTGGCGCCACCTCCACCACGTCGGCGGCGACCACGTTCAGACCCGACAGGCCGCGGAGCAACTTGCGGGCCTGACGGGGATCGGGCCCACCGACCACCGGGGTGCCGGTTCCCGGCACGAACGCCGCGTCCAGGAAGTCCATGTCGAAGGTCAGGTAGACCGGGTGGTCACCGACCCGTTCACGGATCTCAGCGATCGTGTCGGTGAGCGGCCGGTCCAGGAGTTCGTCCGCATCGACGATCCGAAAACCGAACGTGTCGGGGTTGGGTGTGCGCATCCCCACCTGGATGGACCGTTCGGGAATCACCCAGCCCGCCTCGGCGGCGAGCTTGAACATGGTCCCATGGTTCAGGTCGTCGCCCATGTCCCAGGTGTCGGAGTGCGCGTCGAAGTGGACCACCGACAACGGACCGTGGTGCTCGGCGGCGGCGGCGAGCAGCGGGTAGGCGACCATGTGGTCCCCGCCGAGCGCGAGCACCGACACCCCGGCGCCGTGGATGGCGGCGACGGACTCGCGGACCTCCTCGACCATGCGATCCGGGTAGCCCTGCCACATCACCGTGTTGGGCGCATCACCCCAGTCGACCACCCGGGCCTCGTCCCAGATGTTGAACTCCCACGGCCAGTGTCCCCAGGGGTACTGGCCGACGAACACCGACTGCTCTCGCACCGCACGGGGCCCGAAGCGCGCGCCCGGCCGGTAGGTGGTGCCCATGTCGAACGGCACGCCGACCACTGCGATGTCGGCTGCGGCGAGCTTGCGGTCGAACGGCCGGCAGGCGAAGGTGAGCGGACCCGAGTAGGTGGCCTGGGTGAGGGCGTGGACGTCGATGTTGTTCACGGACCTCGATCGCAGGCACCACCGCCTCGGCGCTCGACGCTCCATGGGCCGACCGGGGTTCGGGTCCGGCACGGGTCGGGCCTGCCCGCCCGGATGAACCGGCGGTGACGCGATGTCACGGGCCCGCAATCTTTCGACAGCAACTGTTCCGCTGCAGTCAATCGAGTGGACAGGGCGGTCAGGTTAGATCCACTGGCTGTTGAGCATCGGGCGAACACCAGAAGGATCCAACGACATGAGCATCGACCATCTGTCGAACCGGCGCCGGACCACGACGTTGCGGAGGGCATCCGCCGTGTTCGGCGCCTTCGCCGTCATGGCGGCAGTGATCGCCGGAAACCAGCTGACCGCGGGCGCCCAGGGCGGGCCCACCGGGGTGGCGATCACCGAGGTCGCCTCCTGGGGCTCGAGCAGCAACACCGGCTATGCCGCCGACTGGTTCGAGGTCACGAACTTCGGCGCATCAGCCGTGAACATCTCCGGTTGGAAGTTCGACGACAGCTCCAACTCCTTCGGCTCGGCCGCCGCCCTGAACGGCATCACCTCGATCGCTCCGGGCCAGACGGTGATCTTCATGGAGACCACCAACCCGACCGTCATCGCCACGTTCCGCACGCTCTGGAACGTCCCGTCCGTCCCGATCGGCACCTACTCGGGGTCCGGTCTGGGCCTCAGCACCTCCGGCGATGCCGTCAACCTGTTCAACTCATCCGGTTCGCTCGTCACCGGGGTGAACTTCGGGGCGGCGAACACGACCACCACGCCGTACGCGAGCTTCGACAACACCGCCGGAGCCGGCGGGAGTTCCTTCCCGACACCGGCCATCTCCACCCTCAGCGCTGTCGGTGTGAACAGCGCCTACGCCAGCACCGACAACGTCGGCGTGGGCTCCCCCGGTCTCGCATCGTCCGGCGGCGGGACCACGACCACCACCACGACGACGACCACCACCACGGTGCCCGGACCTCCGTATGCGGCGTGGCCGGGTGGCCCGAACGTGAGCACCGCCGACCTGGCGGGCACGTTCACCAGCAACCTCAGCGGGCTCGACTTCGAGGGCACCGGTGCCGACGCCGGAACGCTCTGGGCTGCGGTCAACGGACCGGGGACGCTGTTCCGTCTCGTCTTCGACGGCACCAACTGGGTCCCCGACCCGACGAACGACTGGGGGGCGGGCAAGACCCTGCGCTACCCGAACGGGTCGGGTGACCCCGATGCCGAGGGGGTCACCTACGTCGGCGAGAACGCCGCCGAGGACGGCCTGTACGTGGCGACCGAGCGGAACAACGCGGCGAACTCGGTGAGCAAGAACGCGATCCTCCGGTTCGACCCGTCGGCCGCTGGTTCGACCCTCACCGCGACGAACGAGTGGGACATCACCGCCGACCTGCCGGCCAACGGTGCCAACCTCGGACTCGAGGGGATCACCTGGGTCGACGACCTGTACCTGGTGTCGAACAACTTCTTCGACGAGCGGCTCGGGAGCATCTACAACCCCGGGGCGTACCCGAACCACGGAGGCGGCCTGTTCTTCGTCGGCGTCGAGGGGACTGGCAACATCTACGTGTATGCGCTCAACAAGGCCGACAACAGCTACCTCCGCGTGGCCACGTTCTCGTCGGGCTTCCCCAGGGTGATGGACCTGCAGTACGACCGGGACATCCAGCAGCTCTGGGCCGTGTGCGACGACACCTGCACGGGGCGTTCGCACGTGCTCAGGGTCAACCCGGCGGACGGCCGGTTCGCCATCTCCGCCCGGTTCGAGCGGCCGACGGGGATGCCCAACACCAACAACGAGGCGTTCGCCGTGGCCACCTCGGCCTACTGCAGCAACGACACGAAGCCCGCCTTCTGGGGCGACGACAACGACGTCAACGGCTTCTCGCTGCGGGTCGGGACCGTCTCGTGCTCCAGCAGCGTGGGGCCGGATCCGGTCATCCCGGAGTTCCCGGTCGGGGGCGCCGCCCTGGCGCTGCTCCTCGGGACCGGCCTCCTGCTGTTCGTGCTCCGCCGGCAACGACTCATCGGAGCGGCCTGAGCCGTCGGGTGTCGGTGAACCCGCCGGTCACCCCCGCTGCCAGACCCGGTGGCGCAGGGCCCGCCGCCCGGCCAGCGCCACCTCGTCGAGCGACGCCACCTCGTCGTCGCTCAGCGACCAGCCGAGGGCACCGGCGTTCTCGGTGGACTGGCGCTCGTTCTTGGCTCCCGGGATGGGGACCGCCCCCTTGCGGACGACCCAGTTGAGCGCCACCTGACTGGGCGTCCGGCCCCCGTGGGCTTCACCGAGCGCCCGGAGTCGCTCCACGATCGGATCCACCAGAACCATGTCGTGATCGCTGAAGTCACGACCGGGCGGGGGCGGTGAGGCCGCTGAGTACTTCCCCGTGAGCCGCCCCTGTCCGATGGGCGAGTAGGCCAGGAGCACGATGCCGCGATCGTGGCACTCACGGAGCAGACCGCTGGTCTCGGGCATGGTGCGGAGCAGCGAGTACTCGACCTGGTTCGTCGCCAGACGCACGCCGCGGGCGCGGAGCGCGTCGTCGATCGCACACATCTGGCGAATCGAATAGTTCGAGACACCGACGGCACGGGTGAGACCGCTCTGGGCGGCGGCGGCCAGCGCATCGGCCAGGGCACGGGGCCCGCGCAGGCTGATCGGCCCATGGATCTGGTAGAGGTCGACCGACGGGACCCCGAGGCGCGCCAACGAGGCCCGCAGCGACGTCAGCAGCGCGAACCGGACCCGGACCTTCTGGGGGGACGGCATGAACTTCGTGGCCAGCACCACGCCCGAGCGATCCGCAACCGCCGTCTCCGAGTAGAGACGACCGATGATTCGTTCGCTCTCGCCGCCGCCGTAGACCTCGGCGGTGTCGAAGAACCCGACGCCGACCCGGAGCGCGGCCGCCCAGGCCGAGCGGATCGACTCCATGTCGAGGCCCGAGTCGTATCCGCCCATGCCCCAGGTCCTGCGGTCGCCCCACGCCCAGGTGCCGACTCCGAGGGCCGGGAGCACGACCCCCGACCCCGCCAACGAGTGGGACGGATCAGGAGGCGGAGCTGGGGTCGACACCGAGGGGCATCGTAGGACAGGCCGTGGCCGGTCGGCCCGGGTCGTCGGCCGGGGTGCGCGACTGGTCGGCGCCTAGAGTGTCGTCGCCCTCACTGCGCCAGACGATCCACAGGTCACGAGCATGTCCCAGGTCACGGCTCCGACAACCTCGATCGAACGACGCCCCACGGAGGGGCGCGACCGGTTCCTCGACGTCGTCAAGGCCGTCGCCGTCGTCCGGGTGGTGCTGTGGCACACGCTGTCGTGGCCGTGGCTCAGCTGGATCCCGGCGATGCCGGCCATGTTCTTCGCCAACGGCGCGCTGCTCGACCGGTCGCTCGGCCGGACGGGCTGGTGGCCCACCGTCCGGGGGCGCCTGCGGCGACTGCTGCTGCCGTACTGGGTGTACGCCTCGGCGAGCGTCCTCGTCATGGTGCTCGCCGGTTGGCGACCGGACGCCACCGACCTGGTTCCGTGGGTGGCGCCGGTGGTCGACCCGGTGGGGTCGGCCTGGGGGGCGGAGTTGTGGATCCCGCTCTGGTACGTGCGGGCCTACCTGTGGTTCGTGCTCCTGGCCGGTCCGATCCGGATGGCGACCCGACGATGGCCCGTCGCCACCGTGGCGGTCTCGGTTGCAGGAGTGGTGCTGCTCGGTCGCTGGCAGTCGAGCGGCGCCGAGGTCCCCATGGCCGTCGGGGACCTGCTCGCCTACTCGCCGTTCGTGGTGGCCGGGATGCTCTACCACCAGCGGGGCGTGCCGCCGCGACGGTGGTGCCTGGCCGCAGCGGCCGCGGCCGGGGTGGCTGCGGTGGCGTTCGTCCGGGTGCCGCCGGGTTGGGACGGCGTGGTCAACCGGTCCTGGACGCTCACGTTCTGTGTCGGCGTCGTCGGCCTGGGTCTGGTGACGGCGTACCGGGACAGGATCGGTTCGGTCCGGGGTCGTTGGGGCCGACTCGTCGACGTGATCGGTGTCCGGGCGCTGACGATCTACCTGTGGCAGGGGTTCGGGCTGCTCGTCGCGGCCCACCTGGTCCGTCGGGCCGCGCTCCCGCCGGGGATCGCCGACGTGCTCGCCCTGGTGACGGTCGGCGTCGTCGTCCTGGCCGCGGTGGCGGTGTTCGGACCGCTCGAGGACCGGGCGGGCGGCCGTCCGCAGCGGTTGGTGAACCTGCCCGGTTCCGTGCGGATCATCGGGGCCGTCGTGATCGTGTCGTTGGTGGCCGGGGCGATCGTGTCGACCGCCCCGGGAGGTGCGGAGACGGGAACCGCCCGGGAGGCGGACCGCGACGAACTCCCACTGTCGGGTCGGGCCGTCGTGGAACGCGCCGGGCTGGTCGAGGAGTCCCTGGCCGGCACCGACGCCGCACCCGTGCCGGCACCCCGGTCCGATGCGCCCGTGGACCAGCGACTGGCTGCGGCGGCCCAGCTGTGGTTGGACGATCACGCGGCCCCGCTCGCGACGATCGGCTTCTCGTCGCTCTCGGCAGCCGTGGCGACCGACGACGGACGCGTCTGGTCGCTCGAGTGGGGGCGGGATCGGCCCGGCGGCCTCACCGTCACCCCTGCGGGAGCTCCCGGTGAGGGTCCGGTGTTCCCGTGGTGGTCCCTCACCAAGGCCGCCACCGTGACGTGGCTGATGCGCTCGGTCGAGGCGGGGTTGGTGCGGCTCGACGACCCGCTCGCCCGGTGGGTGCCCGAGTCGCCGTACGCCGCCGAGATGACCTTCGAGCAGCTCGCCAGACACACCGCCGGCCTGCCCAGGGACGAGGGGCTGGCATTCCTCGTGTCCACCCCGGCGGGCGACGTCGGGTCGTGGTACCGGGACGGGCAGCTCCTGTTCCCGCCGGGCGAGGGCTTCAACTACTCGCGCACGGGCTACCACCTGCTGGCACTCGCCCTCGAGCGGGCCGAGGATCGCGCCTGGAGCGACTCGATGCGGGACCTCGGCGAGCGGGCCGGAGCGGTCCTGCTGTTCGACGACGAGGGCTCCACCCTCGGGGAGCCCACCGATCCGGACCGGCGTGGCTACCGGGGCGGGCTCTGGGCGAGCGGCGGACTGCGATCGACCCCGGCCGACGCCGCCCGGTTCTTCCGCTGGGTCGCCCGGGACGGGCTGCGCCCCGAGTCACTGGCGGCGGTCACGTCGTTCTCCCTCGATCCGCAGCGGTGGTACTACGGGCTGGGCCTGACGCCGAGGTGCCCGTGCCGGGAGGAGGACGGCCGGCTCGCGGCCACAGCGTTCGGTGCCGACGGGCCGGGTGGGAGCGTGGCCAGCCGCTTCGACGGGAGGGCGACGGTCGTGCTGGCGCCCGACTCGTGGTTCGACGGGGGCGCACCCCGACGGGAGTTCTTCGATCTCGAGTCGCGGCTGCTCGCCGCCGCCGGTTGAACCGGTCGCGGTCGGTCGGATGTCGTCCCCAACGGCGGCGGGGCCCCGCACGTCGTTGTGGGCGAGTGCTTGGTCGGGCGACAGGAGCGTGCCCGCGGGTGATCCGGATTTCCGGCGCCGCATGTACGGCGCATGGCTCAAGTCGGTCGCCCCGCCATCGGGGGCCGGGTGTCGGTCCGCCTCCCGGCGGGACTGCTCCGCGAACTCGATCGACGCGCCGCTCTCGGCGGGATGTCGCGAGCTGAAGCCATCCGCATCCTGCTCGACCGAGCACTCAGCGGAGCGCACGACGACGGCGTCGATCGGACCCGGATCGCCCACCGACTGGCGCTGACGCCTGCGGAACGCCTGCGGCGAACAGCTGAGGAGACCCGACGGATCCAGGCACTCGTCGGTCCAGCAGCGTGACCGCACGGTTCGATCCCGAACGGCTGCTCGAGGTGCTCACGCGACACGGAGTGGAATTCGTGCTCATCGGTGGCCTGGTATCGGCGGTCCACGGGTCACCGCTCCCCACCGCCGACGTCGACATCACGACGCGGGTGGCGACGCTCCGGGCGATCATCCGGTCGAAGGAGACTGCGGACCGCGAGAAGGACCGTCGAGCGCTTCCCTACCTCAAGGCGTTGCTCGAGGAAACCGGCGGCTGAGCCCTGATCCCGCACCACTGGGCCGTGAACCGCGTCGGTCCGTGGAGCCCCACACCGCCATGAGCCCGGCCGCGCGTGGCGTCGTTGAGCCGCGGATGACCGCTGGATGATGCACCTTCGATCCGACCTGGCGACTCGGATCGGTGCCGGACTCGCTCAGGTCCACAACGCCCAGGCGCTGGAACTCGCAGTGCACGTCGCCTCATCGCGCGATGCCGGTGGCTCCTGATTCCCCTCAGGTGCGGGCAGCAACCGCGACACGGGCCCGGCCATCGGGCTTCGGCCGGCGACTGGCGACACGACATCGGGATCTGGCACACCGTCCGGCCGACAACGCTCGATCCGCGCCCGTCGGAAACCCGAACGGCAGGCCCGGAGGCCTGCCGTTGGACGGATTCCCGATGGTGGCGGGGGCAGGACCCGTCGCACGCTCCTCCCAAATCCGCCCCGCACAACGCACGACGGCCGCCCGGAGGCGGCCGTCTGCGATGGTGGCGGGGCAGGAATTGAACCTGCGACCTTCGGGTCATGAGGTGCCTCTCGGTCATGCCGGCCGGTACCGACGGGTGCCGAGTTGCCTGCGATTTCAGGGGACTAGGGCTCGGGCCGTGCCGACCGATCCGCCCCGTGATGGCCCCTGCCGGCGGCTGCGTTCGAAGCGCCGTTAGAAGTCGGCGCCCCGATCGATGTCTGCCACATACGTCAGATACGAAACGTCTGTTCCATATCTGCTTGCTATCCAGATAGGCTGCCGGTGTGAACTTCGTGCGACCGATCGAGGCAATCGTCCCAGGGGCGCAGGGTCGCGTGCTGGCCGTCCTTGCCGAGACGACCGCTGAGCCCAACCTCCGGACAGTCGCCAGGCTGGCCGGCGTGAGCCTCGCTCAGGCGTCTCGGGTGCTCCCCGGCTTGGTCGCACTGGGCGTGGTCGAGCGGCGGGAGGTACCACCCTCATCGCTGTTTCGGCTGGTGCCGGAGCACGTCGCCTCCCAAGCGCTGCTGGCGCTCGCCCGCTCCACCGAGAACGTGCTCGTCGAAATGGGTCGCCTTGCCGACGCCATGCCACGTTCACCGCTGAGCGTGATCGTCTTCGGATCGTTTGCTCGCGGGGAGGCCGGACCTGACAGCGATGTCGACATCGTGGTCGTCCGCCCCGCCGAGATCGACGAGGACGACGAGGAGTGGGCAGGATCCATCGAGACGTGGCGCCACAACCTCCGACGCCTCACCGGCAACCCGATCGAGCTGTTCGAGGTCAGCGCCGACGAGGCGGCGGCGAAGCTCGTCGGCCGGAGCCCGCTCTGGTCCGACATCCGACGCGACGGTCGGATCGTTCACGGGCTCGACCTCAATCAGCTGAAAGCAGTTCGGAATGGCTAGACCGATGCGCACCAAGCCGGTGTCCGCCGCCCAGGTCCGCGCCTACGCCACCAAGGCCCAGGAGTTCACCGACGCAGCGGTCAGCGATCTCGCCGCCGGGAGGAACATCGCAGCGACGAGTTCGGCAATCCACGCCGAGATCAACTCGGCCGACGCGGTGTGCGGTGCCCGCCTTGGCAAGCGGGCCGCCGGGGAGGATCACGACCAGGTGCTCGACCTGCTCCGCCAAGCCGGCCCGGATGGCACCGCCGTCGAACGAGAGCTGCGCCGCCTTCTCCCACTCAAGACGAAGGCCGAGTACGAGCCGGACGACATCGCACCCTCGGCGGCCAGCAAGGCCGTCGAACGCGCCCAACGATGCGTTGCCATCGCAGTTCGGGTGGCCGCCACGACGCGTTGACCACGCCCCGGCGCCGGCCCCCCGTCCACCGCCCGCCGGAACGAAGAAGGCCCGGAATCCCTGGGGACTGCGGGCCGCTCGATGGTGGCGGGGGCAGGATGTGAACCTGCGACCTGCGGGG
>SXGS01511017.1_pt1 | contig 25939 bp, 20 predicted proteins | sample 3174681 | NCBI WGS metagenome assembly SXGS01 (sample SAMN11356861, study PRJNA531348) | freshwater metagenome | isolation source: freshwater sample F1-80 | place: China: Fuxian Lake, Yuxi | collected 2017-12-25 | reverse complement strand
GAATCCACGCGGGGGAGTTTGTTTTGTAAAACCCCCTGGCGATTGCCGCCAGGGGGTTTTTTTCTAGCTGGGACCCCGGGAGAGATCAGCCATGAGTCAGTCATTGGAAACCTGCGACGAGGGCAACTATCAGTTCCTGCCCGGGATCGAGCCTTACTCATGCGGCGTCCGCGCGGCGGACGGCTACGAGATCCTGCGCTGCACGCTCCTGAACCCGCTGCCCTGGCAGGAAGGTCTGGAAGCGGCCCGCAGTTTTATCGAAGGCACGATGGGCCGGCCGATCTCGGCTCTGTGCGGCGTTGAACTCCGCAGTCCCGCGCCTTTCACGCGCCAGGGTTTCCTGGACTTCAACGACGGGTACTGCGACCTGATCGAAGAGTGGGACCTGCTCGTACGCGGGCAAAACCCCATCGCCCGTACCAACGTAGCTCCCGCCTGGGCCACGCCGATGGCGCCGTCGCTCTACGCCTTCAGCTACACCATGCCGGTTCACGAGGAAACTCGGGCGACGTTTGTCGTGGCCGGCGCCGGCGAGCTTCGAGGCGGTCCGATGTTGACGGCCCAGGTCATCCGGCCGAACGATCGAACCGTGGGCGGGCTGCGGGAAAAGGCTGCCTACGTGATGGGCGCCATGTCCCGCCGCCTTGAAGGTCTCGGTTTCACGTGGGATGACGTCACCGCGACGAGCGTCTACACCTGTTGCGCGATGGACGCCGTGCTGGGGCCGGAAGTGATGGACGTGATCGGCGCCGCTGTGCGACACGGTCTGCGTCACTACTATGCGCGACCGCCGATTGACGCGCTCGACTACGAGATGGACTGCCGGGGGGTTCTCCAGGAGTTGATCCTGGAGAACTGATCTCCCAGCGGTGACTGGATGAGGGGGCCTACTTCTTCTTCCGGCGCGGCTTGAACGTCTCCGGCTCGTCTATCGTGACCGGGGGCGGGGGAGCCTGACCGGAAGCCAGCCCACCGGACAGCACTCCTCCCGAAAGGATGGGAATGTTGTTCGTGATGACAGGCGCCGGCTGGGCGGTCACTACAACCGGGGTGGCGCCCGAGCGCGTGGCCGCCACCGTAGCGATGGGTTCCGGAGCGGTCCGGGGAGCAACTACGGGAGTCGGGGGCGGCGCAGCCGGGAGCATCGGCGGCATCATCGCCCTCGCATCGGCAAGCGTCGCAGGGGGCGTGGTGTCGGCGGGTGGCGGAGTGACGCTCGGCGGCTTCTGGGTGGGTCCCGCAGCGGCAATCAACGGCGCGACGGGCGCGGGCGCGGGCGGAACCGCGCGCGGATTCTTGGGTCCGATGGCCGCGATCACGCCGGTCGTGAGCTTTTCATCGTCCGGCGTCGGCAAGGTCGCCGGCATGGGAGCCGCATTCGGACCGGCGACCGCCACGCGGGTGTCCTGGTTGATGAAGCCCACAGGCAACTCGAACTCGCTGTCGGCCACCGTTTCGAGGGAGATCTTCTTCACCTCGAGACTGGCGACGAGAGTCTTCCGCTGGGCGCTCTTCTCATTTCGGTTTTGCGCCACGGCCTCTTCAGTTACCGAAATCGTCATGGCCAGCGGAACGCCGCCGAGAGCGCGCACTCGATCAGAGAGGGCTCGGACATGCGTGATAAACGCGTCCCCCCACTCACCCGCCGCCACCTGGGATTGCTGAAGAGTCAGGGCCGTGCCGAACGTCTCGACGTAGGCATTCTCAAATGCCTGGTGTTCCTTGACGATCGCCGGATCCTTGCAAAGCCAGATTTCCTGGTCGAACGTGAAGTTGAACACGTTGCCGGAGTACTGGTTACGGGCACCGACGATGACGCGCGCCATCACCTGGTGCGCGGTTTGGCCGGCAATCTTGCGGGTCGCCCCCGTCTCCACCGCTTCAATGTGGGTGGTGTCGGTCTGATAGGTTGAACGGAGCGCCTGCTCCTGCGCGGTACGGGGCGCCTGGCGGCCCCGCTGTACCAGCGTCTTGAACTTGTCGAACGAGACCTCGCGGTAACTCCGTTCCCGAGGATCGAGTTGCCAGATCACGTCCTTGTCGGGTCGGGCGATCTCAACCTGCGCTCCGTAGCGGGCGCCGGCATTGTAGAGCACGCCGGTGGATTCGGCCCGACTCACGATGGAGCGCTTGTCTCCCTTGATGTAGACCCAACGGCGCACCGTCGAACCGAGGGAGGTGGCTTCCTCCTCGATCTTGAGGTCTGCCCGAGCGGGCACGGCCGGCAGCATCGCAGCCGCCAACACCAGTCCCAGGCCCACAACCATGCGCGAATCGGCGGAACGTCTCATTCTCAGGTCTCCCGAACCTATTCTAGCAATCCGCCGTCGCGGGGCGCACTTCCTGCGTGAGCGAAACTCAATTCCAACTAGAGACGTCGACAGAGAGCGCTGAGGCCCCGATGGGCACGTCAGGACGTGTCCTTGTAGCGAGTCGGCAACCCTGTTCGGATGCAGACCTCGCGGATGTAGGCGGTCTCGGGGAGCGTGATGAGCGACACGATTTGCCTTGCGACGGTCTCCGGCTGAATCAGGGACTCCGGGACCTCGTTGGGGTACCCCTCGGCCCGCATCCGGGTCGCAACCGGCCCGGGACACACCACATGGGCGCGAACGCCGGTCCCCTGGAGTTCTTCGTCCAGGGCTTCGGTGAAGCCGATCTGGCCCCATTTGGCGGTGCAATAGGCGACCCGTCGAGCCACTCCGATCTTCCCAGCCATGGATGAGACGGTCAACACCCGGCCCCAACCCGCAGCCAGAAGGTGCGGCAGTGCGAGACGTGTCACCAGAAAGGTCCCGCGAACCTGACTCTGAAGCACGTGATCCCACTGCTCGACGGACGTGTCGACCAGGAGTTCGCGACAAACCCCGCCGGCATTGTTGATGACGATGTTGATGCCTCCGAACTGTTCCACGGTCGCGTCCACGAGGGATCGGACCTCTCGCTCCACCGCGACGTCGCAGCAAACCGGCAGAGCACGTCCGCCCGTCCGGTGAATCGCTTCGGCTGCCGCACGGATTTCGGTCTCACCTCGTGCAGCCAGCACCACCGAGCAGCCCTGCTCGGCGAGCAACTGCGCCGTGTGGAGGCCGATCCCTCGCCCGCCGCCCGTGATGATCGCCGTTCGCCCCTGTAAAGCTGCCATGGCGAGTGCTCCTTCCGCATCGTGTTGGCCGAACTGTTTCGGTTCGGGAATCATCCCGCATTCACGTCAGAAAACGAAACCGGCCCCGCCTGGGGCGGAGCCGGAGAACACTCGGGGACGCGGGAGCTTACGGGTTCTTCGGCTTTTTCGCCTGAGCCGGTCGCGCCTTCTTCATCTCTTCCTGAAGCTGCTTCTTCTGGTCTTCGGTGAGGATGCTGTTCAACTTGTCGCGAAACCCCTTGCCGAGTTCACGATTCTTGGTCTTTCGCTCTTCGTCGCTGAGGCCCTTCAGCTTTTCCGCTTCGGCTCTGTAGGCGGCGCCCGCGTCTTTGATCTTGGTTTTCTGGTCCGCGGTCAGGTTCAGCTTTTCGAGGATCGCCATCACGCGGCGCGGTCCACCGGCGCCGCGCTGACCCTTGCCGGCCTGCTTCTGCGCGGCGGCGGCGGGATGGGCGGCGGTGAACACCGGTGCGGCAATGGCCAGAGCCAGAACGGCGCCGGCAACGGTACGGAACATCTTAACGGTCATCGGTGAAACTCCCTCGCGGATACGGTTTGCTGGGTTCCTAGACGCCAATTGAATCCAAAGGTTCAGTCGGCGACAGAGCGCCCTCAAACCAGTTCTTTGACGGGTTCCCGATTGATCGCGTCGGCCGCTTCGATGGCGAGACTCACCAGACGCGAGTCCAGCCCGGGCGCGTGCCGGATCTGATCCAGCAGATCAAGGGAACGTCGCAGGATGCGCACCACGTCGCCTTCATCCAGGTTGGTGAGCCCCATCAGGTTGTCCCAGTCCATGCCTTCGGCCCAGAGTTGGGTGAGCCCGCAGGCATCGGAGAAGACCCGGAGAGGAACATCGACCAGGTGTTCTCGCTGCACCCGGCGGATCTCCCGGGCCAGGCGTACCAGGTTCTGAATGGCTTCTTCGGCGTCGCCTCTCAAGACCGGCTTGACCCAGGCGCTGGGCCGCAATTCCTCGGCGACGAGGGCGGTGGCGCAGGCGGCAAAGCGCTCCGGAGGCAGGTCATCCAGAATGCCCGTGAAGAGCGCTTCCGCTACCAGCAGTTCATGTTCCGCTCTGAGGGAGGCAGCGGTAATGCCGGTCGCTGTCGGACGGTCGTCCGCCAGGTAGCCGAACGTCTGAAGCGTGTCCCGGAGGCCGAGGAACTTCCGCCAGTTGTAGGGCACCGGCTCGGCGGTTCGGCGAGCGGGCTCCTTGCCGGGACGCCGGAAGCGGCGCTGCGCGCGGCGGCGATTCTCTAGAAACTCGCCAAAGCTCCGGGAGATCAGGAAGTGGGCTTCCTCCAGCGAGTGGCGCTGAAGCAGATTCAGCACCATTCCGTAGGTGGGCGTGAAGCGGCTGCCCAGCGGATCTGCGGGGGCCATCGCGAGCCGCTGCGCGTCGGCCAGCGGCTGGTACGGGCTTTGCACCACGACGACGTGCCCTACGCGGTCCATGCCTCGCCGGCCCGCGCGTCCCGACATCTGCAGGAACTCGCTCGCGGTGAGGTAGCGGTTGCCGCTGTCGCCCCGCTTGGAGATGGACGAGAGCACCGTGCAGCGGGCCGGCATGTTGATCCCGGCCGCCAGCGTTTCGGTGGCGAAGACTACCTTGACCAGGCCCGCCTGAAAGAGCCGTTCCACCAGTACCTTCCAGGTCGGCAGCAACCCGGCATGGTGAACCGCGAGGCCGCGGAACAGGTAGGGGAGGTGGGGATGATCCGCGATCAGCGGGTTCGCGATAGCGTACTCGGTGACGGCAGCTTCAACCGCGTCCCACTCCTCTCCCGTGAGCAACTGGAGGTGGCCCGATGAGAGCATCGCCTGATCGCACCCCTTGCGGCTGAAGACGAAATAGATGGCCGGCACCATCTCGCGCTCGGCGAGGGCCTGAACCAGCAGATCCGGGTCGGGTTGGGGCTCCCAGCCTCGCGTTCGACGACCGGTCGCCCGGTCAACGCGGGGCTTGTGGTCCAGAGTACCGCCGGAGCGCATCAATGGCGAGATCTTTCGGCCGTCGAATTGATGAAATCGAAGCGGCACGGGTCGGTGATCCGTCACCACGAGCGCGGTATCCCCGTGCGACTCCGTCATCCATGCGGACATCTCACCCGGATTGGCGACTGTGGCGGAGAGCGCCACCAGTTGGACCGAAGCCGGGCAGTAAATGATCGACTCTTCCCACACGGTGCCGCGCTGAGCGTCATTCATGTAGTGCACCTCATCGAGGATCACGTACTGGACGCCTCTGAGGCTTGACTCCACAGCGCCGAGGCTGGTGCCGTAGAGCATGTTTCGGAAAACCTCGGTGGTCATCACCACGACATCCGCGTCGCGATTGACGCTGACGTCGCCGGTGAGCAGTCCGACCCGCTCTTCGCCCAACGTTCGCCCCAGGTCTCGAAACTTTTGGTTCGAGAGCGCCTTCAGGGGCGTGGTGTAGAAGACGCGCCGTCCCTCGGCAATTGCTCGGTGGATGGCGTACTCGGCGATCACTGTTTTGCCGGAACCGGTTGGCGAGCAAACCAGAACGCTCTTACCGGCATCCAGATGAGCAAAGGCCTCCAATTGGAAGCCGTCCAATCGGAAAGGGAAGAGGGTGTTCAGGTCGAGGTTTAGGGTTTCAGGCATCACTGTTTTCTCTGGGGCATCATAACAGATGCGAGACCGTCCGAAGCGTGGCCGGTCGAACGGATTCAAGCGGCAAAGGCGGGGGAGCGATGGGAGTGGATTACGAGACGCTGCGAGGCGAGCATCTGGTCGACGTCGAGTGGCTCAAACGCCATCTCGCGGAACCGGGAGTCGTGGTCGTGGATATGCGCGGCGAGGTGAAGACGTCCACGGCAGCAGACGGAACTCAGAGCGCGGTGTACGCCGGCTGTCGCGCAAGTTACGAGGCGGGCCACATCCCCGATGCCATCTATCTCGACTGGACCCGGGACATTGTTAATCTTGATGATCCGGTTCCTGCTCAGGCAGCCACGCCGGAGCAACTCGGTGAGCGGTTGGGTCGGGTGGGAATTGGGAATGACAGCCTGGTGATCGCGTACGACGATCATCCGGCCTCTCAGTTCGCCACGCGTCTCTGGTGGTTGCTCCGATATGCGGGTCAGGACCGTGTCCGTGTGCTGGATGGCGGATGGAGCGGGTGGCTCGCCGCGGACGGACCGGTGACCCCGGAGCCGGCGCCGATGATTCCCGCGGTCTTCACTCCGGAGATGCGTCCGGAGTGGCGTGTGACGGCGGAAGAGGTGGCGGCGCAGCTCGGATCGGAGCGGTGCATGCTGATTGACGCGCGGGACGCCGCACAGTACTCCGGCCGAGTCGCTCGGGGAGTGCGGGGGGGCCGGGTGCCGGGCGCCCTGCACCTGCCGAGGGAAGCGCTCCTGGATGACAGCCGACGATTCCTGGATACTGACGCCCTGTTGGGAGCCGTCGAATCATTGGGCCTGGACCCGTCCCGCCGCGTCATTGCCTACTGCAACGGTGGGGTAGCGGCAACCGTCGTCCTGTTCGTCCTCAGCCTACTCGGGTACTCGAACCTCTCAAACTACGACGGCTCATGGAACGAGTGGAGCGGACGGCTCGACCTCCCCGTTGAGAAGTAGCCGACGCAGCGCCGCCGTGGCGGTGAGGGGCCGAGCCCCGTGTTGCCGTTAGAGCCACCTGAGCACGGTGCGGCCGAGCTCGATGGCCATCACCGCCGCCATCGGAGAGAAGTCGAGCGGAGACGAGGGGACGTTCGCCTTCCGAAGCAGGCGGCGAAACGGGGCGCAGCAGGCATCGCTGATGTTGACGATGGCCGAGATTACGGGATGGTACAGCCAGCGAGCATGGGCCGCCTGCCGGATCATGTACAGGATCACGCCGAGTGCGATGGCAAACTCGGCCAGGGAGAGCAGGCGGTCGATCAGTCCCAGCAGTTCAAACATTTACAGCCATGGGTTTCCGCGGTGCGGTTCGGCGTCAGCGGACGCCGAAGGCAAAGATCTTTTCGCCCGTCGTCAAGAGAGCTGTGTTATCCACCACGATGAGTGAGGTGAAGCCGGGGGTGTCCGATACGACTGCGGAGAGGTTGACGCCGGGTTTGGCGGCTCCGTCGGCTGCGGCCCGCACCTGTAGTTTACCGTCCAGCAGCACCCAGATCTGATCATTGACCAGAGCGGCAAAACCCAGATCGCCGAATCCCGCTTCGGGCTCCCACGTCCAGGCCGGTGAGCCATCGGAGAGATTCACGGCGCGGATCATATCACCGGTGATGTAGGCGCGGCGAGAATCGACGGCGAAGAGAGCGCCGACGTACGATCCGCGAACCGATTTCGGAGTTCTCCAGATCGGCTTCAGACTGTTCGGGTCGAAGGCGACCGCCTCAGAGCCCCATCTCGGAACGAAGACGATGGGTCCGGACGGCGCCGCTATCAGACTGATGGGCTCGTTCGCCACCGGCGGCGAACTGTCCGAGCCCCCGCGCGATCCGTAGCGCCGCGCCGGCGCGTAACGGTAGATCTGCTTGACCTCACCCGTGAGCATGTCGAGCGCTGCGAGGGTGTGCATCGCGGTCTCGATCCAGACCGTACCGTCTCGAAGGAGGGCCGGAGAGCCGTCATTCAGGTGCAACGCCTCGCTGCCGGCGCCCAGGTAGGTGGTCCAGAGCGTCTCACCCGTGCCGGCATCTATCGCGACGGCGGAATATTCAGTGATTCCGCCCTTGTAGGTGGCGACCCCGGTGTACACGACTCCGCCGCTCACCAGAGGAATGTTGTAGTAGGCGCCTCGCGGGCTTCCCCCCGCGATCCGGCGCCAGAGTTGTGCGCCCGTTCGAGCGTCATAAGACGCCAGAGCCAGGTCGACGGGCCAGAGCGCCGACGAATTCACCGGCGGCGCAAGGTGCACCCGAGTGATCACCTGATGTCCGACAATGCTCGGCGCGGCCTGCCCGGAGCGGTTGGCGCGGTAGTAGTAACTTCCCCGGGGCTCCGGACGCTCTTCCGGCACTTCGTCGGCGAGGAGAGGGAAACCGTTGATCTCCCAGCGCTTCTGACCGTTCGCCAGATCGAGTGCCGTGAGGCTGCGAGGCCCCTGCACCACCACCGTGCTGCCCTGAACTGCCGGGTAGCTTACGAATGAGAAGCGGCCGCGCGAGGTGGAGGAGTTGGATGAGAACAGCACGCGGGAACTTCGGTAGGAACTTGTATCGGTGACCGTGGGAATCTCGTAATGCCAGAGCTTCCGAGGATCCACCGTCGCGCCGGACGTCATCGCACGGTCACCGGCTCCGCTGAACCGATCCCATCGGGGCGCTCCGGGCGCGGTCTTCGGAGCAACGGCGAGTGTCTTCTCCAGATCGGCTGCGCTGACGGCCCGTCCACCGATCTTCAGGGAGACGCCGGGAAAGTCGGTCTGGAGTTTTCGGACGACCTCACGGAGCTCCGAAGTCTGGCCCGAGGCGGCGGCGGCAAGCGCCTGCTCCGTCAATTGGGCGGCAGTCGGGCGCGTATCTCGGACCAGCCGGGCGTAGGCGGTGCGCGCCCAATCCGTCCGCCCTTCGGCGAGATGGGTTCGCGCTATCCACGCCAACGCCTTGGGTCCGCTTCCGGTGAGCCGGAAGCGCTGATAGACCTCAAGGGCAAGAGCTGGATCCTTCTGATCTTGTGCCTGTTGCAGCAAGACAGCGGCTTCTTCGTCCTTCAAAGCGCGGTACCGTTGTCGAGCCGCAGAGGGGAGACCGGCCAGCAACTGGTGCGCCTGGCCACGGAGGCCGGTCATCAACTCAGGACCACGGGGCAACACCAGATCGCGGGTGTCATCCACGAGTTGCTGGTACGTGGTCACCCAGGCATCCCACGACTTCTGCGTGGCCAGCGCTTGCAGGCGCTGCCACTGCTGTTCCACGCGCGGGCTGGTGGAAAAAGTCGGAACGAACTCTACTCGGGTTTGAGCCGTAACGGGAACCAGGGCGAACGAGGAGAGGGCGAGGAACCCAAGGGCCAGAACCCGTCTGTGCATTCGAACCTCCATCGTCGCCGCAGTCCGATCCAGTATCGCTCTCGGCGCCACACCCCTGATTTTAGACAACGGTGCGAGCGATCCTGCGCGGCATCTCCACCTAAATTGAAAGGCGGAACCCCGAAAAGCCGGAGTCCCGCCTCTCCGTACCCGCGAGAGGCCTACGGCTGGCTGGACATCGCCCGCCAGAGGCTCGCGTCGACGCGAAGTCGGTCATACTGCACGGACTTCACGTGACCGTCGGCGAACAGGCAGTTGATCTGTCCCTGATGTCGGGACTTCCCGAGTTGGATCGCCTCGGCGTCGGACGGTTGGGAAGCAGCGCCGCCCACCCAACGGAAGAGGTACGAGTTTCCAAGGTTCTTCCAGTAGAGCGGGTAGGTGCTGGTCGTGTTCATCCGCTGCCCGAGGAACGCAGCGCCGTAATAGGTGCCGTCCATCAAGACACTGGTGTCGGCCGGTCGTTCCATCTGGGACATTGGCAGTCCCAGGTCTGCCGGAAAGCAGTAGAGCGTGTTTGCGGCATAGGAGTTCTGTCCACCATAGCTGCGGAACGCCGGCTCGGTGTCGGAACCGAACGTGTCGACATTGACCCACGCGTTGGGCTTGGATGGGCATTTCCACACGCCATCGTTCTTCAGGTACGGCTGGAGAAGCTGGTTGAAGAACGTCCGGCTCGCGGCGTTGGCCGACACACGGGTGTCGGCCCGGAACGGGTGTCGGCCCGGAACGGGTTGGCGTCGCGAGTGCGATAGGGGAACAGGATCTCGTCGTAGTCCTGAGAATACATCATCATCGCGCTGCCGATCTGCTTCATGTTGGATCGGCATACGCTGCCTCGTGCGGTTTCACGAGCTTGTGCGAACACCGGGAACAGGATCGCAGCGAGGATAGCGATGATGGCGATAACTACGAGCAGCTCGATGAGCGTGAAGCCTCGAGTGCGGGCACGGCGGGCCATGGTTGAATCACCTCCGATCGTATGCCGCACTTTGATCCGGCGGCGAGATGTCGGATCAAAGTGCGGTCCAGGCAACTGTGTTTTCTGTGGGATGTGTAGCGGTCGCCCGGTCGATTAAGAAGGGCTTAACGTCAACGCAACCCCATAGCCGCAGCGCCGGCCGGGAACCGAGCGCCGAATCAATGCACCACGAGTACCGAACACTCGGATGTCTGAATCAGGCGGTCGGCCACGCTGCCCACAAGCAGCCCCTCGATGAGTGAGACACCTCGCGCCCCGCACACCACCAGGTCGGCGCCATCCGCCCGCGCAAAGTCAAGGATCGAACTCGCCGCATCGCCCTCCAGCACTTCATGGGAGACCTGAAGTCCGGCCTCGGCCAGTTGCTCTGCGGCGGCATGGGCGAGCCGATCGGACTCGGACCGCAAGAGCTGACCGTGCTGCTCATCTTGCGCTTCAAATTCGTCGCGGTCTGTGGGGAAGAAGCCGGGGAAGGCGTGCGTCGGCTTGAATGCCGTGACGCAGGTGAACCGCGCGGCGCCGGATAGAGGGAGCTTTGCGGCAAAGCGGACCGCAGCGCGCGCGTGCTCGGAGCCATCGGTGGCGAGCACCACGCGGCGAATCACGTGGGCGGGTCCGCGTGCGACGAGAACGGGTTGTTTGGCATGGCGGGCCACCTGAGTGGCGACGCTCCCGAGTAGAAAGCGCTCCAGCCTACCCAGCCCGCGAGTGCCGAGCACCAGCAGGTCGGGGCCGAAGGACGCTGCTTCCTGCAGAATCTCGTGGGACGGTCCACCATAGCGAAGGATCGGCTCGGCGGTTACGCCGCGCTGCCGGATTCGGTCGCAAGACGCCTCCAGGGCGCCGCGGGCATGCTGCTCCTCCCGAGCCCGGGCTTCCGCCAGGGCGTCGGCCAACGCCACGCTTCCATCCGGCAGGGCGACGGCGGCGGCTCCGGTGTCGCTCACCACGGAGCACACGCGAACCGTGTCGTCTGAGGTTAAATCCATTCCGAGCAGGAGTTGTTCCGCCCCCAGGGCGTCGCCGGAGCCGTCTGTGGCCAGGAGGAATCTCATGTTGGGGTCTCCCCAGTGCGTGTCTCTGCCGCGTTTTTACGGCTTACTCCGGGAAGAATACCCCATTTGACACCCGTTTCCGTGACGCAGAGGTGCTAAACCTGAGACGAAGCCGCGATGCCGCCTACGGACGGCGTCACGATTGGGAAGGTGCTGGGAAGAGGAATGCGACGTTTGCAGCCGTCTGTGACGGTGGGAAACAGTTCGGGAAGCGGCGACGGAGTCCGACACGGGTGGATAGGAATCCTGACGGCTGTGCTCGCTGCGACGACGACGGCCGCGCTCGCACGGCAGGGCTCCGACCCTGCGCCGCCGCCCATCGCACGTGAATTCCGAGGAGTGTGGGTCGCGACGGTCGCCAACATCGATTGGCCTTCCCGGCCTGGACTCCCGAGCGCCGATCAGCAGCGTGAACTGGTGGCGATGTTCGATCGGATCAAGGAACTCGGCTTCAATGCCGTGGTGTTTCAGGTCCGTCCGGGCTGTGACGCCCTGTACGAGTCGCCGCTCGAGCCGTGGTCGGAGTACCTCACCGGGAAGATGGGTGAGCCGCCACAGCCGCTGTACGATCCCCTGACCTTTGCCGTGGAAGAGGCGCATCGGCGCGGGATGGAGCTGCACGCCTGGATCAACCCTTACCGGGCCCGGCACCCCTCTGCGAAGTCGCCGGTCTCGAGCAGCCACGTCTCACGAACCCATCCCGAATTCACTCGCACTTACGGCAAGCATCTCTGGCTGGAGCCCACGGATGAGGGGGCTCGCAAGCACACCCTGTCGGTCGTCCAGGATCTCGTGAAGCGGTACGACCTCGATGGAATCCACATCGACGACTACTTCTATCCGTATCGCGAGAAGGAAGGCGCCTCGGAGATTCCCTTCCCCGATGATGCCGCGTGGGGGCGTTATCGGAGTTCCGGAGGGATGCTCTCGAGGGATGACTGGCGGCGCGACGCCGTGGACACTCTCATCCGCGAAATGTACGACGTGACCAAAGCCACCAAACCGTGGGTGAAGGTCGGTATCAGTCCGTTCGGTATCTGGCGGCCCGGGAATCCGCAGCAGATTCAGGGTTTCGATGCCTACTCCGTTCTGTATGCGGACGCCAGGAAGTGGGTGAATGAGGGGTGGCTCGATTACGTCAGTCCCCAGCTCTACTGGCGAATCGACCCTCCCGCACAGAGTTATCCCGTCCTTCAGCGCTGGTGGCAGGAGCAGAACTTGAAGCAGCGTCATTTGTGGCCGGGCCTCTACACCAGCCGAGCCTATGGTTCTGATGCAGCGTGGCCCGCCTCGGAGATCGCGAACCAGATTCGGCTGACCCGGGCCCAGGAGGGCGCCACCGGCAACATTCACTTCAGCGCCAAGGCATTGATGGATCCCCGGAGCGCTCTCGCGCAGACCCTCCGTGACCGGGTCTACTCCCGGCCCGCCATTCCTCCGGCATCACCGTGGTTGAGTTCCGCCAGACCGGATTCGCCGCAACTCACTCTCGACTTGGAGCCGGATGGGACTCGGCGGCTGCGCTGGAGCGGCAGGGGAGAAGCGCCGGTGAGGAACTGGGTACTCAAGACCCGGTCCGGCGGGCAATGGACGCTCTCCGTGATCCCGGCGGGTGAAGGCGCGGGAATGAGGCCTCTAGCGGGGTCGGTCGATCGGGTTACACTTTCGGCGATCGACCGGTACGGATCGGAGAGCGACCCCACTGAGATGGACATCAAGTAGGCTGCCCGGGCGCTAGTCCCGGGCCGCCTCGGCTTCTGCCAGTGTCCAGAGTTCTTCCGCGGAGTACAGCCCGGGTGGGATGCGCTCCACCGCCATTCGGGTCGCGACTCGCTGCAGGACCCGGTTGAACGGGGTTGGGATGCCGTGGATGCGGCCGAGCTGAACGACCTCGCCGTTCAGGTAGTCGGTTTCGATGGTTCCCAGTCGCCGAACCAGGCTTTGCCACGAGGATCCCCGCTTGCGGTCCCCGTCCATGCCCACGTTCGTGCCGCGGTGGGTGCGAACTCGGCTCTGATAGGTGTCGCCGTCTTCGTAGGGAAGCCCCGCCGCGTCCAGACACGCTCGTGCTTCGGCACGCACGTGGGCCATATAGGGGGTAGCCTCCCCCCGCCCGTCCGTGACGGCCTCCATGGCATTGCCGAGATTACCGAGAAATTTGGAGCCCTTTGCCGCCATCACGTTTGAGTGCGGGAAGGCAGCATACCCGGCAGCGGTCAGGTCGGCTGCGAGACTTTCGACAAATGGGTCAACGCCTCGGGGGTAGACTCCCAGATCCAGATACCCGTGGTTGCCTGCAATGGGATTCACCACGACACCCGGTTCCAGGAAGCTCCCGGGGATCACGATCATCGCGCCGTAGGCCCGTCGGAAGTAGCGTGCGATCATCGGCTCATTGGCGATGCAATTCTGAACCGAGACGACAGGAAGCTCATCCCCGTCGGCGCCCGCCGCCAGGAGGTCTCTCAGCGCCGGTTCGGTGTCCTGCGCCTTCATGGTGAGCAGCACCCGATCGTCAGGACGCCAGGTGAGATCGGAGGGATGACCCACGGCCGACACGGGCACACAGAGAGGCTCGGTCCCCGAGACCAGGGAAAGCCCCCGTTCCCGGATGGCGTTCAGGTGCGCTCCACGAGCAATCAAGACCGTTTCAAACCCAGAGAGATGCAGGTAGGCGCCCATCGCGGCGCCAATTCCGCCGGCGCCGTAGACCACGTAACGGGTACTCAAAGAGGTGTCTCCGGAGCGAACTGCGTTAACGGATTTTTCCGCGCGCGCTGATCGGAAGGATGCGTTCGACTCGCCCTCCTCGGTGGAGAGCGACAAGGTCATGCAGGTTGGTAGCGCCGCAGGCATGGTTGGGGATGACGCGGAGCCGATCCTCCAGAGCCGGCGGCGAGGCGCACCGGCTGACATCCAGGTGGCCATGCTCCTCGGAGAGCTTCTCGAACACCGCTTCGGGATGACTGCGAATGTGGTGGAAACCGCCCTGGGGATTGGGGTCGCTCGTCATGGCCTTGGTTCCCAGATCCAGCACCGCTCGGCCGGCTGTGGGGCGGCTCACCACCGTGGTGAGGACCTCCAGCGCGCAGTTCTCCCAGCGATAGCCGGCCTGCGTCACCAGGTTTCGGTCACAGTAAACGTTGGTGCCGGCCCGATGTTCGGTGCAGATGGGAGTGCGATCCAATTCCCAAAAGCAGAGGCTCCCGCCGCCGCTGAACCGGGGGCAGACGATGCCGTCGGTCTGAAGTGCCGCGGCGACTCCTTCAAAGAACGATTGGGTTGGAGGACCCGTGGGGTAGGTGAACACGCCCTCGAAGGTCAGACCGGGAGCCTTCAGAATCTGCCGTGCCAGAGGTCGAGCGGCGGCAGGAGACTGAACTCCGGCGCGTTTGCCCCCGGTATCGGCTTCCAGGAACACGCCCAGCGACACGCCGAACTCCCGAGCCATTGCCGCGTAGCCCTGGATGACGTGCCCTGAGTCCGCTGCGGCGAAGATCTTCGCCTGGGCGCACAAACCCGCGAGGCGCTCCAGTTTGGGCCGGCCGACGATGTTGTAGCTGATGAACACCTCGCGGATCCCCGCATCCACCATCACCTCGGCTTCGCCGAGCTTCTGGCACGTGACGCCTACAGCTCCCGCTTCGATCTGTTTCCACGCGATGAAGGGGAGCTTGTGCGTTTTGATGTGGGGTCGCGAGGCGAGCCCCAGTTCGTCCAGATGCTGCTGACTTCGGCGGATGTTGCGCTCGACGATATCCAGATCGGCGATGAGAAAGGGTGTGTCCAGATCGTCGAGGGTCACGGCAGTTCGCTCACTCTTCGCTAGAGTTCGAACCGAAAGTGGCTCCGGCCGACCTTCAGCTCGTCCCCTCCCTTGAGAACCACGTCGGTGACTTTCTCGCCATTTACGAAGGTACCGTTCGAAGACTTGAGGTCCCGCACCCGGAACTGTGTGCCTTCGCGAACCACTTCGCAGTGCTGCCGTGATGCGGCGGTGTCTCCTCGGAGAGGGATGGTGTTGGTGGACTCCCGACCCAGGGTGGTCCGATCTCCGAGGACATAGCGCTCGCCGCGATCGGCGCCTCCCAGGGCGAGGAGGACCGCTTTGGGTCCCGGAGGGGGCTCCGGAGCGGGCGGAGGCACGGGTTTCATCTGAGGGGCCGGGGCCGGGGCCGAAGCTGCGGGCGCCGGAACTGCGGACGCCGCGGCAGCGGGAGTTGAAGGCGGGGAAGGGGTGGCGTGGGCCCGGGTGGAGTAGGCATCCGGTGGGCTCACCGCCGGCTGCTGGGGCGCCTGGGCCCGGGTGGAGTAAGCGTCCGGCGGAGTGGGTTCCGGTTGAAGGGGCGCCTGGGCTCGAGTGGAGTACGGGTCTGCTTCCGCTGGAGCCGGTGGCTGCGCTTGAGCCCGGGTGGAATAGGCGTCAGGCTGTGGCGCGGGTGGAGTCGGTTGTTGAGCGCGGGTGGAGTAGGCGTCGGCCTCTGCCGGTTGGGGCTGGGCGCGGGTGGCGAACGCATCCGGCGCGGAAGGCTGCTGTGCCCGCGTGGAGTAGATGTCATCCGCGGGGGGAGCCTGCTGGGCCCGGGTCGAGTAGGCGTCTTCCACGGGAGGCGCCTGCTGTGCGCGGGTGGAGTAGGCTTCTTCCGCGGGAGGCGTCTGCTGAGCGCGGGTGGAGTAGGGATCTGGGGCCGCGGCCTGGTGGGACCGGGTTGCAAACCCGTCGTCCGTGGGAGGCGTCTGCTGTGCCCGGGTGGAGAACGCGTCGGCTTCCGGCGCGGAAGCTTGAGCCCGGGTGGCAAAGTCATCCCCGGTGGGACTGACGGCCGGCGGGGTTGGGGCGGGAGTCGGGGTTGGCGCTTCGGGCGTCGGAGCACCCACCCTCGTACCGAACGGGTCCGGCGACGAGGCTTTGACTGCCTCTCCGTAACCGGCCTCCAGATCGGGAATGGTCTCCGGTGGGGGCTTGGATACCGACAGTTCCTTCGGTTTAGCCGACTTTCCCTGGAGTGCAAAAAAGACTACGAATCCGACAACGGCCAGAATGCCGATGATCACCCAGATCATGCGAGTGAAACCCCCTTGGAGACCAGGCCAGACCCTAACCCTGTCTTCAGGTTCCCCCCGGAAGCGCTCCATCCTCTTCCGAGCGGCTCATCCATGTGAAGTAATTCACCGCAGAACCCTCGGTCCGAGGGGACCAGCATCCGAACGAAGAACAAAGTCGTTGTGCGGACGCACGCGAGTTGTGGTTCGGCTCTTGCCCGAGCCCTTGTTGGAGGACGCAGTGCTTAAGCCTGGCGACCGGATCGAACGTCGTTATCGGATACAGCGATTTGTTGCGGCGGGCGGCTTCGGAGAAGTTTACCTGGCCACCGATACCAACTTTGGGCGTGATGTCGCTTTGAAACGGATCAAGGAACAGTCCCTGGATCTGAAGGCTCGCGAGAGCTTCAAGCAAGAGGCTCGGCGGCAATCGCAACTTTCGGGACACCCCCATGTGGTAACGGTATACGACATTGGCGATGCCGTGTACGAGGGCGAGGAATTCCCGTTCTGCACCATGGAATGGCTGCCCGGCGGGACTCTGCAGCAAATGGTGCCTGCGGGTGGGATGCGGCCGGATGTCACGAATGTTCGGCGGTGGATCGCACAAACAGCCGATGCGCTCGATTACGCCTCGGTGCAGCGTGGCATGATCCATCGGGACGTCAAGCCTCACAACATCTTTCGCGATGATCGGGGCAATGCCAAACTGGGTGACTTTGGCCTCGCGAAGATGACGGAAGGCGGCCTGGCAGTGATGAGTCAGGGCATTGGAACCCTGGTGTTCATGCCGCCGGAGCAGTTTCGGACCGGGTCGGTGATCACCCCCGCGGCGGACGTCTTCGCACTGGGCTGCACGCTCTGGCTGCTCCTGGTGGGACGACCACCGCTGCAGTACGGCGGGCAGATGCTGAACGATCCGACCTTCAAGACTCCGCGCCTGGGGAATGTCTTTCAGGATTGTCCGCCGGAACTGGACGAATTGATGGTCCACATGCTCCTCAAGGAGCCCGGCGACCGGCCGACTGCAGCGGAAGTGCGTGAGATTCTGATGGAGGGGGTGTCCGGAACGACCTCGCTCGCCGCTTCCCCGGGAAGGGGCGCCGCCGGACCAATGACCACGGGCGCCTCCGGACCTCAGTCTCGCCGCACGGGCCTGCTGTCCGGCTGGAGCATCTTCAAGCCCCAGACAGCCGCCAAGTCGCTCCTGCTTCCCACTCAGGATGCCGTGATGTCGACCGAGCGGATCGCTGAGGAAGCGCCGACAACCGCGGCATCGCTGACCCGGGGGCGAACCCTCGCCGACGTCCCCATGGAGATCGAAGGGCTGGCGCGTTGGACCGATCCGGACGAGACGAGCCCGCTGCCGGAGGGCGCCATCCTGGGGATGGGCTCGCCCCGTTTTCGTCACGACGGCGCGGTCACCGCCGTGGCTGCGATGCCGGATGGGCTCAAGGCGGTGACCGGCTGCGGCGATAAGAAACTCCGAGTCTGGAATCTGGCCACCGGCGTCGAAGAACTGGTGCTGGAGGGTCACGCGGATCCCGTGATCAGCATCGCCCTGTCGGGCGACGGACGCCGAGCCGTCACAGGCGCCGGCGACAAGAGCATCCGCATCTGGGATCTGGTCAGCGGTTACCAGATCGCCGAACTGAAGGGGCACACAGACGCCATTAGCTGCGTCGCGCTCACACCTAACGGTCGCGCCATTGTCTCGGGCAGCAAGGATCGTTCACTGCAGGTCTGGGATGCGGATGCGGGCAGGGATCTGTTCTTCCTGGGTCGCCATACGGCTGCGGTGAGATCCCTGGCTGTGACCCCGGACGGACTGTTCGTGATTTCCGCGGGCGATGACGGTGAGATTCGACTCTGGGATCTGGAGAGTCGCTCGGAGGTTGCTCGAATGACCGGCCCACAAGATCAGACCGGCATTATCTATCAACTGGTGCTCTCCGGCGACGGGAAGCTGGCCTACTCCGGTCTCTATTCCGGCCGCATCGCGGTCTGGGATCTAGAGGCCGGCCAACTTCTCAACTACCTCGACGGCAGTCCGGGCGCGGTGACCTCACTCTCGGTCACTCCCGACGGGCGGCGGTTGGTCTCCGCCGGACTCCCCAGCGCTCAAGCCGACGCCACCACGGAACAGCGGCGAGACTACCGGGTGCGCGTTTGGGATCTGTCCACCGGTCGGCTCGACCACGAGATGGGGGGCCACCAGGGAGTCATCAACTCGGTGTGTGTCACCCGGGATGGTGGCTTCGCGCTGAGTGCCAGCGAGGATCGCACGCTTCGAGTCTGGGATCTCGGCACCTTTCGCGAGCATCGGCGTCTCACCGGGCACACGCGGACGGTGTCGTGTGTCGCAATCGCGGCGAACGGCGTTCGGGCGATTTCCGGGAGCTGGGACAACACCCTCCGCGTGTGGCGGCTGCAAAACGGCGGCGAGTTGGGCAAGTTGGAAGGCCACACCAGCATTGTCTATGCCGTGTCGATCACGCCGGACGGCGAACGCGCGGTTTCGGTCTCAGGCGACACGACCGGGATCGTGTGGTACCTCGACAGCGGACAGGAGTTGGGTCGATTGAGGGGACACTCCGCCGCGGTTCGCTGCGTCGCGGTCACTCCCGACGGCAAACGAGCGGTCACCGCTTCGGATGACCGCTCCCTCAGGATCTGGGACCTTGCCACAGCGCGAGAGTTGAAGCGCTACCCCCTCACCGGATACACCGCCTACTCAATGGTGATGCACCCCGACGGTAAGCGCGTACTTCTGGCCGCCGATGATAAGTCGGTACGGGTGGTTGAATTGGAGACCGGCCGCGAGAGACGGAAGCTCGTGGGACACACGGGATCGATTCACTCACTGGCCATCGGCGGCAACGGGAAGTTCCTCGTAACGGGCGCCGCCGACTCCACGATTCGCATCTGGGACATGGACAGTGGGCGTGAGAGGCGCACGCTCAAGGGCCACGAGTCCAATGTCTACTCGGTGGCGGCCACGGCGGATGGGCGTCAGGTGGTTTCCGTTGGGTACGACATGACCGTTCGCCTCTGGGATGCGGAATCGGGGAAGTGCCTCGGATACATCGTCAATGACTTCGAACCGATCTGCATGACGCTCTCTCCGGATGGCAGATGGGTGTTGACGGGCAATCAAAACACGACTCTCACGGTCTTTCCCGCCAACGCGTTGAACAACGGATCGGTGTAGCGTCGGGCGAACGGCGCCGCGACAGCGGCAGCGGTGTTTCAGGAGGAGGAGCTAGATGTTTACGGACCGCCTGTCTGGGCGCCAGACCGAGGTTATCGGTCAACAAAAGCCGTCGAAAAAGAAAGCCGGTCGCAGCCTGGTGCTCTGGGGTCTCACCCTGGGCGTGTGGGTGGTGTCTGTGGTGCTGGCGTGGATGATCCTGGCCCCTAGCTCTCGGGAAATCCTGGCCCTCCACGGCGCCATTTATGATCGCGGCATGACCGTGTTCGCTAAAGGACAGGCAAAGGCGGGGGGCGCCGGCGAGGTGGCGGTGGTTGCGATCAAGGAGAGCACCTACCGTGATCTCAAGGGAGTTCCCAGCTTCGTTCCGGGTGTGCCGGGAACGCTGAGCTACAACGAGCAGCCGCGGGCCTTTCATGCTCGGCTCCTTCAGAATCTGAAGAAGCTGGGGGCGAAGACGGTCGTATTCGACATGCTCTTCTATGACGAGAACCCCAAGCTGGATCCCTATTTCTCCAAGGCCATTCAGGAGCACGGGAACGTCGTGCTGGCCGCGACTGAGGAGACCACCCAGGAAGCGGCGGGCCAGGCGGTTCAGAGAACCCAACAGTATCCGAACCCGCTCATCCGAACCGGGGCGAAGGGGTATGGATTTGCAAACGTTCCGCTCGATTCCGACAAGACGGTGCGGCAGTTCCAGTGGTGGTACCACGGGATCGATGAAGACACCGCCGAGGACACGGACTTTCCGGCCCTTGGGGTGGCGGCCGCGGCGGCATTCAAGGACAAGGATCCCAAGGCCCTCATCAAGGACGAGGTGATTGCAAAGCAGACCTTCCTCGGAGTTCCCATCGTTGGGGAGAAGAACGCGGCGAAGGCGCTCGTTTCCAACTTTCGATATTACGGCACCGCGGGATCGCCGGCCGGCGCCGACTCGGTCATCAACTACGAGAACCTGGTGCGCAGCGGTCAGGATGAGGCGGTTCTCTCCAAGCTGAGGCAGCAGGTTCAGGGGAAGATCGTCTTCGTCGGAGATGAAACCACGGTTGGTCAGGACATCAAGCGGGCTCCGGTGATCTCCGAGATGCCGGATTTTGACGATCCAACGCAGTCGACTTCAAGCCAGCAGATGCCCGGTGTCCAGATCCAGGCGCATGTGGCGCAGGCGGTCCTCAAGGGCGGGTACGTCTCGAAGGCGCCGCGTCTGCTGAATCTGCTGATGGTGCTCGTGGTGACGCTTGCCATCGCGGTTGCGGGGCGCCTGCTTCCCCCGCTGCCCACCCTTGGGATCGCGATTGTTCTCATCGCGGCCGTGCTGTTCGGCACGCAGCAGCTCCTCGTCGGCGCCAGTGGGATGTTCCTGGAGCCGGTGACCGCATCGGCGGGCATCGGGATCTCAATGGTCCTCGAACTCGGCTTGATGTATGTCTTCGAGCGGCGCCAGAAGGCTGCCGTGAGTCGCCAGTTGAGCCGCCACGTAGGCCCGGGCGTTGCGACGCAGCTTGCAGACGACGAGTGGCCGGAGATGCAGGGCGAAACTCGTGAGATCACGATGCTCTTCTCGGACTTGCAGGGCTTCACATCCATTTCGGAAACCATGACCAGCGCTGAGATCTGCACCCTGCTGAACCGGTACTTCGGTGTGATCTTCCCGGTTCTGGACAAATGGGGAGGTAGTCTCGACAAGCTGATGGGGGATGGGATGATGGCCTATTTCGGCTGGCCGGCCCGGCATCCCAATCACGCCGAGCGCGCGATCATGTGCGCCATCGAGATGCAGCAGGCGCTCGCGGAGTGGCAGCGACAGCCGGACAACGCGGGCCTCCCTCCGCTCAAGACGCGCGTGGGTGTTCATACCGGAAGCGCCACGATCGGGGAGATCGGCGCCGAGGGCAGGGTAGAGTTCACGGTGATCGGAGACGTGGTCAACGTGGCGAGCCGCCTCGAGGGTATGAACAAGGACTTCGGCACGAACATCCTGATCAGTCAATCGTCTCGCGATCATGCAGGGGAAGTAGCACCCATGGTTCCCCGCGGCGTGGCAACGGTGCGCGGTCGGAAAGAGCCGATGCCGGTTTACAGCGTGGAGGCGGCCACCAGCACCACCCGGCAGCGAACGCCGACACGAACACAAGCAAGCCAACGGATGGCGCGAAGACCACCCATGGCAGCCGGCGGACCCGACGAATCGGGTTCGGCGCCGCCGGAGTAGCGGTTCTGCTGCCGGCCCTCGGGGCCGGCACTCTTGATGACAGTGAACTGGTTGCGGCATGTTGTCGCATCGGGAGAAGAGTGGGAATGTCGGCACCCTATGCATTGGGCGTTTGTAGTTGGTCGCTTCAGGTGACGAGCGTCCCGGAACTTCGAGGGTTTTTGGACCAGCTCGGGGTCAACGTCATCCAGATCGCGTGTGGCGATCCGGTGCACGCATCCTGGGACGAGGGCGAGGGGATGCCCGCAGCGGCCCGCGCCGCCGGGTTTGAGATTTCCGCGGCCATGCTCGGTTTCCCCGGAGAAGATTACACGACGCCGGAGACCATCAAGCACACCGGCGGCTTCGGCAATCCGGCGACCCGCGCCCAGCGGTTGGAGACGCTTGTCTGGGGGTTGGATCGGACCGTAGCCCTGGGCGCAGATCGGTTGACTCTGCACGGCGGCTTCCTTCCCGAGCCCGGTGATCCGGATCGCAAGCCCTTCCTGGACACGCTCGGAACGGCGGCCGCCCTGGCATCCGAGCGGGGGGTCACGCTGGGGCTCGAGACCGGTCAGGAGACTGCTGATCTCCTGCGCCGAACTCTGGACGACCTCAAGTGCTCCAATGTAAAGGTCAACTTTGACCCGGCCAACATGCTGCTGTACGACATGGGCGATCCGATCCGTGCCGTCGAAGTCCTCGGTCCGGACATCATCAGCGTCCACTGCAAAGACGCCAACCGCCCCAGCACTCGCGGAGCGTGGGGAGAAGAGGTACCGCTCGGCAAAGGCCAGGTGGGGATGGCCGACTTCGTCGCGGCGCTGAAGAGAGTCGGATTCAACGGACCGCTTGTCATCGAGCGGGAAGTCGGAGATCAGGCGGGCCGCCTTGCAGACTGTGCTCACGGCATCGAAGTACTGCGGGGAATCCTCGCCGCAGGCTAACAGCCAGTTGTCCGGAGTTCGCCTTCCGACGCAGGCGTTTGGCACGCCGAGGGCGAAGCATACGGTGAGTTTGCCGGCTCCCCTCGCGATCCTATGGGTTGTGAGGGGAACCGGCGGTTCCTGGCCACGCGGGGCCGGAGTTCTGGTGTGCCAGGCTGCTGCCGTGTGGCTCGAGCGCCGACCGGATGATTGACCGTTGGGCTTCAGGGTCCGCGTCCTTATCGGGTCGCGCGTTGTTTCGTCGGGCCCGAGGCGGTGCCGTCCGCCCGGCAGGCGTCGTGGGTGCGCGCGGACTGCTGCGTGAGTGAAGTGTCGTAGGCCGGTCCAAACGGACTCGGACATTCGAACTGGGATTTCCAAAACGGCGCCGGCTGCCCTGGGGAGCCGCGCGCCCTTCAACTGATGGACAATGTCATGACCACGTTGTCGCAGGGGCACGAGGATTCGGGGAGCGCTCAGGCCACCGTTCCGGCACAGCCGGCGAGGCCAGGGGGTTCCGGCCGACGTTGGGAACACATCGACGAGTTGTTCACGAAGCTCAGGGAACTGGAGGGGTCCGACCTCCACCTGAGTTCACGAGAACAGCCGATGGTTCGCATCCACGGCAATATGCAAAAGCTCGAGGAATACGAGTTCAATGATCCCGATGACCTGAAGCGTAAGCTCTGGGCGATCACCCCTCACCGAAATCAAGTGGAGTGGGAGAAGGATCACGACACCGACTTTGCCTACGAGCTGAAGAGTGTCGCCCGTTTCCGCTGCAACATTTTCGCCGACCGGCACGGACCGGGCGCTGTCTTTCGTTTGATCCCCAGTAAGATCGCCAGCGCGGCCCAGTTGGGTCTGTCACAGGCGATGCTGGACCTCTGCTTCCTCTCCAAGGGGTTGGTGGTGGTTACGGGCCCGACGGGTTCCGGGAAATCCACAACGCTCGCGGCACTCGTCGACCATGTGAACCGGCATCGGGAAGATCACATCATCACGATTGAGGACCCGGTCGAGTTCGTGCATGAGAATCTGAACTGCCTGCTGACTCAGCGCGAAGTGCACGTTCACACCAACAGCTTCTCTCGAGCCCTGCGAGCCGCTCTCCGTGAGGACCCCGACATCGTGCTCGTGGGGGAAATGCGCGACCTGGAGACGATCGCCATCGCGATTGAGACGGCGGAAACCGGCCACCTGGTGTTTGGAACGCTTCACACCACTACCGCCGCGTCGACGATCGACCGCATCATCGATCAGTTCCCAGCCGACCAGCAGGAGCAGATCCGGACGATGCTTTCGGAGTCGCTGAAAGCGGTCATCGCACAGACACTCTGTCGAACCACCGACGGACGCCGCGTGGCGGCCCACGAGGTTCTCATCATCGATCCGGCGTGTTCAAACCTCATCCGCGAAGGCAAGACCTATCAATTGCCTTCCATGATGCAGATCGGCCGCAATCGGGGCTGCGTGAGCATGACCGAAAGCCTGCTGCAACTGGTGAAGGCTGGGCGCGTGACGCCGGGCGAGGCGTACGTCAAGGCCGTGGATAAGGCGGGTTTGCTCATCGCGTTTGGTCGCGAGGAAATCCAATTTGACATGAAGTCGCTGGAGGCTTAGGAGAACCGGCCATGGCTCAGATTGATCGCATTATCCAGTTCCTTCAGGCGCAGCAGGGCGAGCGGATTGTCATTGAGAGCGACAAACCGTGCGTGCTGCATCGGGGTGGCCAGCAGGCTCCCATGCAGCAGAAGCTCGCGACTCCCCAAATCGTCAGCCTGATCACGGAGATCCTGCCCGAGCCGCATCGGGCGGCGGCGAACGCGCGAAGCCCCTTCAGCTTCCCCTACACGCTGGGCGCCTACGCCGTGGAAATCGGCGTCGAATTCCTAGATCGATCCCTCAGGGTATCGGTTGGGGTCCCTGCCGCTCCCGCCGCTCCTGCCGTCACCGCTGCGGAGCCCGAGGCGGCGCCGTTGCCGGGAGCGAAAGCGGCCTACACGGGGCCAGTCCGACCGTTCAAACACATGGACGAACTCTTCCAGTTGCTCTACGACATGGAAGCGTCTGACCTTCACCTGAACTCCAACGTCAAGCCCATGGTTCGTGTTCATGGCACGATGAAGAAGCTTGATCAATTCGATGTGAGCCTGCCCGAGTACCTCTGGGAGAAACTCTACGAGATCGCTCCCAAGCGGAACCAGGAGGAATTCGAGCGCGATCACGACACGGACTTCTCCTACGAGTTGGCGGGCGTAGCGAGATATCGCTGCAATCTGTTTATGGATCGGCATGGCCCCGGGGGCACGTTCCGATTGATCCCGAGCAAGGTGCTAACCGTGCACGATCTCGGGCTTCCGCCTGCGATGACGGAGCTTTGTTTTCTCTCCAAGGGTTTGGTGCTCGTGACGGGCCCCACCGGAACCGGCAAGTCCACCACTCTGGCGGCGCTGGTGGACCATGTGAACCGGAATCGCAAGGATCACATCATCACGATTGAAGACCCGATCGAATTCGTGCATGAGAATCAGGGCTGCTTGGTCAATCAGCGAGAGGTGCACAACCACACCAACAGCTTTGCCCGAGCGCTCCGAGCTGCACTCCGCGAGGACCCCGACATTGTGCTGGTCGGTGAAATGCGAGACCTCGAGACCGTGGCGATCGCGATCGAAACGGCGGAAACGGGCCACCTCGTGTTTGGAACCCTCCACACGTCGACGGCTGCGAGCACCGTTGACCGCATCATCGACCAGTTCCCTGCGGGGCAGCAGGATCAGATCCGAGTCATGCTTTCGGAGTCGTTGAAGGCGGTGATTGCGCAGACGTTGTGCAAAACCATCGCAGGTCGTCGCGTGGCTGCACACGAGATTCTGCTGGTGGATCCGGCCTGCTCCAACCTCATCCGGGAAGGTAAGACCTTCCAGTTGCCGAGCATGATGCAGATCGGGCGGAGTCGGGGCTGCGTTACGATGAATGACGCGCTCCTCGAGCACGTGAAGGAAGGCCGCGTCTCCGCGAATGAGGCCTACTTCCGCTCGGTGGAAAAGGCTGGAATGATCAACCTCCTGGACTCCGAGGGGATTACCCACAACATTCGCGTCATCGCCGAGTAGGTCTGCATGGCGACATTTGGGATCGTCTCGGGCTCACCACCGAGACGATCCGGCTGTGGCTTCCGGTCTACCCCGTAACTCCCACCCGCACCTTCAGTTGCTCGATTTGCGCGTGGGTTCCGATTACAATCAATGTATCTCCGGCTTTTAATCGCGTGTCGGGCTCGGGATTGCTTTGAAATTCTTCAGTATCGCAGCGCCTGATCGCCAGCACGGTGCAGCCGGTTGTCATTCGGATGTCGCTGCTCTTCAACGTACAGCCGT
>SXGS01502529.1_pt1 | contig 25942 bp, 19 predicted proteins | sample 3174681 | NCBI WGS metagenome assembly SXGS01 (sample SAMN11356861, study PRJNA531348) | freshwater metagenome | isolation source: freshwater sample F1-80 | place: China: Fuxian Lake, Yuxi | collected 2017-12-25 | reverse complement strand
TGTCCTATCATGAGGCCTTTTTTTCCCCACTTCAAACAAATTCCGTGTTCCTTGTTCCGGCGCCCCTCCGGTCTCACCCACTTCCAGCACCTTCATCCACGCCATTTTTCCAAAAAACGTCCCCTATGGGACAGGCTCTAGTGAATCGCACCGCGGCCGCCGTCAACCGCTACGCCATGGGCCATCACGCCCGCGTCCACGACTACCTGCTCACCGGAATGCGCCGCACGTGGGAGGAGACGAACTGGAGGACCGGCGTGCGCCAGCCCTATAGAAGCTCCTCGAGCGGACGGTAACGCGTAATCTCGTCCAGCCTCCCGCGCGAGGCAAGCAGCGGGTGCAGCTTCTCCATCGCCAAACGGGCCGGACCCGCGGCGATCTTCTCCCACAGCGGCGCGACCTCGGCCGCCGGCTTGTGGCGCATGAACCGCATGGCGTTCTCTTCGCCAGGCGTAGTATCCAGGCGCATCACCATCGAGCAAGCCACGCCCTGCGCGAACGCGGCCGCGTCGTCCGGCGCCAGGCGGGAGATTCGCTCCTTGACGATGGACTCGAGGATAATGGGCGTCTTCATGTTCACGATCATCATGCCCGCCGCCAGCCCCGCGAGCAGGTTGTGGCGGCTGGCGTCGTCGATCGCGGTTCGACGGACAAGGTCGAAGGCGGGCCACGGCTCCTTCCACTTCGGCATGAAGTCGATGAAGTAGCAGGCGCGGCCCGCGCCGTGCCAGAGGAACGGCTCATGCTCCGGATCGATCCGCTTCATTTCGCGCGTCGCCGCGTGAAACATCTTGCGGTAGAAGAACTGCGTTACCATGCCCCACGCCTCGTAGCCGATGCCCGCGTAGCCGGGCAGCAGGTTGAGCCGCGCCAGTTCCGCGATCTTGCGCGTGGCCTCGGCGATCTGGGTCTCCGTCGCGTTCTTGCCGATCTTGTCGAAGTGATAGCGCGCGAACGCCAGGCACAGCCCGGCGTGCACCATCAATTGCATGCTGGCGGGGATGCAGGAACCTTCGCCCTTGGTGAGCACATCGCGCGGATTCTCGTTCTTCGCCATCACCCGGTTGCCGAGCACCTGCCCCAGCCCCTCGGCCAGCCACAGTGACCGGTGAGGCTCGAAATTCCGGATCTTGTCCACGAGTTCGGCGATGCTCGCGTCCTTGCCCAGAAATACGTGGGTGAACTCCACGGTCTCGATCGTCAGTATCTTGTTGGTACTTTCGATGTTGCCGATTTGCGCATATCCGGCCGGGGAACAAAACACGCGAGCAATGGGCGGGACGACGGCCCGGGCAACCTTGAATACGAGCGGACTCATTGATCTCCTTCTAATCTGGCGCCAGGACGGCGCGCGCGGCCCGGAACGCTACCGGGCGTTCTCCTTGCGAAGGTATTCCTCGAGCGGTTTGAAGTACGCGAGGATCGCCCGCGACGAGATGTCTTCGCCCGTCTTCTCGCGGATCACCTGCCGCCAGTCGCGCGTCGCGCCCAGGCTCAGAATCTCCGTCAGCCATTTTCCCACTTCGCGATTGCCGAAGTAGTTGCACGAGTGCGGGTCCTGTTTCAAAATCTTGCGCGCGATGTGATCGTGCAGTTGGAACTTGATCAGGAACGCCATCGCGTAGTCGTAGTACTGGGCCGGGTCGTCGACGATGTGCGTCTTGGTGCAGGCGTCGCAGAACTCCTCCCCGCGCGCGGACGGCGGTTCGATGCGCTGGTAGCGCTTGACGTAGTCCCACCAGCGCGCGTTGAACTCGCCGATCGGAAGATTCTTCTCGTACAGGTCGTGCTCGAAATGGGTCATCGTCCCCGCCGACCAGGGTAGGAACACGATGGCCGAATCGAGCGCCTCGCCCAACAGGTACTCGGTCGCGTCGAGTTTGGCCGATTCCGGCAGAATTCCCACCTGCCGCAGATAAGGCTGCTGACGGGCCGCGATGCCGATCAGGTCGCCGATGGCCTCGTGGAACGCCCGGTTCATCCCCTCGCGCAGCACGTGCGGCACCTTCGGATTCGAGTAGTTGACGTAGTAGTAGACGTGGCCGAGTTCGTGATGCTCGGTCTCGAACCACTTGTAGTCGGCGGTCACGCTGCCCAGGCTGCGCACGTCCTCCCGCCGGTCGATGTGCCACGCCGATGCGTGGGTGTTCTTGCGCCTTTTGGATCCGGGCGGCAGTTCCCAAAGATCGGACTTCTCCCAAAAGCTCTTCGGCAGCGGCGGCATTCCGAGCGACGTGTAGAACTTCTCCGCCTGGCGCACGATCCACTCCGGCGAGCGGCCCTTGAAGTACGGATCGAGGTTCGCGCTCTCCACGATGCCGGGCCATTCCTGTCCCCAACGGTTGCCGATCCAGTGCGCCGGAATCGCTCCTTCGGGAACCGGCTGTTTGTAGCGTTTGGCCAGCGCGCGGCGCGTGTAGAGATGGAGTTGCTCGTATAGCGGCCCCAGATCGGCCGCGGCGCGGTCCATGAGCTGCATCATCTCGGGCACCGTCATGCCGTAGTCGGCCACCTGCAGGTGCATGTACGACGAATACCCGAGCTCCTTGGCGACGCGGTTGCGAAGATCGCGCAGCGATGCAAGCCCGCCCTTCAACACGGGGCCCGATTGCTTGGAGATCTCCCAATAACGGCGCCGTTCGGCGAGATCGGTGGAATCGCGCAGGACCTTGTCGATCTGGTTCGGAATCACCGGCTGCGCGCACACGCCCGCCTTGACCGGAGCCGCGCAAAACACGAAGCTATCCATGGTGGCGGTCAGCTTGGCCTCGGCCTCGATGCGCGCCTTCACCACGTCCGGGATCGTGCCGGGCGATTCGGCGGCGTTGAGCAGGATCTTGTCGAGTTGGCGGAATTCGACATCGTCCAGCTTGTCGCGGATGGCGAGGTACTTGCGCGCGCCTTCGATCACGTACTTGCTGCCGCGGAACCCGGCCAGCGCCGCGTCCGTGCCGATCCGCTCGCCGGTATGCTGTTCGGTCACGTCGGTGGCGGCGGTCCAACTGGCCTCGGCGGAGGCGGTGTAAAGACGCTGGTCGATGTCGTTGTACATCTCCAGAAACTCGCGAGCCTGGGTCCTCGGATCGGAACCGGTGGAACAGGCCGCCAACAAGAGCAGCGCCGCGAAGGATAGTTTCCGCACGATACGCTTCATTGTAGTGAAGCGGGCTCCCTCGCGCTTCCTCGCGTGGTTTCGGCGGACTCGAATCTCCAGAGCGGCCGCGATTTCGCCGATATGCGTCCAGAGGTGCGTCCGCGCGAAACTTTCGCTAACGGCGCCGTGTTCCTCCACTCATGACGCGGAGGATCTAACGGGGATCCTTCCTCTCTAGGGCATCAACACTATGAATTGGAAACACATCGCAATCACTTTCGCGATCGCGGGACCCGTGGGCACGGGACTCGTCGCGATCTCGCACGCGCAACAACCGGAGGAGGAACTCGGCGTCGAGCACGCCGAGTGCGCGCTATTCGGACCGAAGGGTGAGCGGTTCCGAATCGCGCCGAGGAATCGCAACTCGCAAAGCGCCCTCACCGCGGCCGTCACGTCGATGCTGGGGACGGCGAAAACCAAGGCGGCGGAGGCGGCGCCAGGAGCGGAATCGGACAACCTCATCGACGCCTTTGTCTTCAAGGCGATCCGCGAGGCGGGCGCCATCCCGGCGGCCAAGACCAACGACTACGAGTTCTGCCGCCGCGTCTCGCTGGATCTCACCGGGCGCGTACCCGCCGTGGAGCGCCTGACGCAGTTCGTGCAAAGCGGCGATCCGGCCAAGCGCGCCAAGTATGTCGAGGAACTGCTGGCGTCGCCGGAGTGGGCCGACAAGTGGACGATGTACTTCGGCGACCATTTCGAAAACACCGAGAACAACACCCAGATCCAGATCTTCGCCCAAGGCCGCAACTCCTACCAGAGCTACCTGAAGAAGTCGCTCGAGGCGAACAAGAAGTACGACGTCATGATGCGCGAGATGATCGCGGCCACCGGAGACAACGCCTGGGAGAAGGGCGAGTTGAACTGGTTCGGCTTGGGATTCATGAGTGGAGGCCCGGCACAGGACACCAACGATCTGCAGGCGGCCAACACGGCGGAGAAGTTCCTGGGAATCTCGCACGAGAACTGCATCCTGTGCCACGACGGCCGCCGCCACCTGGACACGATGAGCCTGTGGGGCAAGACCGAGACGCGGCGTGAAGCGTGGGAGTTGGCGGCGTTCTTCACCAAGAGTTCGATGGAGCGGGTCCGCGTAAATCCCGACAATGCCACGCCGTATTATCTGCGCGTGCTGAACCGCCCCACCGTCGCCGACTACGCGCTGAACACCACCACGGGCAACCGGCCCGCGCGGCAGCCGCTGGGCGCGCTACGCAACGTGACGCCGAACTATCCGTTCGCCGCGGACGGCGGAAGGCCTCGCGCCGGCGAGCCGTATCGCGACGCGCTCGGCCGGATGATCTCGGCGGACATCCAGTTCGCCCGCGCCACCGTCAACTACTTTTGGAAGCAGTTCTTCGGCAAAGGCATCGTCGATCCACCCAACCAGTTCGACCTGGACCGTCTGGACCCCGACAATCCTCCGCCGGAGCCGTGGACCATCCAGCCATCCAACCCGTACCTGCTGAACGCGCTCGCCAAGGAGTTCCAGAAGAACCAGTTCGATCTGAAGTGGTTGATGCGCACCATCGCGGCATCGGACGCCTATCAACTCCAGTCGCGCTACGAAGGCGAGTGGAATCCCGCCTGGGAGAACCTGTTCGCGCGCAAGTTCGTGCGGCGTCTCTGGGGTGAGGAAGTGGTGGACGCCATCGCGCAGGTGAGCTACATGCCGGTGACCTACGCGGTGACCGGCGGATTCCCCACGGTGAACTGGGCGATGCAGTTGCCGGGCACGCGGGGGCTGGGTAACGCGACGGTGGCGCCGGAGTTCCGCGTGGCGGGCATCGTGACCACCTACGCCAACGCCTCGTTCCTCGATAGCTTCCTGCGGGGCAACCGCGTCGAGGAAGAGCGCCGGTCCGATACGTCGGTGGCGCAGATCCTGAACGTGATGAACGACCGCTTCGTGCACGACCGCACGCGGGCGGTGGGCGCGGGAACCACGGCGTCGCTCGCGCGGAGGCTGTTGAACAAGTACTCCGCCGCCACCAACGACAACCTGCTGATCAACGAGATGTTCCTCACCGTGCTGTCGCGGCCGGCGTCGCCGGACGAAGACCGCCAGTCGCAGGTCATGCTCCGGCAGGGCACGCGTCAACAAAAAGTGGAGGACCTGCTGTGGGCCCTCTACAACAAAGCGGACTTCCTCTTCAACTACTGAGCGCGGAGCACGAACATGAACAACCAAGATCGTTTCGACCGTTACGTGGCGCGCAACCCGCACTCGCACGATTTCTTCTTCGCCCGGCCGCACTGGAGCCGCCGCGGCTTCTTCAAGATGCTGGGCGCGGGCGTCGCCGGATCGTTCCTGCTGGAAAAGCCGGCCCTCGGCGAAGTGGTGCGGCGCTTCGGCGCGCCCACGCGCAACACCGCCCGGAGCGTGATCATGATCCTGCTCTCCGGCGCGCCCAGCCACACCGATACGTTCGACTTCAAGCAGAGCCCCTCCACCCCGGCGGAACTGCTGAAGCCCGAAACGATCGGCGGCGTCGCATGGCCCACCGGGCTGATGCCGAAACTGGCCGCGAATCTCCCGGACATGGCGATCGTGCGCTCGGCCCGGTCGTGGGCGCTGCAGCACTCGCTGGGGCAGGCGTGGGTCCAGATCGGACGCTCGCCGGGCGCGGTCCTGGGCGATATCGCGCCGAACATCGGCAGCATCGTCGCGGTGGAGAAAGAGGCCGAGCGAACCGCCTCGCAGGCCTTCCCCGCGTTCCTGGCGCTGAACTCCGACGGCGCGATCGGCTCCGGATACATGTCGGCGGCCTATGCGCCGCTGCGGGTGGTGCCCTCGACGGCCGGCCTGCCCGACACGCAGAATCCCGATGGCGCCACGCGGTTCGAATCGAAGTTCGCCTTCGCCTCCGCGCTCGACGAGCCGCTGCGCGTGACGCGGCCGTTCTCCAAGGAAATGGCCGATCTCGAACGCTTTTACCGGGAGAGCAAGGGGCTGATGTACAACGCCTCCGTCGACAAGGCGTTCCGCTTCACGGCCGAAGAGTCGGCCCGCTATGGCAACAACAACTTCGGCAACGCGTGCCTGTTGGCGTCGAAGATTCTGGCGGAACGGGGCGGAACCCGCTACATCCAGATCACGCTCGGCGGCTGGGACATGCACCAGAACATCTACGCCGCCACGGGATTGCCCAACAACTGCCGCACGCTCGACAACGGGGTGTCCCAGTTGATCAACGACCTGAAGTCGAGCGGCCTGCTGCAGGAGACCATGGTCGTGATGATGGGCGAGTTCGGCCGCACCACCGGCCGGATCACGGCGCAGAACGGGCGCGACCACTTCCTGCAGCAGTTCGTCATGTTCGCCGGAGCGGGCGTCAAGGGCGGCCGCACGATCGGCTCCACCGACGCAACAGGAAGCGCCACCGTCGAGACAGGCTGGTCGCGCGACCGCGACATCCGGCCGGAGGACGTGGAGGCGACCATCTACTCCGCGCTCGGCATCGACTGGACCAGCGTCCGCTACGACGATCCGTTCCAGCGCGGCTTCTATTACGTGCCGGAATCCAACAACGACATCTACGGCCCGATCGAGGAGCTCTGGTCGTAGCCGCTACTTGTTGAGCGAACCGAACAGATCGAGAAGCCTCGCCACGATCTTGCGCGAGGCTTCCCGCTCCACGCGATTGGTGCCGTGCCATGTCTCGTAGCCGCCGAGTTCGTGCTGCTCGGGAGTGGGCAGGTAGCCGAGCCCGCCGTTGGCGAGTTCGATCGTGAAGGTGTCCTTGAACGGGCTCTTGGCCTTGATCTCGAGACCCGTCTCGGTGAAGGTCTCGAACGGAATCGCGGCCACGGCCAAATCGCCGATACGGAACGCCTGCACCACGATGTTCACCGACTCGGGCCAGTTCGCCGAATCCACCGTGCGCTGCGCGTAGATGACTTCGTGCAGCGGATCGGGCTTGTCCGACTTCGGCCGCGCCAGGATCTCCTTGGCGCGCGCCAGAATCTCCGGAGAAGCGCGCCGCATCTTCAACGGCAGATCCGTCGCGGCGGCCTTCAACGGAACCCAGTCGCGATGCACGATCCGCTTGCGCGCGCGGACCACCTCCTGCGCCACATCGTTCGCCACGAGCTGAATCTTCTCGTACGGCTTGTACCTCGGGGAAGGGCCAGTGGCGCCGTAGTCGATATTGTTGACGTCGCCGCAGGGTCCATTCGCCAGAATCCCCACGAACGCAGGACGCTGGCGATCGGCCCCGAGCAGTTCCTGGATCCGGCCGGCGAACTCGCCGAAATAGTCCGCCGAGATCTGCGCTCCGCCCACTCCGCCCACATAGTGCAGCCAGTAGTTGGCCAGCAACGCGATCGGCCGCCCGCCAGTGGACTCAACGGACACGAAGTACACCTGTGGGTTCACCGGACCAGCGGGCTTGTCCAGCTTGTCGCGGTATCCACCAGGGTTCATCACCGCCTTGTCCCGCCCGCCGAACGGATTCGGCGCGGTCTGCCCGTTCTTCAACAGCCAGCGGCGGTTGAACACATGCTGAGGGACTTGGCCCGATCCCCACCCGATCCGCGCCGGTTCCAGATTGTTCACCGCCCGCCGGACGCCATCGGAAATCCGCGTGGCGAGGAACTTCTGGTAGTCGTCCAGTGGACCGCTCACCACCATCGCGTTCGCCCCGCGCGCGCTCGAAGCCGAATGGGTGTGGGTCGCCGACATCATCATGTTCTCCACGGGGATGCCGGTGGCGTCGCGAGCCGCGAGTTTGGCGCGGTCGAACACATCGCGGTTCACCGACACGCTGTCCACCACGACGAACACCAGCTTGTTCGACCCGTCGTCCAGCACCAGACACCGGGCATGCAACTCGTCGTGGATATGGGTGGCGGGCGGCGCGGTCCAGCCTCCGACGATGCCCGATCCCAGCGGTGGAGTGATGTTGCTGGCGGCCGCTCCCGCGCGGAAAGTCTGGGCCGAGGCCGCGCTCGCCAACATCAGGGGCGGCAAGAGGATCGAAAGAAGCCGGTATCGCATTTCGCGGCCAGCATATCACGGAGACGGGAACCGCCGCCGTATAATGGAGGGAAGGAGTTTCGGAGGAACAGGCCGGATCTCGGGCATGAAAACACGCGGACTTTTTGCGATAGCGGCGGTTGCCGCGTGGGCGCAGCAGCCCGACACATGGGCTCCATTGGGACCCGCGGCGGCGACGCTGTTCGAACTGGCGCAGGATCCAGCCGAGCCGCGCGTGTGGTACGCCGGAACCTATTTCGGCGGCGTCTACCGCAGCACCGACACGGGACGAACCTGGAGCCAGCTTCCCGCGCCGTTCGACACCCACTCCGTCTTCGCGATCGTGCACGACCCGCGGATCCCCGGCCGGGTCTGGGCCGGCTCGTTCCCCGGCGGCGTCTACCGCAGCGACGACAACGCGCGGTCGTGGCGGCAGATGTCGTCGGGCCTCGGCGGCGAAAGCGTGCTGAAGCTGGCGATCGATCCTGGCGATGCCGGCCGGTTGGTCGCCGCCACGCCGGTGGGCCCCTTCTTTTCCACCGACGCCGGCGAGTCGTGGCGGCGTTCCACCGCGGACGCCGGGCTGGCCGGTTCCATTGCGCTGGCGTTCCATCCTTTCCGCCAGAACGAAGTCTATTTGGGCGGCCCCTTCGGAGTTCTGAAGAGTTCCGATGGCGGCGCCAGTTGGGTATCGGCCATCGACCAGCCCGGTTTCAACGTCGTGGCGCTTCAATTCAGCCCCGCGACCGGATCCCTCTACGCCGCGTCGCCTGGCAAGATCCTCGTGTTGCGGCCTGGGAGCCAAGTCTGGACCGATGTGACCGAAGACCTTCCCGGCGGCATCGGCATTCAGAGCATCGCCGTGCGGCAGGAAGGCGGCAGCGGCGCGGGCACGATCTTCATCGCGTCGGGCGGCGGCGCGTTTTTCCGGCCCGAGGCGGACACCGGTTGGAGCCTGGCTTCGATCTTCCCTTGCCGTTTCACCCGGTTCTACGACGGCGCGGTCGTGCTCGGCGATTTCTATGGCCAGGGGCTTCGCGTCTCCCACGACAACGGCTTCAACTGGGAGACTCGCGTCACCGGGTTCCAGAATCTGTTCGTCGGCGCCATGACGCTCGGCGGCGCGGCGGGACGCGAGACCATCGTCGCCGGAACGGACAACGGCGTGTTCGGATTCTCGCCCGCCAGCGTCTGGAGCCGCGCGCCGGGATTCCTGGAAGGCGTGTTTTCTCTGTTCTCGCGCCCCGGTTCCGACACCGTCTACGCGGGCACCGAACGTCTGGGCGTGTGGCAAAGCGAAAATGCCGGCGTGACCTGGAAACTGTCCGCCTCGGGCATCGTGCCGCCGAACGTTTCCCAGGTGGCGGCGACGCCCGACGGCGGATATCTGTTCGCCGCCACCGTGGCCGGCTTTTTCTCCTCCTACGACAGCGGCGAGACGTGGAGCCCGCAACAGACGCTCGGCATCGCCTTCTCCGTGACCGTCGATCTCACGCGGCCGCTTCGCGTGATGTTCGGCGGACCCAACGGCGCGGTGTTCCTGTCGAACGACGCAGGCGCCAACTTTCAGTACTTCGGCCGGGGATTGCCGCTCGAAGCGGTGAAGTGGCTGAAGTCGATCCCCTTTCACGAGACCTACGCGGCTCTCGGCAACGGCGCGATCTATGCGCTCGGCTACGACGGCACCGAGTGGGCTCCCGTGTTCCAGCGCGCCAGCGCCTACGCGTTCGGCGTGGACGTGCATCCGTCGGAACCGGAGACCGTCCACGCGGCGACGGTCGATGGTCTCTATCGCAGCTCCGATCGCGGCGCGTCGTGGACAAGGGTCGACGGCGGCCTGGGGCGCGGCGCCATCGTCTCGGTGCTGGCCGATCTCGACAGCCGCGGCGTCTGGTACGCGGGCGGCGTCGGCAAGGTCCATCGAAGCGCGGACAACGGACTTTCCTGGACCGAACTCGGCTCGGGCCTGCCCGAAGGGCCGGTCATCGCGCTGGCGCGCGCGGGCGGCGGGTCGAGCGCGTTGTTCGCCTCCGTCCCCGAGAAGGGCGTCTATCGCCTCGGAAACGGCAACGTCTGGCGGCGGCTGCCCGGCATGCCTGCGGAAGGGTCGCATTCGTTGACGACCGCGCTCCTCGATCCGAACCGCCTGGCGGCCGGCACCTCGATCGACGGAGTCTACGTCAGCGGCGACGCCGGCGAGTCGTTCGGCCGGTCCAATCGTGGACTGTCCCTTTTCGTCGGCGGCATCTCGGCCAACGCGGACTTCTCCACGATGTACGCCGCGTCCCTGCAGGGCGGTGTGTTCCGCTCCGAGGATCGCGGCGCCACGTGGCGCAACGGCGGCTTGCGCGACCGTAATCTGTACGCGGTCGCGGCCGATCCATCGGACTCGAACGCCGTGTACGCCGGGAGCAGCCTGGGAGTGAGCGTGAGCACCGATCGCGGGAAGACCTGGTCCGACCTCACGCAACGTATCTCCCTGGTGCGCGCCGTCGCCGTCGATCCGAGGAACGCCTCCGCGATCTGGGCGGGCGGAGCCAACGGCCGCGTGAATCGCAGCGTGGATGGCGGCAGGTCCTGGTCCACCGTGTCCGGCGGCTTGCCCGCCGGAGCGGTATCCGCCGTCGTGATCGACTCCCGCGATGGAGCGGCCTACGTGAGTCTCGCCGGGCAAGGCGTCTACCGGTCGGCGAACGAGGGCGCTTCCTGGGATCGCGTGTCCGAACGCGGCGACGTGCGCGTGCTCATTGCGTCCCCACGCGGAGGAGTACTCTACGCGGGCGCGACCGACGGATCGGTGTTCCAGATAGACGAAGCGGGGCGCTGGCTGCCGCTGTCGGGAAACCTGCCGCGATCGGAGATTCTCGCTCTTGCCGTCGACATGACCAGCCCCGCGACGCTGCTCGCCGCGGTTCGCGAAGGCGTCTACCGGACCACCGACGGCAGAACGTGGCAGAACGCGAGCCAGGGACTGAGTGGCGTCCCCGCCGATCTCTCCTCCGACTCATCCCGGCCCGGGCGGCTCTTCGCCGCCACTTCGCGCGGACTCTTCACCAGCACCGACGGCGGGTCGCGGTGGAACGCCGTCCAAGGTGGGCTGCCATCGCAGGATGCAGTGGCGGTCGCGCTCGACGAGGGCGGACGGCTGGTGGCGGTGGCGTTCGCCGAAGCCGGCCTCTGGACCGGCGACGGCTCTGGATCCTGGCGCCGCGTCCGCGACGGCGTCAAGCCGCAACCTCACGCCCTGCGATTCGCCGCGGCCGCCATCCTGGTGGGAACCGAGGACCAGGGACTGCTCCGCTCTCCGGATTCCGGCGCGACCTGGCAGGCGACTCCCGGCATCGCCACCGGCGATTTTTCCTGCCTGGTTCTCGGCGTGCATCCCAAGCGGCAAGGCCTGATCTACGCGGGCTGCGTCGGACCCGGCATGCTCCGGTCGACCGACGGAGGCCGCCAATGGACCCCCATCAATCGCGGCCTGCCCGAATCGCAGATCCTGGCGATGGCCCTCGACCCGGAGGACCCCGGCTTCGTCGCCATCGGGAAGGTCAAGGCCGGCGTCTTCGCAACCAGCGACGGCGGCGAGACCTGGCGGGCTCTCGGCGAAGGTATTTCCAGCCGCACCGTAACCTCGCTCGTCTTCGATACGCGGGACCGCCGGACTTTCTACGCCGGCACCGAAGGCGCGGGCGTGTACAAGCTGGTCCGGTCGCGCGGAGTACAATAAAGGCCATGGAAGAAAACGAAAATTCGAACGTAGTCTGGTTCGTCGCGGGCGCCGCCATCGGAGCGACTCTGGCGCTGTTGTTCGCGCCGACATCGGGCGAGGACACCCGCCGCTACATCCGCCGCAAGGCCGAGCGCAGCCGCGACGTGGTCGAGGACCGCGGCCGCGAACTCGCCGACCGGGGGCGCGACCTGTTCGAACGGGGACGCAAGATCGCCGATGAAGCCGCCGAGATTTTCGAACGCGGCGAGAAGCTGGCCGACGGGTAAGGAATCACACCCATGATCAAGATCGCATTATTGTCGCTCACGTTCCTTGTGGGAGCATTCGCTGTCGACAAGGACAAGGCCTCCTACGTGGGCGGAACCGCGAACCTGCCCGCCAACACCGAGGGGCAACTGTTGACCTCCGGCGGAACCGAGGCCGTTTTCACGTACAAAGGGGGACAATTGACGATCCCCTACAAGAACATCAAGTCGATCGAATACGGGCAAAAGGCGGGCCGCCGGATCGGTGTCGCCATCATGGTGAGCCCCATCGCGCTGCTGTCCAAGAAGCGGAAGCACTACCTCACGCTCGGCTACGCCGACGCCGCCAACGCGAGCCAAGGCGTCGTCATCGAACTCGGCAAGGACGTGGTCAGATCCACGCTCACCGCTCTCGAGGCGCGATCGGGCAAGAAGGTGGAGTACGAGTCCGAAGACGCCCGCAAGAACGTCGGCAACTGATCCGGCCTTCTCCACCGTTGCGGCCTGGCCGCAAGGCGTGAAATCATATGAGGACCTCCGAATGAAGCTCCTCGAAAACAAGGTCGCCGTCATCACCGGCGCCGCTATGGGAATCGGCGCCGGCATCGCCGATCTGTTCGCCGAACATGGCGCGACTCTCTATCTGCTCGACATAGACGGGCCCAAGTGCGAGGCCAAGGCTGCCGCGATGCGGCAAGCCGGCCACCGCGCCAGCGCCTTCGCCGCGGACGTTTCCCAGGCCGCCTCGATGCGCCCCGCCATCGACGCGGCGCTGATCGAACATGGACGTATCGACGCCCTTGTCAACAACGCGGGCATCTATCCGCGCCGCGCCTTCATGGACATGACCGAGGCCGAATGGGACGAGATGCAGAACGTGAATCTCAAGAGCCTTTTCCATATCTGCAAGCTGGTCCTGCCGGGAATGATGGAACGCCGCTCTGGAAAAATCGTCAACCTGGGCTCGGTGACTTTTTTCAAGGGAATGGCGCTGTTATCGCACTACGTGGCGGCGAAAGGCGGTATGATCGGGTTCTCCCGGTCGTTGGCGCGCGAAATGGGACCCTACAACATCCACATCAATACGGTGACTCCCGGCGCGATCAAAACGGAAGGCGAGATCATTCACGCCGATCCGAAGGCGATCGCCGCGATCCAATCGCGCCAGTGCCTGGACCGCCGCCTGTTCCCCGCCGATGTCGCCGGAGTCTGCCTATTCCTAGCCTCCGCCCTGAGCGACGGCATGACCGGCCAAACGCTCAACGTCGACGGCGGGCTCATTCTGTACTGATATGTCCGACCGATACTCCCGCTCGCGCCAGTTGCTGGAGCGCGCCCGCCATTCCCTCACCGGAGGCGTGTCCAGCCCGTTTCGCGCGCACTTCCCGGTGCCGCTCTATTTCGAATCCGGCCAGGGCCCGCGATTGCGCGACGTCGACGGCAACGAGTACGTCGATTACACGCTCGCCTGGGGTCCGAATATCCTCGGATACGCCCATCCACGCGTGACCGAAGCCGTCGCCCGCCAAGCCCTGGGCGCGCATACGTTCGGAGCCCAACACGCGGTGGAACCCGAGGTTTCGGAAAAGTTCCAGCGCGCCGTCCCCTGCGCCGAACGGGTCGCGTTCACCTCTTCCGGCAGCGAGGCGGTGCAACTGGCGATGCGCCTGGCGCGCGCTCACACCGGCCGCAACGTCGTCCTCAAGTTCGAAGGGCACTATCACGGCTGGATGGACTCGGCGCTGATCAGCTATCGCGCCCCCGTGGACCAGATGGGACCCGAAGACGAGCCGGCCATCACGTTCGGTTCGAAAGGGCAGGTTCCCAACGCGGCCGGTAACGCGATGGTGGCGCCGTGGAACGATATCGAAGCCGTGGAGCGCCGGTTCGCGGCGAACCCCGGCAAGATCGCCGCCGTGATCACCGAGCCCGTGCTCTGCAACGGCGGCTGCATGATGCCCGGCGAAGGCTATCTGGCCGCGTTGCGCGAGATCGCCACACGGCACGGAGCGTTGCTGATTTTCGACGAAGTGATCACCGGCTTCCGCATGACGCTGGGAGGCGCCCAGGCCCACTACGGAGTGACGCCGGATCTGGCCACGTTCGGCAAGGCGATGGGAGCGGGCATGCCGCTTTCGGCCATCGCCGGCCGGCGCGACATCATGGAACTGATGATGACGGGCGGCGTCGCGTTCGGCGGCACGTTCAACGGCAACCCCATGTCGCTCACCGCCGCCAACGTAGCGCTCGACGTGTTGGCGGAAAACGACGGCGCGGCGTTGAAGCAGGCCAACGACACCGGCTATGCGATCCAGTCCGCGCTGCGGGAAGCCGCCGCCGCCGCCGGCATCCCGATCCACGTTTGCGGCTTCGGCACGGCGTTTTCGGTCCACTTCAACGAACGCACCTCGATGGTGCGCTTCCGCGACATGCTCTCCAACGACAAGGACCGGCTCGCCAAGTATGTCCGCGGGATGCTCGACGAAGGCGTCTACCTGCTGCCGGACGGCCGTATGTACGTTTCCTGCGTCCACGGCGCGCGTGAAATCGACGAGACCGCGGCGGCGGCCCGGCGGGTGTTCGCCACCTTGTAATGAAACGCTACTCGCGACGCACGATTCTGTTCTCCGCCGCGCTTCCCATCGCGCGGGGCCAGAATCCGGCGGCGCCGTACGACCTGCTGGTCCGCGGCGGCCATGTCGTCGATCCGTCGCAAGGGATCTCCGCGGTGCGCGACGTCGCCATCGCGAAAGGAAAGGTCGCGCGGATCGCGGAGTCCATCCCTGAAACCGAAGCGGTGCAGATCGTCGACGCGCGGGGCAAGATCGTCACCCCGGGGTTGATCGACGTGCACGTGCACGTCTACGACGGCGTCGCGCCGCTCGGCATCCCCGCCGATCCCAACTGCATCGCCAAGGGCGTCACCACGGTGCTCGACGCCGGGTCGTCGGGCGCGCATACGTTTCCCGGCCTGCGCAAGTACGTGATCAACGTCGTCGACACACGGGTCTACGCGTTGTTGAACATCTCCGTGGTCGGCCAGTCCACGCTGTCGCCCGGCAACCAGTGGGGCGAACTGATCGACCTGCGGCTCGCCAACACCAAGCTGACCATCAAGACGATCGAGCAGAATCGCGACCGCATTCTCGGCGTGAAGATCCGGCTCACCGAAAACATCGCCGGCCGTCACGACCTGGATGCGCTGAAGATGGCTCGCGAAGCGGCCGAAGCGGTGCGGCTCCCGCTGATGGTGCACATCGGCGGAACGTTCTCCACGCTGCCCAAGATCCTCGACCTGATGCGAAAAGGCGACGTCATCACGCACACGTTCCGCCAGGAAGCGGGCGGGATCCTCGACGATCGCGGCCGCGTGCTGCCGGAGGTAAAGCGCGCCGTCGCCAACGGGATCCGGCTCGACGTAGGGCACGGCGCCGGAAGCTTCGGCTGGGCCGTGGCCGAATCGGCGCTGAAGCAAGAGGTGCTGCCCGGCACGATCTCGAGCGACGTGCACCAGTACAACGTGCACGGCCCGGTGCTGGATCTGGCGACGACGCTCTCCAAGTTCCTGCATCTGGGGTTGACGCTCGAGCAGGTGATCGAGCGGGCGACGCGCAACCCGGCGGAGACCTTCGACTTTCCGCGCGGGCTCGGCACGCTGGCGCCGGGAAGCGAGGGAGATGTCTCGGTGTTCAAGCTGGAGCAAGGCGACTTCGAGTTGTTCGATTCGGTGAAGCAGCCTCGCGTGGTGCACCGCCGGCTGTTGCCTGTCGCGACGATCAAGGCGGGCCGCATCTACGGCTCGGCGTCGATCCCCGTGGTCACGCTCTGAGGGAGCGGGCTAGGCTAGAATTCAATTGATGGGCCTCACTTACGAGGGCAATCCGAAGCACAAGGAGCCATGGCAACCCGGAAAAAAGGGATCCATCTGTCCGCGGTGGTCCCACGGCGTCGCGCATGAGCTCCTCGATTCCAGTTCCATATCCGTCGATGGCAGGCGATTCGCCACACGCAGGGGACGCGCCTTCGCCGGCCAGGAGCACGGGCCCGAACGATGGCACGGCTACCCGGTCTCTTGGAGCGAAGTACCGGAGATAATCCGCAGGCGGTGGATTGCCGACGGACTGGTGACCAGAAAGCAGGTTCGCGACGAGTGGGAGTCCGTGAGGAATAGTGCCAGTGAATGAGTCCGGTCTGGATCTGCGCATCGGCTTCGAATCAGACCCGGACGCAGGCTTCGCGGCCGATCCGGATTTGGCCGCCTCATGGGGCTGGTTCGAACTTTGGGTGGGAGGCGTCAACCTGTGCCGGCACGCCGCGGGGAGCCACGTGGCGGATCGCGTGCACTGGTATCTGCTGCCCCTCCTGGAGTGGTTCGTCCGCAACAGGGAGCGCATGTTTCACGAGGAGCGCATCCCGGACGGCTTGACGAACGATCGCTCGGCCCGAGAGAGTTGGTTGGCCTCGAGACCTTTCGACCTCGAAGGGGAGCGAGCGGAGTGGGTCGAGGGATGGCTTGCCGCCCACTCGTTGCGGTCCGCCGCCCACGGCGGTATTTTGCCCGACGTCTTCTTCCGAAGATACCGGAACGATCTCGAGGTCTCGTGGGGACACGCTTCCTCCGCCGGAATCCCCGCCGGATTCCGATTCCTGGCGCCCGCCGGAACGCTTCGGTCACCCGCCTCGGCCGCCGCCGGGAATCTGCAGGCGGCGATCGGGACGGCGATCGCCGGACTCTCGCAACTGCGCGCCTCTCCCCGAATCGGCCGTCTCGTAGCGGATCATGCGGCATTGGCCCGGCCGGAGCGCTCCAAGCGGGCTCAGTGGCTGGCCGGATTGAAATCAGCCGTCGAGTGGGCAACCCGGTTGCTGCCCTCGACGGGCGAACTCGTAGTCCCGGTCACGCCGCCCCCCTTGGCCCTCTTCGGCTCGTTGTCCCCGTCGATCGAGGAAGCGGAAGTACAAAACATCCTCGAACTGATGCGGAGCGCGGAGGCGCCGGAGCCGGATGAGTGGAAGGGACGCGATGGTGGCGACGCGGACCGCGCGCCGTGGGAACAGGGCTACGAATGGGCCGAGATCGCCCGGCTGCATTTGCGCCTGCCGGAACACACTCCGCCCAAGATCCACGCCGTCATCGAGTCCCTCGGAATCGTCACCCGGGACGTGGAGTTAGCGGACCAACGTGTTCGCGCCATCGCACTTTGTGGAGAACGCTACCGCCCCACCATCGCCGTCAACTCCAATTGCCCGAACAACCGGACCAGCCCGGGGAGGCGCTTCACGCTCGCCCATGAACTCTGCCATCTGCTCTTCGACCAGGAGCGCGGAGTACCGTTGGCGGCCGCAAGCGGTCCCTGGGCGCCGAACGAGATTGAAAAACGCGCGAACGCATTCGCCGCCATGTTCCTCATGCCGGCGTCGGCATGCCGTTCCGAGGTGAATCGCGTCGCGCCGGCTGGCGTCCGCACCGAGGAGCAGCTACGCGATATCGCCGTCAGCCTGAACGCCAGCCGTTTGGCCACTCTGCGTCATCTGCGCAACCTCGAACTCATCGAGTCCGCGGAGGCGGAGATGCTCGAGGAAGGCATCGGCGAATAGGACGCGCCCGGCGCACCCTCCTCGATCAGCGGATCCGCCATCGTCTCCACCCACCGCCACTGGCCGCTCGTGTTGATTTCGAGAAACACTCAGCGCCCGTCCAGCGGAGACGACCCGGCTCAGGCCAAGTCGATCTGGAAGATCCAGCCCGCCGTCGGACTGTCGTAGTTCGCCCAACCCGGGTGGATGCCCGCGTCGCAACCGAACAGCTTGCCGTCATGGTAGGCCAGTCCGTGCGCATCGCACGAGCCCGGAACGAAATCCACCACTTCGATCACCTTGCCGTTCGACGCGTCGTAGCGCGCCAGGCACGGCCGGTAATCGGCGTACCGCTTGCAGTCGTTGCCCACCACCTGCCACATGGTCCCGTCCTTGTCGAACGTGATGTCGTGGTAGCGCGTCCGGTCGGGAGCCTGATAGAACGGGATCATCATCTCCGGCTGCCACGTCTTGGGGTCGACGCGAAGGTTGCCGCGCAGACGCAACGCCGCGATCCACAGCTTGCCCTCGTGCCACTGGCCGCCGTGGCTGCCGCCGCCGTCGTTGGCCGGACCGAGCGGAATCTGCCGGTGGCTGACCAGCTTCGAATTCATGTCCACCTGGAAAACGCCCTGCGGCGGCGCGTTGGCCACCATCCACACATAGCCGCCTCCCACCGCCATGCCGCTGGTGTTGCGCGAAGGCGTGGTCACCGTCTTCAGCAGCTTGCCGTTCCAATCCACCAGCCACGCCGATTCGGTCAGCGACTTCGGCTCGGTCAGCTTGTACGAAGCCGCCTGCGGACCCGACAACTTCTGCTCGCCGATCCAAAGCCCTTCCGGCGTCGCGGCCAGCGCGTTCGGGAATCCGCTGGGGCACTTGAACAACTTGGTGGTCTTGGCGATGCGCTTGGCTCCGCCGCTCTTGCGGACCGCCACCGATTGCGCGAACGCGGCGCCCGCGAAGCTTGCGGCGAGAAAATCTCGTTTCGTCATTAGGGTCTCCCTTGTTGTTGGCCGGAGCGAAAACGATCTCAATATAACACTTCGATCCGGCCGGCAGCACCGGAGTGCGGACGAGGGCAAAGTGAAGCAATGGCGATCTTGGAAACGGTGGTGGGGAAGGCGCTTGCCGCCGCGGCCGGTGCGGTGACCAAGGTGCTCACTGAACGAGCCATAAAAGGCGCGCCTCGCCCGAGCATCGACGCCGGAGCCCTCCGTGAGGATTGGAAGGACGACCTCGCGAAGCCCGATGGCAGGAAACTCGCGGCCGCCCTCGAGGACTTCTACGGCAAGCGGTTGCTCGAGGACGAACTGGCCAAAGTCACGGCGGGGACATTCGACAAGATCGACTGGACGGTGGTGGAGGCTCAGTTCTCCAACTCCGCCAAATGGGCTGGGGCGCAACTGCCGCGCGAATGGCGGGGCAAGCTGCGGAGCCAGTGGCGCGACTTCGAGTACACCGCGCATCCGGGCCTCGACGCCAGGCAGCAGGACCACCGGACCGCCTACCTCGCCGCCGTGAGGAAGTGGCACGGCAAGATCTCCTTCACCGGATTCGCCGAGGTGACGGGCGACCCCGAGGTCGAAGCGGAGCAGCTCTTCGTCATGCCGGACATCCGCGCCGCCGGCGAGCAGGAGGCGAAGCGAATGCCGGGTTCGCACCTCACCGGCGACGCGCAGCGGCTGGCCGTCCTCCTGGGCAAACCCGGAGCCGGCAAGACGACGCTACTGGAGCATCTCGCGGTGGACGCCGCCGGGCTCGACGAGGGGCCGCTCCCAGTGTTCCTCCGCATCCGGCACGTCCCCCGCGACTACAAAGGCGGATCGCTCTGGCCGGCCTTCTACGAGCAGATCCGCACGCGCCTCGGACTCCCCGTGCCGGACGGCTTTCTCGAGCGCGAGGCCGACACCGGCGGCATCCTCTTGCTGTTCGACGGGCTCGACGAGGCGGGCAACGACGCCCGCCGCGACAACATCGTGGACGGGATCGCGCGGCTGGTGGACGCGCTGCCCGAGTGGACCCGCGCGGTGATCAGCACGCGTCTCCACGACTACACGCGCAAGCAGTTCGACTCGCGCCGGTTCGCCCACTTCGAACTCCGCGAATTCACCGGCGAGCAGATTCAGACGTTCGTCCGGCGCTGGGGGCGGTCCACGGCAAGAACCGCAGCGACGCCAAGGAGATGACCGGGCGGCTTTGGAACGCCCTGAAGAACCGCCAGGACATGCTGGGACTGGCGCGCAACGCGCTGCTGCTGGCGATGATCGTGCGCGTCCACTTCGGGCTGGGCGCGTTGCCGGAGGGTCGCCTGGACCTTTACTCCAAGTGCGTGGACACGCTGCTCGAGCACTGGACCAAGGCCAAGGACTTGGCGGAGAGCCCCATCGAGCGCTCCGTGAAGCACGGCTTCCTGGCGCGCCTGGCGTTCGACATGCAGAAGGACGCCGGGACCGGGATGGGCGAATCGGTGGAGCTGCGCATCGGCCGTCCCGATCTCAGCCGGCGGTTGCGCGAGTTCCTGCGTACGAACTGCCCGAAAGCGATCGGCCAGGTGGACGAGATCATCGACCGGCTGCATCAGCGGGACGCGATCCTGGTGGCGGACGGTTCCGGTGGCTTCGGCTTCGTGCACCGCTCGTTCCAGGAGTACTTCGCGGCGTGTTACATGGCGGCGGAACTGAGTTACCCGGAGTTCGATGCCCTGGTGGCGGAGGACCGGCAGGGATGGAATGAGACGCTGTATCTCGCCGTGGCGCGCACGGGGCACAGACCCCGGCGGCAGGAGATCGTGATCGGGCTACTGAAGCGGAGCAAGGTGGAGTTCGCATGGGAGGCGATTCGAGCGGCCCGCGGCGTGGACCCCTGGCTGGAGTCGCTGGCGGGATTCCTCCTGGGGTTTTACAATTCGAGCCAGCGGCCGGACGCTCGGGCTTGCGCAGACTGTTGTGGAGATCATCCGAGAACGCTCGATATCCTGGCGGGGCTGTTCGATCGGGAAACCCGCGAGGGTCCGGCGTTGGCGGGCGCGGTCGCATTGGCGGATCTGCTGGCGGAGCGGGGAGATTCGGGTGCCGCCGCGTTGTTGGAAGCGTTTTCCCGCGAGGCCGACGGCCTGGAGGTGGGAATGGTCCCAGTCGCCGGCGGTCGGTTCCCGTACGGAGAAAAGAACAAGAGCGTCGACGTCCCGGCGTTCGAAATCGACCGGACCCCCGTCACCAACGAGCAGTTTAGCCGCATGGTCCCGGGGCACCTACGGTTGTTGCCGAAGGAGTTCGCCGGTCCTCGTCAACCGGTGGTCGTCGTGAACCTGTATGAGGCGGAACTGTTCGCACGGTGGCGGGGCTGCCGCCTGCCTACGGAAGAAGAATGGGAGAAGGCTGCCTCGTGGGATGCCGAGCTCGGCCGGAAACGGAAGTACCCGTGGGGGGACGAGTTTGATTCCGCGAAGTGCAACACGAAAGAAGCCAAGATCGGTCGCACGACCGATGTCGGATCCTACCCGCTCGGCCGCAGCGCCGTAGGCTGCGACGACATGGCCGGGAACGTGTGGGAGTGGACGCAGCCTGGATCGGTTCGGGGCGGGTCGTGGTTCAGCAGTAGCGACCTCGCGGCCTGCGGTCGCCGTGGGGACTGCGAACCGTACTTCCGCAACCTCCCCATCGGGTTTCGTTGCGCCAGGACGTAGGAGTTACCCTATTCACTGTTCCCTATTACCCTTTTTTTCTCTGGCTGGCAAAAGGGTAGGGGTTGGCGCTTCCGAGACCGGCCCCCGCCGCGCGGGGGCACAGGGAATTTTTGTTTTTTGAAAACAGCCCCCTCCCGCGACCCACGGACGTGGGTCGCGGTGGCCTCGAGCGCAACAGAGCCGCACCCGGTCGCGAAGCCCGGCGCGAACGCGCTAACCGGGAGTCGCGTAGCTGAGGTCCCAATCGCCGAGCTTGTGCAGCTTCTTTCCAGGCCGCGCCGGGGCGGGTAGCGCGCCCTTGTGTCCCAGCCGGCGCAGCACGCTCCACGACGGATCAAAATGGTAGCGCGCGTTGGTATCCCAAAAGAACAGCCGGTCGATGCCGAGATCGTAGATCGCCTTCGCGCGCTTCAGATCAGTCTCGGGAGGCATCAGCCGCGGCATCATGTTCGGCGCCAGTTCGCATTTGGTTCCGCGCGTGATGCGCACGAAGAAGTCGAGATCGCGCGGGTTGTCCCACGAATCGGCTGTGCTCGTCAGCCGTTCCACCGGCGTGTACGGCATGATCGTGTTCACCAGACCGTCCGCGATCCACGCCTCGAGATCCATCGCCTGGAACAGGTTCTCGCGCTCGCCGCTCATCACGGTCGCGGTGATTGGCTTCGCACCCACAATCCGGCGCTGTTCGCGCATGAACTGCGTCAGCACGCCCGCGCGATGCTTCAGCCAACGCGGATCGCGATCGTCGAGCCGCGTTGCGTCGAGCCCGGTGGCTTGGCGGAAGCTGTCGAGCACGGGCTTCTCGTACTCTACCAGCGGAGGCCTGCGGTTGTCGATCCGCCCTTTCGGCAGGGTTCCCTTTGGGTCCATAGTCTCGAACTGGTACGACGGCAAGCGGTGGGCTGGTTGGCTCTACCCTGCGCGACTAGGCATTCCCTACTTGCAGTGCTGGCTGGCGCTCTCTTCTGAGATGACGGGCGTCGGCGTTCCGCTCGAGCAGGTTGATTTAAGCGGAGCAGATCACCGTCTAGAGAGGCGAAATTGAAGTGATCGCCACTCCGGACCACGATTGGGCTCACTGCGTGGCGCCTCCCGTCGTACACGCTGACAGTCCGGCCGAGAGCGGGCGCCGGAATATTGGAGTCGCCGTTGCCGGCTGAGCTCGCTACCCCTTGTATTAATTAGGCGATGGGTGTATGATCAATCCATCGGCGAACAATGGATCGAGCTCCAATCTCTCAATCCGGTCTGTTGCCCCGCACGCTTGACCTGCTGGTGTTGAAGACGCTCACCCGCGCCCCGCTTCACGGCTACGGCATCGCGCAATACCTGCTGCGGACCACCTCCAGTTTCCTGAGCGTGGGTGAAGGCACGCTCTATCCCGCCCTGCAGCGCCTGGTGGTGAACGGCTGGGCCCAGGCGGAGTGGCGCCAGTCGGAAACGGGCCGCCGGGCGCGCTACTACACGATTACGCCGGTGGGCCGCAAGCACTTGAGGACGCAGGAACGCGAGTTCGAACAGATGGTGGACGCCATCCGGCTGGTGTTGAGGGCCGTATGAACTGGACACGGTTCTGGAATCGCCTGACGGGCAGGCCGGCGCGCGAAGAGGCCAGCTTCGATGAGGAGGTGGCCTTCCACGCCGAGATGAAGGCGCGCGAACTCACCGCCGCGGGCCTGAACGAGGAAACCGCTCGCGGCGAGGCCCGTCGCGCGCTCGGTAACGTTACGCTCGCGCGGGAGCAGGTGCGCGAGGCATGGTCCTTCCCCTGGCTCGCCGACGCTTGGCAGGATGTGCGCTACGGCGCCCGGGGGCTGGCCGCGCAGCCCGGTTTTGCCGCCGCCGCGGTGCTCGCGCTGGTGCTCGGCATCGGCGTGAACGCGATTGTGTTCAACGTCTACAACGCACTCGCCCTGGCCCCCTACGCGGTGCGCGACGCCCACTTGGTCGTGGAAGTCTGGGGTGAGCGGGGCGCCTCCTGGAGCGGCTTCACGTGGCCCGAGTACCGCTACTTCCGAGAGCACAGCAAGAATCTGGCGGGCGTGGTCGGGACGACAAACACGGCCGCGCGCATCGCCCGCAATGCGGGCGAAACAGGGTGGGACGGCCCGGCCGCGGCGGTCAGCGACAACTTCTTCAAGGTCATCGGCACCGGTTTTGCGCACGGCCGCGGATTTTCTCCCGAGGCCGGACGCGTGCGCGACCCGGCGGCGGAGATCGTGCTGCACTACGATACCTGGGTCGCGCGCTTCGGCTCCGACTCCGGGATCCTCGGCCAGTGGCTCCACGTGAACGGGCACAAACTCCAGGTGGTGGGCATCGCCGCCGCGGGATTCTCCGGGCCGCAGCCGACCAACCCGGCGGTGTGGATTCCAGCGCCTTGGCGCGATATTTTCGAGCCGGGTCAGACCTACTACGACACGGTCAATAGTTGTTGTACGAGCGTCATCGGGCGGCTCGGCCCCGGCGTGACCCGGGCCCGTGTCACGGCGGAACTCACCGGCCTGATCGCGCAATTCCGCAAGTCCGTGGGGAAAGAACCCGGGCGCGTGCGGGTCACGACTCCCACGCTGCTGGCCAGCCCGAAGGCCGAGGCCGGCGCGGGACCGGTCTTCGCGGCCCTCGGCGTAACGGCGCTGCTGATTCTGCTCCTGGCGTGCGCGAATGTCGCCAATCTCCAGATCGCGCGGGCCATCGCACGTAACCGCGAGATCTCGGTGCGGCTCGCCCTCGGCGCGGGGCGCGGGCGTCTCCTGCGGCAGATGCTGGCCGAAAGCCTGCTGGTCGCCTCAATCGCCGGAGCCATCGGAGCGGTGCTCGCCGCTTGGGCGCCCTCCCGAATCGTCGATTCTCTCGTTGACGAACCGGGCGGCATCGCCATCCGCTTCAACAACGACTACCGCGTGCTCGGCTTCATCACCACCGTCACGCTGCTGGCCGCCCTCGTCTCCGGACTGGCGCCCGCTTGGGGCGCCGTGCGCAAAGCCGCCGCCGAAGGGCTGCGTGAAGGCCGCGCCGTCATCTCCGGGAGCCGCCTGCGCCGCGGCCTGCTTGTGGTCCAGGTCGCCCTGAGCGCGGTGCTCGTCAGCGGCGCCATGCTCATGGTGCGCGTGGCCGATCACGCCCGGCGCATCGACCCCGGACTGTCGCCCAGCCATGTCATTCACATGCAACTGGGCCTGGGTTCGAGCGGCGCCACCGACGAACAGTCGCGCGTTCTGGTCGCCGCACTCGGCGAACGCATCGCCGCGCTGCCCGGTATCGAATCCGTCGCCCAATCGCTCGCCGTCCCCCTTGGAAACACGAATATGGGCATGGGCGGAATCAAGGATCCGAACGGCGCCACCTTCAAGATGGGCTTTGACCGCGTCTCGCCCGATTTCCATGGCACGCTGCGCATTCCGCTGCGCGCCGGCGCCGGTTTTGGGCCGCGCGATGGCGATAGGGAAGGCGAAGTTGCCGTGCTCAACCAGGCTGCGGCCGAGCGGCTCTTCCCGGGCGAAAACCCACTGGGTAAACCGATCCAGCCAGGATCGAAGACGATCGTCGCCGGAGTCACGGGCAAGGTGACTACGCGGCAGTTCGGTTCGGAGAACGATCCGTACATGTGGGTGGCGGCGCCCGCCTCGCGGGGCACGCGGCTCTTGATCCGCCACGCGCCCGGCGCCGGCGAAGCCTTGCTGGCCGTGCTGCCCGCGCTGGCGCGTCAACAGGACAAGCGGTTCGTTGCGACGGCGGCGCCCTACAGCCAAACGGTGGCCGCCGCGCTCCGCGGCGTCGGCGTGGCCGCGGCCATTGCCGCCGTGCTGGGCGCTCTGGCGTTGCTGCTCGCCTGCGTCGGCATCTATGGCGTGGCGGCCTACGGCGTCTCGCGGCACACGCGAGAGATCGGACTGCGGATGGCGCTCGGCGCCCGGCCGGCGGGCATTTTTGCGATGGTGCTAAGGCAAAACCTGCGCACCGTGGGCGTGGGAGTGGCCGCGGGAGTTGCTGGCTCAATCGGCTTCGGGCAACTGTTGAAAGGCATGCTATACGGCCTTTCGCCCACGGACCCGGTGGCATTGGCGAGCGCGCTGGCGATTCTCACCGCCACGGCCGTGCTCGCGGTGCTGGCGCCCGCGCGCCGCGCCTCGGCAGTCGATCCGGCGATTACGCTGCGGGAAGATTGACTACGGGCCGCCGGCGTTGGCCAGCGCGCCTCGCAGCACGAGCACCGGTATGGCGCTGCCGATCATCGCCCATGTGCCCGGTTCAGGTGGGTTTGGCCGTGCTGAAAAGCACGTCGCCTCCATACTCATGAGGTAGGGTCTCCGTTATAGGTGTTGATGTTTCCCTCCCCATCGAAAACTGTGGGAGGTCTCGGAGGACGGCCTCGCCTTGCATCAGTCAGACGGAGATTGCCCGGTAGATCGTAGAAAGTAGCGACCCTCCGCTCGGAGCTTTTTGATAGGCTGAGAGCAAATTTTCTAGCACAGAAAAAGGAGAGTCGCCATGAAGAAACCATACCAGATTGAATCGCAGCAAGCAGTGAAGCGGCTAGAGAGACTGGCCGCCGAGGGAGACTCCGCCG
>SXGS01363668.1_pt1 | contig 25946 bp, 32 predicted proteins | sample 3174681 | NCBI WGS metagenome assembly SXGS01 (sample SAMN11356861, study PRJNA531348) | freshwater metagenome | isolation source: freshwater sample F1-80 | place: China: Fuxian Lake, Yuxi | collected 2017-12-25 | reverse complement strand
GTTCCAGCACACGCGGCCCGGCGAGTGTGCCTTCCTTGGTGACATGCCCCACCAGCACCAGCGCCGCGCCTGACTTCTTCGCCCAGCGTACCAGCTCCTGCGCGCAGGCCCGCACCTGCGCGACGGAGCCCGGCGCCGCCTCCAGGCTGTCGGACCAGAGCGTCTGGATGGAATCGATCACCACGAAATCCGGCGCGCCTTCCTTCAGCGCGGCAAGGATCTTGCGCAGGTCTGTCTCGGTGGCGAGCTGCACAGGCGAATTGGCGACCTTCAGCCGTTTGGCGCGCTCCTGGATCTGCGCAGCAGCTTCCTCGCCGGAGACATAGACCGTCTTCACGCCATTGCGGGCAAGCCGCGCCGCCGCCTGCAAAAGAAGTGTGGACTTGCCGATGCCGGGATCGCCCCCGATCAGCGTCGCCGAGGCAGGCACGATGCCGCCGCCAAACACCCGGTCAAGTTCCTCCACACCGATGACGATGCGGCTCACCGCTTCAGTCTCCGCGTCCAGCGCGACAAACTCCGCCTTCGGGCCGCGCTTGGTGCCCGCCTTTTCGGCCTTCAGCGCGCCGGGCGGGGCAGAAACGGCCTCCTCCACCAGCGTGTTCCATTCCCCGCAGGCCTCACAGCGCCCGGCCCATTTGGCGGCGACCGCCCCGCAGGATTGGCATACAAAAGCGGAGGTGGGCGTTTTCGCCATAGGGAATCGGTTTCCATCTGTATTGCAAGCACCAGAGTCTAGGCGCGGGGCCGGACCAGCGCAAACGGCAACCCCACCTGAACCGGTGGTTTCCGGGCGGGCCAATCCTGTGCAATCTCATCCAAAATGGGGACGACACTTGATGATCCGCGCACTTGCCTCTCTCGCCTTGCTCGCAACCGTCAGCCTGCCCGCCCTGGCGGATGATCAGCAAGACGCTGCCGACATCAACGCCACCTTTGCGAAGGGCCTCGCATCGGCGGAGAGGCCGCAAACCGCCAACGAAAAATGGACCTGCGCTGCTTTCTGGCACACCTGGTCTGAATTCGCGGTCCTCGATCTGGGTGCAGGCTTCGTGGCGCTTCTTGATCCCGCGTTGGGCGAGACACCGGCGCGTGAAGCTGGCGCGCACTGGGAGAGAGAGGCCGTGCTGGCAATGGGTATCGGCATGGGCGAGCTGGACGCCGAAACAGAGCTCTATCTGGAGCAGCAGATGGAAAGCGCCTGGGATCTCGCCGAAGGCGTCGTCTGGGGCGACGATTACACCTACCTCTTCGTCCTCGGCAAATGCGCCATGCCCGCTGGGCAATAGCTGGCCACACCTGCGCCCGCCCGCTAAAGGGGCGGCATGAAACAGGTGGTGATCATCGGGGCAGGGCCAGCGGGCCTGATGGCGGCGGAAGCGGCTCTGGAGCGCGGCGCGCGCGTGGCCATCTATGACGCGATGCCGAGCCCGGCCCGGAAATTCCTGATGGCGGGCAAGAGCGGCCTCAACATCACCCATTCGGAAGACGAAGCGATCTTCCGTTCCCGGTATACCGCGCCGGACGCGCGCCTTGCCGCCATGGTGGAGGCCTTCGGCCCCGCAGAGATCACCGCCTGGATGACGGGGCTCGGCACCGAAAGCTATGCGGGCAGTTCGGGCCGCGTGTTCCCCGTCGGCATGAAAGCTTCGCCATTGCTGCGCCGCTGGCTCGCGCGGCTGGGGGGGGGCGGCGCCACGCTGCACACGCGCCATCGCTGGAAAGGCTGGGGCGCGGATGGCGCGCTGCTCTTCGATACGCCGGAAGGCGAAACGCGCGTGACGGCAGAGGCGACCATCCTGGCGCTCGGCGGGGCCAGCTGGGCGCGCCTTGGATCAGATGGGGCGTGGGCGGACATTCTGGCCGCGCGCGGGGTTGAGATCGAGCCCTTCGCGCCCTCCAATTGCGGCTTCACGGTAAACTGGTCCATGCGCCTGCTCGCTGCCCATGAAGGCGCGCCGGTCAAAGGCGTGGCGCTCACCGCGGGTGGCAAGACCCAGCGCGGCGATTTCGTCATCACGTGCGCAGGAATCGAAAGCGGCGCGGTTTATCCGCTCTCGGCGGCGCTGCGGCACGAACTGGCGGGCAGGGGCGCAGCCACACTTGTCATCGACCTTCTGCCGGATACGGACGAGATCGCGATCGCTACCCGATTAGCCAATGCTCACGCAAAAGACTCCGTCTCAAATCGCCTGCGCAAGGCCGCGCGGCTGGACGCCGCAAAGATCGCCCTCGTCAATGAAGTGACGCAAGGCGCGCCGCCCAAAGACCCTGCCGCGCTTGCAAGCCTCCTCAAGGCGCTCCCCCTGACCCTCACCGGCACGGCCCCGATGGACACCGCTATCTCCACAGCCGGCGGCGTCGCCTGGAACGCGCTGGACGAAAACCTGATGCTGAAGGCTGTTCCGGGTGCGTATTGTGTAGGCGAAATGGTGGCTTGGGACGCGCCGACGGGCGGCTATCTGCTCACGGCGTGCCTGGCGATGGGGCGGGGTGTGGGCGCGGCAGCGACTCAGTCGTCGTAATGCCCCCGGCACTGCGCAATGATGAGCAATTGATCCTTCCCCGCACCATCCACCTTGTAGACCAGCCGGTGCTCATCCGTGATGCGGCGGGACCACCAGCCGGAAAGATCGCCTTTGAGGGGCTCAGGCTTGCCGATGCCTTCAAACGGATCGCGCTGGATTTCACGGATCAGCTTCAGGACTTTCAGGCCCGTCTTCCGGTCCTTGTCCATCCACCAGTCAAGGTCTTCGAGGGCTTCGGCCTCAAACGCGACGCGCATCGCGGATCAGGGTCCAGAGTGCTTCGGGATCATCATCCGCCAGCCTGGCAAATGCATCACCATCCATCTCCACACGCCCCTTGCCGTCCGAATTGACGGCGCGCAGCAGGCGTGCCGCGCCCTTGGGGCTGGATAGCAGGTGTAGCGTTTCCACCATCCCGTTCCAGTCATCCATGCTGACCATGACGGCAGCCCCCGCGCCCCGCCGCGTGATGGCAACAGGCGCATGATCGTCAATCACGCTGTCGATCACCTTCTTCAGGTTTGCGCGGGCTTCGGTGATGGAGATGGCGTCTGTGATATTGGGCATACGGGGAATATGTACGTGATTGCGTACAAATGCAATCTGGTATTTCCTGATGTATCTGTTCGCACATTTGCTACTCCTGGCGACTAATCTAGGAAAAACATTGTGCGTCAAACAGGCTCTTTGACGCTATTTTATTACGCGTTTTCTCGTTCGCGCGGACCAAACTACTTGTTCGATTGTCTCAATCCTAGACCTTCGAAAGTCTCTACATAACTGATTTATAATAGTTTTTCATAGTGTCCGATAGGGCTGAATAGCCGGCAGCCTCCGATTAAATTGCTAGGATTCTTCTCAGTGCGTTGAGGGCTTCACCACGCACCAACAGGATGGGTGCTACCCAGCACGTGCTCATTGGAGAATCAGTCATGGCGACGAAATACAAGGACGGGGATCGACAATTTTCTACTGACAGCGATGAGGTAGCGATCGTTGCTATAGAGAACGGGTTGTTACGTTCCTCGCGGCCGAATATCTGGTCAAAGGCTGTGCAGTCCGTCCGTTCGGTGCTGGTACTGGTTCCGATATTCGAGCGGATGTTTGGGAACCCTCCCAATGGCCCCTAAATCGCCGGCTGGATCGGCCCGTCTGCCCGTCCGTTCACGAACTGATCGACGTATTCATTGCCGCTCGCATAAACGTCCTTCGCCGGGCCGCGCCAGATGATCTTGCCTTCATACAGCATCGCGATTTCGTCGGCGATTTTCTTGGCGCTGGCCATGTCATGGGTGATCGTCACGGCGGCGGCGCCGAGGCCGCGCACCATTTCGAGGATCAGGTCGTTGATCGCGTCGGCCGTGATCGGGTCAAGGCCCGTGGTCGGCTCGTCGAAGAAGATGAGATCAGGCTCGGAGATGATCGAGCGGGCGAGCGAGACGCGCTTCTGCATGCCGCCGGAAATCTCCGCCGGATAGAGCGCGCCGACATCTGATCCAAGGCGCACTTTCTTCAGCGTCTCTATGGCGCGTTCCTTGGCGTCCTTGCGGCGCATGCCTTCAGAATTGATCAGGCGGAAGGCGACGTTTTCCCAGACGGTGAGCGAGTCAAACAGCGCGCCGGACTGGAACAGCATGCCGATGCGCGCGCGCATTTTCTCGCGTGTCTTGCCGGTCGCCTGCGTCACGTCTTCGCCGTCAAAGAAGATGGTGCCTTTATCCGGCGTCATCAGGCCGAGCGCGTTTTTCAGCATCACCGATTTGCCCGAGCCCGAGCCGCCGATGATGACGAGGCTCTGCCCCCGCGCGACATCGATATCGACCCCGCGCAGGACCTGGTTCTTGCCAAAGGATTTCTCGACGCCGGCGAGCTGGAGAAGGGGATGTGTCACAGGCCGATCTCCACGAATACGGTGGACATGACATAGTTGAAGGCGAGGATCAGGACCGCCGCGCCCACCATCGAAAGGGTGGCCGCCCGGCCAACGCCGGTCGCGCCCGCCTGGCTTCGGTCGCCCTGATAGCAGCCCATGATCGCGATCACGCCGCCGAACACGACCGCCTTGATGAGGCCCGCGAGAATGTCATTCGTCGTGACGAAATCGAGCGTGTTGCGAAGGTAGACGGTGGAATCAAAGCCTAGGCCAAACACGCTGACCAGCCAGCCGCCCATGACGCCGATGACATCAGCCAAAGCCACCAGCATCGGCAGTGTGATGAGGGCAGCGATGAAGCGCGGCGCGTAAAGATAGCGGTAGCGGGAGGCAGAGAGCGTTTCCAGCGCATCGATCTGCTCGGTCACGCGCATGGCGCCGATCTCGGCCGCGATCCCGGCAGAGACACGGCCCGCCAGCATCAGGCCGGTGATCACCACGCCAAGCTCCCGCGTGATGCCGAGCACCACGATGCTCGGCACAAACTGCTCGGCGCCGTAGCGGCTGCCGCCTTCATAGATGTTGAGCGCAAGAGCGGCGCCGATGAACACGGCGGCCAGGCCGACCACGGGAAGCGAGTAGAAACCGATCCGCACCATCTGGCGCAGGATTTCCCCGCCATACCAGCGCGGGGTCAAGGCGGCGCCTTTGACCCGGCCGGCAAAGACAGCCAGCCGGCCGACCTCACTGAACAGCCCCAGCGTAGCCCGGCCGATGAGTTGAATAGGGTTCTGCATATCAGGCCTCAGCGGTAGACACGTTGCACTCTGGGGCCAAGGCCGGTCAGCAGTTCGTAACCCAGCGTGCCGCAGGCAGCTGCTTGTGTCTCGAGTTTGGCGTTCTCCCCCAGAAATTCAACCCGGGCGCCCGGCTTTGCATGCTTTGCGCAATCGGTGACGTCCAGCGTGACGAGATCCATGGAGATGCGGCCAAGGACCGGGCAGGGGTTGCCCTCCAGCCAGCCGGTCAGTCCGCCTCCGCCGGCCGCCCTCGGGATGCCGTCGGCATAGCCGATACCGCAAGTGGCCAGGATGCGGTCTTCGGTGAGCGTATGTGTCCCGCCATAGCCCACTTTTGTCCCTTTTTGTCCTGTAAATGTCGCCAGAATTGTCGCTTCCAGGATCAGTCCGGGCTTCAGTTTGACCTTTTCTGGCGGGTTTGTGCCGCCATAAAGGGCAAGGCCCGGCCGGGTCAGGTCATAGGCAAAGCCCTTGCCGAGATAGCATCCGTTTGAGTTGGCAAGGCTGGCGGGGGTATCGGGGAAGGCGTCGGTGATTTCGTTGAACGCCTTGCGCTGCGCTGTATTCATTGAATTTTCTGGCTCGTCCGCGCAGGACAGATGGCTCATCACCAGCACCGGCTGCAACCGCCGCAGGGCCGCCAGGTCCTTCTCGGTCATGTCCGCCGGCAGCCCCAGCCGGTTCATCCCCGTATCAAAGTGCAGCGCACACGACCCCTTGGCCGCATTCGCCCAAACCTTCACATGCGCCTCATTGGAAAGAACCGCCGTCAGGTCTGCGTCCCGATAGGCAGACATCTCGCCCCGTACCGGGCCATTGAGGACGAAGATGCGGGCTGCCTTTCCGGCGGCCTTGCGTACGACAAGGCCTTCTTCGGCATAGGCGACAAAGAAGGTCTGGCACCCGGCAATCCGCAGCGCGCGTGCCACACGGGCAGCGCCCAGCCCATACCCGTCCGCCTTGACGACAGCGGCCGTCGTGGCGCCGGAATGGAGTGCGTCGAGGGTTCTCCAGTTGTCGGCGATATTGCCGGTCAACACGGTGGCGCGGGGCATCTGGCTCATGGGCTCACCGCTAGGCGAGTTTCAGCGCGTTGTCATCCTGCCTGCCTGCCGTTCTCATGATGGGCGAGCCAGGCTGAGCCCTTCATGTTCCAGACGGGCGTGAAGAAGATCATCCAGAGGATCAGGAGGATCATTCCGCCGGCGGGAACGACGGCAATCTTCTGCGGTCCGAACATGTCTACCAGCAGGCCCATCAGAGCTGCGCCAAAAGGCGCGCCCGCCATGAACCCTAGCTGATAGATCGACAGCACCCGGGCGAGTTTTTCCTTCGGTGCGGCGTCCTGCACGATCGAGCGGCTCATGGCGATCGAGATGCCTGCAGCGTTGCCCCAGATGAACACGATCATCAGGAAGGCCCAGTGGGGCACCATCCACAGCATCGGGATCATGGCCGCCGCCGCAATGAACTGCGCAATCAGCAGGAGACGCCCCTGGCGCTTGATCCGGCGAAAGACGGCAAGCACGACGGAGGAGGCAAAAGCGCCCATCCAGAAGGTTACGAACATGTCCCGGATGCCCGATGAGCCAAAATGATAGACATCGCGGTTAATGATCGGCAGCACCACCAGGAAAGAGCCGATCACGAACACGCCGACGCCGAACATCAAGACGGTCATGGCCGAGAGCTTGCCGTCGCTGCGGACGGCTTTGACCCCGTCCAGAATATCACCGAATGCCGCGCCGATGCCTTTGCGGCCCGTGCGGACCTGTTTGCCGCGCGCCATGAACAGGGCAAATCCAGCCCCGAAGGCCAGCGCGACACCTTGCGCTATCAGCAGGGACTCGGCCGGTATGGGGCCGACCGAAAAGCCGCCGAGCCAGGGCGGCATCCGTGTTGGCTTGTCGGCGTAGCCGGCAAGGATAAGACCGGCAATCTGGGCCAGGAACTGCGCCATCGTGGCAAGCGTAACCCCGAGCTGGAGCGTAACACTTGAGCCGACACGCATGCGCCGCTCGACGACCTCGTTCACGATCGCGTCGCGCGCGGGCATCATGAACGCCCCGATCGTGCCGATGCTCACGGCATAGAGGATCATCGCCGGGTAGCTGAGCTCGCCGCGTGAAACGGCAAACGCCAGAAAGAGCGACGGGACTGCCGCCAGAAGGTGCAGGAGGATCAGCAAACGCCGGCCATCTGCCCTTTCAGCCACCACGCCGCCGATCAGGAGGAAAACGACCGAGGGGGCAGAAAGCGCCATGTTGGCGAGGCCGAGGGCAAGGCCATCGAGATGAAGATGGCTGCGGCCAGTGATCAGATAGGGGAAGAGGACAAGCTGCAGGCCGAAAGCCATGAACCAGCTGCACTGAACGCCCAGATAGGCCGGCAGCTCGATCTTGACGCCGCGCCGGAGTTTACGCGCCCGCCAGTTGGTCGCCGTCACCAGAAAGGAGGCGCCGGCCGTTATGGCTTCACTCACGCCGCTGACTGGCGACGTTACGCTCACGGTCGCGTCGACTGCAGCCGGGCTGGTTTCCGGCTCTTCCGGCGCTCCGGCATCATTTCCGGTTTGATCTGTCACTCAACCATCCCCACGCGGCACATACTCATACAAACCTGCCGATAATGGAACGCGACCGCTAGCAGCAGCCGGGCGCGGTTGCAAAGCCATGACTGTGCCGATAGGTTTTGCAGGCGCTCAAACCAAGCTGGCGAGGTCTCTACCGATGCGGACGTTCCGGCAAGCTGCAAGTTGGGGGCTCGCCCTCGTGCTGGCGGCCATGTTCATTCATCTGACGCTGCATCCGCTACCAGGCCCAGTTGCAGGCGAGGTGAAGTTTTTCGATGCCCCGGGCGACCATGTTGTATTCGCCGCCCTGGCGCAAAAATCCGGAATAACCCTGTTTGAGCCCGCAGGCCGGTTTGTTGCCGGTGTCCTGGAGCTGGTCGCGGCCATCCTTATCCTGCTGCCGTTCAGCCGCCGGTTTGGCGCAATACTGGCCGTGTTGATCTTCGGGACCGGTCTTGGACTGCATCTGTCGCCTTGGCTTGGGCGTGAAGTCGCCCTGCCGGACGGCTCCAGCGACGGCGGGACGCATTTCCTGGTCGCCGTTATTCTACTGGCCCTCAGCCTGCTTCTGCTGGTGGTGCACCCCGGTAAACCGCGGACATCGCGGGTGCTGACGCCTGCTCAATACTGGCGCCAAGCGTAAACAGGGTTCCATTTCTCGTTAATCAATTGATGCGAACCTGCGCAGGAACGCCTGAGGTTTGCGCATGGCTGACGCGACAGAGTCCAACAAAAACCCGACTGCGGGTATCGCGCAGGACGCGCTCCTGCGCCGTATCCTCGATGTCGTATCCATGCCCGCTTCGCGGATCCCGCCTCAGGATCGCCAGATGGCCGGCGATATCCTCCTGGACATGCTGTTTCATGTAGGTGAGCGCGAGCGGATGCTTTGTTCGGTGAGGCTTGCCGGCAGCCGGGAGGCGCCCCGGCGGCTTCTGCGCTACCTGGCCCAGTCCAGCATTCAGGTCGCACGGCCGCTCCTTGAAGAGAGCGATGCTTTTGACGACTGCGATCTGGCAGACATCATCCGCCTGACAACACCGGAACACCGTATGGCGGTCGCCCGCCGGCGGAACCTGTCCGAAGCGGTCACCGCTGTCATGGTCGATGTGGCTGAGCCTCATGTGGTGCGGGAAATCCTCGCCAACCGGACGGCGACCTTCGCTGAAATGACGATGGACAAGCTGATCGCGGCCTCGCGGGACGAGCCCAGCTTTTGCCTGCTGCTGGTCGACCGGATCGAGCTGAAACCGGCCCATGCCATGGCCATGTTCTGGTGGGCAGATGCCGCCGCCAGGCGGAAAATACTGACGCGCCATGCAGCTGAACGGCAGGAAATGATTGCCCTGTGTTCGGACGTATTTGAAATGGCGGCGGCTGAGGGCTGGAAGGATCCAGTCGTACGCAAGGCGCTTCAGATGATCGAGCGGCGCCAACGTAATCGCGGCGCCATCGAGCGCAGCCCTTATGACAGTCTCGAAGACGCAGTGAAGGCAGCCTCCGTAACAGGCATGGATGCAAAGATCGCGCAGGAGATAGGGTATCTGTCAGGCATCAAGCCGGTCACTGCCGCAAAGATCCTGTCTGATCCCGGCGGGGAAGCCCTGGCTGTGCTGTGCAAGGCGACCGGTCTCAAGCGGGACTATCTGGGCATGCTCTGGCGGGCGCTCGAGCGGCCATTGGAGCTGGAGCCGGGCGTGCCTCATCCCCAGTTCTCGCTTGTTGCAGAGACGTACGAGGTCCTCTCGGTCCTCAAGGCCCAGACTACGCTGCGCTATTGGAACTGGGCCTTGTCGTCGGCCTATTCGCCTGCGGCGCTACGCCACGCCCAATCCATGGGTGAACCTGCCAATGAAGAGGCAGAATTCTCGACTGCACAGCGCACGGCACGCCTCGTCTTCGGGCGCTAGTGCGTTTTTCGGGGCAAACAGGCTTCCCAATCGCATTGCCGCCCTTTAGGTGGGGCGTTCATCAAATTGGGATCGTTCGGAGCTGAGGGGCGCTGTGGCGTATTTCTTGGGACTACTGGCGGCCTTGGTGGCTTTCTGGCTCGGCAATTCGGGTCACTACAAGCCGCTGATGCTCGGATTTGGCGGCGTCTCGGTGCTGCTCACGATGATACTTGCCTACCGGCTGGACATCATCGACCGCGAAGGCGCGCCTTATGTCCGGCTACCCCAGCTGATCAAGTATTATCCCTGGCTGGCGGTAGAGGTCGTTAAGTCAAACTGGGTCGTGATCCGCGCCTGCCTGCGCGCCGACCTCGATATCACCCCGACGCTCACCAAGGTAAAAACCGTCGGCAAGAGTGACCTTGCGAGAGTTACGTTTGCCAATTCAATTACGATGACACCCGGCACGGTGACGGTGGAGATCGAAGGCGACAAACTGCTGGTCCATGGTCTCTATGAGTCCGGCACAGAGCCGGAAGGCTTCATCGAAATGGACAAGCGCTGCGCGGCAGCGTGTGACCCCAAGGAGGCGCGCTGATGACGGCGGCAGCCCTGATCGCCATCCTCATCGGGATGGGACTTTTGCTCGTGCGCGCCCTGCTTGGGCCGACGCTGTATGACCGGATTCTCGCGGTAAATGCCATCGGTACCAAGACCGTCCTCGTGATCGGGCTTCTGGGTTATGTCATGGGCCGTCCGGATTTCCTCGACATCGCCATGATTTACACGCTGATCAATTTCGTCACGACCATCGCGATCCTGAAATTCTTCCGTTACCGCTCATTCCAGGTGCCTCTTGCGCGGCGTATTGATCCGGCAAAGGGAGGTGAGTGAGATGGCTGATTTTCTCGCCAATCTTGGCAGCTTCTGGGAAATCCTGCGCCATCCGCTGGGCGGGGCGGCTTGCCTTGCCGGCGGCCTGCTCTGCATCGTCAGCGCGATTGGCGTCCTGCGTTTCCCTGACTTCTACACCCGCCTGCATGCAGCCAGCGTCACGGACACTTCGGGTGCCGCGCTTGTGCTGATCGGCATGGCTCTGATGGCGCCCAACTGGCTGGTGCTGGTGAAGCTGCTCTGCATCTTCATTTTCCTGTTCCTGACGAGCCCGACGGGCAGTCACGCCCTCGCCAATGCGGCGCATGTGGCCGGGCTGCAGCCGCGGATCGGACCGGTTGGCGCGGCAAATCCGGAGGACAAGTCATGAGGGAGCTGTTTACGGCAGATGCCGGACCGGCGCTCATCAATATTGCGCTGCTCGCGATCCTGTTTGTGGTCGCCATTGCAATTGCGCGCCTGCGCAGCCTGTTCGCCATCGTGATGCTGTCGGGCGTCTATTCGCTCGTGTCTGCCGCCTGGTACATCGCTGTCGATGCAGTGGATGTGGGGTATACCGAAGCGGCCGTTGGCGCGGGCATGTCTACGGCTGTTCTGCTCGGTGCCATGCTGCTCACTGCGCGCACCGCCAAGCCTGAAAAGCCACTCAAGAAACTTGGCCCATTCCTCATCTGCGGCGCAACGGCCGTGATGTTGATCTACGCAACCGTTGACCTGCCAGGCCTCGGAGACCCGAACGCGCCCGCCAATACCGGCGCCGGCCTGACCTATCTGCAGGTCAACTGGTTTGATACCGGTGTGCCCAACGTCGTGACATCCGTTCTCGCCAGCTATCGCGGGTTCGACACGATGGGGGAAACCGTTGTTGTTTTCGTGGCAGGCTTGGCCGTCGCCATGCTGCTCGGGTTTGGCGAACGTTCTCTGGCTGAAACGCTGCGCAACGCAAAGAAGCGCCGCGGCAAAGGCAAGGAGGGCGAAGGATCATGAAGAGCGATCATCACGTGATTTTGCGCGTCATCGGCAAATGCTTCATTCCGCTGATCGTGATCTACGGATTTTATGTCCAGTTCCACGGTGAAGTCGGACCGGGCGGGGCATTCCAGGCGGGCGTGGTGCTCGCCGTGGCGCTTATCCTTCACTCGCTGACCTTTGGCCTCGCCAACACGATGCGCGCAGTTCCCCCGGCTTTTGCCAGAACTCTTGCGGCAATAGGTGTTCTGATCTTTGTCGGCATGGGCTTCTGGACGGTCGTGCAGGGCGGGCTCTTCCTAGAGTACCAGGCCCTGTTTGCCGAGCCGCCGGGCGGTCATGATGGCCAGCATGCCGGTATCATCATCGTCGAGCTGGGCGTGCTGTTTGCCGTAGCCGGCGCCATGACGACCATCTTCTACGCGCTTGCCGGCCGCGTGGCTGAAATCCGCGACGAGGACTGGTAAGCCATGGTCGAATTCGTTCTCGAGCGCGCCGGTTACTGGGCGATCATCGGGCTGATGATGATCGGCCTCTACATCGCGTTTTCTGCGGAAAACCTGATCAAGAGGCTGGTGGGCCTTTCGATTTTCCAGACGACGATCTGTCTGTTCTATGTATCGCTGGCGAAAGTGAATGGAGGCACGGCGCCGATCCTTCTGCCCGAAGATACGCCTTCGCATTATGAGCCTATCCATGAGGGCACAGCAGGCCCGGATGCATTGTTGGCGGCGGGCGGCGAGCGGTTCGCAGACCTTTATCACATCTACTCAAACCCACTGCCGCATGTCCTGATGCTGACGGCCATTGTCGTCGGCGTGGCGACGCTTTCCCTGGGCCTCGCCCTGATCGTTCGCATCCGTGAAGCCTATGGCACGATTGAGGCCGACGAAGTCCGCGAGATCGATATGGAAACGGCGCTCGCGCAGGAACTGGAACAAGCAAAAGAGATCAAAGAGGCTTCGGCATGACGCTCGAAACCGTGCTGACCACAGCGCCTGCCTGGGCGATTGCGCACGCGCCGGTGATGCTCGTCGCAGTCCCGATGCTGATTGCGCCGCTGGTTGCAATCCTCCCGAATGGACGCCTTGCCTGGTTTGTAACTGTGGCGACCGCTGCGGTGGCTTTCTACCTGGCCATCGTAACGCTGGGCCTGGTCCAGTCTTCCCCGACAGGCATCCTTTCCTATGAGATCGGGCGCTGGCCACCGCCGATCGGTATCGAGTTCAGGACAGACGCGCTCAACGCGATGATCCTGCTGCTCGTAACGGGCATCGGGTTTCTCGCGTCCGTATTCTCCTGGCCGACGATTTCGTCTGAGCTCGGTAATCACAATAAGCTCGGCATGTTCTTCGCCGCCTTCCTGCTCTGCCTCGCCGGCTTGCTGGGCGTTGCGTCGACAGGCGACGCCTTCAACCTTTTCGTCTTCCTCGAGATCAGTTCTCTGGCGACCTATGTGATGGTGGCGATGGGCGCCAAGCGCGACCGGCGCGCGCTGCCCGCCGCGTTCAACTATCTCATCATGGGCACGCTCGGCGCGAGCTTCTACATTATCGGCATCGGCTTTCTTTATGCCGCCACCGGCACGCTCAACATGGCGGATATTGCTGACCGCCTGCCGGCGCTGACAGACAGCCGGGCAGTGCAGGTGGGCTTTGCCTTCATCATCGTCGGCCTTGGCCTGAAAGCCGCCATGTGGCCGCTGCACCAATGGCTCCCGAATGCGTATTCCTATAGCCCTAGCTTCGTCACGGTATTCCTCTCGGCAACGGCGACCAAGGTGGCGCTCTACGCCCTGATCCGGTTCCTGTTCACGATCTTCCAGCCGGAATACACGTTTGAACTGGCGAGCTTCCACTGGATACTGGCCCCGCTCGGCATCGCGGCGATGCTGATCTGCAGCTTCCAGGCTGTGTTCCAGACAGATGTGCGCCGCACGCTGGCTTATTCGTCGGTCGCGCAGGTTGGCTACATGCTGCTTGGCGTCTCCCTCGCTACCGCGCCCGGCGTCGCCGCTGGCTTGCTCCATCTCTTCAACCATGCCCTCATGAAGGGCGCGATGTTCATGGCGATTGCCGGTATTGTGCTGACCTATCAGGGAACAACGATCCGCGACTTTGCCGGTCTTGGCCGGACAGCCCCGTGGACGATGACCGCCTTTGCAATTGCCGGTCTTTCGCTCATCGGTGTGCCGCTCACGGCGGGCTTCATGTCCAAGCTCCAGCTTGGCTACGCCCTGTTTGCTGCAGGCTGGTGGTGGGCCGTGCTGCTGGTGGTGTTCTCCAGCTTCCTGGCTGTCTTCTATGTCGGCCGTATCCTGCAGGCGGCTTTCTTCCAGCCCCCCGTCAATCCCCGCAAGACGCACAAGGAAGCACCCTTGCTCATCCTCGTGCCGCTGTGGATCCTCGCGCTCGCAAATCTTTATTTCGGCATTGCTGCTGACTTCCCGCTGGGCCTCGCCCAGGACGGCGCCGTGGCTGCCCTCGGACTGGAGGCGTTCCGATGACCCCGGAAACCCTCATCGCTGCTGCGCTTCTCCTGCCGCTGCTGATTGCGGCAGGCATCGCCGCCATGGGAAAATTCCCGAACATCCGGGAAGGCGTAACGATCATCGGCTCGATGGCGCTGTTCGCGGTCGTGATCCAGCTTACCCTGCTTGTGTCATCGGGCGCCCGGCCTGAACTCTTCATTGGCGAAGCCGCGCCCGGCCTTGCGATTGCCTTCAAGCTCGAACCCCTCGGCGCGCTGTTTGCAGTTGTCGCCAGCGGCCTCTGGATCGTGAACTCGTTCTATTCCATCGGCTACATGCGCGGGAACCGCGAACGCAACCAGACACGTTTCTACATCTGCTTCGCCATCGCCATCTGCGGCGCGATGGGCGTTGCGATGGCGGGCAACCTCTTCACGCTCTTCATCTTCTACGAAGTCCTGACCCTGTCGACCTATCCGCTGGTGGCCCACAAGGGCGACGCTGCCGCCCAGCGCGGCGCGCGCATCTACCTCCTGACCCTTCTGGGCACCTCGATCGGCTTCTTCCTGACAGCGATCATGTGGACCTGGGTCGTGGCGGGGCAGCGGCTGGATTTCATCGATGGCGGACTGCTCGCCAATGTCGAGATTTCGCCCGTGGTTGCCAGCGCCATCCTGCTGCTGTTTGTATTTGGCATCGGCAAGGCGGCGCTGATGCCGTTCCATTTCTGGCTACCCAACGCCATGGTGGCGCCGACACCGGTTTCGGCCCTGCTGCATGCCGTGGCGGTTGTGAAGGCGGGCGTGTTCACGGTGCTCAAGGTGTCGATGTACATCTTCGGCGCAGACTTGCTGAACGCGACGCCCTCTCGCGAATTCCTGATGGATGTGGCCTGTATCACCATTGTCGTGGCCTCGCTGATTGCGCTGACCAAAGACAATCTGAAAGCCCGCCTTGCCTATTCGACAATCGCCCAGCTCGCCTATGTGACGCTCGGCGCCATGCTGGCTGACAAGGCAGGCTTCATGGGGGGATCGCTGCAGATCGCCGCCCACGCCGCAGCCAAGATCACCCTGTTTATGTGTGCAGGCGCAATCTATGTGGCCACGGGCCTCACCAACATCTCCGACATGCGCGGCCTCGGCCGGAAGATGCCGTGGATATTCGTCGCCTTCTTCATGGCCTCGCTGTCGATCATCGGCGTCCCGCCATTTGCGGGTGACTGGCCGAAGTATGAGCTGATGCAGGGCGCTGTTGACCGGGGCGCCGACTGGGTGCCGTTCATCCTGATCGCGTCGTCAGTGCTGAATATCGCCTATCTGCTGCCCATTCCGATCCTGGCCCTGATGCCGCCGCCGCCGGAAGAGCCGGTGAAGGAGTTCAAACGGCCGGGCGGGGCGCCAGCGCTGACAGTCGCAGCGCCGGTATTCACCGCCTTCCTCTGCCTGATCCTATTCCTTCTGGTCGATCCGATCGGTGACTTCCTGTCGCCCGCCCTCGATGCAGCCACAACCACAGTCCAGGAGGCCGCGCTGCCATGAGCAATGACACGACCCCTCCCGTCCGGGATAATTCTGGCCGGTTCGTGAAAACGGCCGCCGAAAAGGTCAATGCCATGAGCCGGACACCGGAAGATGGCATTCATCCGATGTCCCGCATCCTGTTCGGGTGGACCGAAGCCAAGGGCATTGGCGGCATCATCTTCTGGGGCATGGCGGGTCTTTCGATTGTTCTTGTGCTGCTCGATCTCGTCATTCCGCGCCACGAGAAAATCGGCATTGCCAATTCGGTCGGCTTCTACGGCCTTTGGGGCTTTGCTGCCTTTTCCTTCGTCGTCCTGATGGGCTGGCCGCTCGGCCGCCTCCTGCGACGGGACGAGAACTATTACGGTGATCTGAGCGGCCCACCGGCCGACATTGATCCTGCTATCGCTGACCGCCTGAACGCCGGCGAGCCCAAAGCCTTTGAGGGAGAAGAATGATGCCGGCCTGGCTTGCAGCCCTCAATCCCGGCTGGCTGATGATCCTTGTGGGTCTCGTCGCCCTGTTCATTCCGTATCGTCAGGTCCGGCAGGTGCTGACTGTCGGCACGCCGATTGCCGCCATAGCGCTGCTCGTCATGGCGCCGCATGAAGTTGACCTGCTGACCGCCGAAGCGCTCGACATCACCTTCAGCTTCTACCGCGTCGACAGTCTGAACTTCATCTTCGGCCTCGCCTTCCTGATCGCAGCGCTCCTCAATGCGATCTACGCCCTGCATACCAATAATCCGCGTCAGGACGGCATGGCGCTTGCCTATGCGGGGGCTGCGGTCTCCGCGTCATTCGCCGGCGACCTGATGACGCTGTTCATCTTCTGGGAGCTGACCGCGATTACGTCGGTGTTCCTGATCCTTCAGGCGGGCACCCGCGCGGCCTACTTTGCGTCCATGCGCTATCTGGTGATCCAGATCCTGTCGGGCGTGATCCTGCTTGATGGCCTGTCCTATGTCTGGCGCTATAACGGCACACTCTCGCTGGAAGCCTTCCAGAGCTTCAGTGATCCGGGCGCGATCTACATTTTCATCGCGCTGGGCATCAAGGCGGCGTTCCCCTTCATGCACAACTGGCTTCAGGATTCCTATCCCAAGTCGTCGGTTGTCGGCGCTGTGGTCCTGTCCGCTTTCACAACGAAGCTGGCCGTGTATGGCTTCGCGCGCCTCTTTCCGGGTTTTGACGCGCTGATCTGGATCGGCGCGATCATGACGATCTTCCCGGTCTTCTTCGCTGTCATCGAGAACGCTCAGCGCCGCGTGCTGGCCTACTCGCTCAAGAACCACGACGGGTTCATGATCTGCGCCATCGGGGTAGGCGCCGTAGGCGTAGGCAATCCGCTCGCGCTCAACGGCGCCAGCGCCCATGCCTTTGTGCACATCATCTACAAGGCGCTGCTCTTCATGAGCATGGGCGCAGTGCTCTACCGGACCGGAACCACCAAGGCCTCCGAGCTTGGCGGGCTTTACCGCTCGATGCCCTGGACAACGCTTTTCTGCATCATCGGCGGCCTGTCGATTTCAGCCTTCCCGCTCTTCTCCGGCTTCGTTGCCAAGTCGCTCACCATGAGCGCGGTTGCCTATGAGGGCGTCTCGGATGCCGGGATGGTCGTGGTCTGGCTGATGCTGCTCTTTGCCTCGGCCGGTGTGCTCGAGCATTCGGGCATCAAGATCCCTTACTTTGCCTTCTTCGGACACGACAGCGGCAAGCGCGTGAAAGAAGCCCCCTTCAACATGCTGCTTGCCATGGGCATGGCAGCCTTCCTCTGCATCGCTGTCGGCCTGCCCGCCATCGTTCCGGGCTTTGGCTATCAATGGCTCTACAGCCTCCTGCCATACCCCATCGAGGCGGCGAGTTATCAGCCCTTCACGCTGGAACACATCCTTACCCAGATGCAGCTGCTTGTGCTGGCGACGTTCGCCTTCATCCTGCTCAAGCGTTTCGCGCTCTATCCGGCAGAAAAGCCAGGTACGATCCTCGATACCGACTGGTTCTACCGCAAGGCCGGTTATGGCTTTGTTCAATGGTCGGGTACGGTCTGGGGCAAGATGGGCCCGGCGACATCCAGCCTGTTCGCGCGCTTCTCGGAACGGGCCTACAAACGGCTTGAATCCGCCTTCAGTCCTCGGGGCGAGATCGCGCGAGGCGGTCTCTCCGGCGGGGCCACGGTTTGGACGGCGGTGATCCTGGCGGCGGTCCTGCTCTTGTCCTTCCTGTCGAGCTGATGCCATGGCTGGCCGGCTTGCCCGGCCAGCCTGCGCAGTTCACAAGTCCGCAACGAGCTCCAATAAACCTGGTGCGAAGTCGCGCGGCTCCTCAGTGTCTGAATTTCTGTATTTGACGTTTGTCTTTGCTGACATACGCTTGGCAAGTAATCGTTGGGGTGCAGGTAATGTCGGAAGAAGAGGGCGCATCGGTCAAATCGAGCGATTTCGTAGTATTTGCTACAGAAATCGTGGCCGCCTATGTACGGAACAACACGGTCGCGACGTCCGAACTGCCTGAGCTGATTCGCAATGTTCACCGCTCTCTGGTGGAGCTGGGAGATCCTGTTGCGGAGCCCGAAAGGCTGAAACCTGCCGTTTCCGTCAAGAAATCCATCCATCACGACTACCTGATCTGCCTGGAAGACGGGCTGAAGTTCAAATCCCTCAAGCGCCACCTCAGGTCGAAGTATGACCTCTCGCCGGACGAGTACCGGGAGAAGTGGGGGCTCCCGGCAGACTATCCGATGGTCGCTCCGGGTTATTCAGCGCAGCGCTCAAAGCTCGCAAAGAAAATGGGCCTCGGCCGGCAGGACCGGTAAGAATAATCAAAGAAAAACCGCTTCGTTGCGCAGTCGAAACGAAATATTTCGATAATCAGTGTTAACAAATAGCTGCGTTGACTCTTGATCCCGGAGTCCACTCGCGCGATAGGTGATTCTTACGAATCACCGCGGGGGTGGCGAGTTATGCGTCAACAGAATGTTTTTTCGGGCGTCACCGATGCCCATGAGGTGCTGATCCGGCACTGGCAGTCACGCCGTGATGGCGAGGGCCGCGTCTCCAGAGACAATATCGACCCTGGCGCCCTGCGCAGCGCGCTGGCCTGCATTTCCATCGTGGAAGTGGATGAAAGCGGCGAAAGCCGTTTCCGGATCGCCGGGTCCCGGCTGCGCGAAATCTTCGGGATGGAAGTTCGCGGCATGCGTGTGGCCGAGATCGCCGGCGCTCATGGCGAATGTTACGTTCTCGGTCTTTCGGCTGCGCTGGAGCGGGGCGAGCCGGTTGGCGGCGTCATCGAGATCGGGGGCCGTATCCATGCCTGGCTGAGGCTCCCGCTGGCGGGCGACGATGGCCAGCTCAACCAGGTCCTGTGTCACGACGAGCTGCTGCCGAGCCGCCGCATGCTCCGGCCGCTCCCCCAGGATGGGGGCCTTATCCAGCATCCCAGGCCACGATACGCTGCCTGATCCCCGGCATTTTGCGGCCCCTCGGTTTTGCCGGTAAAGGAAAGTCGTGGCGATGAGGCTTCCGCGATGATGACTGTCAGGGCGCCAGCGCGGCGGACGCATCCTTGCGGATACGGGCCAGCATCGAGGCCAGCCCATTGGAACGCTGCGCCGTCAGGGCGCCCTTGACGCCAATCTCATCGAGCAGGCTTTCTGCATCGAATTCGGCCGCTTCTTTCAGCTCCGCTCCGGCGTAAAGGCGGATCAGGAGCGCGATCAGGCCGGACACGATGATGGCATCGGACTCGGCGCGCAGGCCGAGTTGCTCGCCGGTCACATCGGTAACCATCCAGACCTGAGACGCGCAGCCCCGCACCCGCGTTTCTTCCGTGCGCTCATCGCCGTTCAGGGGTGGGTTGTTTTTCCCGAGGTCGATGATGTGGGCATACCGGGCTTCCCAGTCCTCCAGCCAGGAGAACTCTTCGCGGATTTCGTCGGCGGCGCTTTGTATGCTCATGGCTGTCATCTGGGCGCGTTGCGGCAAAAAATAAACCCCGGCGCGGTGTCACGCCGGGGTCTGGACCTGAATTAAGTGATGCCAGGCTTATTTGTAGACGGCCCCGAGGCAGTCTGCGATCTCCGCCAGCGCGTGCTGGCTGATGCAGTGGGGAACCTCGAATTCCTGGCCCACACCGGCAACGCAGCCCTGCAGCTGCAGGTTCTGCATCTTCATGCAGCTCTGGACGCTGGGCTCCAGCATGACGCGGCTCAGCTTGGCTTCGTCGACAGCGTCGGCGCCAAGAATGCGCAGGGCGGCGACAGAGGCGATCTGGTTAGCCACAGGCTCCTTGCCGTATTTAACTTTCTGCTTCCCGCCTGTGAAGCCGCCGGTCAGGAAGCTCGGCAGGCGCACAGCCGTCGCGACGTCAGAGGCGGCGACGACAGCGGTCGTCACGCCAGCGGCGTTTGTTTCCGACAGCGGCGTTGCGCCATTTGGCGCCACGAGGGCAGCGAGAATGAGATTGTCTGCTGCCTGGCCTTTGCCCTGCAGGAGTTTCACGGTCTCGGCGCGCTGGCCACCATTCCGGATACGTGACTTCGCCCAGCCATAGCCCTGCAGCGAGTATCCCTGTTCCTTGACGATGGCGGCGTTGGAATAAAGCCGCGCAAGGTCTGCATCGGTCACCGCGATTGCCGAGCCTACAGCGTCGTCTCCGCCCTTCAGCGAGCGGGCATAGCCACCGCCGCTGGCAAAGCTGCCGACGACGCGGTCGCGGCCATAAAAAGCTTCGATGTCGCGCACATTGGCGCGGAAGTCCGGGTCCTGCGACGCAACAAGTGCGGAGTAGGAAATCCAGCCGCGTGTCAGTTGGTCGGCGTTGTACGAGCCAAGCGTGGCAAGGGCATCGTCGATATCAGTAGTCGATTTGAACGGCTTGCCGCCCACATCATCGGCATCGGACTGATAGGTCATGTAGACGGCGGCTTTTTCAGAAACCGGGTCCTTGCCTTGAGCCGTCGAAATGCCTGTCAGTCCCGCAACTGCCAGAACCGCAGCGAACACTCGCATTGCAGCCATGTTTTTCTCTCCCTCACGCGACACGCGATAGTGATGCCTGAACTTCCCTGACGGGGGAACCTCACCTTGTCTGTTTGCCGCATTACAAATACAGCAGGTGATCGTTCTGGCAGAAAATGCCTAATAAATCTCTCTGGGGTGTTAACGCTTGGACCCCCGTATGTCGCAGAAGCGATTACAGTTTGTCCATGTTGCCTGGCTCGCCTTATGCGCCGGCAGCGGCCTTGCGGGCCTGATCGCAGGCGCGCCCCTGTGGCCGGCGCTCGGCCTGGTACTCGCCGCGAGCCTTCCTGCCCTGGCCGCCATTGCGCTGCCGGCAGGTGACTCGCTCTGGCGCGGTCTGCTCGTCATCTCCTGGACAGGTATCGCGCTGGCGGGCCTCGTCCTCAGCGGCGGTGGCACATCGCCCCTGACGGTTTTGCTGATCGCCGCCCCGTTGGCAGGATTGCTGGCGGGGGCCCGGCGCATGGCAGCGGAGGCAGGCGTCTTTGCCGCCTTTGCCCTGTTCCTTGTTCTGGTCGCGGGCGGGGCAGGCTGGCTGCCCCAGCCGCCTGCCTGGGCCGCAGCCATGGCCGCACCCTTTGCTTTTTCCGGGCTCGTCGTCTCTGCGTTGATGGTCTGGATGCTGGTGCGCTCGGGCATGGCTGAAACGATCCGGCCTGCACAAGCCGGGGAAACCTCAAGTCTGCCCCTGACCGCCTCATCTACCCGCCTGCCGGTCCCGCAAGTGCCGGAGCGCGGTGTAACCCTGATTGATGTCACCCCGGAAGGCCGGGTCCGTGCGGTGGCCGGTGATGCTTACGGCCTTGCCGCGATGCGTCCCGGCGCAGCGCTGGCAGCTCTCTTCGCGCCTGGCGGCGCCCCGGAAGGCCTCGGCCTGACCGATTGCCGCGTAAGCGGCGAAGCCACGCTGGTTTCCGGCCAACGCGTTCTGGTTATTGCCGAGACGGGTATGGCCGGAACCGCCATCGTCCTGTTCTCGCCGCCCGAAAGCCTTGCCGATCCTGCAGAAGATGCCCGCGCGGCCTACGAAGCCGAGCTGCAAAAGCGAACGGCCTTCTTCGCCTCTCTCGGGCATGACCTGCGCACCCCCCTGCATGCGATCCTCGGCTATGCGGAGATCATGCAGGCAGAGCTCATGGGCCCGATGCCGGAAGTCTATGCAGACTATCCCTCCATCATCCACGAGAGCGGCACAGATCTGCTCCTCCTTGTCGATGACATCCTGGATCTGGCCCGCTCCGAAGCCGGCCAGCCCCGGCTTGATCCGGAGCCTGTCGACCTGTCGGCTTCCGCCGAATCAGTGATGCGCCAGCTGAAGGGGCACGCCGACCGGGCCGGGGTCACGCTCAAGCTGAAATCCCAGGGCGAAGCGTGGGCGGAAGCAGACGCGCGCGCCGTGCGCCAGATCTGGCAAAACCTTGTCTCCAACGCGATCAAGTATTCCGGCAACGGAAAGACCGTCACCCTGGAAACCCGCATTGAAGGCGGCGCTGCCATTCTCAGCGTTCAGGACAGGGGTGCGGGCATTCCGGCCGCTGACCTTTCCCGCCTCACCCAGCCCTTCGCTCAGGCAACGGGCGCCAAGCCGGGCACAGGTCTTGGCCTGTCGGTTGTCCGCCGCTTCGCTGAACTGCATGGCGGCGAGCTCCGGCTGAGCTCGAAACCCGGACGGGGAACCCGCGCTGAGGTGATCCTGCCGCGCGCCAGCGAGGCGGACCTGATGCCGCTCGACGAGGCGGCCGAATAGGCGCGCCAAACATTCTCCACATCCGCCGGTTAATGTTAAAATGTGTTAGCCACCTGTTGCACACGGCTTGCATGTACCGTTTGTAACATTGGGACTGACGGCGGGGGCGCGTCAGGGGATGTGGGATGCCAGTGACAATACTCTACATTTCAACGCGTTGGCCTTGGCCAATCGAAATGGGGCGTCAGCGCATGATTGCGCAGACGCTGGATTTCGCCGCCGAACTCGGCAACGTTCATCTTCTGTCTTTCGGGGACTCCCCGAACAAACCGCCCCCGGATCATATCCAGTCTTCTTCGATGCTCCGTATGTCCGGTTTTGTCGGCCTTCTCGTCAGCATGCTGCTGAGGCCGCTCCTGCCGCTTCAGAGCCACCTCTTCCTCAATCGTAATGCGACCAGCGAGGTCATGGCCGCGGTCGAGCGCCTTCGTCCGCAAGTCATCGTGTTCGACATGGCGCGCCTGTCCCATCTCGCCGGCGCCATTCGCCGCCGCTATCCCGGCATCCGCCTGGTACTCGACATGGATGACCGCCTGTCGAAACGCTACCAGCGCATGCTCGACAGCGAGACGGTGGGTGATCTGGGCGGCACGTTTGAAGCCCGCATGCCCGGCGCCGTCCGTTTCTTCCTGCCAAAGCTCAAGCGGTTCCTTCTCGGAGTGGAGCAGCATCTGATGGTGCGCGCCGAGAAACAGGCCGCAAACGTCTTTGACGCCATCCTCATGGTCTCGGCGCTGGAAGCCGATGAAATGCGCGCCGATTGTCCGGGCAAGGCGCGCGTCATTGCCTTCCCGCCCCTGATCAACGACCTTGCCGTGCCGGATCAGGATTTCAGCCGCAGCGTGCGGTTCGTCTTCATTGGGAACGCCGTGTACGCGCCCAATACCGAAGCCCTCGAACTGCTTGACCGCGTGGCGGTAAAGGTGGCGCAGGGCGTCGGCGAAGGCGCCGCTTCCTTCCGGTTTCAGGCGGCCGGCAAGCCGCTTCCAGACGCTGTCTACGAAGCGCTTGAAGTGGCCGGTTTTGTCCCCGATCTGGCCGAATTCCTGTCAGGCGACGCCGTGCTTGCCGCGCCGATCCTTCAGGGCACAGGCATCAAGACCAAGATCATCGACGCGCTGGAACACAGCGTCCCGGTCATCACCACGCCGGTCGGCGCCGAAGGCCTCGGCCTCTCCGAAGGCGAGCATTATATCGGTGTGGAGGGAGAGGCCGACCTCACGCGAACCTGCATCGAAATCGTCCAATCGGCGCAAGCGCGCCACCGCCTCGCAGAAATGGCGGCATCCGCGCGGGAAAAGGGCCTCACCACCCAGAACCGCGCGATCCTGCGGGATCGCCTCGCGGCCGCATTCGGCCTTTGACCGGCACCCTGGCTTGCCCAAAAACCGGTAGCCTCGCCCTGCGAAGCGTGTAACGCTCGTACAATAATCAAAGTCCAAAGGGGTATCCTGAAATGAGAATGGCAATTGTGACCGGCGCCCTGGCGCTGGCGCTCGCAGCATGTGGTGGCACCGGCGGGGCCAAGGCATCCATGGTGAAAGCCTGCACCGACGCGGGCGAGGAACAGGCCATGTGCAACTGCATCGCCGACGGCCTTGAGAAAAATCTCGATGCCAAGACCTTCAACACGGTCGCAAAAGCAATGGAGCAGGGCGAGGAAGACGGCGGCGCAGCCATCGAAGCCCTGCCGGCGGAAGAACAGTCGAAGATCATGGGCGCTATGATGAGTGTCGGCATGACCTGCGCCTTCGGCGGCGAGTAACTTGACGGGCAGGCGTGACGAGGGGACTTTTCGGCCCATGATGGAACGCCTGCCTGCCAGACTCTGGATCGACGCACTGATCCGCCGGGCAAGTCTTGCCGGCGCCAGCGCGTTCGTACTCCAGCATGGCGACGAGGAACGCGGCGACGTGCTGATCAAAGTCGCCCGCCTCGATGGCACAGCCGCCGCCTATGCTCCCTCAATGAACCTCGAGGGCGAGCGCATCTTCCTCAACCTCGCCGTCCAGGGCATCGGCCCGGATGAGCGCGCCGTGGACGATTATGTCCGCCGCGCCAAAGCCCGCGACAGCGACCTCTGGATCATCGAGATCGAGGACCGCGAGGGGCGCCATTTCCTCACCGAAGACGTTGAAGGTGATCCCCCCGAAACGGGGGCGTGACGAAAGCCGCAGGACTGCGATAGCCTTTCACGCAAGCCCTTAGCTTTCAGAAGGTCTTCCCATGCGCAGATTTCTGGTCTCCCTCTTCGCGGCAACCTGCCTCAGCGGGGGAGCACTTGCAGACGCTCTGCCCGCCTGCAGGCCCGAACTGGACGAAGCAGTGCGCCTCGCCGCCAGCGAGGAAGCCCGGCAATACATCCTCCTGAACGAACTCGCCGAGATCCTCACATGGATCGAGTACGACTACGATGCTGGCCGCATCGAAGAGGCTGAATTCCTGGAAGAGATGGAAAACGGGGAAGCCGAATTTCCGGTGTATCAGGCCCGCTACGATGCAGCCAAAGCCACCCATGACAGGCTCAAGGCAGCTCAGGCCGCTTGCCCGGCACAGCAGGCCGCTTTTCCGCCGCAAGACTGATGCGACTGTAATCTGGCTATCCTGCAATGAACGGGGCATCCTTCTGCGCCTGACAGGAGGAGATTCCATGAAACTGATCATTGCCTGCGCGCTAGCCGCGCTGACGCTGACCCCCGCCGCTTTTGCCTGCGAGTCCTATGTGGCCGATGTGAACAAGGCAGGCCTTGCCGTTAAAGCCGCCAATAACGAGCGCTTGGCCGTCCAGACCCGGTTCGAGGATGCTGAAGCCCGCCGCGGTGAGCTGCGCCGCGAGATCGACGCCAAAGGCAACACTCCCGAGCGTCAGGCAGAGCTCGACGGCTACAAGACTGCCATCCGCAAGGCCGAGCTTGCCTGGACCGACCGCCAGCCCGAATGGGACGCCGCCGAGGCCGAGCTGATGACCGCAATCGAGGCACATGAAGGCGCCTGCGCCGCCAATGCGCGCACCGGCGTCCTGATCGAGGCGCTGGGCCTCAAACTCAACCGCTGACAGCGGCCGCATAAACCCCCTGTTTACCCTATGCCATCAGTTTGTGGCTTGCTGGGAAAATAGGGGGCCTGGGCGGCGATGCTGTTCCTTCTCAATGACATTGTGACCGAGATTGAGGCGCCCGAAATGCGGCTTCTCATCCGGGAGTCCGTGTTCGGGGGAAATGTGCAGGCGCTGCGGCCCCGGGAAGCGATGGACCTCGTCCGCGGGCGCCTTCAGGCGCTGCATGATCGCGGGCAGGTGCCCGACCAGACCATGGTCGATGACCTGGCCGCTCTGATCATCGCCAAGACCGGCGCCAATGCCGCGCTCTTCCCGGTCCATGATGGCCGCGTGGCCGAAGCCCGCCTCACCATCCTGCCGGAGTCCATCCTCGACGCCGTCCGCACCCGCCTCGCCGAAGGCCGTGGCGCTGACACCGGCACCTTCTGGACGCGCGCGGCCTGATCCGGCCAGCCCCCAGCAAGACAGGCCGCCCCTTCTATCCCATGCCTAAATCGGCTAGGGCGTCGGCCAGCTAGAACAAAACCAGACCAGACCGGCTATTCCCATGTCGCACGTGACCGAAGCCGCCCGGCGGCGCACCTTTGCCATTATCTC
>SXGS01528956.1_pt1 | contig 25965 bp, 28 predicted proteins | sample 3174681 | NCBI WGS metagenome assembly SXGS01 (sample SAMN11356861, study PRJNA531348) | freshwater metagenome | isolation source: freshwater sample F1-80 | place: China: Fuxian Lake, Yuxi | collected 2017-12-25 | reverse complement strand
GGTAGTAGTCGTAGTACGAGACGAAGTAGCTGACGGCATTGTCCGGAAAGAATTGCTGAAACTCGCTGCAGAGCTGAGCGGCGAGAGTTTTATTGTGCGCGAGGACAAGCGTCGGTCTCTGGAGTTCTTGAATAATATTCGCCATTGTGAATGTTTTTCCCGTTCCAGTGGCGCCGAGCAATGTCTGATGCTTCTCGTTGTTCCTGAAGCCCTTCAACAATTTCTCGATTGCCGTCGGCTGATCGCCTTTCGGAGTGTAGGGCGCGGTGAGGCGGAAAGGCTTTCCTTGCGTGCCGTGGATGGGCTTCTGGTCCATAAGACGAGTCAGTATACGCGAAACCTGTGACTCGAGAAAGGCTTCTTCCCGTCTTGGGTGGCTGCGGGAGGCGGAAAGGCATGCTACCATTCGGTCATGGTCGACCTCGATCTCGTTCGCAGTAGTCCGGAACTCTTTCAGGCCGCATGCAAGGCGAAGAACATCAAGCTCGATGTGGGTGTTTTCTTGAAGCTCGACGAGAAGCGCAGATCGGTGATGGCAGAGGTGCAAACAATGCAGGCGGAGAGGAATGCTGTCAGTAAGAAAATGCCGACGGTGAAAGACAAGACGGAGAAGGAAACAATCGTGAAGGAAATGAAAGGGCTCGGTGAAAAACTGAAAGAGCAGGAAGCGGCGCTCGCAACTCTCGAGGCCGATTGGATGGACATGCAGCTCCGTCTTCCGGGTATTCCTCTGCCATCGGTGCCGAAGGGGAAGGATGACAGCGAGAATGTCGAGGTGAGGAGGTGGACCCCGTACCAGTCGTCCGCCTCGGCGGACTCCGGTACAGGGCAAGGGATGCCGACGTTCGATTTCGAGCCCAAGGATCATGTGGCGCTTGGTACCGCTCTCGACATCATCGATATTCCCCGCGGCGTGAAGATCGCGGGCGCCCGCAGTTACTTTCTGAAGGGCGACGGCGCACGGCTCGAGTTTGCGCTCCTCCTCTTCACGCTCGATCACCTGAAGAAGAAAGGCTTCACCGCCTTCATTCCTCCTCTTCTCGTCAATTACGAAGCGATGATGGGCACGAGTTATTTCCCCGGGGGCGAAGAGATGGCGTATGCCGTTGGCGTGAAGAAGAGCAGGTCGGAGGCGATCGAATCGGACGATGTGTATTTAATCGGTACATCCGAGGTCTCCGTCACAAGCTATCACGGAGGCGAGACACTGAAGCTCGAAGATCTTCCGAAGCGCTACTGCGGCATCAGCAATTGTTTCCGTCGTGAAGCCGGCACGTATGGCAAAGACACGCACGGGCTCTATCGCATCCATCAGTTCCAGAAAGTCGAACAGGTGATCTTATGCGAAAATGATCCTGAAATCAGCGCGAAAATGCACAAAGAAATTTTAAAAAATGCCGAGGAAGTGCTGCAGGCACTGAAGCTCCCCTATCGCGTTGTTGACGTCTGCACCGGAGACATGGGGCAGGGACAGATCTACAAGAACGATATCGAGACATGGATGCCGAGTCGGAAGTGTTACGGTGAAACGCACAGCTGTTCGACGTTTCACGATTTTCAGTCTCGAAGACTCAATATGAAGTACGTGGCGAAAGACGGCACGAAGAAATTCGTCCATACGCTGAATAACACGTGCATCGCTTCTCCTCGGATACTGATTCCTGTTCTTGAAATGTATCAACAGAAAGATGGCTCAGTCGTCATTCCGGACGTCCTGAGGCCGTACATGGGCGGGCAGGAGAGGATCAGCAAGCCTGTATGACAACGTTTCTCATCGCCGACGATTCTCCGGACAAGACGAGCTTTCTTTTGGAGATGCTCAAGCGTGCGCATTGGTACGGCACGGTTCTGACGGCGATGACGAGCGAGGAGGCGATCGACACGATCAATCAATCATCTGACATCGCCGCGGCATTCATCGATTACTATATTCCAAGCAGCAACGGCCCGGCGATTATCCGGGCGTTGAAGAAAAAGTTCCCCAATGCACGCGTTGCACTCGTAAGTTCGGCGGACAACGAGAGCAACACCGCTCAGGCTGTCGCAGTCGGAGCGGAAAGGTCGATCTGCACGTCGAGGCCTGTCGACGAGGTCGAGAGATCGGTTCTGGCAACGCTCGATGCATGGAAGGTCGCGGAATAAATAGGGAGAAGGCTCATGGCTTTCCCCTCCTCGAGGACGGCGCAGATCGCAGCGTGAATAGTCATCGCTATCTTTTTCTCCCTGAGGATCATTCTCTGATTTCTCTTCATTTCCGAGTGCCCCCGTTGCCAATGTTCGGTGTGATCCAAAAATTCTTTCGCATCCCGCTCACCTCCCTGCAGATTCCGAAGAAGTAGCTGGTAGCCCGCATCGTATGCCGAGAAATCCCTCTGCAGAATGATGCACACAATCGTTCGTACCCGCTCCAGAAGTTTCATCCGATATTTTTTCATGAAATCGTCCCCCGCTTCGTTTGCGATGGCAGTCATCACGTTTTTCTCCGTAAGATTCTCGTACATAGTCGCCTAGTGTAGCATTCAAGCGTTCCTCTGTCCTTCATGCATCTTCTCTTCACCCGCTTCCCGCTCGAGAGTGCCGATGGCGGTGCCGAGAACCAGACACAGTGGCTGATGGAAGGGCTCAAGGCGAAGGGGCATACATTGAGTTTTCTTGGCAGTTGCCCCGTGATTCTCGAGCGTGCACAGAAGGCGGGAATGACGACGCATGCGCTTACGATAGGCGATCCGCCGGTGACGAAGTTTGGTGCGATCAGCTTCCTGTGGCGGAAGATTGCGATGAAGAGGGCGCTGATGCGTGCAATCGATGCATTGCCCGAAAAACCGGAAGCAATGTTCATGTTGAGTCTCACTGAAAAATTGTTGCTTTCAGAATGGGTGGTATCGAAGGGCGTCAGAGTGTTCTGGATCGAACATGATCGCATCGGTCCCTGGCTTCGGTGGAATCCCTGGCTTCGGAGCCTCAAGAGAGCAGCGCAGCATGCGACGATTATTTGTGTTTCTGAAGTGAGCAGGAAACTGTATCTGAAGATGGGGTTTGATCCGGAGAAAGTGATAGCGATACCGAATGGCGTGCCTTTGCCAAACACTTCTCCATCCCGAACCCCCATCTCCAACCCCCATCCCGAAGGGCTTCATGTTGGCTGTGTCGCCCGTCTCGATCCCGAGAAAGGAATCGACGTCTTGATTCAATCCATAGAAAAACTTCCAGAAGTGACGCTTTCGATTCTTGGGAAAGGTCGTCTGGAGGGTTACATTCGAACACTGATCGATGAAGATACGAAGAGAATCGGGCAGCAGCGCATTCATCTCCTTTCGAGTGCTCCCGATCTTCCGGAATTTTACCGCTCACTCGATCTCTTCGTTCTCCCCTCCTCCGATCACGATCCGTTCGGACTGGTAGCGTCCGAAGCGATGGCGCAGGGAGTCGCGACCATCGTGACCGACGCGTGCGGCATTTCCGGACACATCAAGAATGGGGAGGAAGCACTGGTAGTTCCTGCAGGCTGTCCTCAGAGGTTAAGTGAGGCGATACGAAGTCTCTTTGAGACTGAGAAGAGAGAAAAGCTTGCGAGTATCGGAATGCACGCAGTGCGGAAAAGTCTTGGGGTTTCACGGATGATTGAGCGGTATGAGGAAATATTGCAAAAATAATAAAATATGATATAGAATCATGGTACTTGAGCGTCTTTTGCCGCAGATGATACGGATTATGACATCACGCAGGATGAGGGAGCTCCGTCAATCCGAGTCGGATAGAGAGTCTGCTCGAATTCGTTAAGATCAGTCTCCCATGAGACTGCTTCGTTTTTCTTCGTCCATTCTCTGCATTGCTCTCGGTGCTTCATTGCTCCCTGCGCTCCCTTCCTTTGCGGCGGAGAGAGGCATGGGCCTGAAGGGTATGGTCTCAAGGAGTGAGTGGGGTGCGGATGAGAGCTATCTCTTCGATTCCGGACGTAAGCAGGAAGCACCCCCGGCGGATACTGCTAAAGGCGACAATGGCGTCATCATCGGAGGTTCGGACCAGCTGAGCCAGCGAGTGAAAGACTGCGAGGATGCGGTCAAGAAGTATCCTGATGAATTCAAGACTGCTGCGACCACGAAGAAAAGTCCCGGTGGCCAGAGCTACCTTTGGCCTTTGCAGTACAGTCCTGCGGTACGTCTTCTCACAGTGCATCACTCGGCGCTTGCGGTGAAGGGCGACCCCCGGCCTGCGGAGGAGCGGGTGCGCGCTCTCTACAAGTACCATGCGATCAATCGTGGGTGGGGAGACATCGGTTACAACTTCATCGTGGATGAAGACGGCGTTGTCTACGAGGGCAGAAAAGGAGGACGTGGCGTCGTGAGCGGACATGCGTACTGCAACAACATCGGCACACTCGGCATTGTGCTCCTTGGTAATTTCGAAGTGGAGACCCCGACCCAGGCACAGGTGCGAGGACTGCAGCACCTGCTCAGAGATCTTGCAGCGGAGTACGGCATCGACCTTGGCCGAGGCGTCGTCTTTCATGGGAAATCTTATCCGTCTCCGATCGTAGGACACGGAGATCTTCTCTCGACCAAGTGTCCGGGCTACACGCTCGATTCGGCGTTCTCGCAGATCGTAGAGAATGTGAAGACGGGGAATCTTTTCGCATCCGTGAATTTTCCGCCCCCGCTTTTGGCAGCATCTTCCTCTTCCGCACCCGCAAGAACAGCGATTGTTTCCGACGGCCTTGCCGAAGGCCTGATGTTCACGGGACGGACGTCGATCGCTATTAATCCGAGCGGTAAGCAGCGCTTAAGCTTCGCGTACACCGCAGGAGAGAGTGGCGCATACGAAGGAAAGAAAATTGCAGACGTGCGCCTCTCGAGTCCGAAGATTCAGCTCCTTGTGGATGACGGCATCAACTGGATCCCTGTCACCAAAGGCATTCTCCTGCCGACCGATCTTCCCGCACATGAGACGGCGAACATCCAGCTGATCATCGTCGCTCCCGTCGATACGGGAAATTTCTGGATGGAGATCGGCGGACTGCGTTTCTCGATTGCCGTTGCCGGTCGACGGGCGAGAACCGGCGAATTTGTGAATCCGTTCAGCGGCAGCGTGAGAAACATCGTTCACAGGACTGAGCAGAGGACGAGCACCAAGCTTGCTCCGCGTGTTCGACCTCAGTCGAGAAAGCAATCGTCATCCCAATCCTCTCTTTCTCTCACAAGCCCTCAATCCTCCTCTCTTATTCGCATTCGTCTCAGCGCGTCCGAGCATGCGACGGTCACTTTCTTGCAGCGGGGGACGATTGGCGGAACAAATGTCTCTGCAGGAACGACCGTTTCCCTTCGCAGGGAAGGCAGTGAATGCGTTGCCACGAAAGACGGTGAATCCTTGAGCGCAAGCACGGTCCTTCGTTTCACTTCGGCGGATTCAGGTGCGCTTGCCGTAAGCCCCGTTGTCGGTCGCAATCGTTCGTATCGAGGAGTACTCGAATGTCGGATCATCGGAGGCGTTCTCGGCATCATCAACGAATTGTCACTCGAAGACTATATGGCGGGGCTTGCCGAGGAACCGGACAGCGAGCCGTATGAGAAGCAGCGTGCATTCGCGATTGCCGCTCGTACGTATGCCGCGTATTACATGCGTTCGGATCATCGAAAATTCCCGGGCCTTCCGTACGATGGCAGCGATGATCCCGCCGTATTCCAGTCCTATGCGGGGTTTGACTTTGCGGTGAAAAATCCGCAGTGGCAGAGAGCGGTTCTGAGTACCGCAGGCAAGGTGCTTCGCTTCGGTGGAGAGCTCATCAAGCCTCCGTACTTCAGCTCCGATGACGGACGGACACGCAGCCCAAGTGAGGCGGGATGGACGAATTTTCCCTTTGCAGAGATCTTTTCGTCGAAACCTGATCCGTGGTGCAGAGGCCTGCCTCTTCGCGGTCACGGTGTCGGTATGTCCGGCTGCGGGGCCAAGGGTCAAGCGCTCGAAGGCCGAAGCGCCGAGGAGATTCTTCAGTACTACTACCCAAGTACGAGCTTCTAGCTTGGTGGGGCATGCCAGCATTCCGCGTGAGGCCCCTTATAGAGAAGTTCTCTGCATGCATGAGGACTGTTTTGTCCGCGCCTGCACTGGTCCAGCCTGATTGCCAAAAGTCCGTTCATGCCTCCGAGATACCGCTTGTCACCAAGTTGCAGCGCGACGCGAAGTCGTAGCTCCGTCTCTGCTGCAATTCTGTGAATTTCCTCCTGAATATCGACCCCAAACGTGTTTGCAAACGACTCATGGTGGTCTGGTTTCAAAAGCTCGTAGAGATGTGTGAAAGCATCGACAGGACTTAACATGATTGTTCCAGTAATTCCCGTAAAGCTTGGGATTTCCGCAATTCTGAAATCCCTCGCATCCGACGGGTTTTCAATGTTCCGGAAGGCATATGAAGTGCTTCTGCCGCATCATCGTATTTTTCTTCGTACAGATCAACGTGCGTTATGGCTTTTGCGAAGTCGGGGTTGATCTTTGTGATGGCATCGCGCACCGCATGGATCACTTCATCATGCATCAGATACTCCTCAGGTTCCTGCTCACGAGAGCGGAGTTGCGACGTATGAAATTCTCCCAGGGAAACTTGTCCTGTGTAGCACCCACGGAACCTATTCAGAGACTGACTGATGGCAATTTGATACAGCCATGTCTTGAAAGCCTTCTCACTTTTAAGGGAACTGATTTTTCCTTGGGCAAGGAGAAAAGCTTCCTGCACGATGTCTTCCGCCTCCATCTCCTGGAAGTGAAAGCGTTTCATGACGAATGAGACCAGATTCTGCTGATGATGAAGATAGAGTGCTGAAAACGCTTCTCCACTTGTGTCTCTTCCTTCCATGCACGCACGGATGCAATCCTCTTCCCTTGTCTCGTTCTCTTCAGTGCGGAGCTTCTCTGCGAGCATGCGGCAAGCTTACGTCACTTCGGATGCCCTACAACCACTTTCTCGATGAGGTTTGTTTTATCGCAGAAATATGCTGAAAAATCACTATCCCCCAATCTTGTGACCGAAGAGTACTTCCCCTCGGTGAACCGGATAGGGGTTTATTCTCAAGCTTGCTTCGTCGAGCCGATCGCAGAGTTCCCGCTGCGCAGCAGTGAGGAAGTTACCCTGAACAAAATGCCCCACGGTTTCCTGCATGGTTTGTATTTGAGAAAGATAGGAACTTCCGATTGCGCTTCGGACTGCAGATTCAGGGAAATGTTCGATGTGTGCCATCACCTATTCTATCTCACGGTATGCTTCTTGTGACAAATAAAAAAAGAGCCCCGTCTTCCGGAGCCCTTCTTGATGCTAAAAAATCGGGATCTCTCTTTATTTTGCAGCTCGAATAAGCGCATCAATTCTGTCGCATTTCTCCCACTTCACATCGAGATCTTCCCGACCCATGTGGCCGTAGGAAGCGACTTGTCGGTACTGAGGGCGCAGAAGATCAAGATCTTTGATGATGGCGGCAGGACGGAGATCGAAAATGGTGGAAACCGCTTTTTCAAGGGCTCGGTCACTGAGTTTACCTGTGCCGAACGTATCGACTCGAAGTGATACCGGTGCGGCAACACCGATGGCATAGGCAACCTGCACCTCGCACTTCTTCGCAAGCCCCGCCTTGACGATGTGCTTTGCGACCCAGCGTGCTGCGTACGCAGCGGAGCGGTCGACTTTGCTCGGGTCCTTCCCCGAGAAGGCGCCTCCACCGTGGCGGCTGTAGCCACCATACGTGTCGACAATGATTTTGCGACCCGTCAGTCCGCAGTCGCCCGGAGGGCCACCGATGACGAATCTGCCGGTTGGGTTGATGAAGTACTTCGTTTCTTTGTCGAGGTATTTCCCGCAGACCGGCTCGATAATATGCTTCTTCATGTCTTTCGTGATTTGTTCATGGCTTGCATGATCGGAGTGCTGCGTCGAGATGACGACTGTTTGCACACGTTTCGGAGTTCCGTCGTCGTTATATTCGATCGTGACTTGGCTTTTTCCGTCTGGGCGAAGGTAATCGAGGCCCTTGGATTTTCTTACTTCCGATAATTTTCTTGTGAGTTTATGTGCGAGCGAGATCGGCAGCGGCATCAGCTCCGGCGTTTCGTCGCAGGCAAACCCGAACATCAGACCCTGGTCCCCCGCGCCCTGTTCTTTCGTTGCGGTTTTCTCGGCAGTCACACCTTGGTCGATATCCGCACTCTGTTCGCCGACACAGACCATCACGGCACAGGCTTTATGGTCGAAGCCGAAAATGCCGTCGTCGTAGCCGATCTCCTTGATGACTTTGAGATCTCCCTGCGCCATCGGGATGTAGGTGTTTGTTGTTATTTCACCTGCAACAACGACGAGACCGGTTGTTGCGAGACATTCGCAGGCGACGTGCGACTTCGGGTCCTTCGAGAGCGCGTAGTCGAGCACGGCGTCCGAGATTTGGTCACAGAGTTTATCGGGGTGACCTTCGGTCACCGATTCCGACGTGAAGAGGGAAGACATACGAGAGAAAAAGAAATAAATAAAAATCACCGTCCTGCCGGTGTAGATCTGCATAAGCTATCTATCCCCGGGAAGGGGCTGGAATTCCCACCATGCCGAGACTTCGGAGGTTGGGGGACGCGTACCGGGCCAGTTCCCAAGCGTCACTCTTGATAGGCGGTGATGTACATAAAGCTTAGCGAGGTTAGATGGAGGAAATCAAGCGATGCTGAGAGAGGGTATCTTTCTCACGCTAAAACTATGCCCCGTATGCTTCATGAATTTCTCAAATCCCACCCGATCGATTTCAAGTGTCGCTGTATTCACGAGCGGATGGAAGCAGAAAGTGCCGACTCCCCACGCATCCTCATCAACAATGACATTGATGACGTGATTCTTGTCGAAGATCAGGCCGAACGGCGTAACAGAACCCGGTGTTACCCCAAGCATCTCTTTCAATTTCTCCGGTGAAACGAAGCTGAAGCTTTGGGCACCGAAGTCTTTGGCAAGTGCCTTCGTATCCACTCGCTTGTCGTGCATGACGATTGCCAGCACGTAGATTTCTTTCCCCTTCGCTTTCATCAGCAGTTGCTTCGTGTGTGCTCCGTTCATCTGCGGGCACAGTTTTTCGGATTCCGCGCAGCTGAAGACTGCAGGGTGGTCGTAGCGGACGAAGGGAATGGAGAGAGTCGAGAGGAGAGTAAGGAGTTGGTCCATCGGAGGTGAAGCGAGTAGCGGATAGCGACGAGCGAATAGTAGCTTCCCATACGATGCGTATGCTACCCGCTAATCGCTATCCGCTCGCCGCTATCCCCTGTTACAATCTCACCCTACGCACTGCACCCATGCTCAAAGCCGACCATCCCTTCTCCCTCGTTCTCTTCGGTGCTTCCGGCCACCTCGCACGCATCAAGATTTTTCCTGCACTCTACTTTCTTGCGCTGAAGAAGCGTCTTCCCGACCACTATGCCATTGTCGGGTTTTCGCGAACGAAGATGGACGATCGTGCATTCAGAGAGCATGTTGCAGCCGCCGTGCGTGAGTACGTTCTTGAGGTGAATGAAAAAGTGCTCTCCTCCTTCCTCGAACATGTTTCCTATCATGCGGGTCAGTACGATTCGGTCTCCGACTTCCGCGCTCTCGCAGAGAAGCTGACGTTGCTTGAGGATGGTGCAACGGATCTTGTGCGATTGGCCTACCTTTCCATTCCCCCCTCCGCTTTCGCAGCGACTCTTGAGAATCTCTGCGCCGCAGGAGTGCACGAATCCAAGCACGCATTTCGCTGCATCCTCGAGAAGCCTGTCGGGCATGATCTGTCTTCATTTGAAGCGTTGCATGAAAAATTGTCATCCTGCTTCCGTCCGGAGGAAATTTATTTACTCGACCACTATCTCGGCAAAGAGGCCGTCCGCAACGTCTACTATCTTCGTCATGCGAATCCCGTGATCGAGAAGCTCCTGAGGAGTTCGATCATTCGCAGCGTGCAGATCACGGCTTCGGAATCGGTCGGGCTCGAGGGTAGGGCGGGATATTTCGATGCCGTTGGAACGCTTAGAGACATGTTCCAGAGCCATCTGTTTCAGATTGTGGCTTTACTCAGTATGCGTCTTTGCAATGACACAAAGGAAATGAAAGCTGCAAGACTTGATGCCATCAGACAGTTGTACCTTCCCCCCGCCAAGGATCTCTCGGAGGTGGTGATGCAGGCCCAGTACGGACCTGGAGAGATCGCAGGGAAGAAACTGCTTGCGTATCTGGATGAAGATGGAGTGGCGAAATCGTCTCGGACGCCGACATTCGTGGCAATGCGGCTTTTGTCGCGCTCTCCGTCATTGGACGGAGTGCCGGTCTTTCTTCATTCAGGGAAGAGATTGAAGACGAAAGAGACGCGAATTGCGATTGAATTTCAGGAATCGTCGGTGCTGGCCGGAAAGAACGGGTACAGCAACAGGCTCGATATCATTTTGCAGGGAGAGGCCGGAATGAAGCTCTATCTTCAGACGAAGCTTGGGGGTAGCGAGCCCAAATTCCGTCCGCTCGTGATGGAAGATCCGCTGGTGTGCATGGGTGACTGCTTGGTCGAACACAGCTTGCTTCTTCTGGAGGCGATTGCCGGCAATCAGCAGTGGTTTTTGGATCCCGAAGAGGTACGTGCATGCTGGAGGATCACCGATCCTCTGCAGAAGTACCTCGATAGTAAGAAGACACCTCTTTTCACCTATGAGTCCGGTTCCAGTGGACCGAAGGAAGCAGATGCGTTTATCGGGAAGTTTGGGGAACGATGGTTGTGATAGTTGCCGCGGTAAGCATGCCACTCCCTTAAAGGAATTTTATTATTGAAAAGGGAGCGCGATGCTTCGCGCGTATTATTTCATTACAGATTTTTTTCAAAAATCCTCTCCGCTCCGAAACGGCTGAACATCGGCGCATTTGCATGATCCGGTCCGACTGCATATGGATCAAATTCATGTCCTGATAGTTCTTCCTGAGCAAAGCGCATCAGACTGCCGTTCATATTGCGGATCATTTCAACGGAGAGAGGCTCATTGAGGAGTACCGCAACGGCATATCGTGCTCCTGTATGGTAAATAACAACGCGTCGTACATTTTCTTCTTCAAGAGCAAGTCGTCTGAGTATCGTTGCGATTCTCGGATAGGAAAGCCCATCTTCTTTCATCTGTTCTCTGACACTTGGACCATGTGGATTTCTTGGGCCGAAGGGCTCGAAGCCATCAAGAAGATCGTCACTCTCTATGGGCATAGCGCGAAATGGTACTACGATTTGTTCTCTGCACAAGGAGAGACGCAAAATTTTGCGTCTCTACCGCTGCTATAATTCTCTCATGGACATCCTCAAAACTTCTTCTTCCGCAGAATTCATCACTACCGCAGTGCAATGTTTGACCGATGCGATTCTTGTTCTGCAGCGGGATGGCAAAACAGTGACGATAGGTCTCTCCGGCGGATCAACGCCGAAGCCGGTTTATGAAAAACTCTCCGTTGAGAAAAAAATCGATTGGAGCCGCGTGTGTTTTTTCCTTCTGGATGAACGATATATTGCTTTCGATCATGCGGACAGTAATGTGAAGATGATCCGTGAGACGCTTCTGAGGAATGAGGCAGCCACTGCATCGTTTCTTGTTCCGGATACCACTCTCCCGCTGACAGAGTGCATCGCGCAATACGACAAAAAAATTTCAACTCTTCAGCCGGATCTTGTGGTTCTTGGCATGGGTCCGGATGGCCATATCGCATCGCTCTTTCCTCCGGTTCCCTCCGAGGCATTTGGTCCTGCAAATGTGATCCATACGACAACAGATCGTTTCGCTGTTCACGATCGTATCAGCGTCACGTTTCCGGTTCTTGAAGCTGCAAAGAAACGTGTGTTTCTGATCACTGGATCAGATAAGAGTGCATTGCTTGAACGGATGAAAGACGGAAATCAGGATGCGAGTCTCTTTCCAGCTTCTGCCCTGATGGATGAGAGAACCACATGGGTGGTTGGACCATAGATTTTTTCTTGAATGTCGCTTGCGAAATAAAAAAAGCTGCGCGAAGCAATGGGTCTCGCGGGCCCCATTGCTGGAGCGCTCGATTGAAAGAAAGGAGAGCTCATGAGAGGAAAACTTTGTTTTCCTTTCATGAATTTACTGTTGAAGGTACATCATCGGATTCTTTTTCACGCCGTTCACGTGCACCTCAAGATGCAGATGGATGCCCGTCGGTCCGTGTACGCGTCCGGTATTTCCCATGAAAGAGATGACCTGACCGCGTGTCACGGTATCTCCCTTTGCGACATAGAGCTTCTTGTTGTGGGCGTAGAGCGTCTTGACCCCTCCTCCATGATCGATCTCGATGACATTGCCGTACCCTCCGTTCCATCCGTAATCGGCACGGATCACCGTGCCTGCTTCCGCCGCGAAAATTGGGCTTCCTCCGCGGTGCTGCATGTCGACACCGAAGTGCGACCGTCCGAAGTACTGTGTGTAGAAGCAGTCGCACGGATTTTGGAAGATCCCGTAGCTCGGCTGGATCGAGAAGTTTTTGATTTCCGGGAAACTGACAGGCGCTCCTCCGGTCGGTACCTGAATCGTCGGCTTGCCAGGCTTCTTGACCGGTGCGGCAATCGTAACGATGGGTTTCCCATTCGGGATGATCAATTCTTGTCCTGCAAGCAGGTAGCCACCCCGAATTTTATTTTGGCGCGAAATTGCAGCAGCATCGCTTCCGTACAGATCGGCGATCATTTGAAGATTCTGACCGCGTTTCACCGTATGCAGAATGCCGTCGACGGGGAGGATCAGCAGTTTCTGACCCGGTTTCACCTGATCGTTCTCCTTCAGGCCGTTCGCCCACCGGATCGTATCGGGCTTCAGGAAGTTCATTCTGGCGATGCTTCCGATGCTCTCCCCCGGTTCCACGGTATGGAGGATGCCCTGGCTGAAGGCGCTCCTGGTTCCCTGCTCGGTGAGAGCGGACGTCTTCATGAGAAATCCGTCCTCCGCGAGCAGGAAGCCGTAAGGGCCTTCGTCGATCGTCTCGGGACTCGCAAGGATGGTTTCCGGCGAGTACACGGGCATGAAAAGCGATACCAAGAGAACCCCAGCGCAGAGGACGCGGATTCTAACAGAGAGCCACGAGTGGGCGGGTGAACGGGAGGATCGCATGAGCTCGATGATCACGAAGACAGAGCATCGCGCACCGCCTTGAGAACGGAGAGGCTGTCAGTATAGCGATTGTTCGATCCGAGCAGGACAAGGAGATACTCGCGCTTCTTTTCTTCAAACAGAACGATCAAACATTCTCCGGCCCCCGATGTGGTGCCGGTTTTCACGCCGAAGACGCGATCGTCCTTTTGCAATAACTCGTTGGTATTCCGCAGATCGAATTGCGCACCTGCATTCGTTGCGATGCTTGCGGATTTCGTTCGCACGATTCTGCGGAAGTCCTTGTTTTTGAGTGCGGCGATCGTCAGCCGGGAGAGGTCGCGTGCGGTTGAATATTGAGAGTCACTGTCGAGTCCTGCCGGATTGGAGAAGTGTGTGTTTTTGAGTCCCAGACTTTTTGCGCGCATGTTCATTCGTTCGACGAATTCCGATACGCTGCCTGCATCTTCGATGGCGAGCGCGTACGCCGCATCGTTGGCGGAGGGGATGAGCAATGCTTTCAGCAGGTCTTCGATGGTGAAGGATTCACCTGTCTTGACGCCGATCGTGCTGCCTCGGACATCTGCGACGATTTTCGGTACGGAAGCGACCTCATGGAGATCGTGGCGTTCGAGGATCAGGAGCGCAGTCATGATCTTCGTTAAACTTGCCATTGGGCGCTTCAGATCAGCCTGTTTGGAGAGGAGCACTTGCCCGCTTTGCAGATCGACGAGCAGCATGCCTGATGCGGAGAGGTGACGAGGCATCTCCGGAGCCTTGAGGGGAGTGGAAGGTACTGCAATTTTCAGCACTTCAATTCCGGGGAGAGCCTGCATCGCCGTGCGAGGGATCGCAGGTGGAACGCTGCCGAGCAGAAGGAGTGATGTCAGTGCGGAGAACATGGGTGATAGAGCATAGCGTAGAACCGACTATCGGAAGATGATCTTGTCTTGAATTCGTACGTCGATGTACGACTTTGCGACATCGAAGGAAAGTGTTTTCAGGAATTGCCTGAAGCGCTGGAATTGTACTTGGAGAGGATTTTTCAAATCAAACCAGATGGTTGTCTTGTTCGTACGAATATGAAATTCCTGAGCCCGCACGTAGACGATGATATCCAGAGTGACCAAGCCGAATTCCGTACGAAGGATGTCGCGCGCTGAGAAAATTTGCTCGATGAATTCCGGCAGAATCACATGTGTTCCGTTCTGCGGGCGGATTCCCCAATCGGTGAAACGAAGGATCGGTACGGGGGTCGATCCGGAGAGCTTGATGGGAGACTGGACGTAGTATCCGCTGCGCGTGATGTACGAGAAAGAATCGGTTTCAAGGATCGCTCCGCTCTCACTGAGCTCGGATGCATCACTGTCATCGATGACCACGCGTGCGACGACCGGCTCGAGTGTGATCGAAACGGAGAGCGTTGAGGGGTAGTCTTTCGCGATATCGATCGTATCGATGTCCGGATACTCGGCCTGAAGCAGGGATTCTATTTGTCCCTTTGTAACGAGGAGAAGACGTTCCCGGAACAGCGGTGCGAGGATGTGTTGCACATCAGCCGGATCGATTCTCGGATCTTGTCTGCGTATGTTGATCTGGCGAACGTTGAAGAATGGAGAGAAAAGGAGAGCCAGGAGGATGCTGGTGGCGACGGTGCCGATGCCGATGATGATCCATGCTCTCAGTTCCGATGTGAAAGAAGAGAGCAATCGTGAACATTGTTTCAAAAACCGCATGCGACGCTCCTTCCTTCGTCTTGCCCTGCGGTCATCGGTGTTGCAGGTGGTCCTCGCCAGTAGTCGTGATGTAACGCTGACCGGCCGATTGAATGATTTCGGAAGCCTCCGGGGTTTGCTGAGAGCCATCATGTATAGTGTAGACCATTGATGAAACTCGCAATTGTTGCAGATTGGCTCCCGACCTACGGAGGCGCAGAGCATGTCATTGCCGCGCTTCATGGCGTCTGGCGACGTGCACCGATTTTCACCAGCGTCGCACGCAGGGATGCCCTTGGACCCTTGCGAGACGCCGATATCCGCACCGATCCAATTTTGCAGCGTATTTTTCGACTGACATCTAGGCATCAGTATCTTCTGCCGTGGATGCCGCAGAGCTTCGAGTCGATCGATCTTGATGCCTACGACGTTGTTCTCTCTTCTTCTCACGCCATTGCCAAAGGCGTCATACCAAGCAGTCGCTCCGTTCACGTTTGTTACTGCCATACGCCGATGCGTTACGCGTGGGAAATGGAAGAGGATTATCTCACGGATTTCAGACTTGGATGGATGCTCAAGTGGCTTGCGAAAAAGGAGCTGAAGAAACTTCGTCGTTTCGATCTTTCCACTGCGAAACGCGTCGATGTTTTCATCGCAAACTCGACGGAGACACAGAAACGGATTCAACGCATCTATGGCCGCGAAAGTAAGGTGATTTATCCTCCTGTGGATGCAAGATTTTTTAGCAGCTCCCTCGTCGCTCACCCCAATCCTCATCCCTATTTCCTCGCCCTCGGTCGCCTTGTTCCGTACAAGCGTTTCGATCTGCTGATCGATCTTGCCAACCAACTGCGATTGCCGCTCAAGATCGCAGGAACCGGTGACGATTTTTCCCGCCTCCGATCACTTGCAGGTCCAACGGTCGAATTACTTGGACATGTTTCCGATGATGCTCTTCCGGCTCTCTATTCGAATGCTACTTGTTTGCTTTTTCCTCAAGTGGAAGATGCGGGGATCGTTCCTCTCGAGGCCCAAGCGAGCGGCATTCCGGTCATCGCATATGAAAAAGGCGGAGTGCGGGATGTCGTCGTCGACGGGGTAACCGGACTTCTCGTAGACGATCAAACCGTGGAGGCTTTCCGTGCAGGTATCGCAAAATTTCAGGCTTTGGCGTGGGACAAGGAGAAGATCCGTTTCCATGCGAAACGATTTCATATCGATGTCTTCACTCAGAGAATGAAGGATGAAGTGATGAATGCTGCCAGCCGGTATGGAGTATACTTGCGCTGACATCATGCGTTCCCCCACCTCTCATAAAGGCGAGAACGGCTCCGTTGCCATCGTTGGCGGTTCGAGGTATCAGCATGGCGCTCCCCTGTTTTCCGCTCTTGCAGCGGAAGCATCCGGCGTCGATTTGATCTTCGTATTCGTACCGGTCTGTCACATCGAAGTTGCAAAACATACATCGCTGAATTTTCAGGTTCACTCTTTCGGTACTGAAGCGAGTGATGAGATTTCCGCGAAGGATCGGACGAGGATCATCGAGCATCTGGCGACGATGGACAGCGCCGTCATCGGTCCGGGTCTTTCGCGCACTGCGGAAAATCTTGCGTCGTTGATGACGCTTCTCGAGGAGTGTCCCTGTCCGTTGGTTGCAGATGCATCTGCATTGCAGTCGACCACGCTTGCGGCGTTACAGGGTAAGCATGCGGTTGTCACTCCTCATCTCGGCGAGCTCGAGCGCATGCGTCTGATGCCGGAAGAGGTATCGGGTATGGCGAAAAAATATTCCTGCACATTTCTCGTGAAGAGCTCCGACGACATTGTCTTTTCGGAAGACGGGACGAGGCACGCCGTATCCGGAGGCAACCCAGGGCTTACCGTTGGCGGTACGGGGGACGCTCTTGCAGGCCTCACCGCAGGGCTGATGGCTCAGGGCCATGTGCCATCCGAAGCGTGTCGCATTGCGAGCATGACCATCAAGAAGGCCGGCGACATGCTGTACGCAACGCAGGGTTATGCATACACGACACGTCAGGTGATCGGCCTGATTCCGACGGTGTTACGAGATCTGTTGTAAACAACATTCTCCATGCTTTTGCATCCTTTCAAAATTTTCAAGCCGTACAAACATCTACTCGATATTCGCATGCTCACACGTGAGGATGATGTCGTCACGGATACGGATATCGCAAACGCAAGTGGAATGTCTTCGATTGCGAGTCTCAATCAGGTGCACGGCAATCGGTGCGTGGTGTTACGTGAGGCATCAGGTCGCACGGAAGAGGCGGATTCTCTTGCAACGGATCGGAAAGGTCTCGGGCTTACGATCCGCTTTGCGGATTGCCAGAATTTCATTGTCTTCGATCCCGTCAAAAAAATTCTTTGTCTCATTCACGCAGGCTGGAAAGGTGTTCAGGTCGGCGCCATCGCGAAGGCGTTTGCCTGTCTAGAGTCCGAGTGGGGAAGCGATCCTCGCGACGTGCTTGTGGGAGCTGGGCCTTCGCTCTGCATGAAATGCGCTGAATTTAGGGATCCCAACAAGGAAATTCCGGAGCTCTCCTCGTACGTGCACGGTCGATGTATCGATTTGAATCGTGCGGCTGACGATCAATTATTTTCTCTTGGCGTCACGCATGATCATTTCGAGCGCATGCATGAGTGCACACTCTGTCACCCCGATCGGTACTGGACGTACCGAGGAGGGGAAGATGCAGTCGTCAAAAATACGAAGAGGAATTGCTTGGCGGCGACATTGCTCTAAGCCTATTCTTCTCTTTGTCTCGACGATTCGTCAGTCCGCTCAACGCTTTTTTCCTAATCTACGTTACGGGAGGCCTGAATCTCTGTCCGCCGTGGCGGACGGATGCGGTCACCCACCTAGCATTGCTAGGGACGAGCTACAGCGGATAACGGTCGTCTTGATGTGATAATGAATAGTGATGATTCTTTGTTCATTTGGGCCTGTCTTGACCATGCTCGTTGTACCAGTCTTGATCATGCGAGTCGGGAGAGTGATTCGGTTGCGGGTCCTGGCTTGAAGGAGGCAGGCTTTCCTGCCGCTGGCGGAGAATGAAGAGCAGAGATGGATCCTGGTTGGCAGTTTTTTTCTCCGGGGATGTATGCGATAGGTTCGTCGCCGGAACACCCGATTCGGTCATCGCCTTTTGGAGACCGTCGCGCGCACGCAGGCTGAGGAGCAGCTCATGAGGAATTTCTTTTCCCGTTCCGCCTCCTCCCTCTGTTGCATGCAGGTCGATGGGGGCCGTCATGTCAGCTGGTCTTTGAAGCATGGGAAGGACTCTAGCAAGAACAATCCGCCCGTCAATTTTTGCGCTCATTCTCCCTCCTCTGTAGGCTTTGCCATACCTTATGAAGCCGCTCTCCGAACGCATTGCTCAGGCGAATACTCTCCTCGCGTCCTATGCCGTGCCGCAGGGCGGAGGACTTGGGCGGAGATTCCCCGAGTCCGAGGATGAAACACGATTTCCTCTGCAGCGAGACAGGGACAGGATCATTCATACGCAGGCGTTCCGGAGACTGAAGCATAAAACGCAGGTTTTTGTTTCAGGCCATGGGGATCATTATCGCACACGCATCACGCACACGCTCGAGGTCGCGCAGATCAGTCGTGACATTGCGAGGGCATTGTCTTTGAACGAAGACCTCGCGGAGGCGATTGCTTTGGCCCACGACCTCGGCCATACGCCGTTTGGACACGCGGGAGAAGAAGCGATGAGGTCATGCATGGAGAAGTGCGGGCTGAGTTTCGAGCATAACGAGCAGTCACTCCGTATCGTGACGGTGCTTGAGGATCGGACATCCAAGTATTCGGGGTTGAATCTTTCGCGTGAGATTCTGGAGGGACTGATGAAGCACCGGACCCCGCACGATGCACCCGAGCATGACGTCTTGCCGCGCAGTCCGACGCTCGAAGCACAGGTGGTGAATCTTGCCGACGAGATCGCCTATACGGCGCACGATACGGATGACGGACTCCGGGCAGGATTGTTCACGCTCGAAGAGACGTGCAAAACGATGCTGGGCGCGCTTGCATCGAAGAAGGCGAAGGAACGCAGAACGGAACTGCGAGGGGCCATTGTCGATCTTCTGGTTAGTGATCTGTATGCGGAGGCGGCGCTGAGGATAAAAGCGTCTTCAGTGCTGTCTCTTGCTGACGTCTATAGTGCATCGAGTCCTCTCGTCGCATTCTCTTCCGCAATGACGGAGAAGCTTTCCGAACTTCGCACATTTCTTTGGGATCATCTCTATAAAAGCGATGCCGTGCAGACGCAAGCACGGCATGGTCAGAGCGTCATTGTCGACCTCTTTTCGGCTTACTTGAAGAAGCCGCCTGCGAAAGTGTTAGAGCTCCAGGAGAAAACGGGAGGAGCCCTTGAGGAAGCCATTAAAGACTACATCGCAGGGATGACAGATCCGTTTGCGCTCCAGATGTACGAAAAGTTATAGGGGGTAGGACGAGATCGAAGGCAAAAACTGCATCGGATCGACAAGGACGCCGTCCTTTCGTATCGCAAAGTGTAGGTGAGCACCAGTCGTAAGAGGTCCCGCACCCATCGTTCCCGGTTCACCTCCGGAGTGTCCGATGATCTGGCCGACTCCGACCCTATCTCCGATCTGCACGGTTGCATCGATGATGTGTCCGAAGACGCTTTGCAGACCGTTCTCATGCTCAAGCACGATAAAGCTGTATCCGAGACCGTTCAGTGCGACCTTCAGCACGGTTCCGCCTGCAGGCGCTTTGATGGCAGTTCCCTGAGGCACGGGAATGTCGATCGCATGGTGCGGGAATCCGAAGCGTTGCTCATATCCCGCATCCTCGAACGTCGCGGAGAGCCCGAGCAGAGGTTCTACGGGCCACAGCAGAACGCGATCGCCGATGGCTGCTTCCGTCCGGTAGGCCGTACCTTCGGCCTCCCAGAGTTGCTGGAGTGACAGCAGGAGAAGTTTTTCCGATTGGTCTCGCTCCCGGATGATGCTGAGGAGTACTGATCTCGCATTCTTGAGTTTTTCGATGTCCTCGGGCGTTTTGGTTTCCAGGGCCGCACGCTCCAGTATTTCCACGTTGTATCGATAAATTTCTTCTCTCTGAGAAAGCACCGCTTGCGTCACCTGCTGCCGATTGATGTCCCTGCGTGCATCCGCAATTGCCGATGCAGGTCTTTCTCCCCCGACAAGCTCTCCCCGAAGCGACTGCCCCGGCCAATGAATTTCGATGATGCCCGTACCCCAGAGGACGAGAGCAGCGACGATCGTCATCCAGAACATCGGCCGCGGAATATGGATGCGTATCTCCATCGGTCTCCAATGGTACACCACGCTATACTGAGGACATGCATGTTGGGATTTCCCTCCTGAGAAATTTTATTGCAATCATTCTTTTTACCCATACCTCCTTTATTGCTTTTGCGGAGGCTCCACCATCCTCATTCGCCGATCTTCCGGCGGGCAGTCCTGTTGCGATTGCTGCGAATCATCTGCTTTCCATCGGCGCTCTTGATGCAGGCGGACGTTTTAAGTCCAATGAGAAAGTGACCAGAGCGCAAGCGGTGAAGGTGCTGATTCTCAGTACGCCGAGATCCGGCGAGCTGGAAGCGTTCAACGTTTCTTCGTTTGAAGATGTGTCGCAGGATGCTTGGTATATGCGTTTTGCGGAAGCTGCCAAATCTCGGAAAATGCTCAGCGCTTCCAGGGTGTTCAATCCCAACGGTCCGGTGACGAAAGCAGCGTTCATCAAGATGTTGCTTCTTGCCAAGAACATCGATTCCTCCGCTGCTTTTAGCGACATTCATGCGGCTCTGTCTGAGGATGTCGTTGAGCAGTCCGCATGGCATTACCCGTTTATGCGTTATGCAGTCGGCTCTTCGATGACGGCGGCGAATAGGGATGGTCTTCTTGCTCCGTCGCGGGAGATCACAAGGGGAGACATGGCTCTGCTGATCTATCGACTCGATCAATTCATCGCCGGTAACAGAGTGCAGGTGCTCCTGACGCAGACGGAGTCCGAGCTTTCCACCGTTCTTCGGCTCTTGAATCGTCAGGATGTTCGTGCGGCGGAATTTGCATCTGCGCGGTCCATTCTGACGGCTCGCGGAGCGGTCACGAGTCGCCCGAACGAGCCTCTTACTCAGGGAGTCCTCCGTATTGCGAAGGGATTTCAGTCGCTCGTATCCGCTTTCCGCGCAGGTCGGGAGGGCAACAGCGAGGATGTCATCAGATTCGCAAAAGAGGCGTACGCCGCAGCCGATAAAGCCGAGACCATCAGCGGGAATTTGTCTTCCGTGACCGCGCGCATGCGCACCATTGCAAAGAGCATGGCCGATGAGGCGAGGAGAATGCAGGCCGGTCAGTAGACGAAGCATCAGCCTTTCCGTGTCGCATACACCTCTTCCATGTAGTCGTCGAAAATCTTCATCAGTTCTCGCAGGGCGGTTGGAATGCGGATGATCGTGTCATCGATCTTATTGATCGGCAGAATTTTGGATGAGGTGCTGGTGAGGAAGAATCCGTCGAATGCATCGATGTTCTTCAGCGGGATCGCTTCCTCACGGAATGCGTATCCGTTTTTCTTCGCAACGGCGAGAACATTCGCACGCATCACGCCTTCGAGAATATCTTTGTTCGGAGGAGAGATGATCGTACGGTCTTTGATTGCAAGGATGTTCGTACGGGTCCCCTCGGTGATGCATTCGTTGCGATCGACGAGGAGTGCGTCATAACATTTCACCTCCTTCGCTTTTCTATAGAAAAGATAACTCGGGAGCATGTTGAGGGTTTTCGCATGCGGCAGGAATCGCTCGTGCTTCACACTGATGACGGCAATGCCGTCGCGGAAGAGTTTTTTGTCGGGAAAGAGCGGCGAGAGCGGCAGGATCCAGAGTAGCGCTCCCTCCGCGGATTTTCCGCCGACGAGCAGCAGCTTCAGATTGCAGCTTTCGGCATGGATTGTACGGAGCAGTGCGTCGATCCATTCACTCATTTTTTCTATCGTGAGGGTGTGCAGCAGTCCGATGGTTTCTGCAGAGTGCAGGAGTCTTTGCAGATGTTCTTCAAGGAAGACGCTTGCTCCATGCACCACACGGATATTTTCATAGACGCCGAATCCGTAGGCGTATTCGATATTGGAGAGCGAGACCTGCGCTCGATCGAGTGGGAGGATGTCGCCGTTTTTTGAAACGAATTCAGCATGCATGCATTCACCTTACACATCTGGCTCATGTCGGTGAAGCTTTGGTCCCCCGCAAGATTCTGATACGTTGTAGATCAGACCATCTTCTTCCCCCTTCTTTTATGAACAGCCGCCGATACTTCGCAGAATTCCTTGGGACGTTCCTCTTGGCACTTCTTGTCCATCTTTCGATTGGCGCACAGTTTCCGGTTGCCACTCCGTTGATCGCAGGCCTGACGCTTGGTCTCATCGTTTACATGTTCGGTGCGGTGAGCGGAGCACACGTCAATCCGGCGGTGACGATCGCGCTTGCCAGTATCGACAAAATTTCCTGGAAGGATGCAGGATTTTACATTCTCTCACAGTTCCTCGGGGGTGCTGCTGCATTCCTGTTCGGCAAAGGACTTCTTGGGAATGCTCTTGCGGTCACTGCAGGAACATCGATGTCGATTCTTGCGGCAGAGGCCGTCGGTGCGGCGATTCTCGTTCTCGGAGTCTCGTCCGTTGTTCACGGCAAAGCACCAAGCGATGCTTCCGGTCTTACGATCGGCACAGCGCTCGCTCTCGGTGCGCTCACGGCTTCCGTTCAAAGTAACGGCGTCTTAAACCCCGCAGTCGCACTCGGTATCGGTTCACTCTCACTTGCGTACCTGATCGGCCCCGTCATCGGCGGCATCATTGCTGCTCAGCTCTATAAGAGGCTCCTGAGTGAGTAATCGATCGCCTGCGATCTCTCGGACGATTTTTGCGAGCGGATGATTCATCTGCTGCAGATCGAGCTGTTCGGTCGCAAGGTGAACCAGCTCAGTGCCGAATCGAGAAAGCAGTTCATCGACGACTATTTTATTTCTCTCCGTATTGACACGTTCGGAGATCTGCTTCCCGATCATTCCGACACACGCTCTCAGTTTTTTTGCCGATTCAGCGTCCTCGAGAGGATGAAATTGATTCGGTTGTCCTGAAAGCATGAGGGCAGTATTTGCTTTCTGAAAAAAATGTCAAAAAAATACATGAGCCATCTCACGATCTGATTGGCAGGCGCTGTAGGGATCGAACCTACGACCTTCGGGTTTGGAGACCGACGCTCTACCGACTGAGCTAAGCGCCTACGCGGAAGCGATTGTATCGCATGGACAGCCTGTTCCCCAACCTTAAGCTTTCTTCTTTCCCCATCCTCCCCTCCCCTTCCACTTGCTCGGGGGAGCGGCTCGTTTCTTCTTGAGGATCTCGACTGCCTCTTCGTGCGTCAGCGTCGCCGCATCGTACTTCTTGCCGACCGAAGCGTTCGTTTTGCCGTCGGTGATGTACGGTCCGAAGCGTCCTTCTTTCAGGAAGATCTCACAGTTGAACTCCGGATCGATGCCGAGCGAGCGTGCTGAGGCAGCTTTCTGCGCCTTATTGGCGATGAGGCCGAGCGCCATCTCGAGGTCCACATTCAGCGGTGAAATGTCTTTCGGGATGGAGACGCTTCCTGTTTCCATTTTCAGGTACGGCCCGAAGCGCCCGAGGTGAAGTTCGATGACTGAGCCCGACGCATCTTTTCCGAGTGTCCTCGGGAACGAAAGCAGTCCCTTCGCTTCCTCCAGCGTCACGGTGTCCGCGGACATGCCCTTCAGGAGCGACGCCGCCTTCGGCTTGGCCTTCTTCCCCTTCTCCTTGTCCCAGAGTCCCAGTTGCACGTAGGCACCGAAGCGACCCGTACGCACGACGATGGGAAGCCCTGTCTCATCATCCGTGCCGAGCGAACGATCCTTCATCACATCCTCCTTTTTGATGTCTTTCGTCTTCTTCGCGACGAGCTCCTCAAACGGTTTCCAGAAACTCTTCATGAACGGTACCCACTTCTCCGTTCCCTCCGCGATGTCATCGAGTCTGCTTTCCATATGCGCCGTGAATTTCAAATCCACGATGTCCGGGAAGTGTGCGACGAGAAGATCCGTCACCGTGAACGCGACATCCTCCGGGATCAGCTGTTTCCCCTCTTTCCGGACGTAGCCGCGCTGCTGGATGGTCGAGATCGTCGGTGAGTAGGTGCTTGGTCTGCCGATACCCTCCTCCTCCAATTTCTTCACGAGACTGGCTTCGGTGTATCTGGCGGGGGGCTTTGTGAAGTGTTGCTCTGGGAGAATCTCGGAGCACAGGAGCGCTTCTCCTTCCTTCAGTTCCGGCAGGAATTTCTCACCGTCACCCGTTTCTCCTGCCTGCCTCTCCTTCTCGAGCTGGTCTTCATCTTTGTCTTCGAAGTAGACCCGGAGGAATCCGTCGAAGAGAATCGTCTGACCCGTGGCCCGAAATACGTACGCATCCTTCTTTCCCTGGACTGCGATGTCGGCACCGACGCGCTTCAGCTCGGCCGCCGCCATCTGCGTCGCCATCGTGCGGTTCCAGATGAGTGTGTAGAGCTTCAGTTGCTGCTGATCCAGCACGTCTGCGAGAGAGTCCGGAGTACGGCTCACTTCCGTCGGACGAATGGCTTCGTGGGCTTCCTGCGCGCCCTTGCTCTTGGTCTTGTAGGTTCGCGGTGCGGCAAGAACGTATTCGCGACCATAAAGTTTCTGAATGGTTTCTTTCGTATCCGAAAGGGCTTTCTCACTCAGGTTGACCGAGTCCGTACGCATGTAGGTGATGAGACCGGAAGATCCGGCGCCTTTGCCGAGGCTCACTCCTTCGTAGAGTTGCTGGGCGACGACCATTGTCTGCTTGAGAGAGAACCCCAGTTTTCGTCCGGCTTCCTGCTGGAGGGTCGATGTCGTGAACGGAGCCGGAGGAGTTTTTTTCAGTTCCTTTGTATCGATCTTGGATACCGAGAACGGCGCATTCTTGATGTCCGAAACCACGCTCATTGCGTCTGTTTCAGAGTGCGGGACAAATCCTTCGCCGTTCTTCTCTTTCAGGCTTGCCGTAAAATCCTCACTTCGCCCTGTACCGGAGCCCTCAGGCGACTGGTGCGGGGCTTCTCCTTTTAGAGCAGCATCGATGCTCCAGTACTCCTGCGCATTGAATGCTCTAATTTCCCGTTCACGATCGACGATGACACGGACAGCGACCGATTGCACGCGTCCTGCGGAGAGCCCGCGGTATACCTTCTTCCAGAGAAATGGAGACAGGGTGTAGCCGACGAGACGGTCGAGAACTCTCCGTGCTTGCTGCGCATGGACGAGTTTGAAATCAAGCACGCGAGGATGGTCGATTGCTTCCTTAATGGCACTCTCCGTGATTTCGTGGAAGACGATGCGGTTCACCTTCTCGGGGTTCTTCACTTTCAGCGCTTCAAGAAGGTGCCATCCGATGGCTTCGCCTTCGCGGTCTTCATCGGTTGCGATCCACAGAGTCTCCGCTTCTTTGAGGGCCGCTTTCAGATTCTTCACGGTCGTTGCCTTCTCCTTTGGGATCACGTACGTCGGCTCGAAATCATGCTCCGTGTCGATGCCGATTTCGCTCGTCGGAAGATCGCGGATGTGCCCCATGCTCGATTCCACGACAAAGTCCTTTCCCAAAAATTTCTTGATGGTTTTCGCCTTGGTCGGGCTTTCGACGATGACTAGGTTTTTGGTCATGTTCGACAAAGAGGATCGTTGATGAACTGCGTTTTGTCAAAGTTCCCATCGACAGGCTCTTCATGAATTCATGCGCTAGAGTTTCATTGACCAATTCATATATAAGTTTTTTAAAATGTATAGTAACCCTCATTCTGTTCTTGCTACGTATTCATGAATTTCGGCTTCCAGAAGCCATCTTCACGATCCCTTGCGGAAATCAAGCGATTTGCAAGTGAATTTTGGCTTGCGGCTGCGGTCTTCATCGGTACAATTTGCTCATCTTATTTCTTCCTCCCCCCTTAGCATGTCTAAGCAAGATCTGATCGCCGCGATCGCAGACGCATCCGGCATCACCAAGCGTGCCGCTGCCGACGCTCTCGCAGCTCTCATCGGTACGATCACGAAGGAACTCAAG
>SXGS01474205.1_pt1 | contig 25972 bp, 26 predicted proteins | sample 3174681 | NCBI WGS metagenome assembly SXGS01 (sample SAMN11356861, study PRJNA531348) | freshwater metagenome | isolation source: freshwater sample F1-80 | place: China: Fuxian Lake, Yuxi | collected 2017-12-25 | reverse complement strand
TCGCCGTCGTTGCTCCTGGCCGACGAGCCGACCGGAAACCTCGACAGCCAGTCGAGCCGAGAGATCATGGGAATCTTGGAAGCGCTGAACCGTGATGAAGGCATTACGATCATCCTGGTGACACATGAGGTGGATGTCGCAGCCTATACGGCGCGCGAGATCGTGATTCATGACGGGCAGATCCGCAGCGATCGCTGGACCAAGGCTCGTCCACCATCCAGGCAAGTCGAGGTCGAGATCTAGATGGTGGCGTTTGTTTGGCTCACGATCATGACGGCCTTGCGGATTCTCGGACGGAACCGGCTGCGCGCCGGTCTCACGATGCTGGGAATCGTCATCGGCGTGGGGGCGGTCATTGCGATGGTGAGCATTGGCGAGGGGGCCAAGCGGGCCGTGCAAGCGCAGATCGCGACAATGGGCACGAACGTCATCATCATTTTTCCCGGGGTGACGTCTGCGAGTGGGGTCCGGGGCAGTCAGGGGAGCGCCGTGACGCTCACCGTATCCGACGCCCTGGAGCTGAGAAAACGCATTCCCTTGCTCACCGACACAGGCTGGTCCCGGCGCGATGTCATGCAAATCGTCTATGGGAATAAAAATTGGAACGGACCGATTAATGGCATCTCCCCAAGCTACCTGACTATTCGAGATTGGTCCTTTACGAGCGGCGGTCCTTTTACCCAGACGGACCTGGACAGCGCAGCCCGCGTCGCGCTCCTCGGCCAGACGATCGTGGAGAACCTGTTTGAGCCTGGCGAAGAGCCGGTGGGCGCCGTGATTCGCATCAAGAGCGTGCCTTTCCGCGTTATCGGAGTCCTTGCACCGAAAGGTCAGTCTTCCCAGGGTTCGGATCAGGACGATGTGATCTTGATTCCCTTCAGCACGGCGGAACGGAAGGTGTTCGGGACGTCGTTTATCGGGTCCGTCGGAGCCATGTTCGGCTCGACCGATCAAGTCGAGGATTTGCCTCAGGCGGCCGAGCAGATTCGTGAGGCCTTGCGGGCGCGGCACCGGCTCCAGACAGAGCAGAACGACGACTTCACGATCCGGACCCAGGTCGATATTGGGAAGGTGCAAGAGGGCACCAGTGAGACCTTGACGATGATGTTGTTTGCCATCGCCTCCGTGTCGCTGTTGGTCGGGGGGATCGGCATTATGAATATCTTGCTCGTATCCGTGACGGAACGGACACGAGAGATCGGTGTCCGGATGGCAGTGGGAGCTAAGCGCCACCATATCATGATGCAGTTTCTGATCGAGGCCATGACCTTGAGCCTGGTGGGAGGGGTGTTGGGGATCGCGCTTGGGATCGCCGGAGCCAACTTGACGACGGTCATCGCCGGCTGGCCGACCATCATTTCCGGCGACGTCATCGTGATCGCGTTCTTCTTTTCGCTCGTGGTCGGCCTGTTCTTTGGATTGTATCCTGCCAATAAGGCCGCCAGGCTGAATCCTATCGAAGCGCTCCGGTACGAATAAACCAGAATATTTTGGGTCAGTACCCGTGCCGTCTGTTAGGAGGCGGACGCCGGAGCCAAATGTACTTCGATGCGAGGGTTGGCCTTGTCGATGTGTTTGTAGAGATGGGTTTCGACGATGCGGTTGTCGTTGAGGCCGAGCCCCTCGCAGAGAGCGTCCTGCGCTATCTTGAGCCCACCATCCACGTCTCGTCTCAGGCCTGACGTAAAGTAAAATCTGATAGAGAGCGCGAGCCACTCGGACTGGAGTCCTGCCACCAAGGCAGTCCGGTGAGGGCATTGCGCCAATTTCAGCCAGACAACTTCTCCCACCTGAGCCTTATAGGCGCGGCCAGCAGCAGAGAGCAATCTCCGGCCGTTTACCGTGGCATATTGATGGTTCACACTCGGGGGGACAGGGAGGGTCAGGGCTATCGCATGGTTCTCGACTTGTGCCGGCGCTGATGGGGCTGCCGGCATGAGGGAACGGGGAGCGGTTTTTGCGACGGCTGGCAATACGGCTACTTTTTTTCCCGGGGTCCTGTAGGAGGTCACGCGCACGGCGCGGGGGGACGAGAGAAGCCGGGTCTGGCGTCGGAAAGTAGGCATGAGCGGTAGTCTAGAGGAGATTGAGGATCTTGGACATGCTCTGCTCGTATCGCTCTTCGGATCGGGTGAGATAGCGACGCCATTCGCTCGGGTTCCAGATCTCTATGCGATGGTATAGGCCGACGAGAATGATTTCCTGGTCCTCATCCAGGGGGATAAGTTTTCTGAGACGGCTGGGAATCAAGATGCGCCCGGCCTTGTCCAGCTCTGATGTGCCGGCTTCCGACACGATGTGGTGCATGAACAGCCGGCTCTGGTCTTCATCGAGCGTGGCTCTTGTCCGTTCGAGGACTTTCTCCCATTCTCTCATCGAGTAGATGAGGGTCGATTCTTCCGGGCCCTTGAGGAAGACGACGGCTTGTCCGTCCGACTCGACCTGCTCACGGATAGGCGAGGGGACGATAAATCGTCCCTTTTCATCCACTTTGCAGAGGTACTCACCGGCAAACATCAATGGGTCCTGTTGGTTACGACGCCAGCTGGGCTTTGGTGCGATCGCGAATCCACTGTTCCAGATCCGAACGTACGAAGCGCCATTCTTTTCCAAGCTTGAAGGCGGGAATCTGGCGACTCCGTAGATAGCGGTAGAGCGTGCGCGAGGTGATCTTGAGGTAACGGCAGGTCTCCTCCGCCGTCATCAGCTCGCTCTTGGGCTCTTTGGCCATTCAAAAACCTGTTTCGATATGGGTCCATATGCCTCACGAGGCTTCGGATACTGCTGTCAGGGTAGGAAAATATGAGCAATCTGTCAAGTGAAAATACATGACAGTACCTGCCATAGCCTGTCAGTGCATCTGGCTCTAGGGGACCTCGCTACCTCTTTGGCCAAGATCCGATCCGGCACCAGGTCTGTCTCGATAGTTCGGGCCAGGGTCAGGGCGAAGACTGGCCCGCTGCCTGCTTGCCGCATGGTCTTGGCACATTCGCGTAGCGTGGTGGCAGTGGTCAAAGACATCATCTACGAGGAGGATGCGTTTTTTCCTGAGATCTTGAGGCCGGTGGACGGCATTGGTGCATGCATTTAACATCGCGGGAGTCGCTCCCTTCCACGTTGTTTTGTGTTTCTTCTAAGAGAATAGGCCGTGCCAGTCAAGGTTGTTGCCCTGTAAATGGTTGTGATATACGAAGGCGGCAGGTTCTAAGGATAGGAATGGAGAAGTTGCTCAGATATGGTGAGACTTGACCAGGTGTCGAAAGTATATGAGCGGGGCGGCGACATTATCACCGGGCTCGATCGGGTTACGGTTGAAGTGGCAGAAGGAGACTTCTGCGCATTTATCGGCTCCAGCGGCTGCGGAAAAAGCACCCTGCTCAACTTGATTGCTGGATTGGATGCGCCGACTTCAGGCGAGCTCTTTCTTGAAGGCCGGTCGACCAGCCGGTTTACGAACGACGACTGGACGGGGATCAGGCGGGATACGGTCGGGATTATCTTTCAGGCCTTTCATTTGATTCCCGGACTGACGGCGGCGGAGAATGTCGCGTTTCCCCTGTTGCTGCGGGGGGAGCGAGGGACATCGGTCCAATCCCGCGTCGAGGAAGTGCTGGAGTTGGTCTCGATGACGGCGCGCCGCCACCATCGCCCCAGTGAGCTTTCTGGAGGGGAACAGCAGCGGGTGGCGATGGCGCGCGCGATCGTGCATCGTCCCCAGATTATCTTGGCCGACGAGCCGACCGGCAATTTGGATTCCCAGCATGGGGCGGAGATCATTATCCTCCTCCGATCCCTGGTGCAGCGGTTTCGCCAAACAGTACTATTAGTCACCCATAGCGTCGCGGCGGCGGACGCAGCTGATTATGTCTGGACCATGAAGGATGGACAGCTCGTGGCGAAAACGTCGCGCGAGCCTCTTACGATAGGAGCGTAATGGATCTTTCGATTACGATTGCCGGCGTGCGATTCCCTAGTTGCATTATGAATGCGTCGGGAGCCCTCTGTGCTACGCGTGAGGAGCTGTTGGCCCTGGGCCGGTCCCATACCGGGGGCATCGTCACCAAGTCGATGACGGCCGAGCCGCGCGACGGCAACCCTGAGCCCCGGTACTATGGATTCCCCGGGGGCTCCATTAATTCCATGGGATTGCCGAACCTCGGATACAAGGCCTACGCTGCGCTCATTCCTGAATTGAAGATGATGGGAAAGCCGGTCATCGCCAGTGTGGCAGGCCTTTGCGAAGATGATTTTCTGACAATCGCAGAGACGATCAATGCGGCAAAGCCTGATTTGATCGAGGTCAATCTCTCCTGTCCCAACATCCCAGGCAAGCCCCAGATTGGCTATGACGCAGAAGCTTCTGAGCGGCTGTTGAAGAGGGTTCGCAAGGTGATCACGGTGCCGATGGGGGTTAAGCTGCCGCCCTACTTTGATCCAGCCCATCACAAAGTCATGGGAGACATGATCGGCCGCTGCGGAGTCGATTTTCTCAACCTGATCAACTCGGTCGGTAACGGGCTCTTCGTCGATCCTGAGCGTGAAGAGGTTGTTATCAAGCCAAAGGGCGGGTTCGGCGGGTTGGGTGGCACGATTATTAAGCCGGTTGCATTGGCCAATGTTCGGGCCTTTTGGAAGATCTTTGAAGGGCGTATCCCGATTATCGGGACCGGCGGCGTGGTCAATGGGGTGGATGCCTTCGAGCATATGCTCTGTGGCGCCTCAGCCGTGCAGATCGGGACGGTCCTGGTCGAAGAGGGGCTTGGTGTGTTCGGCCGGTTGGAAACAGAGCTGGCGGCCCAGCTCAGCAAGAAGGGCTATGCCAAGCTGGAGGACTGCCGGGGTAAGCTGAAGCAGCTGTAAGGCTACTTCGTCCTGAACATCTTGGTCAAGAGGCCCAGTTGCAGCGCCCGTCGGAGCAGTTGCACCACGTTTCTCACGTTCAATCGTCGTATTAAGTTGAACCGGTGCACTTCGACCGTGCGCACGCTGATTTCCAGAACTGCCGCAATCTCACGGTTCGTCTGCCCGCTCGCCACGAGAGGAAGGATGTCATTCTGCCGAGGCGTGAGGAGGTTGGCGTCGCTTTCCTCTTGCAGGGGCTGGATTTTGTCGATCGGGGCAGTCTTCTCGCTTATCATCAATCGCTCCTCATCCACTCACGCAAGTCTAGCAACGTATGAATCGCTGTAAACGAAACGACTTATTTGTGCAGAGGCCGGTTGCAACCCACGTATGGCTACTTGTCCCCGCTCCTCGGTTGCCATGATTCGCACGTTCCATTCCTTCTCCAGGCCCTCATGACTATACCGCTCGGGCTCCACATCGCTTTAATCTGTGCTCATGCCAGCCAGAAGCGGTTTCGCGTCTTGCTGAGTATTGCCGGGGTGGCTCTGGGTGTCCTGGCCTCCGTGGCCATCGGGACGGCGAATATTTACGTTCTGCGATCCTTCGAACAAGCGGTTACAACGGTCGCCGGGCCTGCCTCATTGGAAATCGTCGGCCATGATCTTGGTCTGGATGAATCGGTCATTACTGCGATCCGTGCGGTCGAGGGGGTGGTGAGTGCTGCTCCGGTGATTGAAGACTCGGTCGTGCTCACCCAGGGGAAACAGCGAGGGCAGGCGCTTCAGATCGTGGGACTGGATCTCCTCGCGGAGGCCGGGAGCCGTGGATTTCAGATTCAGGCTGACGCGGAGGAGGCGCTGGAGGCTCTGTTGGCTCCTGACTCGCTCTATCTTGGTCGCCAGGTTGCGGCCGACTGGAAGCTGGGAGTCGGGAGTCTTGTCGAGGTGACGGTGGGAGGGCATCTTGTGCAACTGCGAGTCGCTGGGCTTCTGCACAACGACGAGTCTCGTTCGTCCCTTTGGGATCGGCTAGCCGTTATGGATATTGCGGCGGCGCAGCAGCTGCTCCATTCAGTCGGGCGGTTGGATCGGATTGAGCTGGTGACGCAGCCTGGCCGGGCGCTCGACGAGATCGCGGCTTCGGTGCGATCGGTGCTCCCGCCTCATCTGATCGTGCAACGGCCAGCGCAACGGACGGAGCAGGTTGAAAATATGGTGAGGGCTTTCCAACTCAATCTGACGGTTTTGAGCTGGGTCGGGCTGCTCGTCGGGATGTTCTTGATCTACAACACGATGGCTTTTGCCGTGGCGCAACGGAGGCGCGAGATCGGCATCTATCGCGCGCTTGGGATGACGGAGCGGCGGGTTGCCGCTCTGTTCCTCCTAGAAGCAGGGCTGCTTGGTCTTCTGGGAGGGCTGATTGGTGGACTTGCCGGGGTCTGGTTGGGCAGGGGGCTAGTGTCGCTGGTGAGCAGGACGATTTCAGATCTTTACGCGCCAGTGACGTCAGGCAGGATGATCCTGCCGTTCGACCTGTCAACGTTTCTGGCCGTCGCGAAGGGTCTGTTGCTCGGAACTGTGGTCTCGATGCTGGGGGCTTTGGGGCCTAGTCTTGATGCAGGCAGGACCGTCACGGTCCGTGCCTTAGCGCCGGGAGACTATGAAATCAGGAATCAACTGAGGGCCGGTCTCTTCGGGTGGATCAGCCTTGCCTTGTTGCTGGTGGGAGGATTCTGTTCCTTGATGGGTCCGGTCCAAGGCCTGCCGCTCTTTGGGTATCTCGCGGCAGGCTGTCTCCTGGGAGCCCTCTCCTGCCTTGCGCCTGTTTGTATTCAGTCGTTGGGCTGGCGCTCTTGCAACAAGAGTAAGACGATGGCGCTCGGGGGGAGCCTCAGGCTCATTGCGGCAGACCAGGCTTCGTGCCATCCTGGCAGGAACGCGGTGACAGTATCGGCTTTAATGGTGGGCCTGTCGATTATGATCGGTGTGGCCGTCATGGTTCGCAGTTTTCGCGACACGGTTGAGGTCTGGGTGAACGAGACCGTGATGGCCGATCTTATCGTGGCCCCGCAATCCTGGCTCCAGGGAAAGCAGGTAGGACAATCGTCCCGCTCCCTCCCGGAGACGTGGCTGGCGACCCTGTCGGCCATCGAGGGAGTGGCGGCAGTCGATACCTACCGGGAGGTGCATCTGGAGATCAAGGGGCAGAGGGTCTCGGTGGTCTCACGTGATCTTCTGCTCCATGCACAGCGCAGTCGCTATCTAATGGTCCATGGAGACTCAACTGTATTGTTGAGGCGTGCCGCCAAGACGGGAGGGGTCCTCCTGTCGGAAGTGTTGGCGACTCGATTGGAGCTTCATGAGGGAAGCCAGGTTTCCATCATGACGCAGGCTGGACTAGTCACTCTGCCCGTCGAGGGGATTTTTTACGACTATGTGACCGACGGAGGGAAAATGGTGATGGATCGAGCCTGGTATCAGCGCCATTGGCAGGATGACTGGGTGACTGTGTTTCCTGTTTACCTGGCTGACGGGGCCGATGCCAAACAAGTCAGGCAATCGATCGTGACGCAGGTGGCAGGGCTGGATGGAGTGGCGGTTCCGCCTTTGGTGATCAGAAACCATGAGCTACGGAAAGAGATTCTCGATATCTTCGACCGGACCTTTGTCCTGACCTATGTGCTGGAGGCCATTGCCGTGTTGGTAGCGGTGCTGGGCATTATCAATACCTTGGTGACGGCTGTATTAGAGCGGCGACGTGAGTTTGCCACTCTGCGAGCGATCGGCGCCAGTGTGAGGCAGGTCGAGCGTTTGGTCTTATGGGAAGCGGCCTATCTCGGGCTGATCGGGGCGGTGCTGGGCGTCGTAGGGGGGCTGCTGCTGGCCCTACTGCTCATCCACGTGGTTAACAAACAGTCCTTTGGCTGGACGATTCAGATGACGGTCCCAGGTGGAGTAATCTTACAGGCCGTCGCCCTCGCATTGGCGTCAGCATTAGTGGCCGGCTACTGGCCAGCTCGCTGGGCTGCCAGGCAGCCGCTGGTGGAAGGGTTGAGGGAAGAGTAGCAGGCAGGTTGGTCCTCTGTGCTTGCGGAACGCGCACGATAAAGCTGTGCTCGTTCAACGCGCGCAGTGGAGAATACTGGATGCTTGCCTTTCCAGAGAAGACCAACAAGTAAGCTTAGACCGATTATTGGTGCGAGTGCGCTAGGAGCAACGTTAATTAGTTTGCGACTGGTTGCTGATGCTCGACGTCGATCTTGAAGCCTAAGTCCTCAATCATGCCCCAGACTTCTGGGGCGGGAGCACCAGGAGTTGTGAGGTATCCGTTCACGAAGATGGAGTCGGCTGGATAGAGCGCCAAGGGCTGGAGGCTCCGTAGATTATGCTCACGGCCTCCGGCCACGCGGAGTTCGGTGCGTGGGTGCAGGAAGCGGAAAAGACAGAGTACTTTTAAGCAACGTTGCGGTGTCAGATTGTCACAGTTCTCTAGCGGCGTGCCAGTGGCCGGATGGAGCGTGTTGAGCGGAATCGAATCCGGCTTCACGGCGATCAGGGCCATGGCTAGGTCGATGAGGTCTTCGTCCTTTTCTCCCATGCCTACGATCCCGCCGGAACAGATTTCCAATCCTGCAGCCCGTGCGTTCTGGATGGTGTTGAGCCGGTCTTGGAACGTGTGCGTCGTGCAGATGGAGGAGTGAAAGGCTTCGCTCGTATTCAAGTTGTGATTCACCCGGTCGACGCCCGCTGCCTTCAGTCGTTTGGCCTGGCTTTCGTTCATAAGTCCCAGCGAGCAGCAAATCTGAATGGGAATCTCCTGCTTGATGGAGCGAACGGCTCCTGCGATTTCGTCGATTTCCCGATCCAACGGACTCCGGCCGCTGATGACGATACAATAACGTTGGGCCTTCGAGGCCGCCGCTTGTCTGGCGCCGTCGATCATCTGCTTTTGGGGCAAGAGGTTGTAGCGCTCGATGGGGGCGGTGGAGATCGCAGACTGGGAGCAATAGTGACAATCTTCCTGGCAGGCTCCGCTCTTGGCATTTTGCAACATCTGAAGGCGCACGGTCTTGCCGAAATAGCGGGACCGGACGGTAAAGGCGGCCTGGAGGAGTTCCAATAAGCGCTCATCCGGACTGTTGAGCACAGCTTGGCATTCGCTTCTGGTCAGCGTTTCATCGCGCAAGGCTTTGGCAGCGAAATCCTGATAATCGACCATGGGAGACTCCATCATTTGTAGAAGTTGAATTGATTGCGATGCCCTGGCTGTGCCTCTCGCAGGCCGCCGGACTGGCTAAAAACCTACACGGTTTCGAAGGGAGAAGCAATGCCCTGGTAGGGAACCTCAGAGATCTGGAGGGGGCCGCTGTCTTGCGGGGCGACCGTGTGGCCGGCATTCGGCGAGGGTAATGCCACGAAGGTATTCCAGGCTCCGCAACGGTGGCAGCGCCCGGACCATTCGATGGATTCCTGTTGGCAGGAGATGCAGGCGTAGGGGCCGACGACGCGCTTCTTGAGGTGGAGGGCTTTCTTGAGCGCCACGATGGCCTGCTCCATGTGCTGCTTGCGCAGAAAGAGTTCGGCCATCATCTTGTGGTAATCGACCAGCTGATCCTGGATTCCTTCGACGGTCGAGAGAATGTCGAAGGCTTCGTCGACCATTTCGAGCCGATAGTAGAGCTTGCCCAAATAAAATTGCAGAGCCAGATTGTTCGGGTCCTGATGAAGGGCGCCCTGATAGACCCGGATAATCTCATCTGGTTCGCCCTGCTCGAGAAAAAGTTCTTCAAGCCGGTGCAGGATGATGATGCTGCGGGTCTTGGCATAGACCTTTTTGAGGATTTCGATGGCCTGTTTGATCTTGCCTTCCCGGATGAGGATTTCGCCGATGCCGATGTAGGCAGGCAGGAAGGTCCGGTCTTTCTTGATGGCGCCTCGGAAGTAGCGCCGCGCCTTGTCCGGGTGGCCTCGTTCCAGCAGCTGCCGCCCCACTTCGTAGGTGCAGCCGGTGAGGAGGTGGGCTTCGGCCTTGCGTTCCGATTCAGGCAGGTTGGCCTTGAGGAGCCGGTGCTGGATTTCAAGCGCCTCGCTCCATTTTTCAAGCCGGATCAAGAGGTCGCGCTTGCGAATGAGCGCGGTCAGATTATTCGGCTCGATTCCGAGCATCTTGTGCAGGGTCTGTAACGCGTCCTCGTATCGCTTTGCGCCTTCCAAGTCCTTCGTCAGCTCCAGGAGGATTTCGATATTGCAATCATCCACGCGATTGGCTCGCTGATGGAGACGGATCGCCTCCGCGAAGTTGCCCTCCGCGCGGTAAATGTTTCCCAGCCAGAGCAGCGAGTCGGCGCGATTCGGGTCCATGACCAAGGCTTTTTCGAAGAGGCCGATGGCTTCGATGGTGCGCTTGGACATGAAGGCATGGGTGCCTTCACGATGGAAGGCGTCGATCTTTTCCTTGCGCCTCGAAAGCCGCGCGCTGCGCCAGTTGCCGATGGCATGGGCGGTTTGTCTGATGCCCACGGCCAGGGTGACGAGTACGGCGCCGAGGGCCATAGCGAAGACCACAAGGGTGACGAGGCTCAATTGAAACTGGATGGAAGGGCTGGTCTTGATGTCGACCGTCCCAGGGTTCAATTCTCGGAAATAGCTGTAGAGGAAGATGCCGAGGCAGATCAGGAAGATGGTGGTCAGCAGTCGGAGCATCGGGCTAGGCCTTTTTCTTTGTCGTCGCCTTCTTGGTCGGTGCTTTTTTAGCTGGGGCCTTTTTGGTCGGCGATTTTTTCATCGGTGCTTTTTTCGGCTTCTTTGCTGAGACTAGGGCGGCGGCCTGTTCTATGACCGGCGGTTCGTCTGGCACGCGGATGCGTTTTGCGTCAGCCCAGAGCCGTTCAAGGGCGTAATGGCCCCGGACGTCTTGCCGGAAAATATGCGCAATGACGTCGCCGAAGTCCATCAGGACCCATTGCGAATTCCTCGCGCCTTCGATGCTGCGGGCTCTGGAGCCGGTGAGCGCGAGGACGCCGTTGATGTGATCAGCGATCGCGCTGGCCTGGCGATCCGAATCTGCAGAGCCGATGACCAGGTAATCGGCAACGGAGGTAAGAGGCGCAACCTGGAGGACGATGACGTCGGTGGCCTTCTTATCAAGCATGCCCTGTCCAATGGCGAGCGCCGTGGATCTAGCGGTTCGTATGATCGCGGTCCTCTTGGTAGAGATGATGGTCCAATATATAAGATTCCACCGGTGGCGGCAATAGATTTACGACAGGGAGTCCTTGCCTGATGCGCGAGCGAATATCCGATGCGGAGATCGAGCAGGGTGGCAGTTTGAGGCAGATTAGGCCCTGCGAGCCGAGCGGCGCTGTGATTTGAGAAATCCGCTCTGTATCCAGGTCCGCCAGGGAGGGGTAGGGAATCGGCGGAAGCAGTCGGATGGTGGAAAGAGAGCGAAAGGACTGGCCTGGCCTGGAGAGGATGACGAACTGGCAGAGCTCCAGCAAGGCTTGCGGGTCACGCCAGGAGGGAAAATCCAGAAAGGCATCGAGCCCGACCAGGAAGAAGAGCTGGGTCTGTGCGCCATATTCTTGTTGCAGCAGGCGAACCGTGTCGATGGAGTAGGACTTACCTGGCCGGCGGAGTTCGACATCCGAGATGGCCAGCGTTGGATCTGAGGCGATAGCTAGGCGGACCATTTCGTACCGGTCTTGAGCTGGGGCCAGGCTGGCATTGCGTTTGTGGGGAGGCTGACCTGTGGGAGTGAAGAGAATCCGGTCCAGTCCCAGGGCCTCGCGCGTCTGGCGCGCAATGGCCAGGTGGCCGTTGTGTATGGGGTTGAAGCTGCCGCCGAGGAGCCCTAACCGAAGAATGCCGGAGTGCTGCATGTTGGGCACTGATGGCTGAGAATCAGCGTTGGGCGACTTTATCATCTCAGCACGCAGTACTCATGTTTGGAGGATGACGAGGTTGTCTCGATGAATAACTTCTTCATACTCCTGAGGCCCGAGTTGCTGCTGGATTTCGGTTGTCTTGAGCCCTTTGATCTTTGCGAGCAGGTCGGACGAGAAGTTCACGAATCCTTTCGCAAACTCTTTGCCATTTTGGTCGAGACAACTGACCGCATCGCCCGCTTCGAATGAACCGCTGGCTTCCAGGATGCCGGAGGCCAGGAGGCTCTTGCCCCGTTTGGCCAAGGCTTCGACCGCCCCTGCGTCGAGCGTCAGGGTGCCTCGCGACCTGAGGGTGAAGGCGATCCAATGTTTGCGGTCGGTGAAGCGGCGTTCCTTCGCGAGGAAGAGGCTACCGCCTGGGCCGCCGGCCAGGACGGTGGTGAGGAGGCCGGATTTTTGCCCGTTCATGATCAGGGTGGCCACGCCATACTCGCTGATTTTCTTGGCAGCCAGGACTTTCGTCGCCATGCCTCCGGTCCCCTCGAAAGTGCTGGAGACGCCAGCTCGCTGTTCAATGTCTTCGGTAATGTCCTGGATCAACGGAATCAGCGCAGCAGCGGGATTTTTGCGCGGGTCTTCCGTGAATAGCCCGTCGATATCGGAGAGGATGACCAGCAGCTCCGCATCGACCAGATGGGCCACTTCGGCTGCCAGGGTGTCGTTGTCCCCCACGCGGATTTCATCCACGGCCACCGTATCGTTTTCATTGATGACGGGGATGACGCCGAATTCGATCAGGGCGTTCAGGGTATGGCGGGCATTGAGGAAGCGCCGTCGATCGGCCAGATCCTGGTGCGTCAGGAGAATCTGTGCCACCTTGATATCGAGCCGCTCGAAGGATTTCTCATAAGCCCACATGAGCCGGCTCTGGCCGACTGCGGCGGCAGCCTGCTTCACGGGGAGACTTTTGGGATATTCTGTCAGACCCAACTTCTTGATGCCGGAGACGATTGCGCCGGAGGAGACGATCAGGACTTCCCGTCCGCTGGACCGGAGGGCCGCGATTTCATCCGCGAGTCGGTCGATCCGTTCAGGACGTAGCCCAGTTTCTCGGGACGCAACGAGACTGCTCCCGATTTTGATGACGATGCGGGTGGCTTGTTTTAAGAGCTGATCTCGCATGGTGTAGCTCGCAGCTGTGCAACCTGTTGCCCCACGTAGTTGACGAGTTCCGCCAGCCCTTCTCTCGTGGCGGCAGAGATCGCGAGACAGAGATAGCGATGACGCTTGCAGTATTTCTGCAACTCGCGCAGGCGCGCACCGTCTCCCGCCGCATCGATCTTCGTCGCCACCACCGCAAAGGGGCGCGCGGTGATCGGTTCATCGTAAGCGGCAAGTTCCTGGCGCATGACCTCGAAGCTTTTGACCGGTTCTTCGGGCGCCCATTCCGAGACGTCGACCATGTACAGCAAGAATGACGTCCGCTCGATATGCCGGAGAAACCGGAGTCCCAGTCCCTTGCCTTCATGGGCGCCTTCGATGATTCCGGGAATGTCTGCGACGGCAAAACTGCCTTTTTCTGCCCAGCGCACGATCCCAAGGTTTGGCACCAGCGTCGTAAAGGGATAGTCGGCGATCTTTGGTCTGGCCGCGGAGATGACGGAGATGAGCGTTGATTTTCCGGCATTGGGAAAGCCCACCAGTCCGACGTCGGCCAGCAATTTCAGCTCAAGCCGGAGGGATTTGGCTTCCCCTTCTGTGCCGAGCTCAAACTCTGTGGGCGTGCGGTTAGTCGGAGTCGCGAAGTGGTTGTTTCCTCGCCCTCCATGACCTCCGTGAGCGGCCACGAAGCGCTGTCCCGCCGTGACCAGGTCGGCCAATACGTCGCCGGTCTCATCGTCGTAGATGACGGTGCCGACAGGCAGAACCACCACCACATCTTCTCCGGTTCGTCCTGAGCAGTTCGCGGCGCCTCCCTGGCGACCGACTTCGGCTTCGTAATGTTTTTGGTACCGGAGGTCGAGGAGCGTCGTCATGCGAGGCGACGCTTCGAATATGACATTTCCGCCATCGCCACCATCCCCGCCGTCAGGTCCGCCGCGGGGCACGAACTTTTCACGCCGAAAACTGCATGAACCGTCGCCGCCCCGACCGGCAGTAATGCGGATACGGACTTCATCAACAAACATCGGCGCACCGTTTCTTCAGTGTGAAGGCTGAGAGATCGCTGCCTGCGAGGAATATCCCGTTGCACGTACAGTCATGCTGGGAGTCCTCGCGGGTAACGAATCTGTGACGAGAAAAGAGGAAAGATGGCGCTAGGAAACTGCCGGTACGGAGTCAGCGTAGACGCTGATCTTCTTCCGTCCCCGGCCGCGTTCGAACTTCACGATCCCCGTGATGAGGGCGAAGAGGGTATGGTCTTTGCCGAGGCCCACGTTGAACCCGGGGAAGAATCTCGTTCCGCGCTGACGGATCAGGATGGATCCAGCCGTGACGGCCTCCCCAGCATAGGCCTTGACGCCAAGGTACTGGGGATTACTGTCGCGCCCGTTTCGTGTTGATCCGCCGCCTTTATTTGTTGCCATGACTGATCCTCGTTAAGCTGTTTCGATACCGGTGATGCGCAGTTTGGTGAAGCCCTGGCGATGGCCACGGGTCCGCCGATAATTTTTGCGCCGTTGTTTCTTGAAGATGGTGATGGAGCGAGTCCGGTCCTGGTCGATAATCTCGGCCTTGACGATAGCCCCTTTGACCAGCGGCTGCCCGACGACCACGCCTTTTTCGCCGTGCACCAGCCTGACTTCGCCGATTTCGATCGTCCCCCCGATTTCGCCGGGAAGAGACTCCACCTGGACCAAAGATCCAGTTTCCACCCGATACTGCTTGCCGCCTGTTTCAATGATCGCGTACATAGACCCCTGCCTCCGTTACAGAAGATGATGGTGTAACATAGGGGCTTGAGGCCTGTCAAGGCAAAGGCTCGTCTCTCACGGGATATTTCCCTGCCAGATTGCTTCTTTTCTACCTGCTCCCCCCTCCTTCGGGGCAACCTGTTCGTTGGCTATCTTGGGCTGATTTCTGGGCGCATGCTGTTGTTTCATTGAGCCAGCAGCTTCATACCTCTCAGAGGCCTGCTTAGGCGCCTTTCCTTCGTTCGTCCTTGCCGGGGGTAGCGCCACGCTCGTTTGCTTGACGCTTCTTCCAGCCCGCTGCTATATTCCGCTTTCAGCGCTCACATCATTCACCGGTTCGTCTTCGTTGCTATGGTTGACCCACAAGGAAAAATTTGGATGGACGGGGTGTTCGTCAATTGGGCGGACGCACAGGTCCATGTGATGACCCATTCGCTCCATTATGGATTGGCGGCGTTCGAGGGGATTCGTTGCTACAAAGGGAAGTCCGGCTCGGGGATTTTCCGGCTGCAGGAACATGTCGATCGGCTGTTTGACTCCTCCCATATCGGCATGATGCAGCTCCCTTTCGACAGGAAGCAGGTCGCCGAGGCCATCGTGGAAACCGTCAAGATCAATAAGCTGGAAGCCTGCTATATCCGTCCGCTTGTTTATATCGGGCATGGAGCGATGGGGGTCTATCCGGGGGACAATCCGATCAAGCTGGCCATTGCGGCCTGGACCTGGGGCTCCTACCTCGGGGACGACGCCTTGGCGAACGGAATGAGGGCCCGCGTGTCGTCCTTTACCCGTCATCACGTCAATGTGTCGATGACGAGGGCGAAGATTTCCGGCTACTACGTGAATTCGATTCTTGCGAAGCGGGAAGCGAAAATCGACGGCTACGATGAAGCCATTCTGCTCGACACCGAGGGCTACGTGTCCGAAGGGACTGGGGAGAACATCTTCATCGTGCGGAAGGGGCGGATCAAGACCACGCCGCTCACTTCGATCCTCGATGGCATCACCAGAAGCTCCGTCATTGACCTGGCGCGGGAGGAGGGGATTACCGTGGCCGAGGAGCGATTCACGCGCGATGACATGTATATTGCCGATGAAGTGTTCGTGACGGGGACGGCGGCCGAGCTCACTCCGGTGCGGGAGATTGACAATCGCCGCATTGGAACTGGAAAGCCCGGTCCCATCACTCAAGCTCTGCAAAAGAAGTTTTTTGCCATCGTGCGCGGAGAGGATCCTTCCCACGCAGCCTGGCTCACCCGCATTTAGCGTCTTACGATTTCAACGATCAGGTGTGATGGGTAGCGGGTGCAGGAGCGAAGGCTCCTGCACCCGTCCGACTGATTGTTCGGTCAATGTCCGCTAGCGGGAGCCGCGTCGGCAGCAGCAGGAGTAGCTGGAGCCGTGGCTGGGGTTGCTGGAACGGTCTGAGAGGTCTCTTTTTTCTTAAGATCGATGACCGTGGAGGCGAAGGTCCGCTCTTTGGCCATGATGGCGAGGCTGAAGGAGGTCAGCATGAAGATGGCAGCGACGGCGACCGTGAACTTGCTCAAGAAGTTGGCCGGACCACGGCTTCCGAAGACGGTCTGGCTGGAGCCGCCGAACGAGGCGCCGATCTCGGCGCCCTTGCCGGACTGCAAGAGAATCGCGCCGATCATGAGAAAACAGATGAACACATGGATGACGATGAGCAACGTATACATGGCACTCCGATCAGTTAAGCACGTCGTGTCTGAGCAATGCGCACGATTCTAGCAAAGGAATCGGGATTGAGACAAGCCCCGCCCACTAATGCCCCATCGATCGCCTCCGAGGCGAGCAGCGATTCAGCGTTCTGAGGCGTGACGCTCCCTCCGTAGAGAATTCTCATGGCTGCGGCAGTTGTGCTGTTCCAGCCTGTTTCCATGAATGAGCGGATGGATCGATGGACTGCCACGGCCTGCTCCGTGGTGGCGGCCCTTCCTGTGCCGATGGCCCAGACCGGCTCGTATGCGATGGTGACGGTGACCAGGTCCTGTTGGGTCAGTCCTGCCAACCCCCCGTTTAACTGAGTTGTGACAGTCGATTTTGTTTTGTCCGCTTCCCGCTCAGCCAGGGATTCTCCCACGCAGATGATTGGAGCCAATCCCTGCGCCAGGGCCGCCCTGACTTTTTTCTGAATCGTCTCGTCCCGTTCGCCGAAGAGTAGGCGGCGCTCAGAATGGCCGACGATTACATAGCGGCAGCCTAGTTCGCGCAACATCGACGCAGACACTTCCCCGGTGAAGGAGCCCTGCGGATCCCAATGGAGGTTTTGGGCACCGAGGCTGATCCAGGAGGAGGGACTGAGGGCCTTACCAGCCGATTCGAGGGAGGTAAAGGGCGGCGCCAGGACGACATCGGCCTTGGGAGATGGGGTCAGCCGTTCCAGGAGGTCGCGAATGAAGGCTGCGGCCTCCGAGGCCGTCTTGTTCATCTTCCAGTTGCCGACGATGAGGGGTGTGCGCACAGATTTCTCGATATGGATGGTGTCGCGGGCGTGAACTGACGACGAGGCGATTACTCGACTCGATCCGGGAGGGCGGCCAAGCCCGGAAGTTGTTTGCCTTCGAGCAATTCCAACGCGGCGCCGCCGCCGGTCGAGATGAACGACATATTTTCCGATTCACCGGCTCGATGGATGGCTAAGGCGGTTTCGCCTCCGCCGATGATCGTGAGGGCATAGGCATTGGCCACTGCGTGGGCCATGGCCAGGGTCCCTCTGGCATAGGCATCGATTTCAAAGACGCCCATCGGTCCGTTCCAGAGGATCGTCTTCGCGTTCTGGACCGCTTCATTGAACAGTTTGACTGAAGCAGGGCCGATGTCGAGAGCATACCAGCCTTTGGGAATTTCCTGGACCGGGACGATCTTTGACTCCGCGCCAGGCTCGCGGCTGGCCGCGACGACGCAATCGACCGGGAGATAGAATTTTACTCCGCGGGAGAGTGCATGCTCCTCGATGCCTTTGGCGAAGTCCAACATGTCGTTTTCGACCAGGGAGTTGCCGATTTCTATGCCCTTCGCCTTGAGGAAAGTGAAGGCCATGCCGCCGCCGATAATGACTTTGTCGACGCGTTTGCCCAGATTTTCGATGACGCCGATCTTTCCTGATACCTTTGCTCCGCCGAGAATGGCGACAAAGGGTCGGACGGGTTTTTCGACAGCGCCTTCCAGATATTCGATTTCCTTTTTGAGGAGGAATCCGGCAGCTGAAACGGGAATGAACTTGGTGATGCCAACGGTGGAGGCATGGGCCCGGTGCGCGGCGCCGAAGGCATCGTTTATGTAGACGTCGCCGAGGGAGGCCAGCGCTTTGGAAAAGGCGTCGTCGTTCTTTTCTTCACCCTGATGGAACCGGAGATTCCCCAAGAGCATGACGTCGCCTGGTTTCATTTTGCTGACGAGCCCGTCCACCACTGGGCCGACGCAATCAGGCGCAAAGAGAATCTCTTTGCCTAGGAGCCGACCCAGGCGTTTGGCCACCGGGGCCAGGCTGTACTTGGGGTTGAACTTCCCGTTCGGGCGGCCCAGGTGCGAACAGAGGATCACCCTGGCTCCGTCGTCCACGGCGCGATTGATGGTCAGGAGGGTCGAGCGAATGCGGGTATCGTCCGTGATTTGGAGGGAGTCATCCAAGGGGACGTTGAAGTCAGCCCGGATAATGACTCGTTTGCCCTTTAGCGAGATATCGTCGATCGTTTGTTTACGTAGGTGCATCCGTTGATCTGTCCGCTAATGTTCAGCGGCCTTTCGTTTTGGCCGCGATCACTTTAATCAGATCTCGCACCCGGCAGGAATAGCCCCACTCGTTGTCGTACCAGGCCGTGACCTTGACCATCCGTTTGTCGATGACCATCGTGAGCGGGGCATCGAGGGTGGCCGAATGGGGATCGCCTTTCTGGTCGATCGAGACGATCGGATTTTCCGAATAGAGCAGGATGTTTTTCATCGGGCCGAGCGCCGCCTTTTGGAAGGCGGCGTTGACGGAGGCGACGTCGCAATCCTTCTCGGTTTCGACGGTCAGGTCCACTAGCGAGACGTTCGGGGTGGGGACGCGGATCGCGAGGCCGTCGATCTTGTCCTTGAGCTGCGGCAGCACCAGATGGAGCGCCTTCGCCGCGCCCGTGCTGGTCGGGATCATGGACATACCGGCTGCGCGCCCGCGTCGCAGGTCTTTGTGCGGTAAATCGAGCAACTGCTGGTCGTTAGTATAGGAATGGATCGTGGTCATGACGCCGTGTTTGATGCCGAAGTTATCCAGCAGGATTTTGGCCACGGGTGCCAGGCAGTTGGTCGTGCAGGAGGCGTTGGACATGATGTGGTGCGTGATCGGGTTGTAGGCCTCGTCGTTGACGCCCTGCACGAGGGTAACGTCCGGGTTGGGCGAGGGGGCTGAAATAATGACGCGTTTGGCGCCTGCCGCGAGGTGCTTTCCTGCGCCTTCGCGGTCGGTGAAGCGTCCGGTCGATTCGACGACGATGTCGATTTCCAGGTCCTTCCAGGGCAAGTCCTTGGGGTCCTTTATCGCGAGCACTTTGATGGCCTTGCCGTCGACGAGGATCTGGCCGTCTTTGGCTTCGACGCTCGAGGGTAAGGTTCCGTGCACCGAGTCATATTTTAAAAGATAGGCGAGCGTTTTTGCATCTGTGAGGTCGTTAATGGCGACCACATGCAACTCGGGATCGCTCAGTGATGCCCGCAGGACATTCCGTCCGATCCGTCCAAACCCATTGATACCGATCCGAGTAGCCATGTCGAGTAGTCCCTCAAAAAAAGCCGGCTGAATGTACCGGCCACAATGGAGGCCGATAGTATCGACGCCTCCTGGGCCTTGTCAAGCCATAGAGGGCGATAACTACGCGTCGAATCACAGGAGTTTCGCCGTAGCCCGCAGCGGCCGCGGCAGAATCGGCGCGAGGTCTGCGGCCTTCTTCCTTGCGTCTCTGTTGGTGGTTCGTTAGAGTTCGGCGATCTCAGTCCGAGACATTTTTTCATGAGGTATTAGTGAATCTGTTCGAGAAGACCACGCAGGTGTTGGAATGGCCAAGACTGTTGGAGGCTCTGGCCTGCCATGCTAGATCTATGATGGGAGGGGCGCTCTGTCGAGCGCTCGATTTAGCCACAAATCTGGCGGAGGCGCAACGGCGCCAACAGGAAACCACAGAGATGGGGCGGCTGCAGGACGCAGGCGAAGGTTTGCCGGCCTTGGCCTTCCCGGACATTCGGGATCCGCTTGCCCGGGCGAGCAAAGGGGCTTCCTTAGAGATATTGGAACTCCGCGATTGCGCGATCGTGCTGGAGCTGCTGGAGGAGAGTGGCCATTTTGTGGAGCGGCATCAGTTGGTCGCCCCCGCGCTGGCATCCGTTGCGAAGTCTTTACGCTCGGTCGAGAAGTTACGTCCGGTGAAGGCCTCGCTGGATGAGGCGATTCACCAGGATGGTTCGATTAAGGAGTCGGCAACGCCTGAGTTACGGCGCTTGACCCATCAGGCCCATTCGCTCAAACAGCAGATCCGGCATCAAGTCGATCAGATGCTCCACTCGCGCCGCTTTGAGGAGATTCTCCAAGAGCAGTATTTTGCCCAGCGGGAAGGCCGTTATGTCATTCCGGTGAAAACCGACATGAGGGGCCGGGTGCCGGGGATCGTGCATGATGTTTCGGCCAGCGGGGCCACGGTGTTTATCGAGCCGCGCGAACTGGTCGAACTGAACAATTCCATCAAGGTGGCAGATCTGGAGATCGAGCGGGAAGTGCGTCGCATCCTTCGGGAGCTCTCCTCAGTGGTCGCAGCACAGGCAGAGCTCATGTTGGCAGGGCTTGATGCTCTGGCGGTGCTGGACGGGATTGCCGCGCGGGCTTCGTTCAGCCGCCAACTGAAGGCCCGTCCAGTCGGGCTCAACGATGCAGGGCGCGTGACATTGTTGCAGGCCAGACATCCTCTGCTCGTGCTGTCGAAAGGGCAGGTGGTGGCCAACGATATTCTCCTGGATGAATCGATCCAGGTGCTGGTCATCTCCGGTCCCAATACGGGCGGCAAGACCGTCACCCTCAAGATCGTCGGGCTCTTCGCCCTGATGGTCCGGGCGGGGCTGCACCTGCCCTGCGAGGCAGGATCGGAGATGGCGTTTTTCTCAGACGTCTATGCCGATATCGGCGATGCGCAGGATCTCGCCCGCGACCTTTCCAGCTTTTCGGCTCATATGACCGAGATGATTCAGTTGCTCGATGAAACAGAGCAGCAGCGGAATGACGATGAAGACGCTGAGTCGCGACAATGGCTGGTCCTCCTCGATGAGCCAGTGACCTCGACCGATCCGTCGGAGGGAGCGGCTCTGGCCGAAGCCTTGCTCTGTCGGCTGGCTACGCTGGAGATGAAAGTCGTCGCGACCACCCACTACGGATCATTGAAGGCCTTGGCCCATACGATGTCCGGCTTTGCGAACGCCAGCGTCGAGTTCGACGTAGCAACCCTCTCGCCGACCTATCGGCTCTTCATGGGGGTGCCGGGCGGGTCATCTGCGTTGGAGATTGCAGGCCGGTTGGGGATGGACCGAGCTTTGCTGGATGAGGCGAGACGGAAGCTCCATAAAGACGAGCGGGCCATGGAGACGGTGTTGCACGACTTGCAAGCGACGCAGCGGCAGTTGGCTGACGATTTGGCCCGAGCCGTTGAGGCAAGACGTGAAGCGGAGCAGGCGGAGCAGCGGGCGAAAGCTCAGCTGGCCCACCTGGAAGAGACAGAAAAGGAAGCGCAAAGGGGCCTGAAGCGAAAATTGAGTGAGCAGTTCAGTCGCGCGCGAGCCGAAGTGCAGGCCACGGTAGATACAGTCAAGGGCGAGCAGAAGTTGATCAAGGCCAAGGCAGCGAAACAGCGGTTGTTCGAACTGGAGGCGCAGACGAGAGCTGAAGTGGCACCAGTCGGCACACCAATTCCCCTTGAGCAGCTGGGGGCGGGGGATCAGGTAGAGATTGGTGGACTCGGCATAACCGGCACGCTTCTCGAAACGCCGCAGGGGAAGAAGCGAGTGAGGTTGAAGGTGGGGGCAGGGGAACTACTGGCCACCGTGGCGAACCTCGTCGGCCTCGCAAGGGGACAGGCGGCGCAGTTGAAGCAATCATCATCTCCATCGACTCCCAGCCGGTTCCAGTCAGGCGGAGGGATGGGGCTTGATGAACAGACGGTCGTGGATGTGCGAGGGAGGGCGGCGGACGAGGCGCTGGATCAAGTGGTAGCGGCACTGGATCGCGCGACGATGACTGCCGTGCCGTTTCTCCGCGTCATTCATGGCCATGGTACGGGGAAGCTCCGATCCTCATTGCGGGACTATTTGAAAGATTCCCCCTATGTCGCAGGCTCTAGACCTGGTGATCGTGGGGAGGGCGGGGATGGGGTGACGATCGTAACCTTGCGCTAGTCAGGATGCTGAAAAAGACCGCCAGCTTCGTTCTCAGCTCATCGAAATCCTCAATGTACCCCTGGGGGTACGCCTGCACTTTAAACTCTCGCGTAAACGTGCGTCGCGCCATGCCCCACCTCCGGTTTCATTCATACACCTAACTCGGTGTCTTTGAAACCGGCAGCAGGCCATTTGTCATTTTACTTCTTTTGAAGAGGAAATGGGATAGTTAGGAAGGCAGATTTCCTGTCTGTTTGGTGAGGTTCTCCCGTGCAATCGAGACGTTGCGGAGAAGACCGCTCCGCTTGGCTCGTTTGAGGGGGCTCTCTTTGAAGGTGGCAGCAAAACTTTCCTCGCTGATCTGAGCCAGAGTTTTGAGGTTGGGGGCGAGGGTCAAGAGGCTGGGGGCAAAGGCCGGTTCGCTCGTTGCATCCGATCGAAGATTGAAGGGACAGACGTCCAGACAATCATCGCAGCCGAAGATGCGATTGCCCATGTGAGCAGCGAGTTCGTCGGAAATAACCTTCCGGCCTCCGCGCAGTTCGATGGTCAGGTAAGAGATGCAGCGCCTAGCATCGAGACGGTGTGGCGCGACGATGGCCTGGGTCGGGCAAACATCCAGGCAGGCCGTGCAACTGCCGCAATGGTCCGACACCGGCTCGGTCCCAGGCAAAGCCAGGTCAACATAAATTTCGCCCAAAAAAAACAGCGAGCCGGCCTCGCGGTTGAGCAGCAGGGTGTGCTTGCCACGCCAGCCCTGGCCGCTACGCGCTGCCAACTCGGCTTCCAACACTGGCGCCGAATCAGTGAACACCCGGTGCCCCAGTGGTCCCACGCTGGCTGCAATGCGTTCACTCAGGCTTTGCAAACGCTGGCGCAGCACCCGGTGGTAATCGCGGCCGCGGGCATAGAGCGACACCACCGCCTCCCCATGGCGCTGCAGCCGAGCGAGTTCTTGCGCCTGCCAGTCTGGCGGGCTGTGCGCCGGCAGGTAATCCATACGCGCGGTGATCACGCTCAGTGTGCCGGGCACCAATTCGGCTGGGCGGGCACGCTTGAGGCCATGGGCTGCCATGTAATGCATGTCGCCATGCCAGCCGGCTTGCAGCCAGGCCAGCAGGCCCGGCTCTGCCGAAGACAAATCCACACCAGCCACGCCAATTTGGGAGAATCCGAGTTCCCGGGCCCAGGCCCGAATGCTCGAGACCAATGGATAACCGTGACTGAGAACTTTGGGCGAGACCACGCCAACATTGTAGAAACCCTGAGCCTGGACGATGAGTCGGCCACGGGGCGCTTGGCTCTAGCGCTGGCGGGCGAGCCGGCCTTGTGCAACGCCCTGATTGAATTGCGTGGCGAACTCGGCGCGGGCAAGACCACCCTGGTGCGCTACCTGCTGCAAGCTTTGGGCATTACCGGCCGCATCAAAAGCCCCACCTATGCCGTCGTTGAGCCCTACGAGCTGCCAGACTTGAATATCTGGCATTTTGATTTTTACCGCTTTGCCGATCCGAGCGAATTTGCGGATGCCGGTTTTCGCGATATTTTTGCCAGCCCGGGGCTCAAACTTGTGGAGTGGCCGCAGCAGGCCGGTGGCTACCTGCCACGTGCCGACCTGGTGCTGGAGTTGACTGTGCAGCTCGACGAGCGACGCCAGGTCGTGCTCACCCCCGAGAGTGTCGTTGGACTGGCGCTGTGCAGCCGCGCCCTGGCTGCAAGCCCCAATTTGGACAGCGCGACATGAAACGGCGCGTGCTCCTGCGCTGGGCCGGCTTTAGCCTCTCGGCGCTGTGGCTGTCGCTGGCCCGCGCGACCACCATTTTGGCAGTGCGGCTGTGGCCGGCGCCAGATTACTCGCGTATCACGATCGAGTCTGATGTGGAACTCAAGGTGCGACAAACCTTGCTGACTGACCCGCCCAGCCTGAGCCTGGACATAGACGGCGTGGCTCTGGATGCCACCCTGCGCGACCTGGTGCCCAAACTGGGCCGAGACGACCCGAACATCGCCAGTATCCGCATCAGTCAACAGGCGCCCGGCGTGGTCCGGCTGCTGCTCGAATTCAAGCAAGGCGTCACGCCGCAAGTGTTCACGCTGCCGCCAGTGGCAGCTTATAGGCACCGGCTGCTGCTTGACCTCTACCCCACTCGGGTTGAGGATCCGCTGCTCGCGCTGATCAACGAGCGACTCAAAGTCAATCCGACTCCGCTGCCAGCCCCCGACCCGCTGGGCGAATTGATTGCACGCCAGCAAAACAAGCCAGCCCCGGCACCAGCGACTGACAACTCGACACAGCAGGCCGCCGACCGCCTGATCATCGTGGCCCTTGACCCCGGTCACGGCGGCGTAGACCCCGGCGCCATCGGACCGGCCGGCACCCGCGAGAAAGACGTGGTGCTGCAACTCGCCTTGCGCCTGCGAGAGCGCATCAATGCAGCGCAGATCAACGGCAACCCCCTGCGGGCCTTTTTAACCCGCGACGCCGATTTCTTCGTGCCATTGCAAGCCCGGGTGGCCAAAGCACAAAGAGTGCAAGCAGACCTGTTGATCAGCCTGCACGCCGACGCTTTTTTCACGCCAAGGCCCCAGGGCGCGAGCGTATTCGCGCTCAGCCAAGGCGGTGCCTCCAGCAGCGCAGCGCGCTGGATGGCCGAAAAAGAAAACAAGGCCGACCGGATCGGCGGACTTAATGTCGGTGCGCGCGAGCCCCAGGTCATGCATGCGCTGCACGACATGAGCATCAGCGCACAAATCAAGGACAGTCTGCGCGCAGGCAAAACCATGCTCGGCGAGATCGGCCGGGTTGGCAAACTGCACAAAGCGCAGGTCGAACAGGCGGCCTTTGCGGTGCTCAAGGCACCCGAAATACCCAGCGTGCTGGTGGAGGCGGCTTTTATCAGCAACCCCGAAGAAGAAGCCCGGCTCAACACCGAGGCCTATCAAGAGCAACTGGCCGATGCACTGCTGCGCAGCATTCTGTTGTACTTCGCCAAAAACCCACCGCTGGCGCGCAAACGCACCCTGTGACAGTGCTGCTCAGGCCAGCCTGTCGCTGCGCCCCACCTTGTGGCGCTGGCTAAACGCCTTCTGGCTTGATTTGGGCGCGCAAGATCACCGGTTTCCAGCGAGCCTGCTCGGCTTTGATGAAGGCATCGAATTCAGCCCCGGTGTTGCCAACCGCAAGCGCCGTGTCCTGGGCCAACCTGTCCTTGACCAGGCTGCTGCGCACAGCCTTGATGGCCTCCACTTCGAGCTTGGCAATATTCGCCTTGGGCCATTTCGCCGGGGCCAGCAAACCATACCATTGGGTCATCTCGAAACCCTTGAAACCCTGCTCAGCCACGGTAGGAACATCCGGCAGCTGGGCCAGCCGTTGCGTCGTGCCGGTGGCGATACATCGCAATTTTCCAGCCTTGATGAAACCCATCAAGGCCGGCGCACCCACCGAGGCGGCGTCCAAACGCCCGGCCATCAAGTCGGTCAGCATCGGGCCGGTGCCGCGGTAGGGCACATGCAACACAAAGATCTCGCCGACCAGCTTGAGGTACTCAAACGCCAGGTGACCGGCGCTGCCATTGCCCGCTGAGCCGTAGTTCAGTCGGCCCAGCCGGCTCTTGGCATAGGCCATGAACTGGGTGAGGTTCTTCACTGGCAAATCAGGGTGCACCACATACAGGCTAGGCACCTTGGAGACCAGCGTGATTGAGGTGAAATCCCGCGCCGGGTCGTAGGGCAGCTTGTCAAAGATATAGGGATTGACCGCCAGTGTGCCGATGTGGCCAAGAATCAGCGTGTGCTCATCGCTGCTGCTAGCCACCTCCTGCATGGCGATGTTGCCGGCCGCGCCGGGCTTGTTCTCGACGAACATGTTTTGACCCAAAGTTTTGGACATTTCACCAGCGACTGCACG
>SXGS01736490.1_pt1 | contig 25976 bp, 13 predicted proteins | sample 3174681 | NCBI WGS metagenome assembly SXGS01 (sample SAMN11356861, study PRJNA531348) | freshwater metagenome | isolation source: freshwater sample F1-80 | place: China: Fuxian Lake, Yuxi | collected 2017-12-25 | reverse complement strand
TGCGGCTGCCGCCGGATTGGTCGTTGCACGAAATCTTATGCGCATGAGCCTGGGGGAGCCGATTGTTGAGGATGCAAGAACTTTTCACATCAGCTCGGGCCCGGAACTTGGATGAAGCCAAGGTATTGAGAATCTGAAATCTAGCCGCAGTATGATAATCCAGTCAGTGACCAATCTTCGTCTCGCAAAGAGCAACCTATGAGCTTCCGATTATTCGTGTTGAGATGCATCGTTATTTCTCTAGTTTGGACGATGCGATTGTCGACGTTGCACGCCGAATTACCGATCAAGATGGATCAACCTTTCGCCGCCAAGGATTCGCTGGACATCGGGGACGAAGCGAACCAAGACGCTCAGCGGTGCCTTGATGGACTGTCATGGAAGCCGTGCGAGTTTGACGTGCGCTGCGATCCAACCGGGCAAGCTCGATATGAATTTACCGTGCGATTCCCATCGCCTGTTTCGACGGACGATGCCATCAACGATACAGTAGCGATGGAATGGCATTTGGCGCGCGACGAAAAAGGAAAAGTTATCACTGCGCCAGCGGTGATTGTCGTTCATGAATCGGGCAGCAAGATGGCAGTTGGACGCGCGATCGCATTTGGGCTCAGTCGACTTGGCATACATGCATTTATGATTCAGTTGCCTGGGTACGGCTTGCGCCGCAATGAAGAGAAACAGAAATCGAGCGACGCATTACTGAAGTTGACTCGTCAAGCGATTGTCGACACCAGACGTGCGAGAGATGCTGTGGCGGTGCTGCCCATGGTCGACCAAAATAACATTGCTGTGCAAGGGACCAGCTTGGGTGGATTCGTGACAGCCACCGCTGCCAGCTTGGATCGAGGGTTCGATTCAGTTTTTATCCTCCTCGCTGGCGCGGACCTGTACGGAGTTATCCAACATGGCGACCGCGATGTGGAAAAGCTGAGAGGGCGGTTGCGTGAAGCAGGCGTGACTGATACCCAACTGAAAGAAATGCTAGAACCAATCGAGCCTAAACGAGTTGCACATCGAATGGATCCAAAACGTACTTGGCTTTTCTCGGCTAAACACGATACGGTCGTTCCGCCTCGCCATGCCAAGCTGCTGGCTGAGGTAGCGAGGTTAAGCTCCGACCATCATATTGAGCTCAATGCGGACCATTATTCTGGAGCGATTTTTCTCCCGCAGGTACTGATGCAAATTCGCGCCACCTTAAAAACCGAAGCAGTGGGTGCTAAGTAATCGCTTGAGACGGAAATTCTTGGCCGCAGATTGGCACAGCTTCCCGTGGCATGCGTGACGGAATTTTTAGCTACCACCCTAACTGGTCGTATTCCTGGAATAGCTCTTTTGTTTCGTGAAAGTTATTTAAGAAAACTAGCAGTCAAAAGAGTTGATTTTGCCGCCAACTTCCTACAATAGGGCCATGGCCGTTTTACGCGCGTAGATTTTTTCGATTTTCCGCTGCGGTCTTCTTTTGCAAGAATCGTACTGTATCAATAGTAGAACTGGTTCAAAGCGGGCAGATATCGTGGAGAATTGTACCCACAGTTCCTAACGATGCTTGCCCCTTTTGAACCGAGCCGAATAGATGGTTGCGCACTTATCCTCGTTGTTGGAGTTGCTCAAATGGTAGTCTCAAGTGTAAGGTTGCCTGAAGCGAGAAAAGCTTTCACGCTTGTCGAACTTTTGGTAGTTATCGCTATTATCGGCGTGCTAGTCGGTTTATTACTGCCTGCCGTACAGTCGGCTCGCGAGGCAGCGCGTCGCATGCAGTGTAGTAATAACTTAAAACAACTTGGACTAGCCGTCCACAATTTCGAGAGTTCCAATCGAAAAATGCCTGTCGGCAATGATCAGCGATTCAATGGCGTACTCTATCAACTACTTCCATACATTGAACAGAATGCGATTTACCAATCATGGGATAATGGAACCTACGGAACGACGGCCACTTGGTGGGCTTCCGGAGCAGCGTGGAACGTCCCAAGAGCCACGGGGACACCTCCGCAAGGTAGATATGGTGCTGGGATTCCTCACATTACCACTTTTCTATGTCCAACCGCAATTCCTCCAGAATCATATCTGAACGTTTTGCAATTGACTGCAGTCGGTTTTGGAGATAAACACTTCCGGGCAAATCTGACGGGCGCGTCAACTTCCGCTGTGAGCCTTGACTTGTTTTATTACACCATGGGTACACCTGTTGGCGCTGCGGCCGTGCGTGGATTGGGAATTACAAATTACCTTTTCAATCGCGGTCATGTTACCTATCGCGTCAACAACGCATCGAGCGATACTTATCTTGGTCCGTTCACGTACGACCGAAGACTATTGCCGGGTGCAGCGCCACAAGCGTATCTAAATATTCCAGTTAAAGGTCAGTCGTTCGGAACAATATCGGATGGGCTTTCCAACACGGTTCTCTTCGCAGAATCAGCTGGTGGTTACATTGATTGGGGAACTGGCAATCCAAATAACGGATGGGGAGGTACGCCGTGGGGGCACTCGCCATTTTACACAGGTTTTGGAATGTGCCCTAACCGAGCAAATAGCAACTGCGATTTTTCCGTGAATGGAAAAGGCTTGTCAGATGGTCTCCCCGGAAGCCTGCATCCCGGTGGCGCGGTAAATGTTACATTTGGTGATGGTTCCGTACGTTCGATCGACGGCAGCATGGATTTTGCGACCTTTGTTTACATTTGCGGTTCCGCCGACGGGCAAACTGTAAATCTCGAAAACTAAACTGAGCCATGGGGAAACAAATGAGATTATTTTTGCTGTGCGTTTTATTGAGCGTTTGCGTCGTTGGTTGTGGCAGCCAGGAGGTGATTTCACCAAAAGCCACAGGTCCAGTTGATCCGAATTTGAAAATGGATACTGTTGGTGCTACGCCCAAATCGGCAACGCCAATGCGAAAGTAGATGCTTGTCCATCAGGCCGTCCCGATTAGCGGTTGTGGCGCGGAAACTCTGCAACCTTGCCTGAGAATATCTCCAAACGTCCTACTTGGGGCTATCCGCCAAACGATGATCGACTTCGGGTTTCTACCATATTCACGCGATCCGTTTCCACGCGTTTTACGCCAACTCCCTGGTCGAAGCACGCAAACAGGAAACACGCACTATCTAAGCGATATCGATTATGTTCAGGACCGACTGAAAATGGCACCTGAAATCGTACTGCCATGGCGATGATTGTTGCTGCTTGTGTTTCTCGTTGCTATCTCAACGGGTTCTCTTGAAGCGCTTGTATTGAGTCTGATTGCACTGCTTCTATTTGGAAGAAAAGCCGTGCGAATGCCGATTGCAAAGTTCCGATGAGCACAAGTAGACAAATGGGTTACCTCGTTGTCGGGCACGGCACACGCGAAATTGCCGGCCAGCTACAATTGCTTGACCTAGCTGAGAAACTGGCAAGTCTATTGGCACCGGCGCCAGTTCAACCGGCTTTTTTGGAGTTAGCAAGCCCCTCGATTCACGATGGTGTCAAGCAATTGGCAAATTTGGGAGTTGAACAATTCGTCACAATTCCCGTTTTGTTATTTACTGCCGGTCATGCTTTGGAAGACATTCCACTCGCGGTGAATGATGCTGCTCAACGAAATGGAATAACGAGCATCGGGCAATCGGCAAGTCTAGAATTACATCCAGCCATAGTGCAGTTGTCGGCTGCTCGATTTCAAGAATCGCTGGGTTGTTTCGAGCCTGGCCATTCCAATTCCTTGGGATTGGCGATGATTGGTCGTGGCAGCGGTTCGACCAGTGCGACTCAAGCGATGCACAAATTTACCGAACTGCGATTGCAGCAGATCCCGGTTTCCTATTGTTTGACAGGGTTTTTTGCAGTTCAGAAACCAACTGTCCCGGAAACTCTGGATCAATTAGAAAGGTGCGGGTGCGATATCTTGGTGGTTCAACCCCACCTCTTGTTTGAAGGCATCCTGATGAACCAGCTTCGCGAGGAAGTGCGGCAGCGGCAAGTGAATTCCCCGCATCGTTGGGTGATAACCAGAACTTTGGGCGGCGACAGTGCGCTAGCACTAGCCTTGGCCGAAGTTGCCCGACAGATGGATTCGGGTGGTCGGACGGGATTTTCGATTTGCAACAATTACGCCTAGCCGACAACTTTCATGTTGCTGTGCCAAACGGAATTTCCTAACATAGCGATAGAGTTGCGTGCATTTTACCCGCTCTTCCTCGCTTTTGTGTCTTTCCACTCTTAGAAATTGGAAGCATTGCTCATGCAAATCGTCGGTACTCAATTAATTGTCGTCGTCTTGTTTTCCGCGATAGCACAAAGCAATCTCTCGGCCGCCGATCCACCTCCCCGTGTTTCCGATATGAAAGCTCCTCGGGCTCTTGATCGCCAGATCGTCATGAAAGTAGCTGAGATCATGGACAACCAGCATTTGTCCAAACATCGATTCGATGACGAGATTTCGAAGCGCGCGTTTGAACAGTTTTTACGATCTCTCGATCCACTGAAGATGTATTTCTTGCAGAGCGACATCGAGAGCCTGATGAGTCGTCAAAACGAAATTGACGATTTGGCGAAAAAAGGTGATCTGAGGTTTGCGATCGAGACGTTCAAGACTTTTTTACAGCGCGTCGATCAGCGCGTGGCGATGGCTCATCAGGAAATTGATCGCGATCACAATTTTTCGATAGACGAGAAAATGGGTGTGGATCGCAAAGTAGTGCAGTATCCCAAAGACGATAGCGAAGCCCGCGAGAGAATGCGTCGCCAAATTAAGTACAGTCTGTTGGTTCTCAAGAGCGACAAGATTCGCGTGGAAAATACAAACGATGCGTCGGGCAAGAGCGTTGCCACGGCAAAAGAAAAGGAGAAAGCCAATGAAGATCCGCGCGATCGATTACATCGCCGCTATCAGAGCTTGGCCAAACGCTGGCACCAGACCGATGCGGATGAAATTCTCGAGCTGTTTGTAACCGCCTTTACAACCAGCTTTGATCCACATACGTCATACATGGCTCCCAAGACGCTGGAAAATTTTCGCATTATCATGAGTTTGAATTTGGATGGTATCGGCGCTCAACTGACGCTCGAAGACGGTTTTACGACTATCACCGGCGTTGTCCCCGGCGGTGCAGCAGACAAGGACGGGCGACTCAAAGTTGGCGATCGCATTGTGACCGTAGGCCAGGGTGAAGATTCCGGTGAAATGGTCGATGTGATTGACATGAAACTTGATGACGTGGTCCAAATGATACGCGGCAATGCTGGAACGGTGGTCCGTTTAGGTGTGCGACCGGCGGATGGATCAGAAACCAAGATCATCAATATCACTCGTGCGAAGATCAATCTTGAAGATAGCGCCGCGCGCAGCGAAATAGTGGAACACAAGGTTTCGGCCGATGGCAAAACTATTCGCGTGGGCTACATCGATCTGCCAAGTTTCTACCTCGATATGGAAGCAGCTCGCGAGGACAGCGGTCGCAATAACTTCCGCAGCTCGACGCGCGACGTGCGCGCGATCTTGCAGAACTTCCGCAAACAGAACGTGAATGCTGTTGTCGTTGACCTGTCTCGAAACGGAGGGGGCAGCTTGACCGAGGCGATCAATTTGACCGGCTTGTTCATTGATCGTGGACCTGTCGTGCAAGTAAAAGATCCAACGGGGGATGTGCAAGTTTTTGAAGACGAGGAATCGGGTGTTTCCTGGAACGGGCCCTTGGTAGTGATGACTGGCAAAGAGAGTGCTAGTGCCAGTGAGATTTTCGCTGGCGCCATTCAGGACTACAAACGTGGCATCGTCGTAGGCGATCCTTCGACTCATGGAAAAGGAACCGTGCAGAGCCTGGTCGATCTGAGTTCTTTGTTATTCAAGAACGGTGGACGGGATATGGGAGCGCTGAAGATAACGATTCAGCAGTTCTATTTGCCCGGCGGAAAGAGCACTCAACGGCAAGGTGTGATGGCCGATATCGTTTTGCCAGCAATCACTGCCGCTATGGATATCGGCGAAGCGGATCTGGATTATGCACTTCCCAACGATACCATCGAATCAGCCAGGCATGCCGATTATAAAATGGTCGACAGCAGCATATTGAACAAGCTGCGTACCAGTTCCGCACAACGCGTCAAGGCTTCCTCCGGATTCGACAAGCTGCTCAAACGCATCGAAATGTACCGAGAACAAAAGGAAGAGAAATTTGTCTCGCTGAATGAAGCAGAGTTTATCGAACGCCGCAAGGAACTCGATGCAGACAAAGAAGAGGAAAAGACGATTCTTGATCAGCAGTTACCCAAGAAGGAAGTGTTCCGCAAAGACTATTATTCCGAAGAGGTGTTGAATATCACCGGCGATTATGTCGAAGCGGTTAGTAAACTTGACTTGGCCCAAGCTGGCTAGTCGAACGGTATTGCTCTATTCTGGTCAAGAGTGTTCTTAGGCGAGCGGCAGATAGTTTCTTACCAAGCCCGAAGCACAAGCGAGTGTATGCCAGGATTGACGCACTCGCTTGCGCATCGGGCTTGTATTCGCTTAGAAATTCCCATCTGCCGCTCGCCTTAAATCTCGCGCATCGTGCCCGAGATCGCCAAGTGAGTTTCTGTCAACTCGCTTGCGTTTGAGCAAGAATGGCTTCTTTCATCGCCGGGGCGTCGACGTCACTGAAACGGCATTCGATGGTGCCCGACCAATCCGCGTGGAATAGCTTGGCATCGAAAATGATCGCGAGCTTATCCAGCGACTCATCGACCAATTGGATCGAATGGATGCGTTGGTCTGTGAATGGAATGTTGATCAGCCGATTGGACCACTGATAAGCGATCAAACGATCTTGCAAAACGGCGATCGATCCCAAGAACCATCGGCGTTTCCAATTTGACCAGCGTCCCGGCGCTCGAAAATTGCGATAAGTTATCGAACCAGGTAACTGATCGGCGGCGATAATCACATTGGACTGGTTGGCGAAATCGTCCGCTTCTTGCGGGAACTTTCCAAGACTAGTCCATTTTCTTAACGCACGCAGCAACATGGGAAGCTTCAATCTCGCTAGGAACTGGTCGGCTGAACCATACTCAAGTTTGAGCCTACTAGTGCTATGTCACAGCCGAATTTTGATGTAGCGCAAGCCGTCAAGGCTCTCGATCTATCGTTCAATAATGTTGGGGTTTCGCAGGATTGATACGCAGGCACTGACGGCTTCCGCTACATCAAAATTCGGCTGTGACAGAGCACTAGAGTTAGCCCAGCATAATCTATTTCACACTATAGTTGCAAATTTTAGATTCCGGCCAGGTGCGCCGTGCCGGCAGCTATTTGACATGCAGCAGGTCTACGAGGCATAATCGTCACAAGTTCTTCGTGGCCAGTAAATACAGAGAGAGCACGATCATGATCGTTTCCGTTGAAACGTGTTTAGAATGGCTTGCAAGCCGATCACCGGACAGGATGTTTCGGTCACGCTTGGCAGGCTTATTTCTCGTGATCGCGTTCGGCTGCTATAACGCCGATTTAGCGGCTCAGCAGCCTCCAGTGCCTAGTCCGAAATTGGTCGAATCGCTGCGAGCTTTGATTACAAACCATCGGGGTGAAGTAGCCGTCGCCATAAGAAATCTTCAGAACGGAGAATCGTTCGAACATCGCGGCAGCGAGGTAATGCCCACCGCGAGTCTGATCAAATTCCCCGTGATGATCGAGGCATATCGGCAAGCGTCGGTGGGTAAAGTCTGCATCGACCAACCAATCAAGCTGACCGAATCGGACAAAGTCCCCGGATCGGGAATTTTGACCACCCACTTTTCGGCTGGTGCTCAACTATCGTTGCGCGATGCGATTCGATTGATGATCGCCCATTCTGATAACACGGCTACTAACTTGGTGCTCGACGTGATTGGCCTATCGTCGACTACCAATTCGATGAAGGAGATGGGATTTCCCGAAACTCAAATTCATGCGAAAGTTTTCAAACGCGAAACGTCAATCTCGCCCGAACGAAGTCAAAAGTATGGGCTCGGCAGTACGACCGCGCTGGATATGGTGGAATTGTTCGCGCGACTACATCGCGGCGAATTGGTCAATCGCCAAGCCTGCGATTCCATGCTTGAACATTTGCTGTTTTGTGAAGACAAATCCAAATTTCCTGCAAAGTTATCCTCGGGGGTCAAAGTCGCCCATAAAACTGGGGCTGTAAATCGGTCGCGGACAGATGCGGGATTGATCATCACCCAATCTGGCGCTGTTGCCATTTGTGTATTGACTGATCAGAACGCGGATACTCGTTGGGACGACGATAACGCGGCCAACGTTCTTTGCGCTGATATCGCCAAGGCTACGTACGATCATTATTTTTCGCGCACTTCGGCGCCAACGCAGACGCCGCCGATGACGGTCGGCGCAACGGGAGATTTGGTTGAGTCCTTGCAGCGAACGTTGAATTCGCGCACACAGCCTTCGGTTGCATTGAGTGTTGACGGCGATTTTGGGTCAGCGACTCAAGCCGCCGTGAAGACCTTCCAGCAAGGAGTGAAACTAGAACCAACTGGCATCGTGGATGTGGCGACGTGGAAAGCACTTGGACCATTATTGACATCCGATGCAGTAGAGCCTGTTCCTCAAGTTGTGAATGCCGAGAAACTCATTGTACGAAAGGAAGATGATCCGCTTGGGTTGCCCGCCGTAACTTGCAAGTCGTGGATCATTGCCGATGTTGCTACTGGAGAGCCGTTATGGAATGATCGTGGAAACGACTCGCTGGATATCGCCAGTACTACTAAGATCATGACGGCATACTTAGTCATGAAGCTCGCTGAGCAATCGCCTGGGATTCTCGACGAAGTAATAGAATTCTCGGAGCGAGCCGATAAGACTGGCGGGTCCACGTCGGGCATTCATGCGGGTGAGCGAACCAGCGTACGGCATCTGCTATATGGGTTGCTGCTACCATCGGGAAATGATGCCTCGGTCGCGCTCGCCGAGCACTTTGGAAATCGATTCGTCTTTTCTAGCAGTCCAAACAACGAGGCGACTGGATATGACAATTTCATATTGGAAATGAATCGGCAGGCCAAAGAACTGGGCATGGCCAGCACGTCATATGTTAACCCACATGGACTGACCGCCGAACAACACAAATCAACCGCGCACGATTTGGCGCGATTGGCCAGCGCTGCGTTAAGTAGTTCATTGTTTCGCAAGTACATAGGGACCAGGCAGTTTGGTTGTACTGTCGAAGGCCGCGCCGGATACCAACGAAATGTTGTGTGGCACAATACTAACCAGTTGTTGGAAATCGATGGATACTCGGGCGTGAAAACCGGAACGACCGACGCCGCGGGTGCGTGCTTGGTCGCTCTTGGCAAGCGCAAGGACCGCGAATTATTAGTGGTCGTATTGGGATCAGCCGTCTCGCAATCGCGATACACCGACACGAGAAACCTGTTTGCCTGGGCGTGGCGCCAACTGGATAGTAAATAGGAATTGGGAGCCCGATAGGTTCAGCCGAAATTCGACGTGTAAATACTCGATTTGTACCGCAAGCGGCGCAACAGCTTCCCGCCGGGGGCTAGTGCCCTTCCGCTCACAATGTTGTTCGCTCGATCACGACTTCTTAGCAAGCACTTCGACGACTTGGCCGGGAGCTAGTGAGCCAGCGCGAAGCAAGACGATGGTCTCGCTGCCTGCAAGTCCTGATTTGATTTCGACTTCGTCGCCAACTCGTAATCCCAGTTCGATCAGACGCTGCTCGATCTTGCTATCGGTCACGACACAGCAATATGTTTCGGCACCTTTCCTAACGATCGCAGTAATTGGTAGCGAGAGAGTATTTTCTCGTTGCTCGAGCAAGATCTTCACGGTCACGAAAGCACCGGGCATCAGTTTGAGTTCAGCGTTGTTGATATCAATTTGTGCTGCCAAGGTGCGGCTTTGCGAATCAAGTTGAAAGCTCGTCCGCGTAACACGGGCTTCGATATTGCCGCGAGGCAACGACGGTGCAAAGATAGTCGCCAGATCACCTGCCATGGGATCATCAAATCCTGCATTCAAGAAATAGGCTTCGCTCTCCGGAATTCCCACACAAACGCGAACTTGATTGACATTTGCAACTTTCATCAGTGGCTGGCTTGAACTCGATCCCGCCGGCTGAACATAGTGTCCGGCATCCACGTTTCTGCCTACTACCAAGCCATCGAACGGCGACTTTAGTTCAATGTACTCGAGCATCGTTTCTGCATGGGTTACTGCTGCCTGCGCGACGCTGCGTTTTGCTTTGGCGGCGTCAATGTCGGCTTGAGCCGTCAAGACATGGGCCTGCGATTCACTGTGGCGGGCTTTCGCGGATTCGATACTTGCCAACGCCTCTTTCTTCGTAGCCTGCGCCGCATGGAACTGACTGAAGACTTCGTCGGCGAGCTTAGGTGTCACGGAACCCTTGCTCACCAATTGCTGCATGCGCAGGTGTTCGGATTCCCAGCGCGCGTATTCAGCTTGCGTGCGATCAACTCCAGCATCTGCTTGAGCGACCATGGCTTTGGCTGAATTTGCGGCAGCTTCGGCGGCCGCCAGGGCGGCTTCCGCTTGTTTGATCTCTGCCTCCGCTTGCCCCAGCAGGCTCTTTTGCTGTTCAAGCTGATCCTGGTATTCCGGCGCGGCGATACGAATCAGTACTTGCCCTTTGGCAACCCTATCTCCAATATCCGTGTGCACTGAGCCTACGTAGCCAGGCAACTTGGACAAGATCGGTGTTTCTTCGAACGGTTCGACTCGACCGGGCTGCTCGGTGAACAACTGAAGAGTTTTCTTGGTAGGCGGGCCAACGGAAACGCGGTCGAGCGAGTTTGCGGCAGTTGCTTTTGCCGACTGATTCGGCTTGGCAATTGGCTGACATCCTGCAAAGCTGCAAACAATTGAACTGGAGGCAAACAGCAACAAAGTTAATCTAGGATTCATGAGCAGTGCAACTATTTCAGAATATTGACACACTTAGTTTACAAAATATCGGCTGCTGGGATCCTCAGGGTCCATCGAATTAGACGTGATGCTCGCTTTGGATTGCAACCAGGCAAAAAACAGAGGCAACACAAACAGAGTCGCCAGGGTACCTGCGCACAACCCACCGATCACGGCTCGTCCGAGCGGCGCGTTTTGTTGTCCGGATTCTCCAAGGGCGATCGCCATAGGAAACATACCGGCGATCATTGCCAGGCTGGTCATGAGTACCGCTCGCAATCGATTTCCCGCGCCATCAATGGCTGCGACGTTTGCATCGCGAGATTCGATTCGTCGCGTTTCCGAAAACGTGGTCAAGAGAATTGCGTTGGCCATCGCCACGCCCACGGCCATGATCGCACCAATGAATGATTGGATGTTGATCGAAGTCCCGGTTAAATAGAGTACGACGACTACCCCGGCCACCACCGCAGGGATTGTTGAAACTGCGACCAAGGACAAACGGATTGATTGAAAATTTGCGGTCAGCAACAAAAAGACAACTAGGATTGCCAGCAGTAGTCCGATCGACAGACCTGACTGCAACTCTTGCATCGGAGGGATTTGGCCGCGAGTCTCCACGGTGCTGCCAACGGGTGGCTCTCCCGCTCGCGCGATCGCCTTGCGCACTTCGGTGGCGACCGAGCCGAGATCAGCTCCAGACATGTTGGCAGTTAACGAAATTTGCCGCTTCATGTTGTACCGGTCGTACTGTCCGGGCATCGTGCTGCGTTCGATGGATGCTACGTCTCGAACGAGTACCTGTCCAGTCTCCGTCTTTTTCAGTGGAATACGTCCCAATTGCTCGATCGAACCAACTGTTTCGATTTCGAATGGCGAACGCATTACGGGGCGCGGGATTTCTACTTGGACTTGGTACGCAATTCCGCTCTTGGGATCAGCCCAATAATTTGGCACCACGAAACGGCTGGACGATGTCGCGGCAACCAGCGCGCGAGTCACGTCGACGGGCATCAGGCCAGCCATTGCAGCTTTCTCACGGTCGACGTTGACCTGCACGGTGGGATAGTCCATCGACTGACCGATCTGTAGGTCACGCAGTTTTGGAATCTGAGCTAGTTCATTGCGCAGCAGTTCGGCGAATTCGCGGTTCTTGGCGAAGTCCGTTCCACTGACGACCACTTCGATCGGAGTAGGCGAACCAAAGCTCATGACTTCATTGACGATGTCCGAAGGTTCGAATGAAAAACGCACTTCAGGAATTTCCAGGGCCAGCCGATTGCGAACACGTTCTTTCAATTCTTCGTCTGGAATCCTCAGCACGTCACTCAATCCGACATAAAGAATCGCTTCCTCCGGGCCACGTGACCATTGATAGACTGCGTTAACTGGAAAGTTTGATGGGATCATGCCAACATAGCCCAGCGTTAACTCGATGTTCTCACGTCCGAGTTCTTCGCCAATCAGTTTCAGGGCCTGTTTCGCAAGTGCTTCCGATCTCTCGATGTGGGTACCATCGGGCGCCCGCATCCGTAAGCGGAACTGACCGGCGTCGACCACGGGGAACACACCTTGCCCCAACTGAGGCGAGACCCACGCGATCGCGCCGAGGCAAACAACCACATACGTAGGCATGACCAGCCACCGAATTCGTAACAACTTCGTGAGCGCGTATTCATACTGCTCTCGCAATCGGCCAAGCACGCTTTGCTGACTCTCACGGAGATGCTGGCGCGAGTCCAGCAACCATACGGCCATAACTGGCACAAACGAACTCGACAGGATATACGATGCGATCATCGAGAAACCAACGGCCAGCGATAGTGGGACGAACAGTGCTCGCGCGGCACCTTGCATCAGAAACGAAGAGACAAACACTGCCAGGATGCACAGCATCGCAAGCAAGCGCGGGACGATTGTTTCCATGGAACCGTTTCGTACTGCGCGAGTGATTGGCTCGCCACGCTGCAAATGAGAGTGAATGTTCTCGATTGATACTGTGGCTTCATCAACGAGAATCCCAATGGCGAGTGCTAACCCGCCAAGCGTCATAAGATTGATCGTCTGACCACAAATCCACAGAGCAACGATCGAACTGAAGAGTGCTAGTGGAATATTGAGCACAACGATCAATGAACTGCGCCAGTCTCTCAAGAACAGGAGGATCATCACGCCGACGAGGATCGCTCCCAAAAGTCCTTCGGTAACGACGCCGCCAACAGCTCGAGTCACATAGGGAGATTGATCAAACTCGAAACGAACATCGATTCCTTCGCCGTCGGCTCCCAGAGCTTCTTTCATTTTTGGCAAAGCGTTCTTGATATTATTGATGACACTTAATGTGGATGCTTCGGCTCGCTTGGTGGCCAAGATGTAGACCGCGCGACGGCCGTTGACCAGTGCATAGCCGGCGGGCGCATCGGCTGAATCTTGTATAGAGCCGACATCGCGCAAGAACACTGGATGCGGTCCGGTTCTAATGGGAATCGTAGCCAACTGCTGCGGATCCTTAACGACCGAGTTCACCGGTACGATCGGAAAGCTGTCACCGATGGGAATGTTGCCAGATGGGCTGAGTGTATTGCCGCGAGTCAAAGCGCCGATGACCTCGTCAGGTGACATTCCATAGGATTGCAGTTTCTTTGGGTCGACAGTAATCACGATGGATCGCGCGCTTCCGCCGAAGGGAGGCGGAGCCGACACGCCAGGTAAACTTGAAAACATCGGACGCACGCGGAACAGTGCCAAGTCTTGAATTTCCGCAATGCTGCGAGTGTCGCTGGACAAAACCAGATAACCTACAGGCACGCTGCCAGTATCGAAACGCATCACAAACGGCGACACGGTACCCGGTGGCATGAACGCCTGAGAGCGATTCACATAATTGATCGTCTCCGCCATGGCTTGCGCCATATTGGTTTCGGGATGAAAGTACAGCTTCATCAGTGCTGTACCCTGTACGTTGCGAGATTCGACATGGTGAATGCCGCTGATGTACAGGAAATGGTACTCGTAGTAATTTGTTAAATATCCTTCCATCTGTGCCGGGTCCATGCCGCCAAAAGGCTGGCAGACGTAGATTACCGGCAGGTTCAGTTTCGGAAAGATGTCAACTTCCATGCCTTTGGGAAGTCCGGCCGGATAGGGCCATTTCCAATGCTGGCATACCGACGGTCCAACAGCCAGAATGCAGCCCAAAACCAGGCTGAGAACCAGGACCATGACCGTCGCAGGTCGACGCATGGCGGACTGTATGAGTTGCATGAACAGCTTTTTCCGAGATATTCCGCTTGGAGCCCACGCGTGTACGAACCAGCGCAGGCGTCATTCTGCCAACTAGACGCTAGATCTTGCCCTACCGGAGCTTCCATTCTAGTTCATATAGCCCGTCATCCCTAAGCCGGCACGATCAGAAATTTCGAATTTAGCGGTACGCTCGTTATTAATGGATCGTTCAATTGCCGAAGCTGATTCAGCAAAGTCGTTCCGGTGGAAAATGCGATCCTAAATAAGGAAGTCCAAGTCGGACTACTCGCAATGAATGGAAAGCTTCGATCGTGGTCATGTGCGGTTGCTGGTGTGATGTTATTGGGCGGCTGTACGATCGGACAGTTTCCGCGCACAATATCGCGAACGGCTTCCAGGATCGGGCCTCCCGTCCCAATGAAGCTGGCTGCTAGTACTGAGCCATCACATACGGATGCAACTGAATCGCCAGCGGTCGTACCGGTTGGTTACCAGCGTTCCGTAAACAACGCAATGGTAAGAGCCAGCTCAGTTGGCCTGGAAAGCGTTGCCGTCAGCATTGCTCCAGCCATTCAACCTGATGTATCGGCTCAAGATGCTCCAGCATCCAATTCACCGGATTCGGAAAGTGGCTTACCAGGACAATCGTCCAACGCCTTTGCGAACAGTCCTATACCGATCAACCTACCGACCGCTTTGGCGATCATCGGTGGCCACCATCCGGTCGTAGCATTGGCGCGATGGCGGGTGCAAGAAGCTTATGCTGTATTCGATCGCACTCAAGCAGCTTGGCTGCCATCGATTCAATCCGGGATCAGCTACCATCGACACGACGGCAACTACCAAGCCGTCGATGGATCGATTGTGGATATCAACAGCAACTCATTGCAATATGGCCTGGGAGTGGGAGCCATCGCAGCCGGTACGACACCGCGCCCTGGCGTGGTAGCTCAGTTCCATCTCGCGGACGCCATTTTTCTTTCGAATTTCGCGGAAAAAACGGCATGGGCCCAGGGTCATGCTGCGACCGCGGCACTCAACCAGCAGTTGCTCGTTGCCGGTACCGCGTATATCGATTTGCTGGATGCGTATCAAGACATGCAAATCATGACCGAGTCGGCTCGGCGGACAGCAGAGTTAGCGGACATCACGCAAAACTTCGCGGAAGCTGGCCAAGGTCTGCCGTCGGACTCCGACCGAATGTCAACCGAGCGGGCATTGCTGCAGAATCGATTATTGTCGGCGCAAGAAAGGCGTTTGGTATCGTCGACTCGGCTGGCACGAGCTCTCAGCATTCCAATGTCGACCGAGATTCTTCCTCAGGATACTGCCGCAGTACCTTTGAAGCTGATGGAACAGCTGGACGAACCGACTCTAATTGCCACAGGTCTGACCTCACGCCCTGAGCTCAAGGAATCTCAAGCGCTGGTTTCGGCAGCTTGCGAAGCATTCCGCAGGGAGAAGTTCGCACCGTTTGTGCCAAGCGTGTTGCTCGGGGTTAGCACCGGAGGATTTGGTGGTGGACTGAGCAGCAAAGTCAACGATTTCGGAGACCGATACGACTTCGATGCACTCATGATGTGGGAAGTTCGCAACCTTGGTTTCGGTGAGCGTGCGGCCAGACGCGAGCGCAATGCTCAGGTCCAACAAGCAATGTTTAACAAATTGCGCATGATGGATCAGGTTGCCCAGGAGGTCGCTGAGGCGAACGCGCAGGTCGTACTGCGGCGACAACAGGTTGACGTGACGCAGAACTCAATACAATCAGCGCGTGATTCGTACCGCAGGAATCTAGATAGAATCCGCAATGGGCAAGGACTCCCCATTGAAGCTCTGCAGTCCGTACAGGCACTAGAGTCAGCCCAACGTGCCTACCTACGCGCGGTAATCGATTACAATCGCGCGCAGCTTCAACTTCAGTGGGCTCTCGGTTGGCCCGCCAATTCCATACCGGATGCTGAGGCGGTTGACCCATAGGCGACGGATTCTCATCATTCGTGACGGGGATTCCTGGGCGCACGCTGCGAACCAATATTCCATATGCTAGCAATGCAGGTTGAGTTTCCAGAAATCGACCTAGGGGGACTCCGTGTTCCTTGCTATGATTGTTTTTCACAACTCGAAATAACTTGTGCGACAATCGTTCGATACTCGATTTGCGCAACGGGTTGGTGCCGGATCGTGGCAACTGAGTCCGTATTCTATTCTTACCACTGCGTCAGGGAAGATGCCCATGCACCGTTTCCAATGCATCATCGTCACAGGTTGGTTGGCTCTACTGTTTGCCGGTGTAAATCTTTGTGCGCAAAGTCAGTATAGCAATCAGCCAAAAAACCAGTTCGCGACTTCCGGACAACAGCAGTTGGCCGGGGCACAGCAGAATCCTGGACCACAACAACTGACTAATCAACAACCAGTTGTCCAGCAGGCCGTCGCGCCATTTCCGCCGCTAACTCCTGCGTTTCAACAGTACCTGGATAAAGTGCTGGACGCGTGGCAAAAAGAAACCAGCAAGGTCGAACGTCTGAAGTGCGAATTCAAAAGATTTCAGTATGACCCAGCACTAAATGCGACTGGCTATTATTCCGTTGCATCTGGCGAACTGAAATACATGGCGCCTGACAAGGGCCTGTTTCGCATTGACGACTTGCGATTCTTTACAGGTCTGGATGCGAACAACAAACCCTTATTCGAAGTCAACAAACGCAACGAATTTGGCGAATACTGGATTTGTGATGGCGTGTTCGTGCAAATTCTGGATCGCAATGAAAAGAAATGCTCCAAAATTGAATTGCCTCCCAATATGCGAGGAAAACAAATCTATTTAAGTCCGCTTCCCTTTCTTTTTGGCGTGAATGCGGCCGAAATCAAATCCCGATTTTGGATTCAACCTTTGGTGCCTCCCGAAGGTCGCAGCAATGAAGTCTGGCTGGAGGCATGGCCGAAGACGTCCGCAGATGCGCAAAATTACTCGCGAGTTCAAATTGTGTTGGATGCCGTGGAAGTTCTTCCCAAGGGGCTCATCGTATTCTTGCCCAACTGGCGGCCGGGGGCAGAACATAAAGAGATCTATGATTTTTTGAAGCGTGATAAGAACCCCGTGACTCTCAATCCATTTGCTGAGTCGTTCATCCCCGACCGACTTCCAAAAGACTGGAAAGTAATTATCGAGCCTTTCCAACATCAACCACCGCAACAACCACCCGTTGCCCCAGGCAATTCCCCACGAGTCGCACAACCTCCGAGCAACCAACCACTGCGTTGAAGTATGTGGAACTGCTCCCAAGCAGGGCTTATTTCCGACGTTTCTTCGACTTCCGATCACGAGGGTTTTCGGGCTGTGGCTTGTTGGGACGCGCCGTTTTCGAATCGCGAACGATGTTGGCGTCGTTGCGATGGGTACTATTGTGATTGCCGGGTTTCTCGAGCAATTCTTGCAGTTTCTGTACCCAGGCCGGCAGTTTGACGGGCGGCCGATTCGCAGGTCGCGCGTTCTCGCGAGCATTGCTGGTACTTGAATTCACGCTTGTCGTTTGGCTGCGCGAACTGCTGGTGCTGGTCGTGCCACTTCCCGCTGGCGAAGCCGGACTGGTTGCCAGTGACGACGTGCCGGGTGGCCTGGGTGGCACGAGCCGCTTGACAAGTTGACGCTCAGCCAATGACCAAAGGCTGGACGTGATGAAATAAATGCACAAACCACTGGGGACTTTAAAGAACAGCACGCCCATGAACAGCGTCATATACTGCATCATGGTCTGGGTCATCTGCGTTTGTTCGTCGGTCGCCTTGGGCATCAACATTTTTTGCTGAACGAGGAACAGTACGACAGTTAAGACTGGCAGAATATTGAAGTAGGGTCCTAACCAGCCGACACCGCGTCCGGCAAAAAACTGGGGCATCCAACTACTCCAATCGGCCAATAAATCTGGTCCAGCGAGATTGGAGCACCATGCAATTCCAGGAATCAGGGCTTGTTGGCGAAGTGAAATATCGACGCTCAAGCAGCGATACAGGCCGATGAAAATGGGAATTTGAATGAACAGTGGCAAGCATCCGGACAAAGGACGGAAGTTGTGTTTGGCATACAACTCCTGCATCGCCTTGGCGCGTTTCTCCATGTTGTCCTTGTACAGGTCGTTGATTTTTTTCAGCTCGGGTTGCAGCTCTTGCATCCGTTGAGCATTGATGGCGGCTTGGCGGCCCAGCGGAAACATGCAGGCTCGCACCACCACGGTCAACATGATAATGGCCAACCCATAATTCCAAACGATGCCGTAAAAGAACTGCAGCACCCACGAAAGCGGCTTGGCGATCATCGGGAACCAGCCATATTCAATGAACCGTTCCAAACCGTAGCTGGCCAAGATGGTCGGGTCCTTGGGCCCGGCAAAGATACGCACGTGAGTGCTCTTGGATTGTCCCGGAGGAATCACAATCGACTCGGTATCGAACCAAAACGAGACGTTGGTAGCTTGGGTTTGCGATTTCGGTAGCGCAGGAACATCGGCGATCGCGGTCGACGCAGCTTGATAAAGGTTGGCCAACCCATTGGGATGCTCAGGATGAGGAACCATTGCCGCTGCGAAATACTGCGCATCGACGCCGATGTACTTCAGTGTTCTTGCTTCCGACGATTCTCCCGCACCGAACATCGCGCGATCTGGAGCGAGGGGGCTTTCAATGGCAGCGTCGTAAACATCGCGGTTTAGCCGAATAGAATGCCCGCTAGTTAGCGTGCTATACAACACGTCTCGCTGGCCAGCGCCTCGAAAAAAATACGGGCTGACTTTCACCGAATACCACCAACCCTCTAACGTCAATCCGGATAAACCATCTTGACGCAGCGCCAGTTCGACCGACGACTGGCTACGATTCACGACTAGAGTTTCCAGATCCAAACTGAATCTGACACCGGCTTTGCTATCGCTGTTGGCGGTCGGTAACAAACGAAATCGCTTGACCAGATCGAGTTCGTTGGGCACTTTGTGTTCAGAGAGAAACGCATCCAGGGGCAGACGGAACTCAACGCCTTGCCCGCCAGGAACAACCAGCGGTAAAACTTCCCAATTGATCTTGGATATGGACTCCAAGCCAGGGAGCGATTTTTGATTCGCGGCAATGCGCAGCGAATCGATGGCTGCGATCGTCGTCAAGCAGCTTGCCCGAGCGATGTTGCCGTAAACTTGTTCAGCGGAGTGTTCCTGCGTGCGTAGAATATCGAGCGGAGTTTGCGACAGCGTAACTGTAAAATTTAGTGTTTGGGGAGCACCGTCAATTTGTCGAACCACCTCGACGATCGCTTTGGCACCCGACTTGGTATCGTCGAGCAATTTCTGCAGTTGATCAACGGTTTCAACACTCTGGGCGTTGAACGATTTCAGAACATCGCCAACCGACAGCCCACCCGCGACCGTGGCACTAGTGGCAAGCTCGGCGGGAGAACCGGGAGGTACGCAGTAGATTTTCAGGCCAGCAGTGCTCGGCTGACATCCGAGATATCCCAAGTAACCGCCCATCTGTTCCAGCGCTCGAAAACTGAACCGACTGGCTGAGTCGGGCGTTACTAGTTCGATGCGTTCGACACCTGCACCGCGACTACTGATCGCGACCAACAGGTCATAACCCGCCGCTGGATCCATCGATCCCAGAGTGACGAGTTTTTCCGCATAGTTGGGAGCAACAACTTTCTGGACACCTTCTGCGGGCGCTGGACCGCCAATCTGCAAAGCTTTCGGCTCGGGTGTTTTGGGGTTGTTACTGTCCTTGGAATCGTCTGCTGGTGGGTTGATTTGCTCAGCATTCGCAGCTTGTGGAACACCTGCGTCTGCATCGGCAGGGGGCGGCTGAAACCGCTGCTGCAACGCTACCCACAAAAAGCACAGCGAAGCGGATACCAACAACCATGCTAAAAATCTTCGGTCCACTAAGTCGCACTCACTTCAGTAAACGATCGACGGGGGAATTTAGGGTATACCAGAACATAGTTGTGTCATTCTCACCCCGAGAGGCAACGTTGACTAGGGCAGCTTTTGATGGGATTCGTTCGTCAAAACCGAAAAACTCTCTATTTTTTTCTCTTTGGCCCAAGTGTATATGGCAACTCGGCAGGCGATTCGTGGCGCTGTTTATTGGAGAATTTGCCCTCGTGCAGTTACAAATCGCACTTGTCTACTCAGGGTGCTTCAAATTGCCGCTCATCGCCATCTGAATTAGGTGAACGATCGACATGAAAACAACCAGGACGGCATTCAAGACGAGACCTTGGGCAATAGTAATCGCCAGGACGAACCAAAAGCCTGGTTCAGTTGGCTCCTGTGTATAACCTAAAATCCAGCTAGTCGCCTGTATCGACACCATTCCACAAAACATATCCAAGATCCCGCCGATCGGGAAAATCGCGGAAATGACCATTCTGGTGATATAGCCAATGCGCAGCGTAATTCGATTACGACGGTTTTTTCGCCATGGTTGATTGATAGTGGCTATGTCGAGGATCGAATAGGCGAGAATGAAAGCCAGGATACCGACGCACATGGCTGCGATCTGGTTCTTACCTAACGTTCCCCACCCCCAGAAAAAACTCGGTCCAGCACTAACAACACAAACGGTCGTCCAAATGGCCAGTCGTTGGAGATACAACCCAAGTGTGACCGAGGCATACTCCTGGAGACTTTCTTTGGTTACTAGCGGAGGCGTAAAGTCCGATGGTGGAGCAAACGGATTGATCGTTGTCGAGCTATTGGATTCAATTTCGGTCATGCGGCTTTTCGCTCTGTGGGAGCAGCATCTGATTCAGCGCTGCGGTAGATCTTGCGTGTTGCCTGGCGAGCCTTATCAGCCAGTACTTGAAGCGCACTTGGACGGTCGGACGCGGGGTGAAAAACGCGTCCCAGTGGCCCAGCGAGAATGGCTGGCAACATGATCAATTCCGCAACAACTCCAGCAATGAGGATGGTCAGCATCAGCCATCCGAATCGCTGTGTAGGAGTAAAGGTGCTGAGCGCGAAAACGGACAGACCAAGTCCGCTGATCAGCGCAGCTTGGAGTGTCGGAGTTGCGCATCGGCGATAGGCAGTCACAATGGCCAACCGACGATCCAAGAGTCGGTTTAGTTCTTCGCGATACCAAGCGAGAAAGTGAATTGTATCGTCGACCGCTACGCCGAGTGCGATGCTGGCGGACATCATTGAACCAATATCGATTGCAATGCCTAACCAACCCATGCCGCCAAATATTAACAATACCGGCAATACGTTGGGGATCATGGCGACCATGCCTGCCAACGCGCTTCGCGACACCAGCATCATCAGCGGAGTGATGGTTAAAAATGACCAAATCGTACTTTGAATCAAGCTGTTCAGCAGAGAGCGCTGTGCTTTGTAAACAATAGGAATAACACCGGTGTGAACCGCCGACACCCAGCCAGTCGCTTCGCTTGCCAAAGCGTTTTTCGGTGTTGACTCACGAGCATCAATAACGCGTGGCACGACGCCACGCAGCGTCCCGACTTCCGTGTCGCTGATTGCGCCAGCCACGACGACGGCGTCCAATGCCTCGAGTTTTTCCAAGCGAACAAGCGGAGTTTGGGAAATGGGCCAATCACACGTGAACACCTTGCATCGAGCTTTGGTTAACAACTCAGAAACTGCTCCGATATTCGAACGCTCTAGAGTTTTCGATTCGGTTGCCGCTTGGCCACGATTCCAAACCATCACGCGGGTGCCAGCGAAATTACCTGACGAGTCCCACGCCGCAAGCTGCCTAAGTACTTTGACTCGTTGACGGTGAGCCACAATGACAGGTTCGATCAACTGATTCAATTCTCCAATCAGCGCGCCGTAATCAACGCCCTTGAAAGCGGCCACTCGCAAGCTGATGCGCCAAAGTTCGTATCCATCTTTGGGGTCGACTTTATAGAAGCCGCTTTTTTCCAGGTCGCTTTTACTGCTTTCCAAACGCATGTTTAGCGCCGTACGATGCATGAAATTGAGCGTATTTCCGGTCGCCGACGGCAATGGCGGTGTAAACGTTAGCGCTGACATCGAACCGCCAATGATTCCAGTCCCCTGATTTCCAAATCGCTGCAATATCGTCTCGTGCGCGGCGGCAACTGTCTCCATTCGCTCAAGGAAGCTGAGGCGAAACTGGTCGCCATGGCGCTGAGCATCCAAGTCGCCAACCGCCAACTGGCTTTCCGGCGAGAACTTTACCACGACCTCCAGTGGAATCAGCATGCCTAGCTTTTCTTCCATCCAGCGGTAGTCGTGCAGAATTCTTGCCTGGCTGTCAAATAGTTCGAGCAAATTGATGCTGGTCGATGAACGACTCAGTCCGTACCCAAACAGGCAGATCACAAGAATACAGCCGAACGAAACTCGCGTATGGTTGCGCACTATTCCACTGGCCAGCCAAGTCCAAGCTTTCTCCATCGGCGTCAAACGATGAGTTGCACCTACTGCCGCCAAGTCGATGGCCGAGTTGTTGGACGAAGCAGCGAAACTCGGCGCGCCGTCAAGCGTCGGCAAATTCTCAGGAGCATTTGCTTGGTCAGCAATACTTGTATCTCTCAGCCACCGCTTGCCAATTTGAGAAATATGGAGTGCGGCGGGTAGCAAAAAGAACAAGATCAACAGCAGGCTCATCACTCCGATCGCCGAATAGACACCAAATTTCTGAATCGGTATCAGCTCGCTGGCATACAACGAAATCAAACCAATGGCAGTCGTCGTGGAACACAGCAAGGCCGGCTTCCATGCATGCAAGACAGCTCGCTCAGCCGCGCCGTTTAGTCCTCCGTCGAGCACGGCCTCGCGATAATAGTTGACCAGGTGGACAGCGCCCGAAATGGCCAGGACATACACCAGCGATGGCATCGACATCATGATCGCATCCATGTTCTGGCCCGACATCCAGACGATTCCCAACGACGTAGCCGCGCTCAAGACTCCCGTGGCGAAAACGATGCCGGTTAGCAAAACACTGCGCAGCGACCACCATGCCAGCGCTAGCCCGAGCAAGGCCGAAAAGCCAGCCAGCCGCACAAGCGTGCGCTCGCCCTCTTCGTCGATGGCGACATTGTCGATCGGCGGTCCGCCCAAATGAGCTTCCGCATCGGTAATCCCGGCTGCGGCAATCAATCGATGCAGCAAACCGGGTTCGACATCCGGCAACAGTCTTCGATCCTGACCATGACCGAGTACTTTTTTCATTTCGCGCGTGGCGGCGTCATGCAAGCCAACGATCAAGCATGTTTGTTGTGTGTCTTGGCCAATCGCAGCTCCTTGCAATCGCCGCACGGCTTCGTCGTGCGAAATGCTCGTCGGCGGAGATTCTAGGCGCTCCAGTAATCTCCGACCGGTCATTACCGACTTGAAGTACTTTGGGATCTCCTGGCGAGTTGGCTCGTCCAAACGCGGCAATTCAACTTTGTGCGAAATGGCGGGATCATCAGGAACTAACAATTGCGCCAAGCGTTCGATTCTCGGGTCATCCGCAAAATGACCACCCTCGCGCTGACTTCCCAGGCGGCATCCGTCCCAACTAATCACCACCACTTGATCCGAGATGAAATGCTCGCGAAACCATCGCAGTTGTGTGGTTTCTATATAGCTTTTGGGCAGCCAGTCTTCGACTTTGTTGACGTTGTTTTGAACTGCCTTGCCTGCCGCAAAAAAAATAAACGGAGCGGCGCAGACCATGCTCAGGATGATTAACCCACCCCAACGGTCGTAGAATTTGTGCTCTCCTGGTGGCGTATGTTTGGTGTTACTGGCCAATATCGCAAGCTCCTCCGCGCAGCAGATTCCCTTCAAACGTTCACTCGTGGACTATGATCGGCATTTCTATTTGGCATTAGCGAATTTGCTAGCAGTACGCGTCAGCATGCTTACAGCAGTCATATTCGATCCCTGGCTGCTGCCAATTTGGCAAGCATATGATCTGGGTCTCGATGCCAAACTCATCGACGATTAGTTACTTGGCGTAAGTCGTGACACAGCCTGATCTTGAACTTCACGATTATTTTTGTGGCACAGCAGTTGCATTGCCCCCAACCACGAAAAAAATGGCTGCCAGACTGTACAGTTCGGTTTAGGTAATAGTGCTTGTTGCAATCGCCCATGGTCGTGGTGCGCCATAGGCTGTTGGATTTACATGGCCAGGACCTTTTTGTGGCCAGGACATAATTCAATCGTAGGAGTCCAAACGTGGCAAAACAGATGGTGTTTGATGATGAAGCCCGCCAACCGCTGTTGGCTGGAGTCTCGAAGCTCGCACGAGCAGTGCGCAGTACGCTTGGCCCGCGCGGCCGCAATGCAGTGCTCGATAAAGGCTGGGGGTCACCCAAAGTCACCAAGGACGGTGTTACGGTTGCTGAAGATATCGAGCTGGATGACCCGTACGAAAACTTGGGCGCTCAGTTAGTTAAGGAAGCTGCCAGCAAAACGAACGACGTGGCTGGTGACGGCACGACTACCGCGACGGTTTTGGCAGAGGCTATCTTCCGTGAAGGGCTGAAGATGATCGCCGCTGGGGCAGACCCAATGGCGCTGGCGCGAGGTATTTCACGAGCCGTAGAGACGGTTTCGGCTGAACTGACGAAGATGGCGATCGCTATCGACGAAAAGAGCAAAAAAGAAATTAAGCAAGTTGCTACGATCGCTGGAAACAACGATCCTGGAATCGGCGAAGTTCTCTCCGACGCATTCCTAAAAGTCGGCAAAGACGGCGTCATCACGATAGAAGAGGGCCGAAGTGCAGAGACAACGGTAGAAGTTGTCGAAGGAATGCAATTCGATCGAGGCTTTCTCTCGCCTCACTTTGTAACAAATGCTGATACGGTTTCCGTGGAACTGGATGATTGTTACGTGCTGTTGTTCGAAGAAAAGATCAGCACAAACAAGAAACTCATTCCGCTGCTCGAAGCATCCAGCAAGTCTAAGAAGCCCTTGTTGATCATTGCTGAAGATGTCGAAGGCGAAGCGCTGGCAACCTTGGTAGTTAACAAGATGCGCGGCATCTTGAATATTTGTGCCGTCAAAGCGCCCGGTTACGGTGATCGTCGCAAAGCGATCTTGGGCGATATCGCCGTCTTGACTGGCGGTCAAGCGATTTTCAAGGATTTGGGAATTGATTTAGAGAGCGTCAAGCTGACGGATTTGGGAAGAGCCAAGAGAATTCGCATTACTAGCGAAGAAACAGTGATAGTCGGTGGTGCTGGCAAGAAGGACGCAATCGCTGGACGGGCCGAGCAGATTCGCAAAGAGATCGAGAATACCGACAGCGAGTATGATCGTGAAAAGCTACAGGAGCGATTGGCGAAACTGGCCGGTGGCGTGGCTCAGATTACAGTCGGTGCGGCGACCGAAACAGAAATGAAAGAGCGTAAAGCTCTGCTGGATGATGCCAAAGCTGCAACTAAAGCCGCGTTGCAAGAAGGCATCGTGCCCGGCGGCGGTGTCGCTCTGCTCAGATGCGAAGATGCGGTGAGAAAGATTAAAGTCGAAGGTGACGAATCGATGGGTGTGAACATCATTCGCAACGTACTCGATTATCCGCTGCGAGCGATTGCGAATAACGCTGGAGTTGATGGAGCAGTCGTGGTCAATCGCGTTCGTCAGCAGAAGGGTGCCAGCGAAGGTTACGACGCTAATACAGAAAAGTATTGCGACCTAGTTAAAGCTGGGATTATCGATCCCGCCAAAGTAGTTCGCACAGCGTTGCAGAATGCTGCGAGTGTAGCGTCGCTGCTGCTAACCACAGAGTCGCTAATCACAGAAATCCCGAAAGAGGAAGAAGAAGAGGCTCACGGCCACCATGACCATGG
>SXGS01038266.1_pt1 | contig 25987 bp, 14 predicted proteins | sample 3174681 | NCBI WGS metagenome assembly SXGS01 (sample SAMN11356861, study PRJNA531348) | freshwater metagenome | isolation source: freshwater sample F1-80 | place: China: Fuxian Lake, Yuxi | collected 2017-12-25 | reverse complement strand
TCATCGCCGTCGCGGACGGGCTTGGTGCACGGCCAGCAACCGATCGACGGGTACCCGTGGGCCTTCAGTGGGTGCTCCGGGAGCTCGCGGTCGGTTTTGTAGCCGTCGATGTCGAGATCGGTCCAGGTCGCCAACGGATTCACCTTGGCGAGCCCCCGGCCGAGATCGAGATGCACGATCGGGGTCTTGGCGCGAGTGGCCGCTTCGGTACGACGCAGCCCGGTGATCCAGCAATCCTTCCCATCGAGCGCGCGCGCGAGCGGTTCGACTTTACGGATGGCGCAGCACTCGTTTTGGTCGATCTGCCACAGATCGTCGCGATCGACGAGCGGTTGCATCACCGTCAAGTTCAGGTCGTACCGCTCCCGAACCCGATCGACGTACCAGAGCGTTTCCGCGAAGTGATACTGGGTGTCGAGGAACACCACCTCGATGGCTGGGACCGCTTGGACTGCGACGTCGATGAGGACACAGTCCTGAAACGACGCCGCGACGACCACTCGCCCTTCGAATCGCTCGTACGCCCATCGGATCGACGCCGACGCAGGCTGCGACTCGAACTCGGTGGCCCGACGGGCCATCTCGTCGAGGTCGAAGCGAAGCCCGGCATCGGCTCGGGGCGCGAGGGTCAGGTCGCGCATTCGCTGTCACCCACCATCTTCACGTACGGCCCCGTCTCGCCGAAGTCGACGTAGAAGTCGGGATCGTCATCGGGGAGGGGGAACACGTCGAGGTCCTTCAGTTCGGAACCGACCTTGTCGGCGCCGCCCGATCGATCGAGCCATGTGCGGAACGCCTCACCGGGGTCTCGTTCGTCGGAGAAGCGTTGCACCACGCGAACAACCGCCTGGGCCGCGGCCTTCGCCGGAACCTTCGTGGCCTTGTCGCCGAACTCGACCTGCATCGCGCCGAGGTGTCCGCCCAACAGCATTTGGTAGCCCGGCGCGCTGCGGCCGTGGGCACGCCGCTCGAACCCGAAGAAGCCGATGTCGGAGATGTGGTGCTGTCCGCAGCTGTTCGTGCACCCCGAGATGTTGACGCGCACGCCGCCGACTTCGGCCAGACCGGCTTCGTCGAGGGCACTCCCGATCGCCGACGCGAGGCCGCGTGACTGCGTTACCGCGAGGTTGCAGGTGTCGGCGCCGGGACAGGCCACGACATCACGAGCAAGTTCGGCACCGGGCGTGGCCATCCCGATCTCGGCGAGCCGGTCGTAGAGGCCCCGAAGGTCGCCCTCGGTGAGGTCGCGAAACGCGAGGTTCTGGCGATTCGTGATGCGCACATCGGAGGCGAAGTCACGTTGGATCGCCGCCAGGCCGAGGAACTGCTCGGTCGTGATGTCGCCGAGCTCGCAGCTGGCGTACGCGCTGACCGTTCCGTTCGCAACCCCGCGCACCACGTTGGCTTCCACCCACCGATCGAAGGGGTCGGTGGCCAGCATGCGGACCGGCACCGCACCAGGCACGTTGACGGTCGGCTCGCCACCCGATCCGGCCGGCGCGTCGCCTTCCGTCGCGACAATCTCGGGAATGCCGCCCGGCCAGCCCCACGCGGCCCGCAAGAACTTGCGTTCCTTCACGATGCGGGCCCGCAGCTCCTCGATGCCCATCGTGTCGACGAGCCACTTCATGCGGGCTCGCAGCTTGTTGTCGCGGTTGCCGTAGTGATCGAACGTGCGCAGGCAGGCTTCGATGGTCGGCATCAGATCTTCGCGACTCGTGAACTCATCGAGCGCCTGTGCCGGGTGCGGAGTCGCGCCGAGGCCGCCGGCGATGAAGATGCGAAATCCCGACTCGGTCGAGCCGTCGTCGTTGGTGCGCTGCACGGCGACGACACCGACATCGTTGAACATTGCTTGGCCGCAGTCGGTCGCGCAACCGGAAAAGTTGATCTTGAACTTGCGCGGCAAACGCTGGGCGTACGGGGAACGCAAGAACAACTTCGTCGTGGCATCGGCCCACGGAGAGATGTCGAGCACTTCTTGCGGGCAAGCGCCGGCGAGGTGGCATCCAACGACATTGCGCACGGTGTCACCACACGCCTCGCGGCTGGTGAGCCCCGCAGCCGCGAGCAGCCTGAGCACCTCGCCGCTGGTTTCGAGCTGGACGAAGTGGAACTGCACGTTCTGGCGAGTCGTGAGGTGGCCCCAACCGCGCGAGTGGTGCTCGCTGATGTGGGCGAGCACTTCGAACTGCTCCGGCGTGATCTTGCCGAACGGGATCTTGACCCGCACCATCTGGTTGTGGCCGCCCTGGCGCTGCCCGTAGATGCCGTTGTTCAGCCGGAACACGCGGAAGGTGTCCTCGTCGACTCCGCCGCCGAGGTACTCGGCCACGGTCGACTCGTAGCGGTCGAGCTCGTAGGCGACGTCGGGGTGCAAGGGACGGGACCGCAGTTCGGCGAGATCGATGCTCACAACAGGCTCCGAATCGGGGTGGAGAGACGGGGAAGCGCCAACGGTTCCGAGGGTAACCAGACGCCGGAACAAAATGCTAGTGGTTTGGTCGGAAATTTTCCCGACCAATCCGGTCGGATTTACGGAGCCGCCCGCCCAGCTCGCCGCCCAACTCGCCGAATTGTCCGCGAACGCGGTGCATGGGCCGACTCGGTGGTCAAGGACCGGTGCGACCTGTCACAGCCACGCGGAGACCGCGCCGGCGACGCTTGGCGGGAATTTCGGTGCGTCGGTAGCATCTCGAACCTTCGATGGCCCGTGGGGAGCCATTTCCGTGCAACGCTCGAGAGGTTCGGCAGGAACTGGTGGAACAACCGTCGGCGCCCGACGCCTTGGCTGGCACCACCCCGGTCCGACCCGCTTCGACCTCGACGCTCGACGCGATCCGGGCTTCCGATGTCATCGGGCGTTTGGCGATCCTGGTCGTCTACTACCTGGTCGACGACAGCGACCTGCCCTTGGTCTCGATCCACCTCGATCGCATCGCGCAGCACACCGCCGTGCCCTACACGATCTACGCCACGGCCGAGCGGTGTCCCGAGGCCGGGCGCGAGCTGCTGCGGTCTCGCTCCGAAGTCCGGGTCTGTTCGGTGACCCGATCCGAAGCCCGAGGCAGCCGCGAGCACAGCGTCTACCTCGATGCGCTCATGCGGGTCGCGCTCGAAGATCCCGAGATCACCCATATCTGCACCCTCGATGTCGACTCGTTCCCGGTCGCCGATCGGTGGCTGGACCACTTGCTGACGGTGACGCCACCAGCCTCGGGGCTCGCAGGTGTGTTACGGCTCGAGAACGGCGACACCGCGTTGCCGCACCCTTCGTGCATTCTTGCGACCCGCGCGTTCTTCGAACGTTTTCGGCCCAGCTTCTCGCCGGACGCGGAGCACACGGCTGAGTACCGCAAGTTCATCCGTTCGACCGGTCAGGCCGCCGATACGGGGATTCGCGTCGGGTCGGTGTTGTGGAACCACCGCTTGCCGTGGGGGCACGTATTGCGCACCAACGTCGAGAACCCGCATTACCTGATGGCCGGCATTTACGGCGACATCGTCTTCCACCTCGGCGGCGTCGGCCGCAAGAAACTGTTCCGCCAAGATCTCATGCGGGCCCGCAGCCACCGCATCAGCCGACGGTTGGGCAGGTTGCCGGCCGGCGGCAGCCGGGCCGTCGGGCTGCTGAAACGTCGAATGAATACGCGCGCGCGCGATGCGGTTGCGGCCGAGGTGTCATCGACGAATCGACGCATCAACAAACTCATCCGCGAGTGGCTGTTCGACGATATCGACGAGTTGATTGCGTACCTCCGCGGCCAACGCGTGTCCGACCGCGCCCAGGTCCGCGCCGCCGAGTTGTCACGGCTCGGCCACGACTCGGAGGTCGGACTGTGAGTTGGCGAGACAGCGAACGTCGTCGACGCGCGTTCCGCGTCATGGTGAAGGCCCGAGTCGAGGCAGAACGCCGACTCGGCCTGACCGCGCGCGGGAAGCGCCGTCTGGCGCGACTGCGTCCGACGAAACTGTCGTGGCTCGCGTCGGTGTACGGATCCGACAAAGGCGTCACGGCGCATCAGTACGTCGACCTGTACGAGCAGATCCTCGCACCCCACCGGCGCGAGTACACCCGGGTACTCGAGATCGGCATCTACAAAGGCGCGTCGATTCTCATGTGGCGGGAGTTCTTCCCGAACGCCGAGATCTTCGGACTCGACATCGAATCGGTCGAAGTGCCGGGGCCACGCATCACCACGTTGCAAGGCGATCAGTCCGCGCCCGACACGATCGAACGACTGCGCGCGTTGGGGCCGTTCGATCTCATCGTCGACGATGGCAGCCACAAAGCCGAGCACATCCTCGCCTCGTTCGCTGGGCTCTACGACTCGGTGAAACCGGGTGGCTGGTACGTGATCGAAGACATGCAGACGGCGTACGCCGAAAAGGGTTACAACGGCGGGCCGCCCGGCCATCCGGACACCGCAGCGTCGTTGGTGAAATCGCTCGTCGACGCCGTCAACCGCGACGAGATCGCGCCGTACTACCCGGACGCCGCCGCGGCGCTCCCTCGAGTGGCCGAGATGCACGTGCACCCGAGGGTCACGTTCATCCGTCGAGGTGGGACATGAGCGACACCGGCGATGCCCGCAACGGCGATCGCGAAGTCCGAATCACCGACGTTGGGGCACTGCCGGATTCACCGCCGAGCGAACTGCGTTATCGCCGCGAACTCCAGGTACTCGAAGCGGTCCGGCGGCTCTTCGCATCGCGTTCGATCATCACCGGGTTGATCGTTCGTCAGATTCGATCGCAGTACAGCCAGCAGTTCCTCGGCATCGCCTGGGCGATCATCACGCCCTTTGCCCAAGCGCTGTTGTTCAGCGTCTTGCTGAGTAAAGCGGGCACGAACACGGGCATCGAAACGCTCGGCGTGCCGCGTGTGTTGTTCTTCTACGGTGGATTGCTCGCGTGGTCGTTCTTCGCTGGCTCACTCCAAAGTGGCGGGAACAGCCTCGTCGGCAACCCGTTGCTCAACAAGGTGTATGCACCGCGCGAAGTGTTTCCGTTGGCGCAGATCGCGAGCAGCGGAGTGAACGCCGCGGCTGGCGCGTTGGTGTTGCCCGCCCTGTTCTTGATCACCGGCCATGGGCCGACCGCAACGGCGGTCTGGACACCGTTGCTCTTCATCCCTTTGATCGCGATCACGGTTGCGTGGACGCTCGTGGTCGCTGCAATCACGGTGTACTTGCGCGACCTACGCAGCGGGTTGCCACTGCTCGTCCAGCTTGGGATGTTCTCGCCGGGCGTGTTGTATCCGATGAGTGCGATCATCGAAGGCCCGTGGCGATTGGTGTACACCGCGTTCCTCCCCATCGGCCCCATGGTCGAGGAGATCCGTTCGACCTTCCTGCTCGGCCAGTCGCCGGACTTTGCTGTGGTCGCGACTGCGTCGATTTCGGCGTTCGTGTATTTGAGTGGATGCTTCGTGTTCTTCAAACGGCTCGAGACCGGGTTCGCCGATGTCAGCTGACGGAACCGTCGAAATCAGTCACGTGTGGAAACGGTTCCGCCGCGACAGAGGCCGCCGCCTGATGCGCGACCAGTTCGGGCGGGCGGTGCGTCGGGTCGCCGGACGCGACGGCCCGAACCCATGGCGATGGGTGTTGCGCGACATCGACATCAAGATCGAGCCGGGGGAGTCGGTCGGATTCGTCGGGCCGAACGGTGCGGGGAAGTCGACCCTGTTGAAGATCGTGTCGGGAGTGATGTTTCCGCACAGCGGCAATGTCGCTGTACGGGGGCGTATCGGCGCGTTGCTCGAAGTGTCATCGGGGATCCATCCCGATCTGACCGGACGCGAGAACATCACGATTTTCGGCTCGTTGCTCGGATTCGGCAAGACGGAGATCGAGCGAAAGTTCGACGAGATCGTCGCCTTTGCCGAACTCGAAGACGCGGTCGATCGCCAAGCGAAGTTCTACTCGAGCGGCATGAAGACCCGCCTCGGGTTTTCGATCGCGGCATTCCTCGAACCCGAGGTGTTGATCGTCGACGAAGTGCTTGCCGTGGGCGACCAGATCTTCCAACAGAAGTGTCTTGACCGCATGCGCGCAGTGCTCGACAGCGGCGCGACTCTGATGCTCGTCTCCCACGACCTCGCGTCGGTCGGGGCAACCGCCAACCGTGGGATCTGGCTGAACGAGGGCGCCGTCATGGCCGACGGTCCGATCGACGACGTGCTCGCGCTGTACCGCAAGGACATCGAGTCGCGGTCGGCCGAGAACGCCGCACACCAAGGCGTGGTCTCGATCAGCGAGGTCGCGACGTCGTCGCCGAGCGGCAACGGCAGCGAGAGCCAGTCGCCGGTCACGATCTCGTTCGCGCTCGATTCGCCGGATACCCGCCAGGTGGCGGTGTTCGTCGGGGTGAGTCAGGGGCCAGCAACACCGATTTTCGTGTCGACCCGGACCACGCACCTCCGCGAAGGAAAGTCTGATCACTCGGTGACCATCGCGAACCTCCCTCTCCCCGCAGGGAACTACTACGTGTGGATCGCCGTTCGTGATCCGGTGGCCCGCAAGGACCTCACGCCATGGCAGCCGCTCGGGCCACTCGCGGTCGGCGGAGTCGGACGTCTCGATCCATTGCCGCGCGCGATCGTGCGGCTCGCGCCGGTCTACGTCGAAGCCCAGTGGAACGAGCACTGAGCGCCTCCGCTGGGGCAGACGGAGCGGTGCACTCGCGAATTCCGCACCAGCCCGCGCTTGATGGCATCCGCGGCGCGGCAGTGCTTGCGGTGTTGCTGTTCCATGGTGGGAAGCTCACGGGTGGCTATCTCGGAGTCGACGCGTTCTTCGTGCTGTCGGGTTTCCTCATCACGTCACTGCTGCTTGCGGAACATCGCGATCGAGGGCGAGTCGCGCTCGGATCCTTCTGGATGCGTCGAGCCCGGCGGTTGATGCCCGCCCTGGTGATCGCGTTGCTCGGCGTCGCGATCTACACCAGCCGTTGGGGTGCTGCAACCCAACTCGACGGGATTCGCGGCGATGCGCTTGCGACCACGTTCTACATCGCCAACTGGCATCAACTCGCCAGTCCTGCGAACTACTTCGCGCTCTTTCAGTCGCCCTCGCCGCTGCTCCACACCTGGAGCCTTGCGATCGAGGAACAGTTCTATCTGCTGTGGCCATCGGCGTTCGTTGCGTTCACGCGACATCGTTCGCCCCGAGTCGCTGCGACCGTCATCGGATGGGTCGCGGTTGCGTTGACCGCGGTCTCGATCACGCTGGCGCAGGTCATGTACTCGCCCGACTCGTCGGTGGCGACCGGCGGCACGTTGGCGCGCTATGCCGACGCGGTCACGCAACGGTCGATGCTGCGGGCCTATCTCGGAACCGACACTCGGATGGCAGCACTCCTCATGGGTTGCGCGCTCGCGTCGTGGAGTTTCCGCGCGGAGCGTGCATCGCAGTGGACGGGTGTGCGGACCGGACTCGAGATCGCAGCCACCGCGGCAGTCGCGGGGCTCGGAGTCGCCTGGGTAACCCTTGACGCTACGGACCCAGCGCTGTATCGCGGTGGGCTCATCGCATGCGGGCTCGCGACATCGGTGGTCATCGCGAGCGGTGTCGACCCACGTCGCGGAGTTGTGTCGCGGATGCTGTCGTTTGCGCCGTTGCGTGCCCTGGGGCTGATCAGTTACGGCCTCTACCTGTATCACTGGCCGGTCTACCTGGTGCTGGACACTGCGCGGACCGGCCTCGACGGGTGGTCGCTGCTCTTCGTACGTTTCGCAGCGTCGCTCGGTATTGCCACGGTCTCCTACTTCGCGATCGAACAGCCGGTTCGACGCGGCCTCGGGTCACCTCGCCGGTTTGTTGTCGCGATTGCTGTGGCGGTCATTGCCGCCATCGGAGCGACGGTAGGCGCAACCGCAACAACGATGTCGACGACCAACGAGCTCACCACGCGGTCAGGTGGTCTGCTCGTGGTGGGCGACTCGGTCGCGGGTTCGTTGGTGCCCGGATTCCGGGCCGAGGGGTTCCGAGTCAGCAGCGTCGTCAACCCCGGGTGTCGAATGCTCGAAGGGGAAGTTGTCGACGATGTCGGTAAGCGGCTCGGCAGCTGTCCCTGGCGGCGTGCAATCGAGGCGGGCGTCAACGACGCCGACCCGGATCTTTCGCTGTTAGTGACCGGAAACCTCGAGCTCTTCGACATTCGACTGGGTGACGGTGGCGAAGTGGTCTCGGCCGGATCGGACGCGTGGAACGAAGCGTTTCGTGCGCTGCTTCGAGAGCAGATCGAGATCCTGACCGCGGGCGGTTCGGATGTCCTGGTGGCGACGATCGCGTGCCAGGGCGAGCGTGGCGGGCGGTTCGAAGGCGCCTACCGGGCGCCGATCGATCGAGTTCGAGCCGCGAACCGAGTGATTCGTGAGGTGGTCGCCGCGAACCCGGACCAGCTGGAGTTACTCGATATCGACAGCTTGGTGTGCGGAAGCGACGGTCAGGAACGGCCAGGTGCCGGGCGGGAGGACGGCGTGCATTTCTCGTTGGCGGGCGCCCGTGGCGTCGCTCGCGCCAGCAAGGCCACGGTGTTGGGCCGAGCTCCAGCGGGGCATTTCGGCGAACCAGGAGTTGGTCAACGAGCGACGTGGATTGTTGGCGATTCGCTTGTTGCCGAAAGTCAACCGACGATCACCAAACTCCTGGCCGATCGAAATGGGATCTGGCCGACCGTCTTGTCCGTTCCTGGCGGCGCGCTGTGTGACATCGACGCGCTTGTGGAGCAAGCGCTTCGACGCGAGCGACCCGACCTCGTCGTGCTCGAAACCCATGGCGGGTATCGAACCGACTGTTTCGTCGCTCGAGGATCGGTTGGCCCGACCGAGGATGGATACGCGGAGCGGTATCGATCGGACCTACAGACGATGTTCGACCGCCTCACCCGCCGAGGAATCGACGTCATCGTGGTTCTTGCGCCGCCGGACCCGCCCGGCGCCCTGCAGCGAGCGCAAGACGCCCTTGCCGAGGTGATCCGAACCGTTGCCCTCGATTACGAAGCAGTGACCGTGACGGCTGCGCCGAGCGAGTCGATCGATGGCGAGGGATGGAGCGAGCGAGGGCGGTGCGAGCCGATCGACCGCTCGGTCGGCGCGTGTCGTGGCGGCGTGGCGATACTCCGAGCGCCGGACGGCGTCCATTTCTGTCCGGCTGGCTACGAACCCGGAGTTGTGTGCGCGGTGCATTCGCCGGGCGCGCACCGCTACGGTTCGGCAATCGCGGATGTCGTGATCGAGTGGATGGCCGCGAATGGCACCGAGGAACGGAAGGTCGAACCGTGATCGATTCCCTCGACGGCCAAGGGACAAGCGCTGCGGCCACCCGTGATCGAGCCTTGGACGGACTGCGGGTCATCGCCGCCTTCGCGGTGTTCTTGTACCACGGTGTGACCGTGCTCGGCCCAGTGCAGTTTTCGCATCGACACTGGAACGTGTTCGGCATGCTCGGACCGATCGGCGTTTCCATCTTCTTCGCGTTGTCGGGTTATCTCCTCTCGATGCCGTTCCTCTCCAGCCGAACGAAGGGCGTCGATGGTCGTCGGTTCGTCGTCCGCCGCTTGGCAAGAATTCTGCCGGCGTATTGGGCCGCGCTCGTTGCCTTTCTGTACGTCTGGGACCGTGTCGATGTGCACGGCGTCGGCCAAGTCGTGACCTACTTCGGGCTACTCCAGAACTACCGGTTCGGCCTGTTCACTGGCGGGCTCGACGTGGCGTGGACCTTGGTCATGGAGATCAGCTTCTATGCCTTCTTGCCCGTATGGTTCGCCATCGCGCGGGTGGTCGACCGACGGTGGCCGTTGCTGGGCTGGTATCGCATCCACGTGGTGGCAGCCTCGGGCCTCGTTCTCTGGGGGCCTCTCTTTCGTTTCTGGGACCTCTACCATCGACCCCGGGGCACGATTCCGTCGACGGGTGCGTGGTTCGACCTGAGCACGATCACGCTGTGGCTCCCGGGACACATTCAGCACTTCGCGGTTGGCATGCTGTGTGCGGCACTGGTGCATGGCGGATGGCGCGACCGCGCCTCGGCCACGACGCGGAATCGTTGGCGGTGGTGCAGCGTCATTGCCTCGATCGGCGGGGTCGCTTGTCTGGTCGCGGTCGACATTCCGCCGCAAGTACTCGATGGGACGCGGCTCCAAGGGCTCCAATTCGCGACCGCCATGACCGTCGCAACATCGGGCGTTGGCTATCTCGTTTTCGTCGATCGCACCGAAGCAGTCGTGCGAGTTCTGCGGTTGCGACCGATCGCGTGGATCGGCCAGGTGTCCTTCGGCATCTACCTGTGGCATCGATTGATTCAGATGGAGCTCGCCGACGCCTTCTTTTCGCGTTCGCCCACCCGCAGTGCGGGACCGATGGTCGTCGCATGGGTGCTCGCTGTCCTGCTGTCGGTGTTGGCCGGTGCGGCGAGCTTTTATTTGATCGAGCGGCCGGCGATCCGCCTCGGGAGGCGAATCCGGTAATGGTCGTCACGCCCGATCAAGGGTCGCCGCGGGGACGTTGGACTGGGTTCGACGTCGCGATCGCGATGGTCACGATCGCTCCGTTCGTGGTGGCCGGTGTCGCAGCGGTCCAATCCGGGACGTCGTACTATCCAGGTTTCGATCTCGCCGTGCTCGAACTCGAGATCCGCAAGATTCCCGACCAATTCTTGACCGTGGGCCCGTACTCGCGGTTCGGGTGGTCGCATCCGGGACCAGCCTTGTATTACGTCATCGCACCCTTCTATTGGGTGACGGGGCGAGCGTCCTGGTCGGTGCCGGTCGCCGCAGCATGTTGCAACATCGCTGCTGCGGTTGGGGTCCTTGGCATTGCGAAGCGAGCGTGGGGTCGAGTCGGTGCGACGAGCGCAGCCGTTGCGCTCAGCATCGTCGTCCTCACGTTGGGTCGCAACGAGGTCGCGAGCGCCTGGAATCCGACGCTTCCGCTCATGACACTGCTCTTGTTCGTGATGGCATGCGCGGCGTTCATGGTGCGTCGTGAGTCGTATGGCTGGCTCATCACTCTCACTGCTGCGTTCCTCGTGCAGTCGCACGTCGGATTCCTGCCGATCGTCGCAGCGTTCGTCGCATTGGTCGCGGTTGTCCGCGTTCGGCAATGGTGGAACGCGCCCGCTCGTTCGTGGCGGCCGACCCGAGGGTTCGCCGTTACGGCGATCGTGACGGGAGTCGCGTGGTTTCCTGCGGCGTGGGGAACCTTCGTCGAACGCAATGGCAACGTTGTGCGATTCGTTCGGTTCTTCGTCGGGGGCGACGGTGGAGACGCGATTGGCCTCGGGCGGTCGTTGCAGATCGTGGGGGCCGAGTGGGGGCCGAAGTTCCAGTGGCTGCGGCAACGCCATGACATCTTCGTCGTCGGCGACCATTGGTGGCCGGTTCCCGTGCTCATCTCGTTGGCGCTCGCTGGGTGTTGGATGTGTCGCGATGCTGCCGGTGCCTCCGAACGGCGAGCGCTCCTGCTGGTCGGGCTCGTCACGATCTCGGTGAGTGTCGTGTCGGTCAGCCGAATCGTGAGCCCGGTGTTCGCGTACCTCACCCGACTCACGATCGCTGTGCAGTTCATACTGTTGTTCGTGGTGGTCTTGTCGTGGGGGACCGCGATTCGGACGCGCGTCTGGGTTGCGAAGCGGCTCGTTGTGAGGCCGGCGATGAGATGGCTTGCGGTGTTGGCCGTTGCAGGTTTGGCCGCGCCCACGATCATCGAAACCGTTCGCGAACCGATTCCTGCGGACAGCGCGGCCGTGACTGCAGCCGACCAGCAAGCAAGTCTGCGGACCGTCACCACAGGGATCGAGCGGGCCGTCGCGGACGTGCCCGTCCTGGTCCTGAACGTCAAGCACGCGCGGTTCGATGCCCCTGGAATTATTCTGCATCTCGAGCGCGCGGGCCACGAGGTCTACGTCGCCAATGGTCCGCAAGCGGTGCCGTACGGACTCGAGCGGCGGGTTCCCTGTGGGGTCGAGGTCAGGTCGTTGATGGTGGTCAGCGATGTGGCGGTTGTCGACCGAATCGTTCCGACTGGTCCGACCGTTGCGCACTGGGGAGGGCGTCTGGGTGACCAGAACGACCGCGCTCGCGAGATCAAGGTGTACGACGAGGGACCGAAAGTTCGGCCCTGCTGATCCTCGAAGTGGCGATGTGGCCGTGCGCGCAGAGACTCAGCGATTGAGGGCCACGGGTCGCAGGCTCGGTGCATTCGGGGAACCGGTCACGATGTAGACGGCGAGTTCGTTCTTGCCTTCGACCATTAGCGACGGGGGCACCATCACCATGTAGAAGGCGTCCCCCTCGTCGTTCAACATGCGTGCCGTTGCGACGTTGGCGATGGTGCCGTTGAGCGCGAGCGCGACTTGCGACTCCTCGGCCAACCGGTTGACGTATCCCTCGCCGTAGGCCCATGGAACCTGTCGACTTGCGAGCGCGACGTTGTCGAACGCGCCTTGGTTGCCGAGGTACGTGACCTCTGGGCCTTGCGGCTCGAGGGTGAACTCCGAGACCCGTCGTCCGACGAGGTCGCCGTAGCGCCCGCGCCGGTAGACACGGAGCGGATCGCCTGATCCTGGGAGGCCGGGATCGTCGAGCAGTCGAGCCCAACCGTCGGTGCCGTCGAACTCCAAGTACTGCTTGCCTTCGGGTGGGGCGAGCGCGTCGGGTGGCTCGAAGATCAACTCGCCGTTCTGGTACATGCGTCGCGGGCCTTCGTCGCGCGGTTCGTCGCGTAGCGATCGTCCGTCGTACTCCGGAGTGTCCTCGATTTCGAGCACGTCCGCGATCGTGGGCATCACGTCGATCGTGAGCGCCGGGCGGTCGTCCACACGACCCGTGGCCTCGCCGGGGTAATGCACGAAGAGCGGCACCCACATCACGTCGTCGAAGTTCGATTCCGAAACGCTGCGCAACGGTTCGTCGTTTTCGAACGCGATGCCGTGGTCGGCCCCGACCACGACGATCGAATCGTCCCAAGCGCGGTTTGCTTCGAGTTTGGTGATCAGGTTGCCCAGCACGGTGTCGGCGGCTTGCGTTTGGATGACGTGTCGTCGGAATGCCACGTCGGCCGACTCTTGGTCGCTCCAGGAGAAGTACCTCGACCCGGGCGCACCACCGATGACCGTGGTGTCACGCAAGTCGGGGAGATAATGCCATGGCTGGTGTGGAAGTTCGACGTGAACGAAATCGAGTTGCGGTCGATCGCTCTCGGCGATCGACCGTTGGAAGCGACGGGCGGTGGGGAGGGCCTGGAGGGCGCCTTCGAACTCGTTGAACGAGAACTCGCTGCGCGACGGCGCGGCGAACTCGGTCCACAGGTCGCGGGTGACCGACACCAGGCCCCGGAAGCCGCCTCCCGTGCTCTGGTCGACACAGATGTTGGTCGGACACAACGACGTCACCGCTTCGTGCACGTTCATGGTGTACGAGCCCGACAGCGTTGTGAACACGCTCTCGGGATACTCGCTCGCCGAGGGCAACGCGTCGTTCCGTTCTGGATACTGGCCGGTCACCAACGACGGTACGGCGGTCTGGGTGTACGGCGAGACGGTGGTCGCGTTGCGGTACCAGGTGGAGCGGTCAGCCAGGCGGGCGAAGTTCGGGAACAGGTCGGCGTCGACAGCGCCGGTCTCGTCGAGCAACGTCGATGTCGGCAGTTCGTCGAAGAGAATCATGACGACGCGTTTGGGGTTGCCGACATCGGAGTTGCCGCCAAAGGGGTCAGCGGTGCTGCCGAAGAACGCATCGCTGGCTGGCGAGAAGCCCAAGAACAGCAATCCGTAGAGCGCCCCGGCCACCGCGAGATAGCGCAACAGGAGTGCGACCTGGCGGAAACGAACCAACGCGACGATCGCGAGCGCGCCAACGACGAACGCCGTGATGACGAGCGGTGTCGGCGACCACTCGGTCAACGTCTTGGCGAACTGCAGCGCAAACAGGCCGAGGAGCGCTGCGAGCGCAATGACGTGCACGGCGCGGCGCAATCGGGCCGACACCAAACTGGTTGTGAGTTCGAGGAGGTAGATCGCCAGTGGCGGTCCGACCACGATCAACACGGCGAAGACGATGGCCTGGGTGCTGGTGACGTTGCGGTCGAGAAAGATGCTCGGGTTCTTGCCGAGGAGATCGAGCACCGGTTGGGCAAACGCGATGCCAGACGCGCCGAGCAACTCCGCGATCGACCGCAGTTCGAACGAGCGTGGTCCGAAACGCGGCGGGCGGGTCGTCGGATCGGTGATGCGACCCACCCAGGGTTGCCCGGATAGCCGGATGAACGGACGTTCGACGAGGTGCCACGACACCACGGCGAAGGCGAGCGTGATTCCTGCGACGAGTGCGAGCCAGAGCGCGAGGTTGGCGTCGATCGCACCGCTCGTCGTCCACTGCTCGATGCGCTTGATCACGATCAAGTGCCACAGGTAGATGCCGTACGAGATCGTGCCGAGCCAGACGATGATTCGATTCTCGAAGACGCGCTGTTGGACGCGACTCGTGCCGTCGTTGAAGACCGCCGGGATGAGCAACAACAGTGCGACGAATCCGTAGACGAACGCGATGCCGAATGTCTGCACGCGCGTCACCCGATCGAAGACGCTGACCGGCAGATTGAGTTGGAGCGCGACCCAGTAGGCCTGCGCCGCGAGGAGCCAACTGACGAGCGGGTTTGCGGCCAGCCGCTCGATCGGCCACGGCAGCCGCCCACCGGTCGCCCGCCACGCGCTGCCGACTGCGACCGCCATGCCGATCGCGAACCAGTCGAAGTAGCCGATGATCGTCTTGTCGAGCACCTGTTGGATCGGGAACCAGACACCGCGTGGAGCGAGCGTGTCGCCGGTCCGCCACAGGTACCAGATGCGGGTGAGCATCGTCGCGACGTAGAGCGCCGCCAGTCCAACGAGGTAGCCGCGCACCTTGCGGCGCGGTTCGGCGTCGGCGGGGGAAAGGCGAGCGAGGCCGGCGGCCAGCATCGGCAAGACGAGGTAGAAGGACACTTCGATCGCGAGGGTCCACTCGACGCCGAGACCGAACAACTGGTAGCCGCCGCGGTAGTTCCCGAGGAGTGCGTAACCGGTGAGCCAGTCCGTCCAGTCGCCAAAGGTGACGTAGGCGGCAATCGCGGCGGCTGAGAACGCAACCCAGTAGGCGGGGATGATGCGAAGGAATCGGCGCGTATAGAAGCGCGCGTGATTCGGTGCTGCGCTGCCGACGAGATTGCTGACGACGAAGGGTCGGAACAGCAGAAAACCACTGATGAGAAAGAACACCGATACGCCGAAGTTGCCGAGCCGGTTGATCCACTCCCACGTTGCGTACTCGAGTGTGAAGACGTTGTAGTGCGTGACCGTGTGGTAGAGGAGCACGGCGAGCGCGGCGAACGCACGGAGCCCCTCGATGGCGCCGAAGCGGCCGCGGTCGTTGGCCTCGGTGGTCACGTCCTCGGTGGTCACGGCGTCACGCTGCCGAGTTGCGGGGTGAAGAAGAACTGTGACCAGGCAGCTCGTTCCAGGTGAAGACCGTCGTACGCGATCAGACCTATCCCCGTTTCGTCGGCGAGGGCCGGTTCGTCGACCGTCAAGAGCCGATCCTTGTTCACCGAGACCGCGATCTGTGACCCCGAGTACTCGATGTTGATCGCAACACCGGGAGCATTCGAGACCAGCGGCAGGCTGCCGAGCCTGGTTTCGACCCCATCGACCCGCTTGGCCAGGTTCCAGGTCGCGAAGCCCGGCACAGCCGTCAAGTACAAGCAGTTCTCGGCGTCGCGGCACCGGAATGCGACGCCGGCACCGGTTTGGTGCGGCATCATCGCGATCTGAACGACTCCGTCGCTCGCAGCTGCGTCGACGAGCGCGAGGTTCGGCGAGCCGTCCGACGCACGTTCGGTCAGCACCGCTCGTCCGTCTGCGATCGCGAAGTCGCCGTTGACTTCGCGCCAGGCAATGCTGCCGTCGCCCGCGGCGAGATCGGAGGAATCGTCGCGGTCGAACTCGTCGCCGATCACCGCCACCTCCGCGGTGACGAGACCTTCGGACTCGACGGGGATCGCGGCGAAGTTCGCCCACCGTGCCGTGGCGGCGCTCTGCGGCTCGCGGAGGGAAAGGCCCGCACCGCCCTCTTCGCGGAACTCGGGGTCGCGCACGGTGAGCGCCTCGACGCCATCGATCGAAATCGTGATGACCTCTTCGACGGTTGTCACCGACACCTCGGTCGAATCGGCGATCGGGACGATTCCGAGATTGCCTGCCTCGACCTCGATCCCGCCAGTCACCTTGATGAGGTTCCAGGTGCCGAGTTGCGGAACCGCTTCGACTCGCCAGCAGTTCGCGGCATTCCGGCATCGAAATGCCAGTCCGAGCCCCGGCGCCATCACGTCGGCGACGACACTGATCCGGGCGTTGGGCGCGGCGACAGGGAGCAGGGCGAGACTCAGCCCGCCATCGGCGGACGTGACGGCGGCTTGGCCGTCACCGACGTTCCAGGTTCCCTTGACCTCGCGCCAGCGCTTCCCGCTCGACGCGACGCCCAGTGCGTCGGTTTCCGAGCGGTCGAAATCATCCGCGCCTCCAGGCGGCGGCACGGGCAGTTCCTCCGCGCCGATGTCAGGATCGTCGACAACGTTGGGCGCAGTGAGACGATCGAGCCCGACGCCGAGCCCGAAAAGTCCGACCACGGTGACACCCAACAGGACTCGAGCCGCGACCGACCGGTCGGAGGCCGCCCGCGGGGCGGCGGCAGGGGGCGGCGAGGTCGGGTCGGCATTCATGTGGGGGATCGGTGAGGATAGGTCCCGGACCGACGACCTGACCAGGCGCGGCGTTCCCGAGCGGCGCGCGTCACCACCGCGGCGGTGTCTGACGAGCCGCCTTGACGACGCGTCAGCGTTCCGCGAACCTGGCGCACCCCGAATTCTCGGGGTCGACACGTCGTGTTCGCACACCAGCAACCGGGGACGGTTCGATGACACCAACGCCGGGCGGCGGCCGGGCGCAACGATTGGGCGCCATCGCGCCGGCCCTCGTGCTGTTCGTGGTCGGGGTCGTGGTCCCCGTAATCGTCGCCCGCCACTACAGCGCCCTCGGCGCTCCGAGGGGCGACGACTGGTCGTACCTCCGAACCCTGTTCACGTGGGTGGACACCGGGGAACTGAACTTCAACAACTGGGTGTCGATGACGTTGCTCGGCCAGCTGGTCGTCGCCGCCCCGGTGGTTTGGCTCTTCGGACGAGACATCGCCGTGGTGCAGACCCTGGTGGCGTTGGGTGGGTTCCTCGGGCTTCTTTCCGTGCTCGGCTGGGGCAAGTATCTCGACGGGCGACGCACCACAGGACTCGGGTTGGCGCTGGTCGTCGCGTCGGGCCCGATGTACGGCACGCTTGCCGTGAGCTTCATGACCGACGTCCCCGGTGTTGCTGCGTCGTGCGCGGCGGTGTTGTGCGGCCTGTACGCCGCGTCGGCGCCGAACAGATTGGCGCGTGGTCTCCTCGGCGCGTTCGCCTTCGGGCTGTTCGGATTCACGATCCGTCAGTACTGCGTCGTGCCGGTTGTCGCGGTCACGGTTGTCGCCTGCTTGCTCGCCCGAACCGAAGGCGATCGAGGGTTTCAGCGAAAAGCGCTGTTGGGGGCTGCATCGATCGTGGGACTCGCCGTGCTCTTTCTCGTTGGGTGGAGCGCAGTGCCCGACGCGAAGGCGTTGAGCCCCAAGTGGCCCGACGGCCATGCGGTGCGTGCGTTGGTGTACGAAGGCGGCGGCATGTTGCGTCTCGCGGGGTTGTGGCTGGCCCCGGTCCTCGTCTGGGCGGGTCCGAGCGCGATCGTGCGGCGAGCGTGGCGCGCGTCATCGTGGATCACGGTGATTGCGGCCGGTTCGTGCGCCCTCGTGCTCGCCTTCACCGGACGAAACGCCCCGCGGATCGCCTTTGCGGGGAACTACTTCGTTCCCGATGGGATCCTGTCGAACGGAGTGAGCGCCGGGCCGCGCCCGGACTTGGTGCCGTCACCGTGGTGGGGGGTGCTCATTCTCGTGGGCACGGTCGGCGCCGTCGTGTTGGCGATTGCGATGGTCCCGGTCACGGTTGCGTGTTGGAAGCGGCTTCGCAGCCGCGATCTTTCTTTGCGCGACCCCGTCACCGTGTTGTTGGCGCTGACCAGCTTCGGATACGCCGCGACCTATGCGCTCGCCGCGCTGGTCGGGTTGCCGCTTTACGACCGCTATGTGTTGCCGATCATTCCGCTGGCCGGCGCTTCACTCATCCGGGCGGCACACCTCGAGCGAGTCGCAGGAAACGCCGATGCGACACCACCGCGCCAGATGTCGTGGCGCCCTGCGGTGGCCGTGCTCGTCATCACGTCGGCGCTCGGGATGCTCTACACCGTCGACTCCGCGTCGTTCGACGGTGTTCGTTGGGGCGTGGCGAGCGACGCGACTCGCGCGGGCTGGCATCCGAAGCAGGTCGGCGGCAACTTCGAATGGATCAACTACTTCTCGGCCTCGCCCGGCTCGCTGGCGCGACGGCGGGCCCGCATCTGTGTTGTTGTGGTGCTGCGCGAGAACGGCCAGGGACCCATGACCGCAGCACCACCGATCACCGATATCGCGGGTACCGAAATACGCGGGACGTACCGGCCGCCGTTTCGCGATCCGGTCGATGTCGTCGCGGTTCGCAACCGACGTCCGTGCTGGCCGGGATTGGTGCCGGTCGAGCCCGTTCTCGGCGGAGATGAGGCGGCCGCCGCGGTGATCGGCCGATGACCGACGCCCGTTCGGTGCCTCGCCCACTGATGTTCGGTCGTCTCGCCGAGCCGCGCGTGCAGCGGCTCGGCATCGCCGTCTTCGGGGCGCTTTGTTACGTCCCGCTGCTGTTGACCGATCCGGGCAAGGTCCACGCGGATACGAAGAGCTACTTGTATCTCGATCCTTCGCGGCTCCTCGCCGGTGCGCGGTCGATGTGGGATCCCGAGATCGGCTTGGGGACGACGAGCCACCAGACGATTGGGTATCTGTTTCCGCTCGGCCCGTACTACTGGTTCACGATCGACGTGTTGGGAATGCCGGCGTGGATCGCGCAGCGGCTTGCGTTGGGAACGATGCTGTTCGCGGCCGGCATGGGCGTGCGGTATCTCCTGCGCGTCGTCGGGATCGGGGGCGCAGGGGTCGCCGTTGGCATGATGGCCTACACCTTCACGCCCTACGTGCTCCAGTACTCGGCGCGCTTGAGCGTCTTGCTCGGTCCGTGGTCGGCGTTGCCGTGGTTGACGGCCTTCACGATGTTGGCCCTCCGGCATGGCGGTTGGCGTTACCCGGCGCTCATCGCGCTGACAATCCAACTCGTTGGCTCCATCAACCTCACTGCCATCGTGCTCGTCGTCATCGGTCCGGTGCTCTGGGCTCCGTACGCGGTGATGGCGTTGCGTGAATGCGACTGGCGTCGGGTTGGTGGGCTTGCAGTGCGCGTCGCGTCGTTGTCCGTGTTCGCGTCGTTGTGGTGGATGTCGGGTTTGTGGGTCGAAGGCGGCTACGGGCTCAGCATCTTGCGGTTCACCGAGTCGATCCAGACCGTGGCCGCGACGTCGTATCCGTACGAGTTGTTACGCGGGCTCGGGTACTGGTTCTTCTACGGGAGAGACCGCATCGGTCACTGGAACGACGCGTTCTTGGTGTACTCGCTCAACGCATCGGTCGTCTTCGCAAGCCTTGCGATCCCGGCGCTGGCGTTCGCCGCCGCGGCCGTGACCCGATGGCGGCTCAAGGGCTATTTCGCGTTGCTCGTGTTGATCGGCGTGGCGATCGCCGTGGGATCCGCGCCGTACGACGACCCGTCGCCCCTCGGTTCGGTGTACAAGTCGTTTGCGACGACCTCGACGGTGGGGTTTGCCCTGCGCAGCACGGCGCGCGCTGCGCCGCTCATGGTGCTGGGATTGAGCGTCCTGTTGGCCGCTGGCGTGACGGCATTCACCCGCGAACTGCGTGCGCTCGGGCGCACCAGGAGCGCCACGCTGATCCCCATCGTGATCGTGGGTCTTGTACTGCTCAACGCGCCAGGCGTCTGGAAGGGGAGCTACTACAGCGACTATCTCGCCCGCGACGAAGCGATCCCGCAGTATTGGACCGACGCACTCGCCGACCTCGACGCTGCGTCCCACGACACGAGGGTGTTGGCACTGCCGGGTGCCGACTTCGCCGCGTACCGATGGGGTGACACCGTCGATCCGATCGAACCCGGGCTGATCGATCGTCCGTACATCGCTCGCGAACTGGTTCCGTGGGGATCCGAAGCCACGACGAACCTCCTCGTTGCGCTCGATCGTCGGTTGCAGGAGGGGACGCTCGATCCCGACGCCGTTGCGCCCATCGCTCGGCTCATGGGCGTTGGCGACATCGTGTTGCGTTTCGATCTCGAAACAGACCGCTTCACGTTGATACCCGCCGGCCCGCTGTGGCAGACGTTCACCGACGCAAACGCCGACACGGGTTTGCCCGACGGATTACGTGAGCCCGTGGGCTACGGCGACGAGATCCCGGGTTCGCTGCGATTCCCCGAGCTCGGCGACCTGGCCCGGCCGCCGTCGGAGGATCCCGACCCGCCGCCCGTCGCGGTCGTCGGTGTCGACAACCCGGTTCCAGTAGTTCGTTCGAAATCGGCCGTGCCGATCGTCGTCTCGGGCGACGGCGACGGCCTCGTCGACCTCGCGGCAGCAGGTGTCATCGACGGCCACAGCCCCATCGTCTACTCGGGGTCGAATGCCGACGATCCTCGCGTGCTGCGCGATCTTCCCGATGGGGCCGTCCTCGTGGTCACCGACTCGAACCGTCGGCGCGGGATGCGCTGGGCCGGTCTCTACACGAACTACGGCTACACCGAAGTCGCGGGTGAAGAGCCGCTCCTCGATGATCTGCTCGACCAACGCCTCGTCGTCTTCCCCGACGCGGGCGACGACGCCGCGACGGTGACCGAACTGCGCGGCATCGCGGACCTCCGCGCATCGCGCTACGGCACGGCTTCGTTCGGCTACAGCCCGGGTGAACGCCCGGCCATGATGTTCGACGGGAACCGCGAGACGTCGTGGGTTGTCGACGGCGGGTCGGAACTCACGAACCAATGGGTGACGATGGCGTTCGACGCGCCGATCACCACCGATCGCATCGAGATCGTGCAACCTCGAACGCAACGTACTCGGCGCTTCCTGTCGCGGATTTCGGTGCGGTTCGACGGTGGCCCGCGCGAGTTCTTCGACCTCGGGGCTGCGTCGCGGCGAATCGGCGGCCAGGCGCTGACGTTCGAAACGCGCACCTTCGAGCGGCTCGAGATCCGCATGGAAGCGACGAGCGGCGGCGGCGGGATCTACCTCGGAAACCTCAATCCCATCGGCATTGCCGAGCTGCGAATCCGTGACACCGATCGCGGTCGTCGCATCCGGGTCGAGGAAGTCGCCCGGGTGCCGGTCGACCTCCTCGACGCGCTCGGAGCCGACAGCGACGGACATCCACTCGCGTTTGCCTTTGCTCGCGACCTGACGATGGACGGCACGAACCTGTGGCGCCGCTTCGAGGTGCCGAGTACGCGCTCGTTCGGATTGTCGGGGACGCTCCAGCTCAGCTCGTTTGCGGACGACGCCATCATCGACGAACTCCTCGGTATCCCGGCTGCGCGCGATGGCGGTGTCACCGCAACCTCGAGCGGGCGACTCGGCGATCCGGCGACGAGAGGATCGGCCGCGCTCGACGGTGATCTGTCGACGGCGTGGATGACGCCGATCGCGTTCGTCAAGGAAGCGGCGATTCGGGTCGACCTTCCCGCACCTCGCGTCATCGATCACCTCGACCTGGCGTTCACCGCCGATGGTCGCCACTCGATGCCGACGCAACTCACGATCTCGACGGCAACGGGCGACGAACGCGTTGTCGATCTGCCGGTGCTCGACCCTGCCCCGACGCCGACCGGTTACGTCACCGCTCGCGTCGACTTCGAACCGATCGAGACCGACGACCTCGAAGTCGAGATCAGCGACTTCCAGCCGGTCGAGCGCAGCGAAACCGTCATGCCGGCGGGCATCGTCGAACTCGGCATCGAGGGCGTGCAGCGAGCTGCGCCGCGGGCGGGTCTTGCCCTCGAATGTCGGGACGATTTGCTCGAAATCGACGGAACGCCGATCGGAATTCGCGCCCGGGCTACCACGGTTGACCTCCTCGACCAACGGCGCGTCGAGTTCACGGCATGTGAGCCCGTCGAACTGGCCGGGGGCGCGCACGAACTGCGCAGCCGCATGAATCCCGATTCGAGAACCGCGCTCGATCTCACCCGTGTGTTGCTCGTCTCGGACAGCCGCGGCGAGGCAGGGTCGATCGACGACGTCCGCCCCGTCGCTCAGGCGACGGCGCCGGTGATCATCGAGAACGGGCGAAGCCGGGTCTCCGCCCAGATTGCACCCGATGGCGGCAAACAGTGGTTGATCCTGGGCCAGAGCATCAACCGCGGCTGGGTCGCGACCCTCGATGGTGAAGACCTGGGTGCGCCAGCGCTGATCGACGGGTATGCGAACGGCTGGCTCGTCGACACGGCGAGTTGGGATGGGCCGCGTCGCGTGGTCTTCGAGTGGCGTCCGCAGCGCATCGTGAGCCTGGCCACCTGGATCTCGGGCCTCGCGGCCGTCGGTTGCCTCGCGCTCGTCTGGCGGACCCGCCGGCGCCGTGGTTCTGCGCCCGCGCCGTTGTGGCCTGACGAGACTCCGTCGTTCGTCGGCGGCCCCCGATTCGCTCGACCCGCTGGCGAAAGCAACGTCGACTTCGCGGTGCCAGGTCTGCTGTCGACGGTGGTGCTCGGGTGCGCGGCTGCGTTACTGGTCGGGCCGATGGCTGGCGTGGCGGTCGTGGTCGTCTTGACGCTCGCAAGGGTCGACGGATGGATCGGTCGGGGTATCCGTTGGTTGCCGACCGCCGTGCTCGGCTTTGTCGCCTGTTTCATGGCTGGATCGCAGTTGCTCCGCGATCTGCCGCCCCGATTCGATTGGCCTTCGCAGTTCGAGTCGTTACGAGTGCCGACGTGGATTGCATTGTTTGCGTTCGTCGGGCTCGCAATCGCCGGGAGCCGAGCGTCGGCCCGGATCACGACGGCGGCCAACGCGACTGCGGCCATTCAGGCCGCCATTCATGCGGACGGGGAACCATGACCGACGACCAAGCGATGATCCGAGACATGACGATGCGCTCCGGCGCCAGCGCGTCTGGTCGTTGGGAACGTCGTGATCTGCTGTGGATCGCTGCGTTCGTCGTTGTCGGAGTCGTCGTTCCGCTGGTGCTCACTGCCGGTGCCGGAGCGCTCGACGTACCGCGCAGTGACGACTGGTCGTACCTGCGGACCCTGTTCGCGTGGGACCGGACGGGGCGTTTCGACTTCAACGACTGGGTGTCGATGACGTTGGTCGGTCAGCTCGCGCTCGCCCGACCTGTGGTTGCGGTCTTCGGCGAGAGCATTGTTGCGGTGCGGGTCTTCACGGCGTTGTTGGGTGCTGCGGGCCTCGTCGCGGCGTACGGGTTCGCCCGCCGGTACGGCCTTCGGTCCTCCCACGCCGCGCTTGCGGTCGGTGGGCTCGCCTCGGGTCCGTTGTGGGGCCCGCTCGCGGCGAGCTTCATGACCGACGTCCCGGGGTTCGCGTTGCAGTCCGCTGCGTTGGTCGCCGCAGGTGTCGCGTTCGCGTCCGAGCGAGTGCGGCGCCCTGCCCTGGCAGTCGCTCTCGCTGCCGGTGTCGTCGCGATTTCGATCCGGCAGTACGCCGCGATTCCGCTGATCGCGATCGGACTCACCGCGTTGGTCGTGGCGGCGCGTCCCGCAGGCCGGGCCGATCGGCGCTGGATCCTTGCCTCGCTCGTCATTGCCGCGGTCGCGGTCGTGGCGGTGCTGGCGTCGTGGAGCGGCATTCCCAACCGACTCGCACTCGGGCCGCGCCTGCCCAACGGCGCGTCGTTGAAGCTCGCCTACATCAGTCTCGGTGGGTTCTTGCGCCTTGCGGGACTGTTCCAACTTCCGCTGCTGTTGGCGATCGGGCCGGGTCGCCTCCTGGCGCGGGCCTCGTCGACGTCGCGGGTCGCGACCCTGATGACGAGCGCGCTGGCCGCGACGGTGATGGTGACGACCTGGGCCCTCCAGCCGACCGTTCCGTTCGTCGGGAACTACTTCGATCGTCGGGGAACGCTTGCCGACGACATCATCCACGGAAATCGACCCGATCTGATCCCGGGAATCGTGTTCGAGCTACTCACGGTCGCGGCATCGCTCGCCGCGATCGCGATCGTTGTCGGTCTCGTCCCTGCGATCCAACGGATCGCGACATCGCCACGGGAGACGGTGCGGCACTGGCGGCGCGATGCGTCTCCGCTCGACCTGATCTTGGCGCTGACGTTGTTCGGCCAACTCGTGGCGTATGAACTCGCCATCGCGTTCCGCCTGCCGATCTTCGATCGGTACGTCCTCACCGCGCTTCCGCTCGTCGGTGTGGCGATGGTGCGCGCGGCGGGCCACGCCGGAACCGAACGCGCGAATGCCGCCGACGCCCGCCAACCGATATCGCAACGTCCGCGCGTTGCGATGGCGTTCGCCGGTCTGGGTGTGTTGGCGGTGCTGGGAGCCACCTACACGTCGGAGTCGGCGGCGTTCGATGGCGGCCGGTGGCGGGCGGCCGAAGCGGCGGTCGCTGCGGGCCTGGCCGCCGAAGACATCGACGCGGGCTACGAGTGGAGCGGATGGTTTCGCGGTGTGGCTCCCGGGGTGCGTCCGTCCATCGAGGAGCGACGTCGGCTCCGTCGTCAATACGTCCAAGGTCTCTGCGTCCAGGTCGTGATCGATCCGCAGCGCCCACCGACCCGGGTGGTGGCCGAAGTGGCCGTCGACGGGTGGTTCCGGTCTTCGGCGCGGCTCTTCGTCGTCCCGACGGGCCGGGAGTGCGCTTCGGGAGCGGATCTCGATGCCATCGCGCCCGCGCCGGGCTCCTAGCCGGGCAAACTCACGCTGATAGCCCTGCCCGACCACGCTGGGTGGTGCTACGGTGCCCGGATGGAACGGGTGGAGAAGGCTTCTCGGATCGTTGCTGGGCGCCCCAGTCGCGGGCCGCAGACCTTGCCGCCGAACGCGAAGCGCGCGAGACTTGGGCGGTGGCCGTCATGAGCACGAAGACAGTGACGCGACGCAAGGCGGTCGTGTGGAGCGCTCGTGCCGGAGCCGTGGTTGCCGTTGGCGCGTGGGCAGCACCCAAGTTCGAACTCGCGGGTGCGACCGGCACCGGAACGGGCACCGGGACGGGTTCGACGACGATTCCGCCGACCAACCCTCCGACGACCGATCCCACCGTCACGACGGCCGGGACGGGTACTGGCACCGCCGGCTCACCGTGTCCGGATCCAGATGCTCCGGCGTGCAACGAAGAAACCACCACGACGCGCCCGGGCGCCGGCAAGCGCGTCAGTTGTTCGGTGGAACCCGAAGAAGTTCGACCGAATGCCAAGGCAACGTTTCGCGGTGAGGGCTGGGAATCATCGAGCACCGTGATCATCAAGATCGTCGGCTTCGGCAAGATCGGTGAGGCCGCAGTGCAGCCGAATGGTTCGTTCGAGCGCTCGTTGACGATTCCCGACCTGGCGAACGGCAACTATCGCGCCGAGGTCGTCGGCAGCGACGCCGAGGGTGACGAAGCCCGCTGCTTCGACGACATGACCGTCAACCGTCAAGGCGGTACCGGCACCGGTTCTGTGACCACCGGTGGCGGCAACTCCGGCAGCGGCGGATCCGACAACAACGGATCGGGCAGCGCAGGCAGCGGGGGAGGCACCTTGCCCTTCACCGGCTCGGATTCGACGAACCTGCTCGCACTCGGTGCTGGTGCACTCGTCGTCGGTCGGGTGCTCTACGGCGTACGTGAGCGGCTGGCCGAACGAGATGCCGCCCTCGCCGATTCCTGAACCGCAGTCGAGCACTCCGCATCGGACGTCGGCTTCCTTCGTCGTC